>Ga0190360_1001414_pt1 | contig 12410 bp, 11 predicted proteins | sample 48721834_MG_FD_161271 | JGI IMG/M metagenome (GOLD analysis project Ga0190360, IMG submission 161271) | Hydrothermal vent microbial mat bacterial communities from Southern Trench, Guaymas Basin, Mexico - 4872-18-3-4_MG | ecosystem: Environmental > Aquatic > Marine > Hydrothermal vents >... | reverse complement strand
TTATAAATCATAGTCAGGTATTCTTCTTCTGTTACTATCCTCTTATTTTCAAATTCCATGTCTAGTTGTTGACCTTCACATATTTCTTTAATGAATTCTATGAAACCATGTTCTATTTTTTTATAAACAGTGAAACTACATGATAGATTGTGTAGTGATTCAAAGGCTTTAGCGAACAAGAGATCACCTGCGTTAATCGCTGTTGCTTCTCCATATTTAACATGCACAGCTGGTAGATTACGTCGTAGTTTAGAATGATCCATTATATCATCATGAACTAGTGTAAAATTATGTATTAGTTCTAAAGCAATTGCCAATGGTATAACCTTTTTTACATCACCATGTACTGCTTCACAAGAGAGTATAGTGAGACACGGTCGTAATCGTTTACCACCAGCTAGTGGAAGATGTCTAGCAGCGTTGTAGAGGGATTCTGGTTCACCGTTTTTAAGGAATTCCTCTAACTCTTTGTTAAAAAAAACGGTTCGTTTTTGTAGTTCTTTTTCTAAATCCATAAATCTGCACCAACAACTAGCCAATCAACATCTGGTAGTTTTGAAACCTTATCCGCTCCTACAAGGAACATGGTAGCTCTTAGTTCTTTGATTACCATGTCTACTTCTTCTATTATAGCGTCTTTGTTTTTCATAGCTGGTTTGAGAAAAACACGTGCTACACCCGCAGCGTCTGCACCAAGAACTAGGGCTTTAGCAGCATCGAGACCATTACGTATACCACCAGTAGCTATAATAGGTAAACTCCAGTTTGTCGCGTCTCCTACTTGTAGTACACAGGAGGGCGTGGGTATACCCCAATTCCAGAAAGTTTTACCACCTCGTTCATGGATTCTATCATTTCTCATCTTTGCACGGTAGTGTTCTATAGCTGCGAAACTAGTACCGCTTAACCCTCCGACGTCAAAACCTGAGATTTTTGTTTTACAGAGTCTACTAGCTACGTCATAAGAAATACCAGCACCTGATTCTTTAACAATCACAGGTGTATCAAGATCCTCAGCTAGTTTTTTTATCACATTATAAACACCTTTAGCATTGGCTTCACCTTCAGGCATCACAGTCTCTTGTAAAAAATTTAGACAGACGATAAAAACATCAGCGTCAACCATGTCGATCATTTCATTAGCGTTTTCAAGTGTTTCCTCATAGCTCCATATCGTGATCTGTGACGCTCCGATGTTCGCGAAACGTAAAGGTATATCGTATTCCTTCACCACACTATATGTTTTTTTTAACTCTGGTTTCTCAATTGCAGCTCTCTGAGAACCCACACCCATACCAATCTGGTATTTTTCAGCAGCAACAGCTAGGTTTTCATTGATATCTCTCGCTTTTTTATAGCCACCAGTCATACTAGCGATAATAAGCGGTGCAGATAGTTTTTTACCAAAAAGTTTCGTTGAAAGATCTATCTCATCCTTGTTTATCTCAGGGAGAGCATTATGCACAAGTACAATATCATCCCAGTAGTTATGCCCCGCTGATACATCCTCCTCCATTGAAACCTTAACATGTTCATCTTTTCTATTCTCAGTTTGACTCATAATTTTCTTTCATCTCCCATAAAGTATTGTACATACAGTGTCTTCCCCAACAAGTACATTGTATAACCTATCTGGTTTATTACCATTTACTAGTACAACATCAACACCATGGTTAAGAATGTTTTTTATCGTTTTAATCTTACCAGCCATACCACCTGTTACATCAACATGTTTATCACCCTGTACTGTTAGTTTCTCTAATTTATCTAATGTCGTAGATTCTATAAACTCTGCGTTTTCATCTATCTTAGGATTAGAAGTATATAATCCATCCTCGTCTATTACAAAAACTGCTTTCTCTGGTTTAAAAAAACCAGCTAATGCATCCATAAGTAGATCACCGGAGCATATAGAAAAACCTAGTTTTTTATCAAGAACTACATCTCCAAAAGTTACAGGAACAAATTTTTTCTCTAGGTATTCTTTAAAAACTTGGAAATCCATTTTAGCTATTTCATGGTTGTCAAGTTTCACTGTTGAATGCGGAGAAATCGAAACACCAGGGATACCATGTTCATGTAAAGATCTTAAAACCAGGGAATTCAACGTTTGAACCATTTCATGTGTAACTGAAAAACCCTTGATTTGATCAAGGTTTTTATACCCCATGTCGAGTTTATATTCTTTAGCAGGTATATGCCCAAATGATCCTGCTCCGTGAACTATGATAAGTTTTTGATCTGTTTTTTTTATCTCCATTGATAGACGATCTGTTGTTGTTTGTTTAAAAGTTTGTTTTTTTGTTTTATCAGTGATGACACTACCACCGAGTTTTATAATGAACATATACTCAGTGGAATCAACTATTCTCTAAAAAGAGTTTTCATAGTACAAAAAAATAGATAGGTGTTTTTATTTTTTTACAGTCATCATTGTTTTATCTTTGTTTTGTTCATGTATTAACCATAGTGCTATAGGCATTCCTGTGGTACTATTCGGGTTTTGCATTATAGTTTTTGTAAGATTAAAGATTTCTTCTCTGGAATGTTTTTCACAGCAGTCTTCACATACAAAGATTTCATCGTTGAATACTAAACCTGAAGGGTTTTCATTGAGTGATATTTTACGGCTACATATACTACAAGTTTTTTCAAACATTTTAAGTTATTCACCACCATATACCTCATATAAATATAGGAAGAATGTTTTCTCTATTCAATATCATCTGTTTTATTCTAAATGTTTCATGTGTTTATAAATGAAACTCCTCTACCTATATTCTGTATGTGAAAGGAAACAACATTTAAACGGGTTTTGTCTTAGAAGCTTAGAAACTATTATTTCTTCTTTTTAGTCGATTTAAATGAAATGTTTTATAAGAGAAGTAGTTATTTACATTGAAACTTAAGTGGTTTGAGGTAGAGAACGGAAATGAACGACGATGCTGATGCTGCTTCAAAAGTAGAAGAGAATATTGCTGGTCTTAAAGGTAAACCTAAGATTGCTTATTTTTCTATGGAGATCGGTATAGATGAGAATATACCTACGTATAGTGGTGGTCTTGGTGTTTTAGCAGGTGACACTCTTAAATCATGTGCTGATTTAAATGTCCCTGTAGTAGGTGTTACTCTTCTCTCGGAGAATGGTTATTTTTATCAGAAGATTGACGAGGATGGTAATCAGATTGAACTTCCGATACAGTTTGTTGTTTCGAATTTTCTTAAGCCTTTACCAGCGACTACTAGTGTTGAGATTGAAGGTAGAACGGTGAAAATCCGTGTATGGTATTACACGGTTAAAGGTATAAGTGGTTATATTGTCCCTGTTTTTTTCCTTGATACTAATGTTGAAGGTAATAGTGACTGGGATAGAACTCTTACAAAGTATTTGTATGGTGGTGATAACAGGTATCGTCTTGCTCAGGAGATCATCCTTGGTATCGGTGGCGTACGGATGCTTAAGGAGTTGGGTTATAATACTATTGATAAGTATCATATGAACGAGGGACATGCTGCTCTTGGTACTTTGGAGCTTTATAACTGGTATAATGATATTAATAGGGTACGTGAACAGTGTGTGTTTACTACGCATACTCCTGTTGCCGCTGGTCATGACCAGTTTGATCTTTCGTTTGCTAAACCGATGCTGGGTAGTATGCTCCCTGATTTTATACTGGATGATGTTACTTTTGAAAACAAGTTGAATATGACTCGTTTGGCTTTGTTTTTTAGTGACTATGTCAACGGGGTGGCTAAGAAACATGGTGAGGTTTCCCGTATGATGTTCCCTGGTTATTCGATTGATTCTATCACTAATGGTGTACATTCTGCTACTTGGGTTTCAGAGCCTTTTCAACATCTTTTTGATAAACATATGCCTGGTTGGCGTAGTGACCCGTATATTCTTAGATCTGCTTTTAGTATTCAGAAACATGAGATCTGGGAGGCTCATATGGAGGCTAAACGTGAACTTATTAATTTTGTTAATGAAAGATACAATATAGGTATGAATTATAATGATTTCACTATTGGTTTCGCTCGTAGGCAGACTGCTTATAAACGCCCTGATTTGTTGATAAGCGATCCAGATCGTCTTATGAGTATAGCTGAAAAGGTAGGACCTATTCAAATAATTTACGCGGGTAAGGCTCATCCAAAGGATGAATCTGGTAAAGAAACTATACGTAAGATTTTCCAAATTATGAAAACAATACAGGGTAAGGTAAAGATGACATATATCCATAACTATGATATGACTATTGCTAAAATGATGGTAGCTGGTGTTGATCTTTGGCTTAACACACCTCGTCGTCCTAAAGAAGCATCTGGCACTAGTGGTATGAAAGCTGCTCATAACGGTGTTCCACAATTTGGTACCCTTGATGGCTGGTGGCTTGAAGGCTGTATTGAAAACATTACAGGATGGGCTATTGGCCCAGAAAAAACAGAAGAAGAAGCATCTGATGATGAAATCGACAAAGCTGATCTTTATGATAAACTTGAAAACTGGATTATACCCAAGTTCTACAAGGATAGAGATAACTGGATTCGTACTATGCGTAGTTGTATAGCTATTAACGCATCGTTTTTTAACACTAACCGTATGATTCAACAATATGTATTAAACGCTTATTTTAGATAAACCTAAAAAAAGATAAAGAACATATATACCCTTGTTTTTGTTGGTTTTTTTAAATCTGAAGTATATGATGTGCCCTATAGAATTCCTCATGTTGTGGCTTTATGTTTTCAATATCTTCAACCCATGCACGTAGTATTTCTGCTACACTCCATGCCTGTGTAATACAACCACGTGGTGTAAATATTGGGTCTCCATCAAAGATTTCATGTATACTACCATCCCATTGTGTATTGAATGTCTCAAGCATTGGTTTGATAAAGTTGTGATAAGCGTATTCTCGCCATGCAGGGTGATGTTTTTTGGTTTTCACAAATGCTTTGATAAATGGTCCCATGAGCCAGGGCCAAACTGTACCATTATGATAAGCTTCATCTTTGTTATAATTACCAAGATAACTACCTTTGTATCTTGGGTCATCTGGTGAAAGTGTTCTTAGTCCAAAAAGTGTTAATAGTTTATCTTGTACTGTTTTTACTATTTTGTTTTGTAGTTTTTCATCAATCATAACATGATCTAGTGATGCAAGGAATATTTGATTTGGTCTCACGGAAGTATCTTTTGTATCTATAACGTCATAGATTTGATCAAATTTTTTGTTAAAGTTTTCTTTTACTTTTTCAGAGAGATCTAGATATGGGTTGTTTTTCTTTAAAATTTTTGTGAATGTACTCATTATTCTAAGTGCGTTGTACCATAGTGCTTGTATTTCTACTGCTTTTTTAGATCTAGGTGTAACATAATTGTCACCTATTTTTACATCCATCCATGTAAGTCCTGGGTCATGGCTGATGAGATAGTCTTCATCCATGTAAATATTATAATATGTTCCGTTTTTGTAACCCTGTATAATTGATTCAAGAGTACCCCAGATGTGTGTTAAGAAATGTTGATCATTTGTGTATTTGAGATATTGAAAAACCCTGTCTATGTACCAAAGAGAGGCATCTACTGTGTTATATATAGGTTTTGAATCACGATCCATGAAAGCATTAGGGATGAGACCATTTTTGCAGTATTTACCAAAGTTTTGTAGTATTTGTTTCGCATCGTTGAATCTTTGTGTAACTAGTGTTAAACCTGGTAGGGAGATAAGTGTATCACGTCCCCAGTCTCCAAACCAGTGATAGCCAGCGATTACTGATTTACCTGTTCCTTTTTTCACTATGAAATTGTCTGTGGATAAAACAAGTTTTTCAAATTTTTTAGGTAAACTAGCTTGTTTTAGTAGGGTTTTTTTCCTCTGAATTTCTTTATCATATATTGTTTGTGGGTCTATATTGTTTTCATTTTCAATAGTTAAAACAAGATAGTATTCCTCCTCTGTGTTTTTAATTGTTTTATAGAAATCACCTATATGGATATTGTTATCCACCCATGAATCATTTCGTTCTCGGTCTTTGTTATAGTAGAGTGTCTCCCAGTAGAACTCTGGTTGGAAAATAGTGTTTTTTAGAATGATTTTTAACTGTTTATCAATGTTACTAGGTTTAAGAAGGATAACATCGTTTGTTGTTTTTTCCTGTGTAAACGATAGGTAACGTTGGCTGTTTACATCATAGAAATGTCTAGAGTTTACAATAGGTTGATGTATAATTGTTACTGGTTTTTTAGTTGAAACCTTATATTTGAGGATTGTAGTGTTTTTTTCATATTCCATTAGAATTGTTTTCTCTATTTTTATGTCTTCTATATAATATGTGAATGATGGGAAAAAACTGAAGTTGAAAACTGGTTTAAAATCTATTAAACTATATTTTTTATTGTTGATTCTGATTTTATCGTAAATGTTTGAGATAAAAACCCAGCGCTCAGTTGGTGGGTTTAAACTAGCTATGAGCAAACCATGGTATTTTCTAGTGTTAGTGTTTTGGTATGTAAGTGATGCATATCCTCCTAGTCCATTGGTGACAATCCATTCTCGCATATAGAGGTTTACCTCTTCTTTTGGTTTTTTTAGATGAATTCTTTGTAGATATCTAGTGTTCTTCTAGCTACGGTTTCCCATGTGAATGAATTTATTACTCGTTCTCTAGCGTTTTTACCCATCCAGATGGCTTTTTCTTTTGAATGTAGTACTTGTTTTACTCCCCATGATATATCCTCTGGATCATAAGGGTTTATATGTATTCCACATTGTTTATCACCGCTGGGTATTATTTGTTCACGCATACCATTTGTTCCACGTGCTCCTACAACCGTAGGTTTACCCATGCTCATTGACTCGGTACATACTATTCCAAAGGGTTCATATATAGATGGTAAAACCACGCAGTCAGCAGCGGCGTAGTGTGTGATACGTTCGTTTTCATCTATGAATTCTGTTCTGAAAACAATTTTATCCCTGATACCCAGGTTTTCAGCCATGGATTTGAGACTCCATTCCATGTCACCAACACCTAGTACAACTAGTTTTGTATTTGGGAAATCCTGTAATATATTTGGCATTGCTTTTACGAGTTTATCAATTCCTTTAACTGTTACAAGGCGTCCTATGAAAAACAACATGTTTTCATCATCATTAATACCATACTTTCTTCTAAGTTGTATTCTACTTTCTAATGGAACCCTAGCAGGGTCATATTTACTTGGATCTACACCATTCCAGCATACCCTGATTTTATCTGGTGGAAACCCTAGTTTCTCTAACTCGTCTTTCATAGCATATGATACTGTTATAACACCATCAGCGGTTTGTCCTCCCTCGAATTCTATATCTTTAATAGTATGAGAACCCCGTCCAACTGAGCGACCTGTTTCTGTAGAATGTACATGGAATACTAAGGGTAAACTGGTTTCTTTTTTAACTATCATTCCTCCTATGATCCCTAACCAGTCATGTGCATCAACTATATCATATGTTTTTCCTTCTTTCCTTATTAAAAGATTCACTAGTTGAGACGCTGACATAGTATTATAGCTTATAACATCCGCAAAAAACTTGAAATACTCACCCCAGGAACGGAGTTCATGATCTGCGAATAAATGAAACGTTGATGTGAGATCTAGGGTTTTAGGACGATAAACCTCTATACCATCATGTTTTTCATAGGTTGGCAGGGTGTTATCTTTGTTTAATGAAAACACTATTACTTCGTTTCCAAAAAATGTTTGTCTCTTTGTAATTTCTGTTGCAAATGTCCCAAGGCCACCATAGATAACAGGTGGGTATTCCCATGAGAAATGTACGATTTTCAAAATAATGTCTCTCCTCAAAAGAATCTTTAAACAAGTTATTGTTTAAAAAAGTGTTTAAAAAAAACAAAAAAAAAGTAGTATTTGTTTTCATTGGTTTATTTTTTGTTTAAGATCCTGAAGTATGTTCATGTAGTTGATGAAACCCTCATAGGGTGTATCATATGGGCTGAAATATGCATGAACATCTCCATCAGATAAACCCTTGGTAGAGACATAATAAAGGTGGTCAGAGGTTTGAAGCATACGCCATGTATGGAGTAAAACAGGGTCTTTTTTTTCTCTGAGTTTACGTCCTATTTCTTTTAACTCGTTGAAACATGCTATCTGCATATCGTTTCCAAGCCATGTGGATACATCACGATCTGCATCTGCCCATGAAATAGCCCAGGGTACATCGATTTCACCTACAGGCTCGTATTTTTCAACTGCTTCACTAACTGTTACGAAATCAAGATGTTCATGTTTCAATACTTCACCAGGGAAATGCTTGAGGAAATCAAATATACCAGTCTCAGTCCAATGATGCTCTCCAAAGGTTTCATAGTCCATGAAAAGGTTTACAATATCCCCTTCACAGTGTGCTATCCAGTTGGCATATTTTTCAGCTGTTAACGGGTAACCTGGCCACATGCGTGCTGAGAAACGAAAACCTACATCATCGCTGAGGGTATAGTTTCTAAGTAGTATTTTTAAATCCGTGTTTACTGGTTTATAAAGATAATTCGGTGAACGCCATCCCAGGATTTTCTCAGTACCCTCCGTGATAATACCTTTATATCCCATGTCCGCGATTTTTTTAGCAACACGGTTGTCATATATAGCTTCTGTGTTTCTAAAAACACGTGGTTTATAGTTGAACAACTCGTTAATTATTTGATGATGCATTTTAACTTGTTCTTCAAACTCATCAAGTTCATCATATAAAGAAGCTAGGGAATGATAATAGGTTTCCTCGATCATGTCAACAGCACCAGTTTTAAACAACTCTATAAAACTCTCTATTACATCTGGTAGATACTGTTGGCAGTATTCAATAAAAGTCCCTGTAAGGCTAAAAGATACCCGGAACTCACCATCGTATTTGTTTATTAAATCTAGTAACAAGTTGTTAGTAGGAAGGTAACATTTCCTCGCTACTTTTTCAAATATGTTTTTGTTTAAATCATGGTTGAAATAAGTAGACAATGGGTCGTTGTTTTTACCTATGTTAAAAACACTGAAACGGTTTAACCTCATCGGTTGATGAACTTCGAAATATATACAGGCTGATGTCATCTCTACAAGACTCCCCTGTAAACATCTATTGTTTTCTCTGCAACACGATCCCATGTGAAAAGTTTAATCTCATGTTTACCATGCTGAACAAGTGTTTTACGCAAAGGCGGGTATCTAAGTAAAGAAATAACCTTGTTAGCTATCTCATCTGTATCCCAGAAATCAACACGTAAACAATGGTTAAAAACCTCTGAAAAACCAGCTGTTTTACTAGCAATAGTAGGAGTACCAGCAGAGATAGCCTCAAGAGCAGTGATACCAAAGGGTTCACTCACAGACGGCATAACATAGACACTAGATATACCATAAATATGTTTAACCTCTTCATCAGTTAACCTCCCCGTAAATATAACCCGATCAGATATACCTAAATCAAGAGCCTGTGAAATCAAACGAGGAAGCATATCACCAGTCCCAGCTACTACAAAACGAGTGTTAGGCTCGTATTCAGCTACTTTTTTAGCTGCACGGAGGAAAAACTCTGCACCTTTCTGAATAGTAAGCCGCCCTAGGAACAAAACAATATCTTGTTTCTCACCCTCAGGTATCGGATAAACCGCGTTATGAACAACAGCAACCTTCTCAGAGGGTATACCATATTTCTCTGTTATAACACGTTTTGTGAAATGACTCACAGCAATAATTTTATCAGCTTTTTCCATACCTTTTTTTTCAATATCTATAAACCATTGATTAGGGTAAAGCCAACCAGATCTATCATATTCTGTAGAATGAACAGTCACCACCATAGGTATACCTAAGTCTTCTTTTAACACAGCTGCTGCTTTCATCGTAAGCCAGTCATGTGCATGTATAAGATCATATTTACCCCCCGTTTTCACCAGTTTTTTAACCATTGCAACAACTAGCTTGTTATATTTATCTACTGCTTCAAAAAACTGACCAGATAACTCTTTACTATCAGGACGATCATAGGGGAATACCTCAGTTTCACCAACTTCTATAACTCTAAGGTTTTTTTTATCGCTCTTGCTAGTATGTCGAGTTTTAGGCATAAAGAAATCTACATGTACATCATCTCTATCAGCGAGACTATGAGTGAGACCATAACAATGGGTAGCAAGACCACCTGCTTTAAACGGTGGATATTCCCAGCCAAGCATTGCAATTTTCATCTAATATCCTCTAACCAAGTTCTTACCTCTAACGGCTATGTACTCCACACTAACATAGACAAGGTCTTCTTGCATTTCAGACCTCTTTTTCATTGCATATTTTAGGAACTATTTTAACTCTAAATTTTCTTTTTTATTTTAAAGAATATTTTTTGTTTTTTTCATTAAAATAGATTTTATCTTCTCTAGCAAGCCAACCAAGAGCAGAATAGATCTGCTCGTCATTAAGATGCGAAAGACGTTTTATCGTAGCAATATCAGCATCTCCCCAGACATCCAGTATTCTCCATATCATACCAGCATGATTCCCTATCTCACCCTCTAAATTCGTCACATCTAATTTTAAACAATTATTATCTAGTGCTATCTTGTTTTCCCGAGCGAGCCAACCAAGCGCTGCATTAAAATCATCATCATTTAATCTAGTAAGCTCCAATAGTTTTTCTTTATCCATCTCCCCATTTTCGTTTAATGTCTTCCAGATTTTACCTGCACTCATACCAAATCTAACGTTAATATCCCTCACAGCATGCTTCCTCCACTGTTAAAACCTAGTATTTAAAGTATATCAAATAATATAATATAAGGTTATCTAAAAATAAAAAAAACAGGCTGGAGAAGAAGAAATACCGGCTATGTCTAATCCTTGCTCACTAGTACCTTGGTCAACTAGAAGAAGACTTTCAGGGAAAAAAAACTAAGGAAATCAATCTTTGGAAATATCGGAACAATCATAGCCTTCAAAGTTGGTGTTGAGGATGCAGAAATCTTGGAGACTTGGAGAAAGAGTTTTGCCCGGAGTTTAAGAAAGAAGACCTGATAAACCTGGATAAGTACAGAATCTACATAAAGATGATGATAGATGGAAAGACAACAAAACCATTCTCTGCTAAAACATTACCACTTTTGCATCTCTCAGGCTTAGTTAGAGATTAACTTTTAATCCTTACCTCTTGATGATATAATCTATTAAAAGTGGGTTTAAAGATTTTAACCATCAACTTTAATTAAACAACATTAAATGTTAACTAATTAGCAAAACTGGTTAAAAAATTAAGCCATCGTCTTGAAATCTTTAATTCCCATTAAAAGAGAAAAAGTAAAAAATCGAAAACTTTTAAGGTTAATATGGTCTACATTCAATTATGCTTAATAGTAAAAAAATTATAACTTTTTCCTTGCCAAAAGGAATTTATATACTTCAATCAAAAAAAGCACACATTTTTTTAGCTATATTATTTAACTTTGGACCTTTAATTGTTTTGCTAGCGGCTAGATTGCTCTCTCTGGTTGATGATGGACTTTATTTTGGTATTTTATTTTTTTTATGTCTAATTTATATCCTTATTATTAGTGGTTCGGTTGATGTGCTACTGAGGAGACCTTTTGATACCCTTTTATGGAAATTTCAGAATCATTTTGCTTTAAAATGGGTTTTGGGAAACTTAAGTTGCCCAAATTGTCATGAAAAACTATATACTCCAAAAAAATCCAAGGTTGCTCATCCTTTTTATCGTTATACAAATTTTTATGATTATACATATAAGTGTAGTTCTTGTAGGAATCAATATAAGATAGACCCCAGCAGGTGGAAAGAAAACAAATGGCACTTAATCCAGATATCAGATTAACATAAAATTCACTATTAATTTTAAACTTTACCCTTTTCACGTCAATTGTTGACGTGATTTTTCTTTAAAGAAAAAAGAATTAGGGTTTAAAATTATTCTTCGGGTGATTCATATTACACATTATGTTTTAATAGACCTATATGTACAAGTAGCTCAACCACTTCAATTACTCCGTCAAATTTTTAACCAAATTAAAGAGATATTATTAACCTCTCTTGTTTTTAATATTGATATAAACCAAACTCTAGAAGAAAGTACTGAAAATTCGTCCGGAGCAACAGAATTGAATTCTATACTCCTAGCTGATCTGTTTTGATCTTCTGGATTCTTTTTCTTTTAATATCCAGGTTCGTTTTAATTTTTTATATTTTTCGATTTCGAATCTTTGTTTGCAAGAACTGCATATATATAAATAGTAGACCTCTTGCATAATAACAATTTTTAATGCATAATGCATATATCCCTCTACATCGGATGGGATGTAGAGATGTTAACCTATGAAAAATTATCAAAAAAACCAGGGATGTTTCG
>Ga0190360_1001407_pt1 | contig 12437 bp, 12 predicted proteins | sample 48721834_MG_FD_161271 | JGI IMG/M metagenome (GOLD analysis project Ga0190360, IMG submission 161271) | Hydrothermal vent microbial mat bacterial communities from Southern Trench, Guaymas Basin, Mexico - 4872-18-3-4_MG | ecosystem: Environmental > Aquatic > Marine > Hydrothermal vents >... | reverse complement strand
CCAGTAACCTGGTATATTCCCGGTGAGAGCTTTATCTGCGGGAGATAAGTCTCTTTATAGGTTAAACTTTCACCAGGTTTAATTTTTTCTTCCCCTATGACCTGAGCAAACACTTTCCCGGAAGACCAGCACCAGATTTCCCTTCCTTCCTTACTTACAAAAAAATCATATCTCTGGGAACTTGTAAAGGTAAAGGATACCGTATCCTTCGTGTAGTTAAATACCGTAAGGTTTATAGTGATTGGCTGTCCAGAGTCGTAGATTGCTTTATCTGTGACTATAATGAGACCAAATCCTTTGGAAAAGCAATTTAGCTTTTCACCCCATCCAGCAGAACCTGCATTCATCAGCATTAGAAGTAGCGAGAAAACCAAAAGTTTCACCATTCTCAAAACTCCCTTAACGAATCTAATGGCATCTGATAATACTTAATTTCTCGGAAATTTCGTCCTGGTTTAACCATACTATTTTCCTTAAAACTGTCAAAGTCAATCAGCTAAGATTAAAACATTTCTCCAAACATCCATAAAATATCAATTGACAAAATTAAATTCTGTGCTAATAGTTAGGTAAACCTAATAAAAATAGGTAATCCTAATTTCATTGTGAGATAGGCCACGATGACTTTACTTGAACTACCCATTGGTGAAATGGCCAGGGTTGTAGGTATTCAGGGTGGATGGGGGGTGCAGCGAAACCTTGCCGCTCTGGGTTTTTTACCGGGAAAATTGGTAAGAAAGATAGCTACTCAGCCTATTGGTGGACCAATAATGGTAGAAATAGCAGGGGGGATGAGGGTAGCAATTGGACGAGGTATGGCTCAAAAAATCCTGGTAGAAAGGGAAATTCGGTGAGAGGTTCTCACAAGAAAGGAAACAGGGTAGAAGCTTATGGAAAAGACGATTTGCCAAGAATTGTGCTGGTAGGCAATCCCAATGTTGGTAAAAGTGTAATTTTTAATCGTTTGACAGGGCTAAAAGTTGTAGTTTCTAACTATCCGGGAACAACTATTGAATATTTTGAGGGATCCATGCATGTAGAAGGAATTAAAGTAAAAATAGTGGATATTCCGGGTATCTATTCGCTTATTCCTTCTGATAAAGCTGAAGAGGTTGCTGTAAATTTACTTTTCCGCTACAAAACTAATCTGATTGTCAATATAGTAGATGCGACAAATCTTGAGAGAAACCTTTACCTTACTTTGCAACTTAAGGAGATGGAGATCCCCATGCTCATTGATTTAAACATGATTGATATGGCAAAGCGAGAGGGTATTGAAATAAATGTTCCCTTAATGAAAAAAATCCTTGGTGTTCCGGTAGTACCTACCTGTGCTATAAGTGGTGAAGGAATTAAAGAACTTTATCAATCAATAGAGAAGAAAATAAAAAATGAGATTTGAACCAAGAATTGAAGAAGCGATAAAAATTTTAAGAAAAAAGACAGGGCTTCCTCGCTGGCAGGTGGTCCTTGCAATGGAAGGATCAAAGGAATTCAAAAGAAAAATACCTGCAGATGTCTGGAAAGAGGGAATAAAAAAGATAGAAAAAGATCACAATGAACCTATTGAGCTTACTATGCTAAAGGCAAGATTTGGACAGGCAGGCTCTGTTGTTCAACAGGTTCAAAAAGTACATCATCGACATCCAAGCTGGCTGGAAAAACTCGGGGATGCCACTGTGAAGCCTTTCCCGGGACTACCCCTGGCAGGTGCTTGTCTTTACGGAATATTCTGGCTTTTTCTGAAAGTTGCTGGATGGATAACTGATAGCATAATGACTCCCTTTTTTGAGGGTCCTTATGATAGATTCATTCGTCTAACAATAGAAAGATTTTTTCCTCAGGGATTTATGCATCATATGTTACTGGGCGCTCCAGGAACAGGATACCTTGAATCTCTGGGAATTTTAACTACCGGTGTTTTTGTTCCTCTGGGTATTGTCTTTCCGGCTGTTTTAATTTTCTATCTAATACTTACCTTGCTTGAAGATATAGGATATCTTCCAAGATTAGCTATTCTTGTAGACAGTATATTTCACAAAATAGGACTGCATGGATATTCTGTTATCCCGGTTATCCTCTCCTTTGGATGTAATGTCCCGGGAGCTATGGCTTCCAGAATCCTGGAGACCAAAAGACAAAGGTTTATGATGTTAACTCTACTTGGTATATCGATTCCCTGTACAGCTCAAACTGCAGTAATCTTGAGTATAATAGGACCTTTTGGAATGGGATGGGTTATATTAATTTATGCAGTGCTTTTCGGTGTTTTCATAGGAATAGGAAGTCTTTTAAACCAGCTTTTACCTGGAGAGACCCCGGAAATAGCCATTGAGATTCCCCCTTATAGAGCACCTCGACTCTCTAATTTAGCTATGAAAGCAGGCCTCAGACTTGAACGCTTCTTTCTGGAGGCTATTCCTTGGGTTTTTGTAGGAATAGCAATAGTTAATGTCCTGTATATTTTACGCATAACACTTGCTTTTTCTGAGTTTTTGGGTCCGTTCCTCGGAACCTGGTTAGGACTTCCCAGAGAGGCTATCTATCCTTTGATAATTGGATTTTTACGTAAAGATGTGGCTACAGGACTTATTGCTCCCCTTTTAAGAAGTGGTCGGATGGATCTTTACCAGGCAATAATTTCTGTGGTTATTCTGGCAGTTTATTTTCCCTGTGCGGCTACTTTTGCTACTTTTTTAAAAGAGCTGGGAATAAAGGATACCTTGAAAAGCACCCTTTTAATGATAGCTGTCGCTCTTGGAGTGGGTGGGATACTTCATCTAATCTTTGTTTTAATAAAATTAATTTGAGGTCAACCATGGGAAAAAAGCTGACACCTAATATGGAAAATTATCTGGAGGCCATAAAAAAGATAAATGAAAAGGAAAAAGTGGTTAGAGTGAAAGGTATCGCCGAGGAGCTTAATGTGAAAATGCCAAGTGTCACCGAAGCCTTAGAAAACTTACAACAGGAAGGGTTAATAAAACACGAAAAGTATGGATATATCGAATTAACTGAAAAAGGAAGCAGGCTCGCTGAAAAAATAGAGTCACGTCATAAAATTCTGTTTTCCTTTTTCACAGAAATTTTAGGAATAGACCCACAGTCAGCAGATGAAGATGCCTGCAAAATTGAACATGTAATCTCTACTGTTACTTTGAAAAGGCTTCTTAAATTTATAAACTTTCTTAAGAATTCTCTGGAAAATGAAAAATTGGAGAACTTTAAAACTTATCTCACTCAGGAAAATTCAAGTTCTTGCAGGAAAATCTTAAAATCAAAAAAATGATCTCCAGGGGAAGAAGTATCAAAATTACAGTAGGTAATAAGATACCATCCTTTGTGCCAGATGATAATGTGAATTGCGTATTTGATGGGCAATTGTCCCTGTAACCATTTTTCTATGGGAATTCTGGCTCTTTTAAGTTCAAATTGGTAAGCATTTTCACCAGAGATTTTAACAAAAGAGGAATTTTTACCTATTTCAAATCCTTCCTGAATAAAACTCTGGAGCATAATTCCAACTATACTGGTTAAATTCTCCTTAACCGGCAGAGGGTAACTTTGTTTAATATTTCCTTTTTGCCTTTCGGACCTGTCTTCCTGATAAAAAGCAACTTTTATTACTTCATGAGTTATAAATTCACTTCTTCTTACCACAGGCTCTAAGGTCATTATTTTTAATATTAACTCATTTTCCCTTGCCTTTATAAGTTGCCAGCCATGTTTTTTAAAATATTCAGATAAACCAGCTTCACTTACAGATTTTACATTAAGCTCGCCTATCTGATATCCTCTTGCAGGAAATCCGCTTAGAATAACCCCTCCAACTATCATTATCACCCACAAACTTATCCTTAAGTGTCTTCCTAAAACCTTATGAAGAACCCTCTCATCCATTTGCATTGTATTTATTCTCTACAATTTTTAAAACTCAAACCCTTTCTCTTCAAAAAGCCTGATACAGAGGATATTTTTGGCTTCCTATCAGTATTAACCCAAGGTTTTTCATATGTGAATTAAAAATTTCCTGAACAGAATACTCTCTATTTGAAACTTAGAATTTAATTTAGACTCAACTTTGACAGTTGTAAAATAAAAAATCCTTTATTTATGGTAATTCTGGCAATTAAAAATAAAGTGTGGCACCAGTTTAACTTTCCGATCTTTGATAAAAAGCTTATTATGAAAGCTCCGGCAGGGGAGGAGGAATTTGAACTCCTGCAGCTCGAAAAGCCTTATGGGCAAGTCCTTGAAGTTCAGTTCTTGCAAGATATGCTTTACCTCTAACATATAGCTTAATAGCTTTTACCCTGCTTACATCTCTTATTACTTTCCAGACATTCTCTTTAACCCCTATCTCAAAAAATCTTCTCTGTAAGAATACTGTGAGAAGAAAAACTAAAAGTGAGATAAAAATGTGCCCTCTAACTTTTGAAGGTGTCCAGTGAAAGATTGGTCTTATCTTAAAGATATTCTTTATGTCCCTGAAGGCACGTTCTATCATCCACAACCTCTTGTAGGCTCTTGCTACCTCTTCTGAAGATAAAGTAGTGTTTGTTTGAAGAACATACTTTCCGTCACAAGAGGCTTCTTTTTGAATTTTCTTCCTGTTAAGGATTATCTTCCCTGTTTCTATTTTGCAGAATCTTTTAGCATCACCGGTTAGAACCTTTGAGAGTGAGCCAGTTTTAATTTTTTTCTGTAGGTTTTTAATGATCTCTTCTCGATCCTTTCTATCTTTTTCTGCCTGATATGGGTTGTAGCAGATAATATAGCGCTTATTATTTAACCTTATTTCTTTCACCTTTAGGTTATCCTCCACATCCTTATACCGACCTGGTGTAGATAAGACAAAATCTTTTACCTTTTTGAGCTTTCTCATCTTAACACCCACAATGTATTCATAGCCTTCTTTTTCAATGAGAGAAAGATTCCTCTTCTGATACCATTCCCCTATCAGCAACAAAAATGACTCTTCTTATCTTAAAACGCCTGGATAAAGTAGCAAGTGCTTTTTTAAAGGTCCTGGCATCATACATGTTTCCAGGAAAAATCTCGCAGGCTACAGGAAAACTCTCACCTGTCATTAAGATGCCAATAACAAGTTAATTATCTTCAAGAGATTTTTCCTGGAGAAACCTTTTTTTGCAAGGTCCTCTGATCCTTTCCCCTCAAAGTAGATGCTGGTGGTATCGTAAAAAACTACATCAAACTTCAGGTTGAAAAGATCTTTAACATTATCAAAGAGGCTATCTTTAATTTTTTTCCTTGTGCTCATCCAGAAAATCAACTGCCCTGTAAAGATGGTGAAGTTCAAGACTGTGAAAATGGGAATCATATACCTCATCAAGCCACTCATGTACTTCTGAGTTTACTTGCAGGGGATAAGGTCCTGTTTAGGATCATGGCAAAGGTTGCCTCTTTAACATTGGATGTGTGGTTGCGGGAGGCAAGATAGATATCCAGAATCTTATCAAGACCTACAAGTTTAAACAGCTTTCTAAAGATAAGGGGTGCTCCATATTCTTTATCTTCCTTAGTAGAGATTTCTTATTTCAATAACCTCTAATCTTTCACTGAATCTGGAAAGACTCTTAAGAAGACTGTCTACAGGCCCTTTTCTTAGATCTTCGAGACGACCCAGAGTGCAAACGACCTTTTGGCGAGATTTGCCATTTTCCCATACGTTCTTTACAATCTGCAGATATATCCTTTTTGTTCCATCTTTGTTTTGAAATTTCTTTGTTCTCACAAACATGGCAATTATATTTTGCCATAATAAATTTTACTTGTCAAGGAGCAAATTAAAAAATTGTGGCACCAGAATTTACAATCTCGAAAAAATAAATTCCCATTTTATACGGGTTCCAGAGATTAAAATGGCCATTTTTGGCCTTTTACTGTCAAAATTGAGCCAGATACTTTACGGTTTAAATTCTAATTTCCTTAAATCCTGTCTGGAAGAGTATTTTCCAACCTGGCGGAGAGGGTGGGATTCGAACCCACGGAGCACCTTTTAAGGCGCTCAGTTGATTTCGAATCAACCGCTTTCGTCCACTCAGCCACCTCTCCGACCCAAAATCAATCTTTTTAACTTTTCCCCCATTCAATAGACTCTATTTTCAGGCGGGTGAAATACTGACGATGGCCGTATTTACGATGGTAGTTTTTTCGCCGTTTGAATTTGTACACGATAACTTTTCTATTTTTACCCTGCTCCACAACTGTAGCTTTCACTTTGACCTTATCAAGTACAGGATTGCCAACTTCAAGTTCACCGTCTTTTTTAGCCATAAGTACTTTATCCAGCACAACCGTATCCCCCACGTTAAAAGGAAGCTTTTCCACTTTAATACTTTCACCTGGTGCTACCTGATACTGTTTTCCTCCTATCTCAACAATTGCCATCATTATTAATCTCCTTATTTTTATGTCCCCTCTTGCCAGGAAGTTAGGTATTTTTCCTGTTCCGGGGTTAATTTGTCTATTTTAATTCCCATACTATTTAATTTTAAATATGCAACTTCTCTGTCAATCTCCTCCGGGACCCTGTAAACTTGTTTATTTAGATTTTTTCCCTCTTTTACCAGATACTCACAGGAAAGTGCCTGATTGGCAAAACTCATATCCATGACCATAGAAGGGTGCCCTTCGGCTGCTGCCAGATTAACCAGCCTCCCTTGAGCAAGTAAATTTATTCTCCTTCCATCCTTCAGCTTAAATTCTTCAACATTTTTTCGTGTTTTTCTTCTGCTTACAGCTATTTGGGAAAGATCATCTAAATTTACCTCTACATTGAAATGACCTGCATTAGCTACAATTGCACCATCTTTCATTAAAAGAAAGTGCTCCTTTTTAATTACGTCTTTATCACCCGTACTGGTGACAAATATATCTCCCCGGGGACATGCTTCTGTCAAAGGCATCACCCAGAAACCATCCATTACCGCTTCCAGAGCTTTTAGGGGATCTATCTCGCAGATTATCACCCTTGCCCCCATTCCGCGTGCACGCATAGCAATGCCTCTCCCACACCAGCCATAACCACAAACCACAAAAGTTGAACCAGCCAGAAGAAAATTTGTAGCTCTCAATATCCCATCAATGGTGGATTGTCCTGTGCCATACCGGTTATCAAATAAATGCTTGGTTAGGGCATCATTTACCGCTATAATAGGATATTTTAGTTTTCCCTCTCTGGCCAAACTTTTAAGTCTTATAACTCCGGTTGTTGTTTCCTCGGTACCGCCTAAAATTTTATCGGTAAAACCAAATTCCCCGGAGTGAATAGTGGAAACAAGATCTGCCCCGTCATCCATGGTTATATTCGGTTCTATCTCCAGAGTTTTATGAATGTGCTGGTAATAGGTATCTCGGTCTTCTCCCCGTATGGCAAAAACTTCTATCTCGAAATCCCTCACCAGAGAAGCTGCCACATCATCCTGAGTAGAAAGAGGATTAGAAGCACAAAGTCTAACATGAGCTCCACCAGCTTTTAGTGTATTCACGAGATTGGCTGTCTCTGATGTGACATGTAAGCAGGCAGCAATTTTGATACCATTTAGCGGTTTTTCTTGAGAAAATCTTTCTCTTATTTTCTCCAAAACCTTCATTTTGGAGCCTGCCCACTCTATCTTTACTTTACCCTCTGCAGAAAATCTTGCATCTCTGATATCTGATTCCATTTTACCCCCCGTAAGAGTAGGTTAAATTATACCAAAATATGTCCCTCTGACAAGCCAGAGTTTTCCAGTCTGGAAAAAAAATCCAGGATGTTTTAAAAGGCCCAATATTATCAACTTGAAAATAGACTTAAGGGACTTTTTATCCATCCCAGAACTTGACCTAAAGGATTTTTTGTTTAACCTGAAAAAAGATAGAAAATGAAGAGGATAGAAAGCTCTATTTTACAAAAAAGAATCCTGGAGATCTTAAAAAAACTGGTGGAGACTCCTACTCCAACAGGAGAGGAGCACAAACTCCACGATTTCCTGACTTCGTTTCTAAGAGAAAAAGGGTTTGATGTGAAAAAGCAGGATGTGCCCGAGTCCTGTCCCAATTTGATAGGAAGAAGAAAAGGCGGTGGATTACTCTTATGTGCTCATATAGACACTTTTCCAGCTTTTGACCATCCTGATCCCTACAAACTTAAATTGGAAGGGGAAAATCTTGTAGGAAGAGGTGTTATTGATCCTAAAGGACAAATAGCTTCTTTACTGGTAGCCATTGAGTATACAGATAGTCCCTGCGAGATAGCCTTTACCTCTGGAGAGGAGGAGAAGGCTCTGGGTTCAAAGTTTTTAAAGGCTACTTCTCCCCAGGGAATAGTCCTTGAGCCAACTGATTTTGTCATATGTCTTTCCCAGGCTGGAGCAATAGAAATAGAAGTTAAAGTTGAAGGAACATCTGCCCATGGATCCTTACCTCAAGAGGGTGAAAATGCCGTTTTAAAAGCCTTTGAGATTTACCGGCGCTTAACAAAAATGCCATTTCTAAAGCAAACTCATCCACATTTCCCCTCAGGGGGATGGGTAAACCTGGGAAAAATTCAGGGAGGAAAAGATGTAATGGTAGTTCCCTATCAATGTAGTTTTCAGGCTGATATTAGTGTGATCCCGGGTGTAAATATTGACCAGGCAGTGCAGGAAGTGAAAAATACAGTAGCAAAAAGTGGAGGATATATTTATTTTAGAGATATCTCACCTCCTATCCAGATAGAAAGCAAACTAAAAGTTGTTAAGCTACTGAAAGAGTCTTTTGAAGCCATAACAGGGAAAAAGGCAAAAATTGGAGGCATACCGAGCTGGACTGATGCAGAGAATCTCTACCAAAAAGGAATTTTCTGCCCGGTTTTTGGAGCTGGTAAGCTTTCCCGAGCTCATTCTAACTATGAATGGGTTTCTCTACGAGAATTAGAGCTTCTCTCCCTTATTTTTATCCACTTCCTTGATCACTGGAACCCATAGATCTTTTTTCATCCTGATCCACTCACCCCAGTTTCCTTTTTCCTGGAAACCGAGTTTTAGATACCAGCTACGGGCAAGCCAGTTATCTTCACCAACCCAAAGAGAAACACTCTTGCACCCTTTCTCTCTTACATATTCCAGGGCCTTATTCAACAGTTTTTTCCCGATACCCTGTCCTTGAAAATCTTTATGAACAACAAGTTCGTGCAATTCACCAGTACTACCCCACTTCCAGTCCTCCCACTCACTATGAAGACAAACAAATCCAACAGGTCTTCCTTTCTTTTCAGCTATCCAGAAACCTCCGGGATCCCCTTCGTAAAGCCACCTCAAGTAATTTCTTATTTTTCTTTCCGAAGTGTAGGCATACTTTACCATCTGATGGTAAGCCGATTTATACACCTGCACTAACTCCGGGAGTTCCTCTTCTTTCACCCTTCTTATTCGTAGGTCGTCTTCCTCATCCATTTTTGAATTTATTCTTATCTTTGAAAAAGATTCTCTAAGTTACATTCTTTCGGGAGCCGAAATACCCAGAATCCCCAGGAGATCCAAAATTGCCAGCTTCACAGCCTGAACAAGGAAAAGCCTTGCCGAAGTCAATTCTCTGTCTTCACCTATAACCTGATGGCGAGTGTAAAAGTAGTGAAAAGAAGAAGCTAACTCTTGCAGGTAAACTGTAAGGTGGTGAGGTTCTAATCTTTCTCCGGCTTCCCGTACTTGATCGGGAAGATAGCTAATCAACCACATAAGTTCTCTTTCCTCAGGTGAAGTTAAAAGATCAAGATTTACCTTTTCATAATTTACAGGAAAAACCCTCTTTTCTTCTGCTTTTTTTAATATACTACAGATCCTGGCATGAGCATACTGAATGTAAAAAACTGGATTTTCGGGAGTTTGTTTTTTGGCAAGTTCCAGATCAAATTCCAGATGGGAATCAGCACTACGAGAAAGGAAAAAAAAGCGAGCCGCATCTTTTCCTACTTCTTCCAGAAGTTCCCTCAGGGAAATAAATTTTCCCTCTCGAGTAGAAGCAGGAACTCTCTTACCTTCTCTTTTTAGACTCACAAGCTGGTAAATTACTATTTTGAGAGCCTCTTCTGGATAACCCAAAGCTCTCACAGCTGAAACAAGCCTCGGCAAATATCCTATGTGGTCAGCTCCCCAAATATCTATAATCTTAAAAAATCCTCTCTTAAATTTATCCTGATGATAGGCAATATCACTTGCAAAATAGGTGTATTCTCCATTCTTTCTTCTTAAAACTCTATCCTCTTTATCTTTTATAATTGCCGAAGTTTTAAACCAGAGGGCACCATCTTTTTCATAGATCAGATTTTTACCTTCAAGTATTGATAAGACTTCAGCCAATTTATTATTTTTATAAAGTTCTGATTCAAAAAACCAGTGGTCAAAACTAACACCGAATTTTTCAAGATCCTCTCTTATCTGACTCAGTATTTCCTCAACAGCAAACCCCGATAATTCCAGGATAATCTTGTCTTCCTCCTCTTGCTGGATAATTCCTCTTTTTTCTTTAAAGATTCTGGCAAGATCGATCAGGTATTCTCCTTTGTAACCATCGTCAGGTATGGCTATTTGCTCTCCCTCCAGTTGTCTAATTCTAATCCAGAGGGATTTAGCTAACTTCTTTATCTGTCCTCCTACATCATTCACATAATACTCTCTTTCAACTTTATAGTTCAGCTTACCAAGATTGTTAGCCAGTGCATCACCCAAAGCCGCTGCACGACCATGTCCTACATGAAGGGGACCGGTGGGATTGGCCGATACGAACTCTACCTGTACTTTCCTTTCCTCTCCCAGAGAAAATCTTGTATAATCTTCTTTTTCTTGAATGATTCTTTTCAAACTTTCTTTCAAGTAGGAAAAGGAGAGAGAAAAATTTATAAAACCGGGTGGAGCGTACTCCACCCGGGAAAATAAATCCTCTTCAGAAAGAGAAGAAATAAGTTCTTCACTTATTTTGGCTGGTGAAGTTTGGCTGACACTGGAAAGTAAAAAAGGAAGGTTGGTTGATAAATCTCCCCATTCTTTTTTCTTTGATCTTTCAATGGAAAAAGAGGAAATTTTTTTTGATAAATCCTCTCCACCAATTTTTTTAACCGTTCTTAAAATTGAATCTCTCACCAGCCATTTTACAGAATTATCCATTTTTAACTCCGCGTTCTAATGGTAACAAACATACTCCACAGACCGTGACGGAGCCTGAGAAGAACAGTCTCTCCTGGTTCAACTTTACTCATGGCAGATTCAAAGTCACTCAAATTTTCAATTCTTTCTCTATTTACTCCTTTTATCACATCTCCCGGAGTTATTCCAACACGGTCTGCAGGACCTCCAGACTCCACTTCAACTATAACAACTCCTTTTTCTTCTTTACCAATTTTATATCGCTCACGAAGTTCCGGAGTGATTTCAGCAACTCTTATCCCGAGAAGCTTTTCTTCAATTTCACCTTTAGCCTCAATTATCTTCTCTGGTTTAGGAGCTGTAACAAGCTCAACTTCTATTCGTTTACCCTCTCTGACCAGAACAATCTTTATTTTTTCACCAATTTCTGTTTTTAAGACAGCTTCTTTTAAGTCAAGAGGTGTCTCAACTGGCTGTCCGTTAACTTCCTGAATAACATCACCTGGTTTTATCCCTGCCTTCTCTGCCGGAGAATCAGAAACAACATCAGCAACCAGCACTCCCTTTTCAACTTCAAACTTCTCTGCCAGTTCTGGAGTTAGCTCCTGCATGTAAATCCCTATCCAGGGCCACTTTATCTCTCCATACTTAACCAGACTCTGAAGGAGTCTTTTAGCCTTGTTTATGGGAATAGCAAAACCTATTCCAATGGAACCTCCTGTGGGAGTTAAAATTGCCGTATTAATACCTATAACTTCCCCATAAATGTTGACAAGAGGTCCACCACTGTTTCCCGGATTGATAGAAGCATCGGTCTGAATCAGATCTGTGTATACCCTGTTTTCTCCTCTTTCTCCTGCCCTTATTGCTCTACCTGTGGCACTTATTACCCCAACAGTTACTGTGGGCTCATACTTTTTATTAAGTTCCGATAGAGCAAATCCAAATGGATTACCCACTGCAATCACCCATTGTCCTACCTGAATGCTATCAGAATCGCCAAGAACAACAGTGGGAAGGCCATTTCCGTCTATCTTTAAAACAGCGATATCGGATTCTGTATCAACCTCAACAATTTTTGCTTTGTAACTTTTGTTGTTGGGAAGAGTCACTATAATTTTATCTCTATTCACGCCATGAATCACATGTTCATTGGTAAGTATATAACCATCTTCATTAATTATCATTCCGGAGCCAAGTCCCCTCTGTTTAAATTCTCTTTGCGGATACTGTTCAAAGAACCTGCGGAAGAACTCGTCAAAATCTTCAAAGGGTGGACCAAAGAATCTTTCGCTGCCAAACCCGGGGACCCTT
>Ga0190360_1001405_pt1 | contig 12445 bp, 21 predicted proteins | sample 48721834_MG_FD_161271 | JGI IMG/M metagenome (GOLD analysis project Ga0190360, IMG submission 161271) | Hydrothermal vent microbial mat bacterial communities from Southern Trench, Guaymas Basin, Mexico - 4872-18-3-4_MG | ecosystem: Environmental > Aquatic > Marine > Hydrothermal vents >... | reverse complement strand
TTGCATTTTTGCAAAGAATTCCAACATAAAAAAATAAAAGGCCTATACCTGTGGGAATTATAATATTTGGGCTTGTTTCAATTCCGAAATTCCAGAGTATAGACCATAGATAACAAAATAACAAAAATATAAAAAATAAAACAATAAAATTGTCATAATACTTTCTGAATTGTTCTATATTATACTTCAATGGATCTACTTTTGGAATCGCCATAAAAACTATAAATAATCCAACAAGGAGAAAAGGAAGGAAAAATAATCCCTCAAATCTTGTTCCATAATCATCAACATTTCCTTTTGAGTTCCAGTGAGTTGCCATCTTTTCAGGCATTTGGGAATAACAGCAGATACCGATAACAAAAGATACTATCACTATAGCCAGAGCAATTTTTTCACCTTTCCTCATATTGAAATTTATATTTTACTATTTAAAAATCTTATGCATAAGAGAAGTTGCTTGTAACTGTGACATATAAACAAAAGATTTAAATAGATAGATATTAATATTAGTTAATAAAAAGGTGAGTAAAGATGAGAAGAAAAACACTTCAACAGATCATAGGGTATATTGCCGTTCTTTTTGCAATCCTATACTACTCAATACTAGTATTCTCAATAACTGACGTTATATTTGTAACAACGCTTCCTGTAGAAAAATTTGTCATAGTTTCTGGATTCTTTCTCCTTGCCAGTTTGCATCTGATATTCGGAACATATTTTCTGATGCTTGTATATAACTCAGATAGAATCGAGAATGTCATGGCTTTGATAAAAAAAGATATTTTAGCTTATGACGAACCCAAAAGAACTGAGTACGAGGAAAAAGTTATTGCAAGACTGAGAGAATTGATAGAGTAAATTTCAGTACAGACGATATCTTCTGATAAACTAAGAGTAAGATATTTTTTATTGATAACAATTTTTTACTTTTAACAGAAACATTTATAAAGGGATTATGAATATATATTCACAATGGTCAGACCTAGAAAATGCAGAATGATATGGCAGATGCCATATGTGACATACTTCAAGCCAAGAGGAATCCCTATGAGAGGTTTGGAAGAAGTAAATCTGAATTGTGAAGAGATGGAGGCGATAAGGCTGAAAGATGTCGAAGGATTGTCACAGGAAGAAGCTGCAGGAAGGATGAATATATCCCAGCCTACATTTTATAGAATCCTCCTCTCTGCAAGGAAAAAAGTAGCTGATGCACTGGTTAACGGCAAAGCTATAGAAATAAAAGGAGGAAACTTTGTAGTGGGACAGTACAGACACAGAGGCGGAAGAATATGAATAAAATAAAACATAAAATTATGGTAATGAGTGGAAAAGGTGGAGTTGGAAAAACTACAGTTGCTGTGAATTTAGCTTTAACATTATCTATAAAAGGATACGAAGTTGGATTGCTGGATGCTGACATCCACGGTCCGAACACACCAAAAATGCTTGGGATCGAGAATGAAAAACCAGAAGTAGTGGATTCAAATATTATACCTGTTTCTGTTCTGAATCTAAAAGTCATGTCAATGGCTTTTTTACTTCCAAACACGGATTCTCCAGTTATATGGAGAGGCCCTCTGAAAATGAAGGCAATATCTCAGTTTGCAAATGACGTTGCTTGGGGAAAACTAGATTATATAATCATAGATTTACCCCCGGGAACGGGAGATGAACCTTTAAGTATAGCCCAGTTGCTGAAATCTGATGGTGCAGTGATTGTAACAACTCCGCAGGATGTTGCTCTGTTAGATTCACGAAAGGCTGTAAATTTTGCAAAGGATCTCAATGTTCCGGTCGTGGGTATAATAGAAAATATGTCAGGATTTATCTGCCCACACTGTGGAAAAGAGATAGATCTATTCAAAAGGGGAGGGGGAGAAAAAGCATCTAAGGATATGAATGTTCCATTTTTAGGAAGTGTTCCGATCGATACAAAAATCGTAGAATCCAGTGATTCTGGAACTCCCTTTATATTGGATAATAGAAATTCAAAGGCAAAAAAAGCCTTTGAGAATATAGTTATAGAAATAGAAAAGTTTTTTGAAAAAAATAAAAAAGAGGTGATATAAATGCCAGGATTTGATGGAACGGGACCAATGGGAATGGGTCCACTCACAGGAAGAGGTATGGGTTTTTGTGCAGTACCATACATAGGGACACCATACCCAACAACATCATCCTACCCAGCCTACCCAACAACATATGGATACCCAGTAATGTATGCTAGACCATATTTCTTCCCAAGAATGGGAAGAGGCCGTGGTATGGGACGTGGCCGTGGAAGAGGAAGATGGTAAATAAAATAAAAAATAAAGAGGTGATAAAATGAGAAATAGATGGATGTATTATGCAACAGGATTGCCTGGATGGATGAGATTTGGATTTAGTCCGGGATGGATAGGTAGATCTCCTACAGGACTACCTCCAGCTGCTCAGTACTTGATGCAATCAGGACAGATGCCGCAATTCACTGAGTTTTTGGGAGCACAAATGCCTTTTTATCAGGGTGTACCAATGGCTCCTCAAAATATACCAAAGGAACAGGAAATATCAATGCTCGAAAATCAGGCAAAAATGATAGAAGATCAGTTAAAACAGATAAAAAAGAGACTTGAAGAACTTAAAAAATAAGGAGGCGATATAATGAAAATAGCTGTTGCAACTATGAACGGAGGACTTGAAGATAATGTCTCTCCAATGTTTGGAAGATGTAGAAGTTACACCTTTGTAGATGTAGAAGGAAAAGATATCAAGAATACAACTGTTGAACAAAATCAGTTTGCAGGTGCGGTAGGCGGTGCTGGAATCCAGGCTGCACAGTTTATAATCAATAAAGGTGCAGATGTTGTGATTGCAGGTAATTTTGGTCCAAATGCTAGCTCAGTTTTTTCTCAATCTAATGTTAAAGTAGTATCTGCACAGGGAAATGTAAAAGATGTAGTGACAAAATACCTGAATGGGGAGATACAGTCTTCCCCCCAAACAATGCTTGGAATGGGACGCGGAATGGGACGTGGCATGGGAAGAGGTAGAGGCATGGGATTTGCCCAGCAGCCTATGTATCCTATGCCAAAAGAACAAGATATATCAGCACTTGAAAAAAGGATGAAACAAATAGAACAGCAATTAGACCAGATAAAAAAGACACTCGAAGAATTAAAGAAAAAATAGAGGTGTTATTACTTGGATAAGATAATAACAAAGAGCATAGAAGATTATCTCAAAACAATATATATCCTTACAAGGAAGAAGGATTTTGCTAAAACTTCAGATATTTCTTCAGCCCTTAATGTCCAGCCGCCAAGTGTTACAGAGATGATACAAAAACTTAATAAGATGGGATTTGTCTCTTATGAAAAATATAAAGGGATTACACTTACAAAAAAAGGAGAGAAGCTAGCAAAAGATGTATATAAGAGAAATGAAACACTCTTTAATTTTTTGAAGATTATAGGTGTGAAAGAGAAGGTAGCGGAAGACGATGCATGTAAAATGGAGCATGATCTAACTCCAGCAACTACGAAACATCTGGCAAAATTTGTAGAGTTCGTTCAGAGTTCACCACGTAATCCCAAATGGCTGGATCATTTTAAATATTACAGCAAGACAGGAAAACATATAGAATGTAAAGAAGAGGTGTTAAAATGAGAGGTCAAAATACTGGAAGAGGACAAGGTAGAGGACAGGGAAGAAGAGGAATGGGTGGAGGACAGGCTCTAGGCCCTGGAGGAGAATGCGTGTGTCCACAGTGTGGATACACTGTACAACATCAATTAGGTACCCCATGTTTTAATATGAAATGTCCTAAATGTGGAATGCCACTGATAAGAAAGAGGTGAATGAGATGAGAATAGGAATTCCTGTAATGGATAAAAACGGATATGAATCTATAATGGGACAGCATTTTGGTAGAGTGCCGTACTTTGCAATAGTAGATATGGAAAAAAAAGATATTTCTTTCATAGATAATACAAGCGAACATTTTGGAGGAATGGGTAAGCCTCCAGAACTTTTAAGGAGCAATGATGTTGAAATAATGCTCTGTTCTGCACTTGGACCAAAGGCTATCCAGTTATTCGGAAGTTACGGAATAGAAATTTTTGTTGGAGCTTCAGGAACTGTCAGGAATACGATGGAGCAGTGGAAAAACGGGAATTTAAGAGAAGCAACAGACGCCAACGCATGTAAGGAGCACAGGCATTAAATGATAATCTCGGTAGCTTCGGGCAAAGGAGGAACTGGAAAAACTACAGTTGCAGTAAACTTAGCGTTATCGCTAGAAGATACTGAGCTTCTGGACTGTGATGTGGAAGAACCGAACTGCAACATTTTCTTGAAAAAAAAATTAAAAAATGTAGAAGATGTTTCGATTCCTGTTCCTATTATAAATGAAAAATGTGATTTCTGCGGAAAATGCTCAGAGTTTTGCGAGTACAATGCACTTGCTGTCATGAAAGGAAATGTTCTTGTATTCAAAGAGTTATGTCATGGATGTGGGGGATGCAAACTTGTCTGTCCAAAAGATGCGATTACTTATAAAGAAAGAAAAATAGGAGAGGTGGCAGGAGAAGATAATTTCTATCAGGGAAAATTAAATATAGGAGAAGCCATAGCTACACCTATTGTCTCCGCCGTAAAAAAGAAAATTAAAAAAGAAAAAACTGTGATAATAGACTCCCCTCCGGGAGCTTTCTGTCCTGTTATAGAAGCTGTGAGTGGAAGTGATTACTGCCTTCTTGTCACGGAGCCGACACCCTTTGGTTTGAACGATCTTAAAATTGCTGTTGAAGTTTTGAAAAAAATAGATGTCCCATACGGTGTAATCATAAACAGAGAAGGCATAGGTGATAAAAGAGTCGAAGAATACTGTAAAAAAAACAATGTTCCTGTACTTATGAAGATTCCGCATGATAGAAAAATAGCAGAACTTTACTCAAAGGGTATTCCCTTTGTTTTGGAGATGCCGGAATGGAAGGAAAAATTCAGGGGACTCTATGGGGCGATCAGATGAAACAATTAACGGTGATCAGCGGCAAGGGAGGAACAGGGAAAACTACTATAGTAGGTGCATTCGCAGCACTGGCAGGGAATAAAGTTTTAGCAGACTGCGATGTTGATGCTCCTGATCTTCATTTAATACTAAAACCTGAGATCAAAGAAGAAAAAAAATTTTCGGGATCGAAGTTAGCTTTTATAGGGTATGAAAAATGTATAAAATGTGGGAAATGCTATGAAAACTGCAAATTTAATGCTATCAGCGAAGATATAAAAATAGACGAACTGAGATGTGAGGGATGCGGAGTCTGTGCATACGTTTGTCCTGTTAAAGCTATAGAACTTAAAAAAAGAGATTCCGGGACTTTATTTATCTCTGAAACTAGATTTGGTCCGATGGTACATGCGAAACTTAATATAGGAGAAGAAGCATCAGGAAAACTCGTGACATTGGTAAGAAATACTGCAAAAGAAGTTGCTGAAAAAATGAAAAAAGATCTTATAATAATAGATGGATCTCCGGGGATCGGATGCCCTGTTATCGCATCTTTAACTGGCAGTGATCTGGTTTTGATAGTTACAGAGCCCACCCTCTCAGGAATACATGATCTGGAAAGAGTTTATGGAGTCTCAAAGCATTTTGGTATAGAAACAATCGTATGTATAAATAAATACGATATAAACAAAGAAAACACAGAAAAAATTGAAAATTTCTGCAAAAAAAGTGGAATAGAGTCGGTAGGAAAGATACCATATAATCCAGAGTTCACAAAAGCGATGATCGAGGGAAAGACTATAATAGAGTATAATAATGATCCTGTAGTAAAAGATATGTGGAAAAAGATTGAAGAGAGGATATAATGTCCGAGTTGTCCTCTGTTTTTAATCATTCTGTTATAATAACAATATTTGTATTTGTAATGATGCTTTTAATAGATTATATAAACGTTTTTACAAAGGGCAAAATGAAAAAAACGGTAAAAGGGGGAAAGGAGCGCCAGTATCTCACTGCATCTTTTCTAGGAGCAACACCTGGATGTTTGGGCGCATTTATGAACGTTTCTTTTTATGTTCACGGACTTCTGTCATTTGGAGCAATCGTGGGAGGAATGATAGCCACTTCGGGCGATGAAGCTTTTGTTATGCTAACCTTATTTCCAAAAAAAGCTCTTTTTCTTTTTGCATTATTGTTTATATTGGGGATTGCAGGAGCATGGATCTCAGATAAAATAGCGTCCCGTCTGAAAATAGTTCCATGTACAGAGTGTCAACTGCAAAAAGTACATGATACAGATAAAAAACACCATTTCCAGCCATCTATTTTGAAAAATTTTCCTCTGTTATCCCCTATTAGATACGGATTGATCTTATTTTTTGTCTTCATTATCTTATTAAATCTAAGTGGTGTTTGGGGACCTCAATCATGGAACTTAAACGAACCTGCGAGAATTATTCTCATATTTTTATCCAGTGTTGCAGTATTTATTAGTGCAACAGTCTCAGAACACTATTTAAAAGATCATATATGGGGACATATCGTAAAAAAGCATATATGGAAAGTATTTTTATGGACATTTTTTGCCATGCTTTTTATTACCATCGGACTTCGGTACTGGAACTTGGAAGAATTCATAATGTCAAATATGGGATGGATTCTCATTATAAGTGCTATTGTCGGATTGATCCCTGAATCAGGACCGCACATGATCTTTGTTATGATGTATGCGAACGGATTAGTCCCATTTTCAATATTACTAACAAGCTCCATTGTACAGGACGGACATGGAATGTTACCCCTGCTCTCTTATACAATAAAAGATTCAGTTCTTATAAAGCTGTTTAATCTTATATTCGCTCTCATTATAGGAATATCTCTTTATGCTCTGGGATTATAATTTTAAAGGAGACGTCATTACTAGCTTTCCATGTTTTACTCCCTTTGTTGCTATTAATCTATCAGCAAGTTTTTTTACTCTTTTTGCATCTCCTTTAGCTATTATAACTTCCAGGCAGTTGTTTTCATCTAAATGTACATGTATCGTTGATGAAACATCTTCAAAATTTTCATGCTGCAAATCTGTTAGTTTCTCCATCACCCCTCTTGTATCATGGTCATAAAGTATAGTGATCGTCCCCACAACTTTCTCTCCTTTCTCCCATTCTTGCTCTATCATGTAATCTCTTATTATATCCCTTATTGCTTCTGATCTGTTTGCATATCCTTTTTCATCTATAATTCTGTCAAATTTTTTTAGCAACTCTGGAGGAATGGAAACACCAAATCTTACCATTTTTTCCATAAATAGAAAGAGAAAAAGATCTATTTATAAGTTTCGTGATCTATTAATTAACAGTAGATAATATACAAGAAAAGGAAATAGCATGAAAATAAAAATCCTTGGAACTGAATCCTTAGGGGTTCGAGGCCTCAGTTGCGTGGTAAAAACTCAAGATCGTAAGATTGTGATCGATCCGGGTGTGGCTCTGGGATATCAACGTCATGGACTGCTCCCTCATCCCGTTCAGGTAGCAATGGGAGAGAGAGTCCGCCAAAATATTATCATGGAATTGAAAGACGCTACAGATGTAGTTATCAGCCATTATCACGGCGATCATATTCCTTTGCCTAATGCTAACCCGTATCAGCTTAAAGCACAGGATGTAGCTCCATTACTTAAAAAAGTTCGAATCTGGGCTAAAGGACCTGAGAATATATCTCGAAACATGTTAACTCGTTTAAAAGCCCTGTGTATTGTATTAAACAGAGATTTACCGAATGCTGAAGGAAAAATTGAAGGTCCATTAAGCTTTTCCTATCCAGTGCCCCATGGGGATCCCAATGAACGTTTTGGCACAGTAATGATGACACGTATTGAAGATAAGAGTGATGTATTTGTACATGCTTCAGATATACAACTTCTTTGTGACTCCGCTATTTCAAAGATACTTAAATGGCATCCAATTACGGTGCTTGCATCAGGCCCACCTATATATCTACCATGGTTGTCAATAGAACAGGAAGAAAGGGCGTGGAATAACGCTATTAAACTTGCTGATAAAATAGACACATTGATTTTAGATCACCATCTATTGCGTTGTGAAGAAGGAGTTTCCTGGCTTGATAGTTTACCTTCGAATGTCATCTGTGCTGCAGACTTCATGGGATATCGTCGTCAGTTCCTTGAAGCTTGGAGACGTAAACTGTATCGAGAAATGCCAGTTTCCAAAGGGTGGCATGAAGCTTATGCACTTGGAAATGTTGACACCAAAAAATACAGAAAGGTATATAAAAAGTAGCACAATTATAAAATTTGTGATACCATGAGTATACTGAAAAGAGCAGCAGAGTTCCACGGGCATCTTGGGCCGTATTTAGTATTAGGCTTGAAGATGGGAGTTCTTGCAAAGAATACATTAAATGCAGATCCATTTGAGATCAGAGCAGAGATACATACTGAAAAGATAACACCGAGATCGTGTATATTGGACGGAATCCAGTTCACATCAGGATGTACACTTGGAAAGGGAAATATAGATGTTATGGAGAGTGATGAGATTTTCGGCGTTTTTTATAAAGATAACAGTAAAATAGTGATCAAAGTTAAAAAAGAGATCTTGGAAAAGATAGAGAAAGTTTCCGATATGGAAGAATACGCAAGAATACTATTCGAAAAGAGGGACGAGGAGCTTTTTGAGTATGATAAAGTTAAAAAATGTTAAGACAACATATGAAGGAGAAAAAACCCCTGTAATCAAAGATATAAATCTGGAGGTAAAAAGAGGAGAATTTTTAACTGTAATAGGACCTAATGGCGCTGGAAAAACTACATTGCTCGAAACTATAAACGGGTTGCTGGAGTCAAGAGGAGAAGTGATAGTATTCGGGAAGGATATAAGAAAATTTGGGACAGAGATAAGAAAAAACATAGGATATGTTCCTCAGGATTTCTCCTGTGATAGTTTAACTCCTTTTTTGGTAAAAGATGTAGTTATGATGGGAAGGTTTGGAAAAATAGGAGTTCTGAGATCACCATCTAAAAAAGATCGTGAAATAATTAGAAAAACTTTGAGTTTTCTTGGAATATCTGAACTTGAAAAAAAACCTATAGGAAAGCTTTCTGGGGGACAGTTGCAGAAGGTAATGATTGCAAGAGCATTGGCTAAGGAACCTGAAATACTGCTTTTGGATGAGCCTTTCTCCAATTTAGATCTGAACTCAAGATCCGATATCTCAGGAAAAATCTCTTTTTTAAATAAAAAAGAAATGACAGTTATAATGGTAGTCCATGATATATCATCGATACCTGAAAGATGTAAAAGGATAGTTCTGATAAACAATGGAAAAATAATCAAAGACGATGGACGAGAAAAAGTTTTAGGGGGGTAAAATGATAGTTCTTCCTGCAAAAATAATCTTATTTGCAATATTTGGAGCTTTTTTAACGGGGATAGCATGTTCCCTGGTAGGATCTTTTGTCGTCAGGATGAATCTATCTTCCCTAGGATTCTGTATGTCTCATGCTGCCTTTGCAGGAGCTGCATTAGGGTTACTTCTTTCTTTCAATCCGTTGGTGATAGCGATAATATTCTCTGTACTTGTTGCCTTTATTCTCGGACCTATAGCAGAAAAGGCAAAGTTAGACACAAATGTTGTGATAGGGATACTTTTTTCTTTGACAATTTCTCTCGGTCTTATTTTCCTGAGCTTCTCTCCTGGAACGGCGATGAGTTCTACAGCTTTGAGTATACTATGGGGGAGTATTCTTGGAATTACAATTAACGATATTTTAAGGCTTACAGTGATAACATTTTCTATAATTCTCATAATTGTACTTTTCTTCAAAGAGTTTCAGGCGATCATGTTTTCAAGAAAAATGGCGGAGGCTTCGGGGATAAATACAAAACCATTTTATTACCTTATATTATTTTTAACAGGAATTACTGTCGCATTATCATTAAAGCTTGTAGGTGGGCTTCTCGTATTTGCTCTGATGATAAATCCAGCTTCCTCAGCTTATCAATTTTTTTACGATATGAAGAAAATAACGATCTTTTCTCCTATTATCGGTGTTTTTTGCTGTTTTTTAGGAATTTTGCTTTCATTTTTTCTTGATCTGCCAACTGGATCTTCTATAGCGATCACCTCTTCCTTATTTTTTGGTATATCTGTTTTAATATCTCCAAAGAGAAAAAGAGGATAGAAAACTATTTAAATAGTAACACCATTATAAAAATCGTGTTACTAAAGGTGATAATATGAAAAAGATAGGTAGTATACTATTGGTCATTGTTCTTTTTTCTATGGTAAGCATAAATGCCGATGAAAAAGTAAAGATAGTCTGTACAACTACAATTCTGGAAACTTTCGCAAAAGAAATAGGTGGAGAAAAAGTAGAGGTAATATCCTTAGTACAGCCGGGCGTCTGTCCCGCTCACTTCGATATAAAACCAAGCAATGTTTACGATGTAAGTGAAGCTTCTCTGATATTATATCATGGATTTGAACCATGGCTGGACGATCTTATAAACTCTTCTGGAAACAGGGATGTAAAGAAGGTTTTACTTAAAGGATCATGGAGTACTCCAGATTCTGCCATTCAGAAGATAGAAGAGATAAAAAATGCATTGTCTGAAGTAAGTCCTGAAAATGCTGAGTATTTTGATGAAAACGCAGATAAAACGATCGAAAATATTAGAGAAACTGCAGAGAGTATAAAAAAAGAAGCAGAGTCAATAGGAGTAAGAAATATAGATGTAATCTGTATGGAGTGGCAGAAGGAGTTTGTTGAATGGATAGGATTCAATATTGTAGCAACTTATGGCCCTCCAGAAAAAGTTTCAATGAAAGATGTAAATGAGATTACTAAAAAGAAAGCTGTTTTAGTGATCGATAACCTTCAGAGCGGAACAAAACTTGGATCACAGATTGCATCAGAGATAGGAGCTTATCATGTTATTTTGACCAATTTCCCGAACGCAGTTCCAGAAACGGAAACATTCAGTGAGATGATGGAGTATAATGCAGATCATCTGTTTAATGCAGTGAAATCTGAAAGCGAAACTCCCGAAGAATCATCAGACGCATTTAAGATTACATCGGTAATCCTTGCAGCATTGTGTGCTGGTATTGTAGTTCTCTATCTCAGAAAAAGATGAAAGAAAAGTTTTAGGCAAACCTATTTATATCCCAATTCTAAAAATTAGGTATGCCTAATGCAATATTGAGCAGAAAAACTGAGGATTATTTGGAGGCAATATACAATATCATAGAAAAGAAAGGATACGCAAGAGTAAAGGATATAGCTTCAGAGTTAAATGTAAGTTCTCCGAGTGTTACTGAGATGATGAAAAAGTTAAGTAATAAAGGATTTATAGTTTATGAGAAATACAGTGGCATTACTCTCACAAATAAAGGCAGAAAAATAGCAGAGGGAGTAAAAAGGAGGCATGTTATATTTGAAGATTTTTTGAATATTATTTTAGTCCCGAAGGATATAGCAAATAGAGACGCATGTACAATGGAACATCATTTAGACCCAAAAACGATTGAACAGTTCTCAAAGTTTGTTGAGTTCGTTAAAAGTGCTCCTATATCTCCAAAATGGCTAGAACACTTTAAAGAGTACTGTAAAACTGGAAAATATAAATGTAAGCATAGAGAATTTTAGGATATTTATCAAAACCCTAATTTTTTTAGGGAAAGTTATTTATACACCTAATTTACTAAAATTAGGTTAGCCTAACTGGTGACTTTATGAACGTTGTATCTTTGAGTGAATTGAGAGAAGGTGAATGGGCAAGAATTGTTGCTATAGACGGATTGAGACATGGAGGACACAGATTAAGACAGAAGCTATTGTTGAGAGGATTGCTTGAAGGAAGCGTTGTAAGAGTAATTTCCTGTCGAGGTCCTATTACCATAGAAGTTGACAGGAATATAGTTGCAATAGGCAGAGGAATGGCGCGAAAAATTAGAGTAGTTAGGATGTGATAAAATGGAGAAAAAACTATCTGAAATGAGTTATGGGGAAGAAGGTATCGTGAAAAGTATTGAAGAAAGTTTGAGGAATAAAGTAGCAGGCATGGGCATCAGAGTAGGAAAAAAACTTAAGATGATCACAAAGCAGCCGATAAAAGGACCTGTCGTGGTATTGGTTGACGAAGCTAGAACATCTTTAGGATTGGGTATAGCTAGTAAAATCATTGTAGAGGTGGAAAAATGAAGGTTTTACTCATGGGACATCCAAACGTTGGGAAATCCGTTTTTTTCAATCGTTTGACAGGATCGAATGTCATAGAATCAAATTATCCAGGTACAACAGTTGATTACACAAAAGGATACATGAGATTAGAAAATAGAGATGTTGAAGTTATAGATGTTCCCGGTACATTCTCTTTGGAACCTAAGGATAAAGCGGAAGAGGTTGCGGTAAAAATGCTTGAAGAGGGA
>Ga0190360_1001403_pt1 | contig 12462 bp, 7 predicted proteins | sample 48721834_MG_FD_161271 | JGI IMG/M metagenome (GOLD analysis project Ga0190360, IMG submission 161271) | Hydrothermal vent microbial mat bacterial communities from Southern Trench, Guaymas Basin, Mexico - 4872-18-3-4_MG | ecosystem: Environmental > Aquatic > Marine > Hydrothermal vents > Microbial... | reverse complement strand
CACCTATGCGTTCATAGATGAACTCACGAAGAAGCTCATACGTGGGTTTACACTCAAAACCAAGAGATATATATTCCTCCTCCGTGAGACTCAAATATGCTTGACGAAGGTTCTTCTTACCTGACAGAAGCATGTATGCAAAAAACCGCATACGTGGTTCAAAACGTTGTTTGATATACTCGAAATATGGATAACTTGTTTTAAGAACATCCAGTAACGGTTTTGGATTTAGCCACCGTGCAAAATCCACAGCCCTAACAGGAGTGTTCTCTGTTGGATCAATAAATTGTTCTTCTATCTCATGGAGCATCTGCTGGAATTCTTCTTCAGCTCCAATGTTCAACTGCCTGTCTTTTCTCCCCCAATATTTTTCTACCTTTCTTTCTATATCTATCTCAGGCATCCCATTCACCTTTCTGTCCATTCTATGATAGACAGAAAAAAAAGATGAGATGCCTTTCTAATTTTATTTTTGCACGGGTTTAACAAAAAATCTATATGTTTTAAATACTAGAACCCGAAATCTTTAATCCCCATTTTCTTAAGTTAAACATTAAAAAAGAGATGGGTTAAACTATTTTTTATTTTAATTTTTTTATTTTAATTTCTTTTTTAGATTCTGAACCATGGTTGAAAAATCATCCATTGTATTTTCCAGGGTTCCAAGGGTTTCATGTACTTTTTCTGTTACAACAGCTCCGTTTGGTGATGGTGTTATCAAACCATCTTTTTCCAAGGTTCTTAATGAATATCTTATAGTATGCTGAGGTTGACCTGTCATCTGTGATAAACGTATAATCCCTATTGGACCATGATCTTTTACTGTTTTCAAAACATCCAAGTGTCTGCCTAGCAGTTCTAGTTCTTTTTCTGCTACATCTGTTATACTTGATCTATTTTTTGTTTTTTCTTCCAAACCACACACCTCCTGCTAATTGTTAACATAATACAATATCTTGTTAATAAGATTTTCTAATGTTCCATAGCGGATGTCAAGTTAAAAATTTAAAATGATAGCAAACCATCCATTTTATTGGTGATATATAGAATGGATGGGATGCTATCACATATAATGAAAGTTTTAGAAACTAAAAATGTTTTTGAACGCCGTAGAAAGACTACAAAGACTCGTGCACTTGGAATCTTTCTTTATCACGTTGGTGTTTCTACTAGGAATTGCAGCGAGGTTATATCTTCTTTTGAACCTGTTAGTCATGAGGCTATACGTCAATGGTATCATAAAGTCCAATATCTGTTCAAAACAGGTAAAACCTTTAGACGTATTGTAGCTGTAGATGAAACCAAGATAAAGATTCAGGGAAAATGGTATATTCTCTGGGCAGCAATAGATATAGAAAAAGGGGATATCCTCGGTGCTTGGATTACACAGGGTCGTGCATCAATAGAAGCGTATAGTTTCCTAAAAACATGTTTTGAGTAAATGTACTAATCAACCTAAGATACTTGTTGATGGAGGCCCTTGGTATAAACCTGCGCTTAACAGGTTAGAACTGGAATGGGAGCATGTTACTTTTGGACTGCGTAATCCTATAGAACAATGGTTCGGTATTCTTAAACATAGGATAAATCTTTTCTACCAGGCGATGGCCATATAATACCACTGTTGAAACAGCTCAACAGTGGATTAATTCATTTATATGTCTTTATCATCTGAGGAAGTGCTTAACTTGACATCGACGTTCTATAATTTTTGTAAAAGTTAATACTCTCAAAAATGCTAGGTATTCACATCTCTATTTAGTTTCATTTAATATTTTGAAAAAAATATTTTTAAACGAATGTTGATGATTAAACAACCGTTTAACAATGGGAAATTTAACTAGAAACCTATTTATTAAATCAGGTAACCAATGCATTTGATGGTTTTTAGCCTTATTAATTGTTATTTTAAATGTACTCCACCCACTCTCATCACCATAGACATCCCTTGCTTTCACTCGAATCTCAAAGGTCTGCCAACTACCCCAAGAATGGCACTTGGTCACTGGCTCATCAGATGATATCCATTCCTCAGGTACCCAACCTGTCTCTGATTCATCCCCCCATTTAAACCAATATTGTATATCGTCACCATCAGGATCATGAGAATATGCAGTAAAACAATATTCAGTATCTGGTTTACCACTTGATGGACCTGATATTTGAGGTATATCTGGTGCATGATTTATATCGATATACCAATACTGACCATTAGATGGTAAACTAACAGCATAACGGCCGTCGCCAAATGAAAAATAATATTCGTGTTCTCCACCACCGATTTCGCTTCCTTTTAATTTTACTTCATAGTTTGCATTGTGACAGGGGTCATTACCCATCCTATTCATATCAAATTCTTTTGACTTATCAATTACTAGTTTTGCTTTGGATGGACAATCCTTGTCCTTGTCATAATAATGTACTCTAAATGTGAAATATTCACTTTGGGTACCTTTTTTCTTATCACAACCTGTTGACCATCCATCATACTTACTTAGCACTGGCTTATGATATTCACGAGTAGTAAAACACCATACTGGACTTAAAGATTCACCACCAAAACTATCTTTCGCTTTAACCTGCCAAATATATGTAGTTGATATCTCCATATCCCGGTTACCAAAGGGATCATATGAATTACCATTATGATTTTCTTTGACCAATTCTAATGTTCCATTACCAAAATAAATATCATATTTTAAACTGTCACTATCAGGATCATCACAACTCCATCTCAGAATATCATTGGTTTCTACCCAGTTAGAACCATTTTCAGGATACGGAGCATATGGGATACCAGGAGCACGGTTAGTCATCTCCACCAAAAGACAATCAGACCAACTACTAACACCTCCAGCTTTATCTTCTGTTTTTGCTTTAACACAATATGTACCGGGTTTTTCCCATTTATGACATTCACTCCCAGTGGAACCTGACTCTAACCAGTCTGTACAACTTGTAGTTCCATCACCCCAGTCAAAACAATACTTAACCTGCTGTCCTTCAGTATCTGTAGCTGAAGTTGAATAACAGTATTCCTCACCATGATACCCACTCATTGGACCTGATGGAATATTTGGAGTATTAGGTGGATTATTTGAAATTGAAACAGATAAAACAGGTGACCAATCACTTTCTCGCCCATTAACATCTTTCGATTTTACTCTTATTTCATATGTATTCGTCTGTTGCCATCTATGAGTAGCGCTACACTCCTCACCTGATGTGTATGTACCTAACCACCCACTATCACTTCCATCATCCCAATCAAACAAGTAATAAATATCATCACCCTCAGGATCAGTTGTGGAAGATGTAAATGTATAATCTGTATTCAATTTACCACTAGAGGGCCCTGTAGGTTTACTAGGAGTATTTGGAGCTTTATTTGAGGCAGTTGTGAAACACCATTCCTCAGAAGATTTCTCAACACCAAAAGAATCCACAGCTACTATTTTCCAGTAATATTTTTTTCCATATTCTAGATCTTGAGGTGGTGACCAGGTGAAAGGACCATGATTCTCAGGGGTATAGGGACCTATAATATCAACAAGAGGCGGTGAAGGTGAAGTCCCGAAAAAAACCTTGTATTGAGTGGTATCCTTAGGTAAAACATAGTCATCGGGATCACCACCAGACCATTTTAAGTCAGTGGAAACACTAACATCTGTTGCACCATCGAGAGGACTAGGGTTACTTGGTTCAAATGGAGGGGAATCGGTCCAATACCATATCTTTAAAGCAGCATTATCCACCCAAAACTTAATATATTCCGGATCAAAACCTTCCCCATACAATCTTATAAATATTTCAAATTTTAAAGTAAAACTGTCGATACCATTGCCAATAACTCTATCATTTAACCAGTCCCATAGATAATAAAAAACCCCACCGGAACTATCAAAATTTATAATAATTGACTGATTCCTATAATTATCATGATTTTCTTTTGGATTGATACAATCAGAATAATCGGGATCCCAGAAATCAGTACACCAACCATAATTTTTAGGAGCATCACCTGCAGGAGAACGATATTGAAAGCCAAAGGGCCATTCTTTTGTTCCATCTTTTAGATAAATATTGTAATACAAATAATCACGTTCATCATCAAAATCATTACTAAAAATTCTATAGTCACAATAAAGAGCTGTATCCACCACGTAATCGTCTAATCCTACGAAAGAAAAACCTGGCTGAGAAATATCAACAAAGTCGTTTATATTAAAAGATTTTTCACAAACAGCCCATCCACGAGAATCTTCAGGAAAAAACACCACACCTTCTTCACCCGCTGCAGTACACCATGCACCTTTAGCACTTGTATCATCCCATAAATCTTCATCTGATCTAACCTTTGAATAAAGTCCACCACTACTAGTCCATTCTGGAATTTTATTGTCAGTATCATCAAAATCATCCTTAGTAACCTGTTTAGTAACGGACCAACTCTCTCCACCTTCAAATAGTCCACCATCTCTAGTAGAACCACCGCCTGGTTTAAAATCCATCCAAAAACCTTCTAAACCGTTTTGAGGTTCTGTAGAAAAAGAAATAGTAAAATTTTTTAATTTATCACTATACTTAGCATTTTCTTTGAGATGCGTCCAATTTCTTTTAAAACATTGCTGCTCAATAAAATTTATATTTTGAGCTGTTTCATTCTTTAATAATTGATTATGACTATCTAACTTATCTGTCAACCCTGTTTCATTTTTGAAAGATAAATTAATATCCTTATTTACAGATAATGCAGATATGGCCGATAAAAAAATACTATTTAGAAAGAGTATAGGTAACAACAAAATAACAACAATTTTTTTTCTCATAAATATTCAACCTCCCAAAAAAGTTATTATTTAATAGTTATAGTTTTTTGATTACCAAACATATGAAAAGGAATCCCTCCGTAATAATGATACCAGTTAATATCAACATTCGCAACAACAAGATAAGACCCAGGTGGCACCTGCTTCCAAATACCATCAACAGACATAGTCTGATTCCAAACATAAGAAACAGAATACTCAGACGAAGCATTCACCGTAATATTAAAAGTATATTCACTAGCAGGAATAATTAGTATAGGCTGAGAAACATTTGAAGGGATCGTACTCCCACTCCATATATTAATATATTTATCATTATAAACAAGAAAATTAAATGGAATGTACTTTACACCAGTGCTATGATTTTCCCATCCATTCAAAAACACTTCCTTATCAGTATCATTCTTATTCTCTAATATAGCCGTTATTATAACATCCTCACCCTGACTATAAACCTCTTTATCAGTATCAATCGAAAAATCAATACCACCAACAGAACTAATATACAAATCAGGGTTTCTAATACTAAAAATAGGTATCTTCTCCTTCTGCAAATATGTATAAGCAACAGTAGTAATAGATACAACAACAACCAGTAGCACCACAATACCAACTTTCATCATTTTCTTCATATATTCCTCCTCCAAATATTATTTATTAAACAAATTAATTCATCATTACTCTCCATCTTTTTATTCAATTGAGTATAACCTATCCGACTTCTAGAAGTAAAAAACTGCTCTTTAATAAAATCAAAAAATCTGATAAAAAACTTAGAAAATGTTTGTTTACTTCTAGCTTTATTAATATTAATCTTCAATGGTTCTGACCAATCACTTACAGCGCCTCTACTATCCTTGGCCCTAACTTTAATTAAATAATACCCATCGTTTGACCATTTATGAGAAGCTGAACAGGTTTGACCGCTTTTATACGGCCCCATCCAACTACTTATACTGTCACCCCAGTCCCACATATAATAGAGTTGATCACCATCGATATCAGTAGATCTCGTGGAAAAACTATATGTAACATCAGGCTTACCACTAGTTGGTCCCGAAGGCTGAACAGGTTTACCTGGCTCATGAGTTACAATTATTTTAAAACACTGAGTTTTTGTATCCTCCCAATTACCAGCTTTATCCACTGATCTATACCATATTGTATGGCGCCCTCTACTAGCAATAGTTTTTATTGCTCCTTCGACATATGTTTCCCAAGCTCCATTATCAAGTCGATATTCAGTTTTGTATATACCTGAATTAAGATATGAATCACCTGCATCATCTGTTCTATCAAATTCAATTTTTACATCGCCGATAAATTCTGGACCATGATCTCCATACCCCTGTAGATCCCCACTTATTGAACATGAGGTTATAGGCTTAGTGTTATCGAAACCTCCTGCCGCATGTATAAATGAAAGATTACAGTTTTTATTACTACCCTCAATCGTAGGTCGCTCTATTGTAGTAGCAGTAATTCCACCAACTGCGAAACACCAATCAGTCTCAGAAAGTTTAGAATCAGAACCATAAATAGTTCCACTTTCTACATCACCATTTGTTTTTATTTTAGCATAATTCAACCTATGAGTAGCTCTACCACTACCCCAACCAACAGCAAAATTAACATTATCAAACTTTGTACCAATATTTCGTGAAGATACAGCTTTTGGATCAGATATACTCCCCACTGTTATTATTTGCGGCTTGTTTGATTCTGCACCAACAATGTCATAATATAGGGTTCCATCTCCATCTGATATCTCTTGTAAACCTTGACCATTGGTATGATATTCCTTCTTCAACCAAACTATATATGAATTACCGTCAAGACCACATACAATCGATGGGGAAGTATCTTGATACCCATCATTTGTGAACTTTGTGAGATTACTTACTGACTCAGTGTAATCTATTTTAGCATAATAAACCTCCTGATCATCTGTAGTGGAAGGATTATTATCCTCATCCATTGAAAAAACACAAATAGCAGATGGAAATCCTGTATTTTTTTTATTTTGATTTTCAAATGCAACCTGTGGCGTAGTTACAACTGGCCTGTTTTCTACAACCTTGATAGGCGAAGACCAACTACTTCCATCCCAGATCGATGAATATATCGTTCTATCCATAATAGTTTGTTTATCATTATCTCCATCCGATGACCAAACTAGTACTACATCTCCATCATCATTAGATGATAAAACAGGGGATATATCCATTCTATCGTTATCTGTTAATAAATTAATATCACTCCACGATTTACTATTTTTATTCCATACACAATATGCAATCTCAGTCGAAGAAGCAACATCATTATAGTCACTATTTTCAGAGATTGAGTCATCGGTTTGAACGAAAACGCATACCACGTTACCATTTTTATCATAAGCTATTTTTGGATCCATCTGTAACATATTATCATCAGTTGTGGGTATTACTTTTGGAGTGCTCATGCCGCCTTCCCATTTATCCCAGATTGTATACCATATTTCCATTCCTTTAACCTTTGGTTTATTTTTGTTATCGTGAGACCAGACTATCATAACCCTAGTTCCTGAGGAGTAAGGGTCAGATGCAATGGATGGATTAGCATGCGGAAAAACATTTTCTATAATCTTTCCCACATTACTATTTTCTGAATTATCCCAAACATATTGATTATAATGACCTTGATCTGGAGTTATATAGTCTCTATCTAGAGGCTCCCAATCTTCCTCATTATATTCCATTGCTGTTAGCATTCCACCGGGATAAATCCAATCATAATTCCACCAGCCTTCTGCAGTCCAAAATAGGAATCTAATCCTACCCCCAATCCAACAGGATAAAACAAATTTATCTAAGTAACCTAGACTACCTGATGGTGGTGTTCTAAAATATATCGTACCTGAACCACCCGCTTCAGCATACAAATCACCTATGACAATTCCTAGTTCAGCATAAGCTCTAACCTTTGCAGCTACGTTACCACTAATACCTCCATCGTCCTTAATTTTAATACCTAGACCAGGTACTAGACCTCCACCTCCTTCAACTGGTTCAAGTTCAAAAGTAATTTCAACGCTTGGAGTAATATCAATACCTGCTTCAACTCCAATACCGCAAATCTCAAAAGGTATTATAAAAACAGGAATAGTAACTTCACCATTAATCGTGATATACATATAGTCCCATATGATATTGTTTTTTTCAAGAAAAAGATGACCATTAAGAGATGCTCCGATACTTCCAGCCACAGATTTAGCTTCTACTTCTGCCCCATATTCACCATTTACTTCGATAGTTCCATCTGAGCATATAACTACTGAACAACCAATCCCCCCAGAATATGAATACTGTCCCCCAACTTTTTCAACAGGGCAATCTACGCCAACATCTACTGGTGATTTATTATTTTCAGGTGTCCCCTTAGAAAAATCAGCTTTCGCTTCTAAAATCCAAAAATTATTTTTAGGTCGGGGAGGAAAATCTCTAACACCTATTGAAAATTTGATATATTTTGATTGATTATTATCTGAAATATACGTAAGATAATTAACCAGCCAACCAGCTATTGGAATTATTCGTGGTGAATATTTTTTAACTTCGCTCCAACCGTAATCATTATGAGCTCGAACTTTTAACTCAGCAGCAGGATTTATAATATATTGCGTATCAAAAGTTGCTGTCCAGCCATCTGCACTATTAATATCAGTATATTGTAATTGTCCAAATTTAAATTCTACTTTATCAACATTGTTCCCTATTACAAATGCGGTGTATCTATTCTCCAGATGCATTCCCTGTAAAAAAAATCCTTTTCCATCTGATGCACTACTTCCATCTGCATAATATGTTTCAACAAATGAAACAATAGGAGGACCAGGTGGGGGTGATTTCGTTCTAAAATTCCAAATAGGTCCTTCTCTTTCAACCCCATGACTATCTCTAGATATAATTTTCCAATAGTATGTAGAATCGTATAATAGCTCACCTGGATTAAAAAAAGTTTGAGACTGATCAGCAGTTACTAGCGTTGGAGGGGTACTTATTCCAAAATAAACATCATAGGTTACTGAATCTCCATCAGGGTCTCCACCAGACCAGCTGATATCAATATCTAAATCTTGATCTTCTGAGCCAGTGGGAGGAAATGGATTATTTGGTTTGTTGGGTGGACTTGTAGATATGCCCCATGTTTGAAAATTAAAATCCCAATCATTTTTAGAAATCCAGGATCCCCCACTATCAATTGAAATATAAGCCTGCCCTCTGGGATAGGGGTTATCTTGACCATACCGCCAATTAAAATTCTCACCAGATGGGAGAATTGTCAATAATCTTATTACTATGTAATATGTATGACCTGGAAACATTGGAAATGGTTTTTCACATGGAAACTCTAACCATCCTCCAGAGTTAGGAACTGATTCTAAATATGCGCTGGCGCCTAACCAGTCATTTTCATTAGTAGCATTCCGGATAGTTACACAAAAAGTACCATTTTTTATTTTATCAGAAGATTTTTTTAGATAGATTGATAGTTTCGTAAACCAATTCATTGATGGTTTAAAACTTTGTACCATAAATATCGATGTTGTGGAGCTATCATAATATCGATTTCCACTTTCACAATGTTGATCTTTAGACTCGTCGAAACTATATCTTGTTTGGGAAAATGCATTTTCATTATCGGCGGATAAATCTTTTAAAACATTAAGTTTTTTTGTATAAATCTCATTTTTGGAATTAATATTATTATCAATATCATTATCATACACATATTTGGATTTTCTAACTGATGCTGTGGTAACTGTATTGTTTGTAAATACCAAAAGCCATACAAGAAAAAAGACAAATATTTTATTTTTCATATTTCTTTTTTCTCCGTCTTCTTTTTTGAGAGAAACTAAATTTTATTTTTCCTTTCAATTCCTCCCCAAATAATCATACTTTTTACATCTTACCCAGTATATAAATACTTTGTAAAAGATAGAACGGAATTACATGCATTTTGTTACAATAACTACTCATTTGTTATTTAAATAACAATTTTTTAGATTTTTAATAAGAATAACAATTGTTAAAACAATACAGGAAGAACAAAAAATTAACCTCTCTATACTCTCTCTATAAAAACTAAAATAATATAAAAAAGTATAATACATGCTAAATACATTCATGAATTCATGGCAACAGGATTCGCATTGTTATCAATAAGCCCTTTACATGAGAAATCAGTATATGAAGCTCTAAAAAACATACCGCAAATAGTAGAAGTACATCCATTATTTGGGGAATACGATATACTTGTAAAAATCGAATGTGAAAACATAGATGCAATAGGTGAAGTTGTTATCAAGAAAATAAGAGCAACAAAGGGTATTATTGATACAAAAACACTAATAGGAACTAAGAGTTTATCAGGGGAAATTTAAGAAACTACTTTTTGTTTCTTTTTACTCAACTATAACAAATTATGTTTTCCCCCACATATAAATATGGATAAATATATATATTATAAATTGTTTAAAAACTTGTTTATGAAAAACACGATAACAATAACAGTAATAATTTCCCTACTAATAATATTAAATATTTCATCATCAGCCATAATTTTAGAAAAAAGAGATACAGAAAATGAAATGCAAATAAAAATAATATACATCGATGCTAACAACATATATGGTCCATGGGATGGAACCATAAATCACCCATACAAGAACATAAACGATGGAATAAAAAACTCAACAGAGGGAGACATAATATATGTTTTCAATGGAACATACTATGAAACTCTAGTTATCAACAAAAAAATTAGTATAATCGGTGAAAACAACACAAACACGACAATAGATGGAAGCTATGCTAAGGAAATAATAAGAATAGATCATGATAACGTAAACATATCAAATATAACAATAAAAAACTCAGGAGGATACAAAAACAACTCAGGAATAAAAATAAACTCAGATGGGGATACTATAAAAAACTGCATTTTTTATAGAACAAAAACAGGAATATTCATAAATAACACAGATAACAACCTAATCGACAACTGTACATTCCACAAAAACGCTGAAGGAATATTCCTAACAAAAACAACAAAAACAAAAATAACAGGTTGCATCCTAAGCCACAACTCAATAAGTATAAACATATACAAATCTAATAACATCTTGATTAAATACACATACATTAATTCATCCTCAATAGCAATACTAGCAGATACATCCCATGGAGTAATAATCAAAAACTGCAACATCAGCGATAACAGCGTAAACTTAGGAGGGATATTCCTAAAAAACAGCCAAAATATCCAGATAATTAACAACATTATAAGACACAACGGTGCAGGAATAAGTATTTCCACATCTAAAAACATCACAATACAAAAATGCAACCTCAACTACAACACACATTTCGCTATTTCCTTTAGAAATCCATCAAAAAAAATCAATGTTGAATCCTGTACAATTCAGAACAACTTCAGATATGGAATATATGTAGAAAAAAGAAATATTTGTAAAATTCAAAACTGTAACATAACTAATAACTATCTCTATAGTTTTTATTCAGAAGCAGCCTACTGTGATATAAGACATAACTACTGGGGAAAACTCGGACCTTCATTTTCAGAACTAAGACCTGGTTCCAGAATTAAATGGAAACATGGAATCATTAGAATCATACCATGGAAAACAAAAACCTTAAACAACATAGGTACAAACTGGACAGAAAACAAACCATACCTCAAGAAAAAAATAAAATTTAACAATGATCAAAAAATCACCCTACCAGGAAACGATAGCGACAACGATAGTATCCCAGATTGGTGGGAAGAAAAATGGGGATACAACCCTAACAAATGGGATGACCATGCCAACCTCGACCCAGATGGAGACGCATTAAACAACATAGAAGAATGCTACACAGACCAATACGGCTCAAACCCATACCACAAAGATATATTCTTAGAAATAGACTGGATGGAATCAAAAAACATATTTAAAACAAATAAACCATCAATAAAATCATTTGAAAAAACCATATCTAATTTTGCAAAACAAAACATAACACTCCACATAGACATCGACGATGAGATACCATTCTGCAAAACAGACTCATCATATACAAAAATAAGAGAGATCTACTGGGATTACTTCTTAGAAAACAACCTCAGCAATCCTAGAAAAGGAATATATCGATACTGCATAATATGTAAATACTGCCCCGATCTAAACTTCCCATTCATTGGATGGGACAACCTAGATTTCATAGTTATATCCGCTGACTGGCTAAAACAAATCAAACCCTTCACAAAAAAAGAAAAACTCATTGTCGGTGCAACCATCCATCATCTAGGACATACATTAGGACTCATAGCCGACAAATACAATGGCATAGATAACATTGGAACAATAAATCCATTCTCAGTTCAATGGTGGAAATATAGGAACTATAAAAGCTCAATGAATTATTTCTATAAATATTGTATTTTTACATACTCAGATGGATCACATGGATCTGGTGATTTTAATGACTGGGATAACCTTGATTTTAGTTTCTTTAAAAATACTCATTTTGAACTGCCAAAAAATAATTCTTTTTAATTATGAGTTAATAAAAACTTACTAATCAATATC
>Ga0190360_1001402_pt1 | contig 12466 bp, 10 predicted proteins | sample 48721834_MG_FD_161271 | JGI IMG/M metagenome (GOLD analysis project Ga0190360, IMG submission 161271) | Hydrothermal vent microbial mat bacterial communities from Southern Trench, Guaymas Basin, Mexico - 4872-18-3-4_MG | ecosystem: Environmental > Aquatic > Marine > Hydrothermal vents >... | reverse complement strand
TAAAGTGGCCCGGTTGTCAAGACCAAATTTAAATCTTTTTTATGAAAATGAGCGTTGAAGAGGCCCTCAATGCGGCCACAGCCAATGCCTCTTATGCTCTGGGCCGCGACAAAGAAGTTGGCAGCCTGGAAGTCGGCAAAAAGATGGATCTCATCCTGGCTGAAATACCCAATTATGCCTTCCTTTTTTACCACCTGGGAGTCAACCCCATCAAATACGTCATCAAAAACGGTAAGGTGGTAGTTAAAGAAGGGAAGATAGTTAGGCCCTCTTAACCATCAATTAATTTCAGTCAAGCTCTTCTTGACAAATATGGGCAAATCCGATAGGTTACCTGCCCCCTTAATTAAGAAAAAATTAAAAGCCCAGTTCATTAAGAATATGGGTGGCACCTGAAAATTTATCAGTTACAAAAAGCACATAGCGAATATCAACACTTATCGTCCTCTGCAATTCAGGAATGACATAATAATCGCCTGTTACGCTCTCATAAGTCATATCAAAAACAATGCCAATCTGCTCTCCTTTAGCATTGAGGGTGGGTGAGCCAGAATTACCGCCGGTAACACTAGCTGTAGTCAATAAGCAAACGGGAATATCGCCCAGCTTCTTATCTACATAGGGCCCAAAGTCTCTTTTCTTATAAAGCTCTTTCATTTTCTCAGGCACATGAAAAGGAAAGTGACCGGTATCTTTCTCGATAACACCTTTAAGAGTCGTCTGAGGCAGGTAATAGACTGCATCTCGAGGAGAATAGCCTTCAACCAAGCCATAAGTAAAACGAATGGTGGAATTGGCATCAGGTGCTACCCTCCCTTTCTTCCACTTAAGTAAGGCTTCCAAATAAATCTTTTTTGAATCCTGTCTTTCCTGAGCCAGCACTTTGGCCTCTTCCCGCAGGATTTTCATCTCTTTTTCCAGCTCCGAAGCCAGATTTATGATCGGATCATTGAGCTTTAAAAGTTCTTCAGGCTTAAATTCTATATATTCTAAACGCTTCTTAGGATCAGCCAGAGTAGTCTTAGCATAAAGATTGTCAACAAAGCTGTCTATAGCTTGATGAGATTGTTTAGCCATGAGCTCTTTTAAAGCCATCGGTATTCTATCAGAAGGAACCTTCAAAAGTTTCTTAAGCTGGTGTTTAAAAAAAGCTTTGTCTGTCTCTAAATCATAGCCTCTTTCAGCCAGCTTAATGCTCATCTTTAGATAAGGCCAATCCCTTTTCTGATAGCCAGGTTCTCTCTCTAAATCCGGCTTCTGTCTTTCTTCTGCAATTCTGTAAACTAAATATCCCTGAGCCAGAAGGCTAGAGCCAAAATAGGAGCTGACAAGTTCGGAAAGAAGTGAATTTTTCCAGTAGAATTGCGAATATTTAGCCATGTAATCTTTTATCTCACTTAAAATTTTCTCATAAGCTGAATTCCTGGGGCTAAGACTATTAACCCACTTTAAAAACTCTTTCTCCCTGGCTTCTTTCCTCTCCAGCAGGGATATCTTTCTCATTCCTTCCAGCTTTCCCTGGTAATTTTTTAAAGAATTGTTGAGGCCTTTTATTTTGCTGGCGTATTTTATCTGAATTTCCTTCGAACTTTTCCCGGCTTCTTCATAAAAAGATATAATATCCTTGAAGTTTTTCATTCTTCCGGACATGACTTCCAGGTCAAACTCAACTTCAGCCAGAGTATAATTGCGGTAAGTCCTGCCTGGATAGCCCATAATAAAAGTAAAATCCTTGTCTTTAAACCCTTCCAGAGAAATCTTGAGCATGGATTTAGGCCTGTAAGGAATGTTATCTGGGCTATATTCTACTCCAACATTGTCTTTGGAAACATAAGCTCGCAGGAAAGAAAAGTCACAGGTATGGCGTGGCCACATCCAGTTATCGATATCTCCTCCAAAATTCCCCAGGTCGCGAGGAGGTGCATAGACAAGACGGATATCCTTTATTCTTTTGAAGCGGAAAAGATAGTATTTGTTGCCACTGTAAATAGAAGCTACTGAAGCCCGGATATCTTTTCCTTTTTTCTCAGCCTGGGCTATTAATTCTTTTTTTATTTTATCCAAGGCATAATACTTTTGTTTATAACTCATTCGAGGCTTGACTGCAGCCAAAACCTGCTCAGTAACCTCTTCATAGCCAAGGAGGACATCAGCTATATAACCTTTGGCTGGAATTTCGTCCTTTCTTGTCCAGGCAATAAAACCTTTTTCAATGTAATCTTTCTCCTTAGTCGAAGCTCGCTGCAGAGCGCCAAAAGCTACATGGTGATTGGTCAGAATCAGTCCCTCAGAACTCACAAATTCACCCGTTCCGCCCCCCAGATGAACTACCGCACTCATCAAACCAGTGCCATCTTTTCGGTAAAGGTCGGCTGGATTCATCTTCAAGCCTAAGGTCTTCAGGTTCAGATTTTTCATTTGATGAGGAAGCCACATGCCCTCATCAGCCAGGCCAAAAATACTCAGACTGACAATAAAGATTGTAATAAATAAAATCTTCAAAGATTTCATACTGTGTTTCTCCTTAATATTTTTTTTATACATGACAAATTTTTTGCTGGGGTTGAAATCCTTTAACTACTTAAAAACCACAGCAATAAAGGATAAACCTCGTAAATATTAGCAAAAATACTGTCAGGATTCCATTTCTTTTTGAATTTGAAGTTACTTCGTCAAATAAAAGAGTTGCAACCTATATATAAATAATTCTAAGATAGAAACTCATAGCTCCCCTTGGTGACAAGCAATATATTTTAGACTTAAGGTTAAGAAAAAGCCTAGCCATGAGGAGGATAAACCAATGCTGACATTATCGATTCTTCCTGAAGAATTTGGCATTTGCCGTCTTGAGAGTTCAGCCGGAATCCCGGCCTGGGCAACGGTTGGCCCTTTCTTCTCTATCACCAAGACGACGGAGGAATTATCCATAGTATGTCCCTCAGCCTTGATTCCACAGGGAACAACCTTTGAAAGAGAATGGCGATGTTTAAAAGTACATGGTCCTCTCCCTTTTGACCAGACAGGAGTACTTTCATCACTTGCCGAACCTCTAGCCAAGGCAGGTGTAAGCATTTTCGCTCTATCTACCTATGATACAGACTACCTGCTGGTAAAAGATGATGATCTTTCAAGAACGATCAAGGTGCTTCTTTTGGCAGGTAACAAGGTAAATGAACAAGGGTAAAGATAACTTTCAACAGAATCAATAGCCTTTGTGAAGAATTCTTTGCTTAGAGGAAAATTCCTATCTACATCCTTTAATTGAACTTACGTAAGAAGTATTATCCGTACAAAATTTTATTTTTTAGGCTTAACTGGAGGTTTTAGATCCGGAGGTAAAGGTGATTTATATTCTTTTCCTCCTTTCTTTTTCACCCACTCCTCTCTCATTTTTTTTATTATTTCGGGGTGAGTAAAAAAATCAAGGCCGGTAGCCGCCATCACTTTAGCTGCAGTTAACATGGCTTTATAACCAATGGACATTCCCCCACAGGCTACTTCTGCCCAATGATGCCAGGGCGCACCGTCAGGAGCCATAGCCACCCCCAAAGCAGTGGTGGGAGTAAGCCAGCTTACTTCAGCTACGTCAGTAGAGCCTCCTCCCCAGCTCCTCTGGGGGAGTTTGAAAGGTTCTATCTTGTTCCTCAATCCCCTTTCTTCAATTCCCAGATTTTTTTGAATAGTTTTGGCATACTGCTGTTCTTCCTCATCAAACCGAGGTGGCCCTACCAAGAGCAGGTTGCTATAGACAACTTCATCACCAGCCCTGTTGGGAAGGGTAGCATGAACGCCACTGATAAAATGTATCTTATAAGTTGTTTCTGTCATTTGAGCGGCTCCCTCGATTATCTTTAGTACTCTCTTATAATCCTCTTCAACACTTTTCCGATCAACATCCCGCACATAGTACCAGGCCTTAGCATAGTCAGGGACAACATTTGGAGCCCCACCTCCATCAACAATAACATAATGAATTCGGGCTGTGGGCTTGAGGTGTTCACGAAGATAATTCAAGCCAACATCTGTGAGCTCTACAGCATCAAGAGCACTGCGCCCATGCCAGGGATCTCCAGCTGCATGAGCTGCCTTACCAAAAAATTCCACCTCAAACTGATTCATGGCATTACTTGACCCTAAAGAAACAGCATTTTCAGTACTGGGATGCCACTGGATGCAGCAGGAGAGGCCATTAAAAACTCCATCTCGAGCCATGAACACCTTGCCGACCACAGTCTCTTCGGCCGGACAGCCAAAGAGTTTAATAGTGCCTGGAATTTTATGCTTGGCCATGACTTCCTTAAGGGCTACAGCCGCAGCTGTACTGGCAGTGCCAAAAACATTATGACCACAACCATGACCTGGAGCTCCTTCTTTTAAAGGTTTTTTATAGGGAACAGTATCCTGAGAGAGACCGGGAAGAGCATCATATTCGGCCAGGATACCAATCACCGGCTGGCCCGAACCATAAACAGCCACAAAAGCAGTTGGCATTCCGGCCACACCTCTGGCGACTGTAAATCCCATCTTTTCCAGATAGGAGGCTAAAAGCTCCGAAGATTTATATTCCTCCATGGCCAGTTCAGCATAGCTCCATATCTTATGGCAGATATCAGAAAGTTCCGCTTTGTTAGTTTCAAGCCAGTTAAAGGCTTCACTTTTTAAAGGTGTAATCTTAGCCGGTTTAACCTCAATCAAAAAAGGATCCTTCTTGTCTGTTTTAGACCAGCTAAGACAAGCCACAAGCAAAAAGAAAATCAAAAACACCTTTAGATGCTTTTTCATTGCTCCCTCCTTTTTTACTTTTTTTCAAATAGAATCCATATTTTTTAGATCTACCTGAATAATTATTAAAATGACAAACCAAGAATAAAGTCAAGAAAAAGGTTGGAACCCTCAAAAATACTTATCCATCATCCGATACTGAATGGCTTCAGAAAGATGGACCACACTTATCTGGTCTTGGCCTTCTAAATCAGCAATAGTCCTGGCCACTTTTAGTACCCGGGTGTAAGCCCGAGCGCTGAAGCCCAACCGATCAATAGCCATGGCTAAAAGGTCCTTAGCTTTCTCTTCGACCCTGCAAAATTTTTTAATATCCCGATTGCTCATTTTAGAATTACAGTAAATTTTCCTTCCTCTGAATCTTTCCAGCTGCTTTTTTCTTGCCTTAACCACTCTTTCTCTTATGATAGCTGATGGCTCCCCTTCATCTCTGGCCATAATGTCTCTAAATTCCACCCTGGGTACTTCTATTTGGATATCTATTCTATCCAGGAGCGGAGCTGAAATCTTTGAATAATAACGCCTTTTTTGGCTTTCCGGAAAATCCGTTGCAGAAGAGGGAAAGCCTCCAAAAACATCCTGATAAGGATTCATAGCGGCTATCATCATAAATGCACAGGGAAATGTAACTGACAGCAGAGCCCGGGAAACAGTCACTTGGCCATCTTCCAGCGGCTGACGTAAATCTTCAAGCACCTGCCTTTTAAATTCAGGTAACTCATCTAAAAACAAAACTCCGTGATGAGCCAGACTTACTTCTCCTGGTTTTGGAACCAACCCTCCACCAATAAGGCCAGCATCAGATATGGTGTGATGGGGTGCCCGAAATGGTCTTTCACCCCAGGCCCATTTGTCTTTCAGAAAACCAGCAGCACTATAAATTTGAGTCACTTCTATTATTTCCTCGAAAGTCATCGGCGGTAAAATAGTGGGCAGGCGGCGGGCCAACATAGTCTTGCCTGCCCCAGGTGGACCAATTAGAAGGACATTATGGGCTCCAGCCGCAGCCACTTCCAGAGCCCGCTTTACATGCTGTTGACCTTTTATTTCCTGAAAATCAACTTCATAATGAGGTGCTGGCAGAAGTTCTCGGAGAGAATATTTGGCTGGAGTCATCTCTTCTGGATGCTGAAGAAGTTTAACCACCTGGACTAGATTTTCTAATCCATAAATTTCAAGACCACCAACCAGGGCTGCTTCCTTTTCGTTGGCTTTGGGAATGACCACCCCCTTAAATCCCTTTTTTTTGGCCAGAACAGTAGCCGCCAAAACCCCTTTGACTGGCTTCAAACTGCCATCCAGGGCCAATTCTCCCAGAAATAAAAAGTCGCCTAATCTAGCCGAGGGAAAAAGATCAAGGCCTGCCAGAAAGCCCAGGGAAATTGGCAGATCAAAAGCCGGGCCTTCTTTCCTTCTATCAGCTGGAGCTAAATTGATGAGTATTTTGCGTGAGGGAAGCTCATAGCCACAATTTTTTAAGGCCGCTTTAACCCTTTCTCTGCCTTCCCGGACTGAGGGATCAGGCAGTCCGACTGTAATGTAATTGGGCAACCCAAAAGATATATCTACTTCAACCTCTACAATATAAGCCTCGATGCCCATTAAAGAAGCACTGGCGATTTTAAAGAGCATGTTCGTCTACTTTAAAGACGAACATCTGGCTGAATTATGTCAACCCCTTCTTGGCTCTATAACGAAAAGTGGGGTAATATACACGGGGTCAGACCTTCATAAGTTTCATAAATTATGCTTCTCTATTGATATATCTCGTCGGTTTGTAGGGGACAAAAATTATTACAGTTATTGTAAAAATTAAAGTTATGAAACTTATGAAGGTCTGACCCCACCGGCAATTCAGTAACAGAGCCTCCTTCTTAGCTTAGAGAAAAATTTAAGCTTTAATTTTTATCCTTAGCTATAAATTCTTTGGCCAGTTTTTCTAATTCTTCCTCAATATCCTTCTGAGATTTAAATTTTATCTTCGTCATCCGCAGAGGCGCAGTCTTCTGGGCTGCGGCCAATTCAACTTCTTTCTTAGAGGCTGGCTCCATAACTTCGATTTTTTCTTCTTCCATCTTTACTTTTTCTTTGGGCTTTACTTCTTCCTTTTTCTTGCCAAATATTTTCTCTCTAACTGCAGGCACAGTTAGTTTAGAAATCTCTTTTAAGGTCTCAATAACTCCCTGCCCATAAATTGCCGCAGATTCAACATAGGGAAAATTCCGAGGATTAAGAAGATTGTTGAATGTTTCTACCGGAATTAAATTATCTAAATCTCTTTTATTATACTGGAAAACAAGAGGAATAAAATTCAAATCAATATTGTGTTCCAGCAAGTTTCTCCTGAGACTATCAAAGTTCTCAAGATTGGCATCGAGGAGAGGCACTTGGGAATCAGCTACAAAAACAATTCCATCGGCTCCTTTAAGAACACTCTTCCTGGAAGCCTCATAAAATACCTGTCCAGGTACGGTCATTAACTGAAAATGAACTTTAAAATCGCCAATAAGCCCTGCCTTAACAGGTAGTAAATCAAAAAAAATTGTCCTTTCGGTATCAGTTTCCAAACAAATTAAATCGGCGCGAGAGTCAGGATCTAATTTGGAATAAATATAGCGGAGATTGGTGGTTTTGCCGCTCAACCCAGGTCCATAATAGACAATCTTGATGGCTAAATTCTTGGTAACAAAATTTACAAATGCCATTTCCTTCCTATTACCGCTTCCTTTAGCTATCTCTTAACACAATAAAGTGATCGAGTCAAATTTGAGTGACAATAAGAACACAAATGGCTCTCGGGCATGGAGAAATAATTCATTAATAGGGCTACCTACTGCTTCATAATTTTACATCTGACATATAAGAAAACAACTTTCTATATTTGGCAATTATCTGTGGCCAGGAATAGCGGCTAATCACATATTTAAGTCCATTCTCCCCCAAAGACTTTCTTAATTTTGAATCTCTAATAAGAAGATTTAAGCTTTCTTTAAATTCTTCATAATTGGTATAAAAAAGACCGCTTCGCCCCTGAAGGCAGTGATCTTTAAGGGGTTCAGTTTTACCTTGAACGAGGATAGGGGTTTTAACGGCCATCGACTCCAAAGCAGCCATGCATAGGCTTTCGAAGGGTGAAGGATGGAGGGTAACTAAGGCTGCAGACATAGCTGCATTTTTTTCCTTAGAGGGAAGAAAACCAAGATATCTTAACTTTGGATGGGAAGGAAGTTCCATTAACAGCTTTCCTATTAAAATCAGGATAAGATCAGGATATTGAGGGCTAAACCTAAGGAAATAATCAATCAGCTCCTGACAACCTTTGCCCGCTTCTATGCGACCAGCATAGAGAATAAATGGCTTCTTTATTTTATGTTTTTTTAAAAAAGTATGTTCTTCAAGGCCACTGGGAATGTCTACGCCCACTCCTACCGTATCTAGATATTTATCCTGGAAAGAAAATTTTCGGGCAAGCATTTTCTTCTCTGATTCAGTGTTAAAAAGGATAGCCTGAGGAAGGGTAAAAACATCTTTCATAATCTCCAAATCTAAAGCTGGTTCATCATGGGCAGTGGGCACCAGAACTTTCTTGCCTTTTACTTTCTTTAGTCCCCAAAAAGTATTGTAATAGAGATAAGTAAAAAAAATAAAAAAATCGTGATCAGCTGACTCCTTCCTTAAAGCTTCAATTAAAGGAGGCGAATAGGGCCCCTGATCTTCCAGCCACTTTACTTCATCCTGGTAAGTATGCTTGTTATGGAATAGCCAATCAGAAAATTGATTAAAAGAATCGATATCTCTTTCTTTTTCCACCGGGTAACGTTTGATAATTACTCCCTGGGAGGTAACAGTGCCAGGGGTATACTCATTTTTCCAAGAAATATAATCTTTAGCCGTAGTCGTATAAACTGTGCAGCCAAAACCCGAAGCAGCCAGCCGCTCGGCTACCTGCCGACAATGAAGTTCTGAGCCACCCATCACTTCCGAACCGTATCTCTGAACAATAAAGGCCAGCCTCATATTTGTCTCATTTCATCAAGCTTTTTAATGTTTGTAGAAGAAATTTTCCCTGCTCCATCTGCTTGAACTGGCTTAACCTCTGGCGCTGGCTGGTGATGACCTTTTTCCTTAAGGATTGATTATGAAACAGTTCCGCCAAAAGTTCGGCCACATAATCTACTCTCTTCTTTTTAATCAGGATGCCTGCTCCCGCCAGAGTAAAAGGAACAGCTGTCGAGTCATAGGCAACAATAGGCAGATCGAAAATCATACTCTCCACCAAAGGCAAACAAAAGCCTTCATGTTCACTCAAGGATAAAAAAACATCCGAAGCTTGGTAAAGAGCAAACATTTCTTCATCGGCAATGTGGCCAGTAAAAGAAATTTCTTCTGGCTGGAGATAAAACTCATCTGCCAGACGAATAAGGCTCTCATAATATTTAGGAACACTCGAGGTTTTCCCGATTACTATTAACCTTACCAGGGGGGAAATGTATTTTTTATAGTAAAATGTGACTTTAATCAAATCCTCTATTTTTTTATTGGGAGCAATTCTGCCGACAAAAAGAATATTAAGTCGCTCATCCCGTATAAGCTCATACATTAAAGGGCTAGGGGGCTTTTTATATTTTTCAAAATCAACAAAGAGAGGAAAAACTTCAGCCCTTTTAAAGCCAAGGTCAAGAAGCTCCTGGCGGTTATAATCTGAATCGGCCAGAGCTAGTGAAACATTGGAAATTAATGATTTTAGTTCCTGGCGGCCAAGATGGGCCAATCTGGCCAGTTCCTGATCGAACTCTATAAAAAATTGGGGAGGAGTAATATTGTGATAGATAATTAGTTTCCTAGTGGGCAAATTTATGAAAGGCTTGGTAAGAGGAGAAGGCAGGGCAAAATGAAGAATAGTAATATCAGAGGCTGCTGGCTGAGGAAATGAACTGAACAGGCTGGATTCAAGTTCCAGTCCAGAATCTCGAGACAAACAGTATATCTGCGATTGAAAACCCTGAGAAAGAAAAAACTTCTTGAGATGAGTAGCTGTATCACCAATGGCATCTCCGCGGTGATAAGCTGGAATAAATTGATCAACTCTCATTTTTGGCCTATATTTTCAATATAATTGAATAAAATTCCTGATATTTTTCCTCTATCATATCTTTTTAAAGCTTGAAGCTGGGCTTCAATTATTCTTTTTTTTATATTTTCTTCGGTCAAAATGGTGTCAATTAAAGCTGCTGTCATAAGAAAATCCTTATGGCGGAGCAAGATTCCCCCTCCATTCATTGTTTCTTCCACAGCTCCGGCTGCAAAAGCAATAACAGGCAGCTTTAGGTAAAAGGCTTCAACAAGAGGAACGCCAAATCCTTCATGTTCGCTCAAGCTTAAGTAGAGATGAGCCAGCCGGTAAAAGGATAACAATTCTGGAAATTCGACATGGCCGCTAAAGTGAACATCATTTAGGCCCAATTTGTTGACCAGGTGCCGAAGGCAGCTGTAGTAGCGCTCCATTCCTCTGTAATCGCCTACCAGGATGAGCTGAGATTGAGGATTGAAATAACGCTGATAAAAATAAAAAGTCTTTATAATATCTTCAAACTTTTTATTAGGTATTAAGCGGCCCACATAAAGGATAGTTGTTTTACTATTGGCGAAAATCTCCTTGGTCACTAAATCCTCTTTCCCCTCAAATTTGGAAAAATTCAAGACCAGCGGCAGGACTCCTGTCTGAGTATAACCTACCCTTTCCAATTCCTGGCGGTTGAATTCTGAATCTCCCAGAGCTAGATCAACTTTATCGACAAAAAGTTTTATTTCCAGGCGGCCTTTGTAGCATTCTCGGGCCAGGATGCGATGATAATCTATAAAATAATCAGAGGGAGTTATATTATGGTAGATCATTATTTTTTTATCTGGGAGACGGAAGAATAATTTAGAAACAGGGGAGCCAATAGAGAAATGAAAAATGACCACATTTTGGGGTGAACTGAATCGATGATATTCTCTGTAATCTTTGACGGAGGAAGCCATCCTGGGATCAAAGAATTTAACAAAAATCTCAGACTTGTAGCCTTTCTCTCTTAGGACCTTTTGAATTTCCAGCATTTCATCGGAAATGGCGTCTCCATAGCTCAGAGAAGTAGCTAATTGATGGACCTCCATCACTTTTTCCTTTCTTCAAGCTGAGCTATTACAGTTAGATATTTCTTTTCTATAATATCCCAGGTATAACGCTTAAGATAATAATTGCGGCCGTTGGAGCCGAGGGCTTGCCGTAGCTGATCAGAAGACAAAAGAAGCTGGAGAGCTTGACTGAATTCATCGTAATTTTCATAAAAAAGACCAGCATTGCTTCTTAAACATTGTCCTTTTAAAACCTCACATCTTCCGTTAGCCAAAACCGGTTTGCCAGCTGCCCAGGCTTCCAAGGTAACCATAGACAAGCTTTCATAAAATGAAGGCATAACCAAAAGCAGGGCTCCAGCTAAAGCTGAAAATTTATCTTCATCCGAGACAAACCCAAAAAAGAGAATATCAGGATGAGAAGGGATTCTAAGGACAGTACTGCCAATTAAGACTAATTTAATCTCCGAACCTGTCTGCCTTTTAAACCTTAAAAAATAATCAAACAGTTGACCACAGCCCTTGTTCTCATCGATTCGACCTAAATAAAGGATATAATCTCCATCTATCAGGTAATCCTGACGGAATTTTTGAGCAGAATAGGAAGGCGGGATTTCCGTACCTACTCCAACCACTTCCCCCAATATATGACTGTTGTCAGCCACTGAATTTATTATTTTTCTCTCTTCTTCAGAGTTATATATAATAGCTTGAGGTTTGTTGAATAACTCTCTAAAAATGTCGAGATAAATAACAGGATCATGTTCGGCTGTAGGCACCAGAATGCTTTTGTCAGGCACAGCCTTTATCCCCCAAAAAGAATGATAATAACGGTAGCTGAAGAAAATAAAATAATCATAATTATGGCGGTTATCTTCTATATATTGAATAAGTTGAGGAGAATAAGGCCCTTCTTCTTCCAGCCATCTTAGCTCTTCTTGGCGGCTGTGCCTGTTATTTAAAATATAAGATTGGATACGGCCGAATCTTCGCGGCTCTCTTTTTTTGGCTACAGAAAACCTTCTAATGGAAAGACCATTTATTACTTCCTGACCTTGATGATAATGATTCTTCCAGGTAATGTAATCATAAGCTCGGGTGGTTAAAACTTCCACCTGCCAGTGCTTACTCATATGCTCAGCTACCCAGCGGCAGTGGAGTTCAGCTCCACCGCTAATCTCCAAGCCATATCTCTGGACGACAAAAGCTATTTTCATCTGAAGAGGTGCTTCTCTAAAGCTTTCTCTCTTTTTCTTAAAAACTCAAAGTCTTTTTCCAGTATTCTCAGCTTAAGCTTTAAATCTTCTTCTTCTATTTTCAGTTTAGTTAATTCAACTACCATATTATGAGATAAATTATGGAGGAGTTTAATATATTCCCAGCCTTCCATTTTTCTCTCACGCTCATAAAGATCATCTATTTTCCTGTTAGTTTGGTCCAGGATGCGAACAGTATGCCTAAATTCATCGTAAACAGGCAAAATTAGAAGTTTTATTAGAGGAGAGAATGGTTTCATTACTGTCAACAGTATTTTCTTTAATTTATTCTTGAGACCTCCTGTTTCTTC
>Ga0190360_1001400_pt1 | contig 12473 bp, 12 predicted proteins | sample 48721834_MG_FD_161271 | JGI IMG/M metagenome (GOLD analysis project Ga0190360, IMG submission 161271) | Hydrothermal vent microbial mat bacterial communities from Southern Trench, Guaymas Basin, Mexico - 4872-18-3-4_MG | ecosystem: Environmental > Aquatic > Marine > Hydrothermal vents >... | reverse complement strand
GCCAAAGAGCTACATTTTCCATTGCAGTTACACTATATCCTCTGAGTAACCTTGCAAGTCCACAAATCCTTTCTGACAACACAGGATTTCTTTTATGGGGCATCGCAGACGAACCTTTTTGCTTCTTACCAAATGGCTCTTCAACTTCCAGAACCTCTGTTCTCTGAAGATGTCTAATCTCAAAAGCTATTTTTTCCAACGTTGCACCTATCAAAGCAACTGTAGAAACAAAAAACGCATACCTATCACGTTGTAAAATTTGATTTGAAACTCTTGCCGGCTTCAAACCTAAGTTCTTGCATACTTCCACTTCTATCTCAGGATCAATATAAAAATAAGTCCCAACTGCTCCGGAGATTTTCCCATACCTTATTTGCTCAACGGCCAATTCAAACCTCTGGAGATGCCTTTCAATCTCATCATGCCAAATTAGAAACTTTAACCCAAATGTAATTGGTTCAGCGTGGACGCCATGAGTCCTTCCCATCATTATGAGATCTTTATATTCAAGAGATTTCTGCTTCAATACCTCAAGAAGTTCAACTAATCTTGCCTGAATTAACTTTGAAGCCTCTACCAGCCGCAGTGATAGAGCTGTGTCAAGAAGGTCAGAAGATGTCATTCCTTTATGGATAAACCTAGATGAGGGTCCTACATATTCTGCAACGTTCGTCAAAAATGCTATAACATCATGTCTTACATCTTTCTCTATCTCTTTTATTCTCTCAACATCAAAATTTGCTTTCTCCTCAATATTCCTCAAATCCTCTTCTGGGATCTCGCCTCTTCTACAGTAAGCTCTACAAACTTCAATCTCTACTTTTAACCAGGTTCTAAATTTGTTCTCTTCTGACCATATTCTCCCCATTTCGGGAAGAGTGTATCTTTCTATCATTTCCCCTCCTACTCTAGCACAAGCTCAAATTCTATTATCTTACCTTCCCGGATGCCTGTAAACTTAATCTTATCACCTTTTCTGTAGAAATTCTCCTGGATTTCTTCAATTATATCATACTTCGACCTTATCTTCCTATCATTAATTTTTATAAGAATGTCACCAACCTTCATGCCTGCTTTCTCTGCTGCGCTTCCCTTTTTAACATTTGTAACAATAACACCAGCAATCTCCGACAACCCAAGATACCTAGCGAGATACCTGTCAATGTTCTGAACTGTAAGCCCAGTTCTAAAAGTCCTATCTACCTTTCCATATCGTCTGAGCTCATCAACAACTACCTTAACTCTGTTTATCGGAATAGCGAACCCAATCCCAATTGAACCTTCACTCAGAGGACTTCCCGTAAAGATAAAAGTATTTATACCAATAACCTCTGCATTCACATTTACCAGCGGACCTCCGCTATTACCAGCATTAATCGAAGCGTCCGTCTGGATCATATCTTGATAAATTCTCCCACTCTCCTGTCTCCCAAAATCAAGATCAATCCCGGAAATTATCCCAACAGTGGCAGTAGGTTTATTATTTATATTGAAAAGACCAAAAGGATTACCCAGCGCAACTACCCATTCACCAACTATAACCTCATCTGAATTACCAAACTTCGCATATTTGAAATTGTTACCCTCAATCTTCAAAAGGGCTATATCCGTCAGATCATCAATCCCGGCTATTTTTGCCTCATACTCCTTACCATCCATCAGTGTAACAACTATCTTCTCTGCATTTTCAATAACATGGGCATTGGTAACCACATAGCCATCAGGACTTATTACCACCCCGGACCCCAAACTCTGCACTCTTCTTCTAATTATCTGCTCCGGGAAAAGAAAATTCAATATAGGATCATCAAAAAGAGGTCCCGTTACATATTCCTGTATCGCTATAACATTTATCCCTGCTACCGCAGGACCGACTATTTCTATCGCGCGAGTTATCGCATTCCTGCGAGAAATTTCCAGATCCCCGGCGTAAAAAATCTCTCCTACAAACAACAAAAGTAAAACAACAAAAAGTACTTTTTTTCTAAAACAGATGATATTCATTTTTCCACCTTCTTCCAATCCTCAAGAAATTTCTGAATCCCGATATCTGTTAACGGATGCTTAACCATCTTCTCCAGTACGGCAAAAGGAACAGTACATATATGAGCTCCCATATTTGCCGCCTCGACAATATGTAGAGGATTACGAATACTGGCAACAATTATCTCCGTTTCAAATCCATAGTTATCATAAATCCTGACTATCTGCTCCACTAAATCCACGCCAAAATGATGAATATCATCAAGCCTTCCTACAAAAGGTGAAACGAAAGTCGTGCCTGCCTTGGCGGCAAATAGAGCCTGGAGCGGAGAAAAAACCAGAGTAGTGTTGGTTTTAATCCCCTCTGCAGTCAGAATTTTAATGGCCTTCAGTCCTTCCAGCGTCATAGGTATCTTAATAACAATATTATCTGCAATCTTTGCCAGTTCCCTCGCTTCTTCGACCATTCCCTCAGCATTAAGACTCACCACTTCAGCACTAACAGGGCCATCAACAATTCTGCAAATTTCCTTCAGAATATCTCTAAAATTACCTTTTTCCCGAGATAACAGCGTTGGATTTGTTGTAACACCATCAAGGATCCCCCATGACTGGGCAGTCCTGATCTGCTCCAGATTTGCCGTGTCAATAAATATCTTCATGCCTCTTCCCCCTCAATAAATAATCTCCTTCAAAAAAAGTCCTTTGGCGGGTGCCGTTAAAACTTGCACCTCATTGGTCTTATTTTCAAGAAGATTCTTAAAGTCCTCAACAGTATATCTACCTCTTGCTACCTCAATCATAGTTCCCACAAGCATCCTCACCATACTCTGCAAAAACCTATTAGCAGAAACGTGATACTCCAAAAACCTCTCCCCTTCTTTCCAGAACGATTCAAAAACAACACACTCTTTGCTCTTTGCTTTGCACGTTGATTTACAAAACCTAACAAACTCCCTCTTACCCACTACCAGCTTACTGCACTCGTGAAGCTTCTCCGTATCAAGTTCATAAGGTGGACACCAAGAAAACAATCTATCAAACGGAGAATATCTTCTAGCAATTCTGTAAATATACTTCCTTCTCTTAGCAGAAAATCTGGCATGAAAGCTTTTATCAACCTCCTCACACCTTGTTACATAAATATCCTTCGGAGTATTTGCGTTGATAACTATTTTAATTGTTCCTGGGTCCAGCTCCGTCTCCATGTCAAAATGAGCCACCTGGCCAAGAGCATGAACACCGGCATCGGTCCTACCAGCACCGGTAATTCTTACTCTTCTTCCACCATTCAAAGGCAATAAAGCCCTCTCGATTAACTCCTGGATGGTTTCCCCCTTTTTTTGCTTCTGCCAACCAAAGTAATTTGTCCCATCATATTCAATCACGATTTTAAATCTTCTCAACATACCACAAAACACTCAGAATGATTGCCATTGCACAAAAGATCATATAGTCATATCTATTGAAAGCAAGCTTCCTGAAGCAACTTCTTCTCTTCTGGCCATATCCTCTCACTTTCATCGAACACGATAGCACATCAGCCTTCCTGAATACAGAAACCATAAGAGGTACCATTAGATTCTTCGTTTCCAGCACTTTTCCAGATAGAGAATTTTCGGACCCTACCCCAAAAAACGCCCTGTACCCATCCCTTATCTCCCTGTACTCCTTTTTCACAATAGGGAAAAACCTCAAGCCTATAATCACAGCAACAAAGATATCGTCAACCCACAAACCTATCCTGGAAAGTGGGCGGAGCAGAACATACACCGAATCCAGTATATCCAGACCCCCTATCCAGTGCAAAGCAAAACCCATCACCAGAAACATATTTAGAATCCGAAGGGTAAACATTATGGACCTAACCACATCCTCAGATTCTATGGATAAACCTATCTCTTTAAAACTTAAACTTACAGAACTCAAAAGCATATGTATTAAAAAAGTAAGAGGTACAAAATAAAGAAAATATCTAACTGATGAAAAAATCTTCTTATGTTTGCCCGAAAGAAAAATTGTAAGTAGTAAAATACAGGAAAACCCCACCTGCCACCACACTGGGGTCTTTATAAAGATAAAAGCTAAGAACATCAGAACAATAAAAATTTTTGTTCTTGGGTCTAATCTCACCATCTAACCTCCACATTCATACCAGCAGTTCCGTCAGGCAAATAATAGACAATCGGTTTAAAACTAAACTCCGCGTTTTCCAGCCGATGTCTGGTTAGAGCAATTATATCTATCACACTGGCAAGCCTGTTAACAACAAGACAGGCAACAAATATCGAAGCGTTCCTATAAGCAAGCCCACTTTTTATCCTGAGCCTGTCAAAATGCTTCCTGGAGGCATCTGAATCCCATGCCCAATAATACTCTTTAGTAACCGGATAAACAAGCCTCACCTGTCTGTACCTCAATTTCTGATCATTGTAATCATAAATAGTCAAATAATTTCCTATATCCGTATAGAACTGAATATCCTTGCCCTCAGGCTCTATCCCCGCATGAGAAACAGCATAGGCAACCATTGCATCATGGAACACCTTCCCATAATGTTTTTGAACCAGGTATCCCAACCACAACCCAATATCTATAAAATTAAACACATACCCCCTTGAATTCCTATCCAGTGAATGCTCCCCCCAGCCAGGAAAAACTACCGACTTTAATAACAAAATCCTTGCCTCACCATAACTCAACTTCTGATCATTATTCTGACCGTACAGATTGATAACCAGTACAAAATAAATCAATAAAAAGCCAGTAACCACTTTTCTTGCCATTTATCAACCCTTTCTTTTAACATCCGACATACACTTAAAGTCTGAATCGACGAGCAATAGTCCAGGCAAAGGTGTAAAACCGCCAGGCCAAACATTTACCTGGCGTTTAAAATCCCCGTCTTTACATGACATTTCCATAAAGCTCCCGAATTGATGAATAAATTCACACAATGCAATCTGCAGGTAAATAGTACGAAGCATACAACTCTGATCCTAGCGCTAAACCCGATTTGTTCTGTTCCATCCACAGAACTACAAAGAAACTTTCTAATTGCCCTTTAATCTGCCTCTTAAATGGGGTATATTCAACCATCGCCATAAGAACCCAGCCCTGCCATCTTTAAATATTGAAATACAGATTCACTTTCCCGCAAAAAGGCCAATCCATCATCTCATATCCAAAGTAAAGAACGGTAAATAACAAAAATAGCAAAACCTTTAGATAAACACTCATGACTTCTCTCTCTTAGTGTAAACTCGTGAAATTACCGCATAAATTAGCAATCCAGAAACAATCACTACATTTAGAATCGAAAACCAATCTCCGAACTTTGCATAAAGTGAGTCCCCTTTCCCCTGCTGAAGTTCAGCAGTAATATATCCTCGTCTGTTGAATCCCAGCTTTTTAAGAACAACCCCGGTAGGTTCCACTATCATTGAAACGCCGGTATTAGCAGCTCTTACAACAGGGATTCTGTTTTCAATAGCCCTGAACCGCGAAATTTCTGCGTGAAGGTACGGAGCTGTAGTATTTCCGAACCACGCATCATTCGTTATCACAACAAGCATCTCAGCCCCTCTTAAAACACCTTTTCTCACAATATCTGGAAAAGACGACTCATAACATATCGCTACCGAAAAATTAAGAACGGTATCACGAGCTTCAGAAATATTTTTGATCAGAGGAGTCCTAAAAATGGTAACATCCTTTCCAGCCTGAAAATTCCCCTGACCAAGATTCAAATGCCTCAGCTCTGGCCACAGACCCGATAGAGGAATATACTCCCCAAAAGGAACAAGCCGCAGCTTCCTGTAATAAGCTATCTCTCCTTTTTGCTCTGGTGATATAAAAAAAGCAGAGTTATAAAAACGATACTTTCCATTCTTGTACTCAAAGTCAGGCACACCTGTCAGAAGCCAGCTTCCGATGCGAGATAAATGTCTCCTTATCCTCCCCAGCTCTCCTCTCCTGTTTATTCTTAGATAGGAAGGAACTGCCGTTTCCGGCCATACAACAAGATCGACTCCATATTTTGCCACGGAATCTGTCAGAGAATGGAGGGTGAATAAATTCTCCTCATAAAAAGCGGCCGACCATTTTTCATTGGGATCAATATCTGGCTGCACCACCCCTATCCTTGCGGGTCTGCTGGAGCATCCGTTCAAAGGATATTTATTCATAGCAAGTATACCATAAACATTCAAAAACAGGAAAACCGCAAATACAGCCCCTACCTGTAGCAACTTTTCCCCTCTGTTGTCCTTTCCAAACAAGACATTATAAAACACAACATTCGTCAGCACAACTATGAACGAAATGAAAAATGAACCTGCCACATCGGAAATTTGAATCAACGGAAGGGCATAAACCTGAGTATAACACAAATTGTTCCACGTAAACCCAAGGGTACCAAGAGATCTTACATACTCTACCGAACACCAAATTAGAGGCAGCACACAAAGCGCAATCCTACTACCAAATCGCCGTCCCACAAAGCCAAAGACCAATCCAATGACCCCATAATTAAGTGCCAGAAACAGAACTGCTCCTACCATCGACAGGAAAGCCCAGTACCATTCCGTACCTTTATTAAATGCCAGCCAGTACAATATTCCAAAATTTAAAACCACGCCCAGAATATACCCTTTCTCAAAGCCAAAATGGAAATCATCCCTGATAAAAGCAAGTATAAATGGTATAAGGGCAAAATAAGCAATAAACCCCAACTTCAAAGGTGGAAAACTTAAAACAACAAGAACTCCAGACAGTACACTCAGAACATTTGGGGAAATGCTCCTGAACCGCTTCCTCATCAACGCTCCCTTTCATACGAGATTGAGTCAAGGTAAGTCTGCAGTATAATAGAAGCTGCAATCTTATTAACCTCATCCTTACTATGACCAGCCTTTTTACCTTTAAGGTGTACAACTCTCACTGCTTCAACCGAACTGAACCTTTCATCCACTTCTTCAACAGGGACATCAACTGAATTTCTCAACTTATCGATAAACAGCAAAACCTTTCTGGTCTGCTCTGTAACGTCACCTTGAAGCGATTTTGGAACTCCTATTACAATCGTATCCACATCATTTTTTAGAACCTCTCCCTTTATCAGCTCTACAACTTTATCAATCCCTTCATTTCTCACAGTCTTAAAAGGGGAGGAAATTATCTTCAACTCGTCTGAAAGAGCAAGACCTACTCTGACATCACCATAATCTATCCCCAGAACTCTACCCATAGCATCTCCTGAAATTTCTGCATCAAAGATTTATGTCAGGCAATAAAAAACTATTCTATCTCCTCTCCACATTTATAATTCCGGGAATCTTAAAAATTCTATCAATCACTTTATTGAGATGTTCAAGGCTCCCAACCTGAAGCAAAAGAGAAATGGTTGCAAGTGTATCATCCACCTTGCCTTCAATACCCGCTATGTTTGTATTGGTATTTGAAATAGCCTCTGTTATATCTCTCAGAAGGTTTTTCCTCTCCTGAGCAAGTATCTTAATAGGAACAACAAATTCCTGACCCTTCGAGACATCCCACTCAACATCGATTATTCTATCAGTAGTATCAATCATAGCCGGGATGTTCCTACAATCACTTCTATGAACTATTATTCCCCTCCCCCTACTTATGAAACCTATTATGTCATCACCGGGAATAGGGTTACAACACCTCGCAAAAGAAACCATTATATTCGAAACCCCTTGAATCTTAACACCCTTTACAGATCTTCTTGCCTTATGAATAACTAGCCTGTCAAAGTCCTCTTTCTCGATTTCCTCTTTCTTATGCGGAAACAACCGGGAATAAATAGCATGAACGGTAATAACTCCACTCCCAACCGCCTCATATAGTTTGTTCAAATCGGAAAATCCGAGTTCCTCACAGGACTCCTGCACTGTCCTCAAAAATTGAATATCCCTGTGCCTTTTATCCTCTTTTTCAAGTATCTCTTTTCCGAGCCTAATACTCTCATCCTGCTGAATCTTCCTTAGCCATCTTTTTATAGCACTTATAGCCTTCCCCGTTTTCACGAATTTCAACCATGCATAGCTCGGCCTCTGATTCTCAGAAGTTAAAATCTCAATAGTCTGGCCGCTCCTTAGCTGCGTATTCAAAGGAACTATTCTCCCATCTACCTTTGCTCCTATACATCTATATCCAATCTCTGTATGCACCGCAAAAGCAAAATCTACCGGGGTTGCACCCTTGGGCAATCTTATAAGATCTCCCTTTGGAGTAAAAACAAATATCTCGTCCTTAAACAAATCTATCTTTAATGTTTCTAAAAATTCTCTGGCATCACTCGTCTCAGATTTAAGAACCTCCACAAGATCCCTTAGCCAGCTAACATATTTGTCAAGCTCATCGGGCTTATCCTTAGCTTCCTTATACCTCCAGTGAGCGGCTACACCCTCCTCAGCTATTAGATCCATTTCCTCAGTTCTTATCTGAACCTCTACCACCTTCCCTTCAGGGCCATGAACAGTGGTATGAATTGACTGATATCTATTGGCCTTGGGATTGGCAATATAATCCTTGAACCTCTCCATAATAGGAGGATATATATTGTGAACTATCCCCAGAATATAATAACAGTTTTCTTTCGTATCAGTTACAATCCTTATAGCCATAACATCATATATTTCCTCAAAGGACTTATGCCTTATCTGCATTTTTCTATAGATCGAATAGAAATTCTTGGGACGACCAAAAATCCTCGCAGGAATACCCTGTTCCTTCAGGGCCTTTCTTATCGGTTCTGAAAACCGCTCTATATAGTCTTCAAGAGCTTTACGGCTGGTCTTTACCTTCCTCCGTACATACCTATAGGCATCATAGTCCAAAGCTCTTAATACAAGGTCTTCAAGTTCCGATTTTATCTTGTACATACCAAGCCGATGAGCAATAGGAGCATATACATCTCTTGTCTCCATAGCTATTTTCATCTGCTTAACCGCAGGCAGGTGTTGGATGGTCTGCATATTATGCAACCTATCAGCAAGTTTTATAATAATTACCCTTATGTCCTCCGCCACACTTATAAGCAATTTCCTGAAATTATCTGCCTGCTCTTCCCTTTTACTCAAAAACCTTATCCCACTAATCTTTGTAACCCCTTCAACGAGCCTCGCAACGTCTTCCCCAAATTTCCTGGCAATTTCCTCATAAGTCACTCCCGTATCTTCCATGACATCATGCAGCAATCCTCCTATCACTGTCGTTGTGTCCATTCCTATCTCTGCAAGTATCTTCGCAACACTGTAACAATGTTCAAAATAAGGCTCTCCAGACTTTCTCTTCTGTCCTTTATGAGCATTCCTGGCAAAATTATATGCCTCCCACAAAACAGATTCATTTTCCTTACTTTTGTGCCCGTTGGCACTCAGCAAGTTGAGAAGCTCTAAAAACTTTTTAGGTTTTTTATCTTCCCTTACGTTTACCTTCTCAACCATGACTTAAAATGGCCCTGAGACCACCTCCGCCCTGGGAGGAGAGTAATTTTCAAACCGTGCATACCTATCAATAAACACACTTTTCACCGTACCCGGGGGACCATTTCGCTGCTTCGCAACAATTATCTCTGCAAGTTTTTCAACCTCCGGAGAAGCCGTTTCTCTTTCTTTTCCTTTCATGTAAACCACAGGACGATATATAAATATCACCACATCTGCATCCTGTTCTATGGCGCCAGACTCCCTCAAGTCGGAAAGTTGAGGACGATGATCACCCCCTCTTTGCTCCGGAGCACGGGAAAGCTGGGATAGTGCCACCACAGGGATATCAAGCTCTTTTGCCATCGCTTTCAGGCCCCTGGAAATCTCCGCAATCTCCTGTTGTCTGCTTTCCGCCGATCGAGTACTCCTTATCAACTGGAGATAATCCACAAAAATGATCTTAGCATCCTTCTCTGCTTTTAACCTTCGAGCCTTTGCCCTTATTTCCAGCATGGTAAGCGCAGGCGAATCATCAATATAAATAGGAGCATTTGCCAGAATTCCTGATTTTACACTCAGCTTTGACCACTGTTCTTTGGGTAGCCTGCCCGACCTTACAAGCTGACTATCCACTCTGGCCTCAGCGCACAGAAGCCTCATAGCTATTTGATAATCAGGCATTTCCAGACTAAAAAATCCTACAGGTATTTGCCAGTTCACAGCAGCATTTCGGGCAATTGTCAAAGCCAGGGCTGTTTTCCCCATGCCCGGTCTACCAGCTATGATTATCAAATCTCCATTATGGAAACCAGATGTTAGATTGTCAAGATCACTAAGTCCCGTTGGAACTCCCGTAGTATCCCATCTTCTATTGTGGATAGCATCAAGGTACTCAAAAGTTTTCGACAAAACCTCATCAAACTTTCTAAAACCTACCTTTAATCTTTTCTCCGAAAGAGCAAATATCCTTTCCTCTGCCTTATCCAGGACATAAAAAACATCTTCTCTACCATCATACGCCTCAGCCTGAATTTCATTAGCAGCCATGATTAATTTTCGCAGAATGGACTTCTCAAGCACAATTTGAGCATGGTACTCTATATTAGCAGCGGAAGGAGTTGACTCCACAAGTCCAGTTATATAATACGCTCCACCCGCTACTTCAAGAGAACCATTTTTGTCAAGCCGGTCAACAACACTCACCTGATCAACGGGCTGTCCCTCATTAAAAAGATCAATCATAGCTTTAAATATCACCTGGTGCTGAGCAGTATAAAAATCAGAAGGCTCAAGGTACTGGATCGCCTTACTAACAGCCTCTTTCTCAAGCATCATGGCACCGAGTACGGACTGCTCTGCCTCAAGAGAATGAGGTGGCACCCTCAAAGTATCAGCAGAGTCAGCTAAATCAGCTTTTGTTCTATTTCCTGCCATGCCTAACTCTCACTATACAATCGTTTTATTTTCTCAAAATCCTCCCTTATAAACTTCTCCAGATTGGGATTCCTTAACACCGCAGCGGGATGATAGGTAACAAGAACATCTATACCGTGATACTTAAACATATTCTGCCTGAACTGCCCAAGAGTGTACTCAACTTTCAGCAACGTTTTAGCCGCCGTTAACCCTAAACAAACAATTAGCCTGGGTCTAATCAACTGAAGCTGGGCAACAAGGTATGGTTCACACTGAGAAACCTCAAAAGAACTCGGTGTTCTATTGTTGGGTGGACGACATTTAAGAACATTTCCAATAAAAACCTCATCCCTTTTAATACCAATAGTTTTTAAAAGCCTCTCCAACAACATCCCAGCTCTTCCTACAAAGGGCTTCCCCTGAAGATCTTCATCTCTCCCAGGCGCTTCTCCAATAAACGCAAGTCTCGCATTAAAATCCCCTGAGCCAAAAACGGTGTTAGTCCGTGTCTTCCACAGATCACATTTCCTGCAACTTTCAATTACCCTCTTCAACTCAGCCAGCTTTTTCTCCGGGTCGACAAGAACCTTCTCAACCTCCTCGGAGAGAATGAGTTCATCCCCAAACAAATCCAGCTGCTGGTTCAGATACCGCTTCAAATCATCATGCAAAAGCTTATCCTCCTTGCACCACTATATCAATAATACGCTGAGCAACATCGTTCTTTTTCCCTTTCGGAAGATGCCATCTCTTACCTGATCTGCTGTACAAAACTATATCATTAAAGTCAGAAGCAAAAGCATCCGGAGAATTCCATGCTATAAAATCTAATCCCTTCTCTTCAAGCTTTTTTCGAGTATTTTCCTCAGCGTTATCAACCTCTACACTGAATCCGACAACAGTGGTTCCAGGACTTTTCTCCCTGAAAGATTTAACAACATCCGGAGCATATTTAATATTAATACTACTGACCCCATCTTTCTTTTTTATCTTTCCCTCTACTCTATCAGGTACAAGGTCTTCAATGGCAGAGGCCATAAAAAGATAATCCGCACCCCTATGTTCCAAAAGCTTTTCAAGCATCTCCTCGGCCGTCTCAACTTCTATATAATTGACATAAGGAATCCTCTCAAGAGAATTAGGGCCGGATATCAAAACAACTTCAGCTCCTTTTATTAACGCCTCCTCGGCTATCGCAAACCCCATTTTCCCGGTGGATCTATTAGAAATAAATCTAATATCGTCAATGTACTCCCGGGTAGGACCGGCGGTAACTACAACTTTTTTCCCTTTTAACCTCTCATCTTCCCTAAGCTTACGCAGAATTGCCAGGATTATCTTTTTCTCCTCAGCAAGTCTCCCAATCCCGGTTGTCCCACAAGCCAGATCACCTTCCTCACACTCCACGACTACACAACCCAATCTTTTTAACTTACTGATATTGTCCTGTGTAATGGGATTAAGGTACATCTGATCATTCATCGCAGGAGCTATAACCATATTACTACCTTTCACAAGAGCAACAGAGCTTAACAGATCATCCGCAATCCCACAGGCTATCTTTGCAATAATATTCGCTGTAGCAGGACATATAACGAACAGATCACTCTCTCGGGCAAG
>Ga0190360_1001398_pt1 | contig 12501 bp, 6 predicted proteins | sample 48721834_MG_FD_161271 | JGI IMG/M metagenome (GOLD analysis project Ga0190360, IMG submission 161271) | Hydrothermal vent microbial mat bacterial communities from Southern Trench, Guaymas Basin, Mexico - 4872-18-3-4_MG | ecosystem: Environmental > Aquatic > Marine > Hydrothermal vents > Microbial... | reverse complement strand
TTTCATGCAGGAGTCTAAAAAACTAAAATTATCTTCTCTTTTTATCTATCTGGAATATTTAATTGCCCGTTTGTGTCCTGGAGATGCGTTCCTTTGGTCGATAAAAGAATTTATATAATTCGGGCTAGGGGTTAATCAAAGTTTTTATCTGATACTCCATGTGAATAGGGTAGGGTTCCTAGGTACATCCTATATATTTAGCTTCCACTATATTTAGCTTCCACCGAATCTCGTCTCTTTTTGAATGGAAACAAATATATTCCTCACATTTGAATGTATAAATAAAACAATATTTATTCTGGGAATTAGCTAATTTATTCGCTTTCAAGAATGTTCATGTAGTCTTATTTCTATTCCGCCAACAAATAATGCTACATCTCTCTTCACCCACTGGATGGTATAGGACTATAATTGATTTTTAAAAATAGAATCGAAGTCCAAGCCTGAATTCTCTCCCGTAGTTAACATCATAAGCCTTACCAAAATCAGGATTTGTTATTCGTGTTTGGACAAGGATTGCTTTTTGTCGATTAAAAACATTGTAAACATCCAAGAAGGTTGCTAATCGTAGGTCACCTTTGATGGGGAAGCCCTTTTCCACTCTTAAATCAAGGTCTATGTAAGAAGGAAGTTTACGGGAACCTGGTTTTTCGATACTAACTATAGGGTTGCCTGAAATGCCGGAGATACCATAGGCTTTTACCTGTGGTTCCCATCTGCCATCTGCATCTCCTGCTCCGCCGTAGGCAGATCTCCAGAAGAAAGAAGGGCTTAGTTTGATATCCCAGGGCAAGACAAATGTGCCGTACATCTTAAAAATATGAAATGGATAAGAAACAGGTTCTCCACCCCAACGATCAAGATCCACCAGGGCGTTTGGGTTTGTTCCCGTAGGCCATAATTTTTCCTTTCCGATTGAATAAGAAGCATTGAGCATCCAATTGTTTGAAAATCTTTTTTCAAACTCAACCACAAAACCAATATAAGTTTTTTTGCTCTCTCTAACTATATAAGGATTAAGACCTGGTCGGGGATTGGTCACTATGTATCGATCTGCTGGAATAACGAGATTATATATATCCCAGGTTTGGGTTTGTCCATTTAAATCTGTAAAAGTAAATTTAGTCAATTCATATTCTTCACCGATTCTCACTTGGGCAATCTGATCCCGGAATCTCTTCCATATAAAGGATAGTGAAATAGATGTATCTCTGAACAGTTCTCTTTCTAATCCAAAAGACAACTGATCTACAGAAGGCATTTTTATTTTTGGATCTATAGTTGTCGGATTAGAATAAGGTTCTCTCCATATTTCTTCTTTACTACCGTCAGGTAGAACGAGATACATGACCCAGTCGGATTGGCCAGCACTGGCTTCATCAAATAAAGTTGTTATGAATTTGTCATAATATCTTCCGTAATGAGCTTTGAGAGCTGTCTTGTGGTCCCCAAAAACATCCCAAGTGATGCCTAATCTTGGGGCAAAACCTGTTGTTTCAAATACTTCGGGTGAGGTTTTAAGGGTCCCTTTGTAATAATTGAAACGGAGGCCAGGATTGATGGTAAGATTACCAATTTTCCAACTGTCTTGAACAAAAACAGCTGCTCTAAAGCCTTTAGGTTTTACATCCATAGACCAGCTATAAGCATAACTATAATAATAGCCATTATAATAGACATTATCTACATAATAATAGCCACCGTTATAGCGGAAATAATAGTGGTCTGAAATATGTTCAACTTCAGCACCAAACTTAAAATCGTGGGATCCTTTAATAAAATCATCAGAATGATGGGATAAGGCCACATTGGCAGAATAACGAGGTGCATCGTCTTGTATCCTAAATCCATAATTCACACTGTGAATTCCGGTGATGTCATCAACATGTCCTGGTTTATCCGAATAGCCTCCCACTCCGAATCCTGATTTTGTGTATCCAAGTGTACCTTCTATAAATGTCGTGTCTGAAAAAGAATGGAACATTCTGATGTTGGCAACCCAAGAAGGCTCACGCTCCCAAGGGGCTGCTTCATAGGGCCAATAAATATTCTGGTATTGATGTTCCATCTTAAAATAGTCCATTACATAGGAAGCTGAAAGTCGAGTGGAGGGATTAGGCTGTAAGGTAAATTTAATAATACCTGTTGGCAGATATTTATAGTATCTTCCCGCATAGTATTCTAAAGATGGAAGCTCTACTACAGTGTCTTCAAATGTAAATCTTCTGAAAGTTGCTGAACCAAAGTACCAGAGCTTGTCTTTAATAATAGGACCTCCGATTAGGAAATTTCCGTATATTAAGCCCTCCTTTCGGGGAGCTTCTACTAGCTCATAGAAAGGGTCGCTGCGATCGATGCTTTCTTGGGTCCAGCCGATGCCCTCGTAATTAAATTGTACCATCCCGTCAACAGTATTTCCTCCGCTCTTGGTCACGAGAGTCAAATGAAGGCCGTTAAAACCATCGTATTCAGCCGCGGCTCCCAGACCTTCTACTTCTGCTTCGGAAAAGATATTAGAGTCTGATTCCATCCAGCTTTCTCCAAAACCTCCATGAGAAAACTCCACACCGTCCATCGAGTAAGCATTGCCGACCCTCGTTGTTCCTCCATAAGCCTTAATTCCATGCCAGCCTGCTACATAGGTACCAGGTGCAAGATCCATGGCAAAATATTGATAAGAATCGCGAGCAAAGACAACATCTTTTATTGTTGACTCTGGCAGGTGAGTAGTAGCCAGGGCTGAATCTTTGACATCAATAAGAGGAGGAGTAGCAGTTACGGTGACTTCCTCTTCTAGCCTGCCAATTTTGAGAATAAAGTCAACAGTCAAAGTTTGCCCCACAAATAATCTGATGTCTTCTCTTCTTTGAGGGGTAAATCCTTCAAGTGAAGCCTCAACGGTATAAGTTCCCGGTGGTAGGCCGGCAAACCTGTATTTTCCCTCTGTGTCTGTAATTTTACTCCGAATGCCTCCAAGCAAATCAGGAGAGGAAAGCTTAATTTCTGCTCCTGGAAGAGGATTTTTCTGGTCATCAGTTACCTTACCTTCTAAAGCAGCTGTTACTTTAGACTGAGTATAGGACATACTACAGAGAAGACCAAGAGACAGAACAAGAATGGCTGCCTTTTTTAATTTTCCCCTCATTTAAACCTCCTTTCATGGATTCTCACATTCTGGAAAGTTTTTCTTTTCCATTTTAGTTTAATAGATTTTTGCCCTTCTCTTGTTTTCACCTCCTCTGATAAAAAATTCCAAATTGAAAATGAATAGGCTTAACAATGCCTCCAAACTAATTAAACATAAGTTCTATATTTGGAAAAAATAGACAAAGCCAACGTATCTCCATTCAGCAGGTTGTTTTTGAAAAATTTTTGAAGCTCATTCTTTCCTTTTAATAGAGCTAAATCATTCCTAAACAAATTTTAAAAAGGAGCAATAAATCAATTTTTGCATCCTTGATTTTTGTTTACTTTATTAATAAATAATAATATTCAACAAGTCAAGTATTATATTAATATTGTAGAAATTGATACAACATTAACAATATTTTTTATACATATGTTTAGAATATCCTAATATTATTGATGAATCAGCCAAACGAGGGGATTTTATTTTTTTTGGTATAAATTTTTCTTTAGGCTATAAATGATTGGTTGCCTTACTTTCTCCTCAAGAGAAGATTAGTTCAAAAAAGAATTTTATAAATTATAAAAATAACGATGATTATATTTAAATTTTAATAAATATTTGATATTTTATTACAGACAGGGAGGTTTTTATGATAGATGAGCTGGAAAAAAAAATATTAAACACACTGAATAGAAACGCCCGGATGAGTTTCCGTCTGGCAGCCAATAAGCTGAGAATTTCACCCACTACTCTCTATAATAAAGTAAGGAAACTGGAACAATCTGGAGTAATAAAAGGTTATATCCCTTTGATAGATACAGAGGCTGTTGGTTATAGGCTAATGGCCATAATTGGCCTTAGAGTTAAACAGGAAAAGGATATCGAGGTTCAAAGAGCAATATCCAAATTTCCTCAGGTTGAAACAATTTATGAAATTACAGGAGATTGGGATTTATTTCTTATCTGCCATTTTAAAGACCGCAATGATCTAACTCGATTTTTGAAAAAAGAGCTTCCTTTGTCAAATATTGAACGGGCTATCACCCATATTGTTCTGAATGTTGTCAAGGAAGAAAAACGAATTTCTGTAATATAGATTTACCTTCCAAGACACTGAAACACTAAAACACTATCTAAAACACTAAAAGAGCACTAAAAGTGCTTTGGCTGATATAACTTATTGATTCTATTGAGATTAGGTGAAAAAAGAGGTCCAAATCTGAGCTTAGAATAGCATTTATGGGGCCAAAATAGCCCTTTTAATTTGAGTAATTTACTTTAACCATAATCGTTGACGGTTATATCCGGCTATGATATAAGCTTATAGAATTTTGGTTGGAAAAGGCTGCAAAATTTCAAATAAATATTTTTTCTCCAGTAACTTTTTTCTTGATTTTACCTAAATCTTAGATAAAGAAGAAAGAAAATGAATGCATTTCAGACACTTGATTGGGCTGTTGTGGCTGCTTATTTTTTAATTTTATTGGCGCTAGCCTGGTGGGTAATAAGACAAAAACAAGAGTCAACAGTTGATTATTTTCTGGCTGGCCGCCATGTGGGTTGGTTTGTGATTGGGGCCTCTATATTTGCTTCTAACATTGGCTCTGAGCACATTGTTGGACTGGCTGGGACAGGAGCTAAATCTGGAGTAGTAATGGGCCTTTATGAACTACACTCCTGGCTTGTTCTTCTTTTAGGTTGGGTCTTTATTCCTTTTTATATGAGGAGCAAAGTCTTTACTATGCCCGAATTTTTAGAAAAGAGATATTCTCCCCAAGCTCGTTGGTTTTTATCGCTTATTTCTCTTGTTGGCTACGTTTTAACCAAAGTTTCAGTTACAGTTTATGCCGGAGCCGTTGTCTTTCAAGTGCTGATGGGTATTGATTTCTGGAGAGGGGCTTTAATTGTGGTCATCCTCACCGGGCTTTATACTATTTTGGGTGGACTACGAGCTGTGGTCTATACTGAAACGCTGCAGACTATTGTCTTAATCGCTGGCTCAATTACGGTTACAATTATTGGTTTGCATAAGATCGGTGGTTGGCATAATCTGATCGCAGTGGCTGGTGCTGATCATCTTAATTTGTTTTTGCCAGCCAATCATCCAGATTTTCCTTGGCCTGGAATGGTTTTCGCTCCTCCAATTGTGGGTCTCTGGTATTGGTGTACAGATCAATACATTGTCCAACGAACTTTGGCTGCCAAAAATGAAACACAAGCCCGAAGAGGCACAATTTTTGCTTCTTATCTGAAATTGCTTCCATTTTTTATTTTTATCATTCCTGGGGTAATTGCTTATGCACTTTCCAGATCAGGAAGTCTTCAGCTTCCTCAAGCTGATCAAGCCTTTCCGGCTATGGTAAAAATGCTGCTTCCCACTGGCCTAAGGGGTCTGGTCGCAGGTGGATTACTAGCTGCTTTGATGAGTTCCCTGGCCGCAGTTTTTAACTCATGTTCCACCCTTTTTACGATTGATATTTACAAAAAATTGAAACCCCACTCCTCAGAACGGACTTTAATTGTTGTTGGTCGGGTGGCTACGGCCGCTGTTGTTGTTTCAGGAATTCTGTGGATTCCCTTCATGAAGTATATTTCCGGTGAGCTCTATCATTATCTTCAGAGTGTCCAAGCCTACCTTGCTCCTCCTATTGCGGCTGTATTTTTTTTAGGATTATTTTATAAAAGAATAAACGGCCAAGGGGCTATTACTGCTTTGGTGAGTGGCTTTGTAATTGGCATGGGGCGTTTATTAGCTGAATTAAACAAAGAGCACTTAAGTGGTTGGCTTCATCAGTTTGCCTCAGTCAATTTTTTATATTTTTGTATCTATTTATTCCTCTTTTCAATTGGTTTGATGATTGCTGTTAGTCTTCTGACTAAAGAGCCCTCCTATGAGAAAATAAAAGGTCTTACCTATGTTACGACTTTAGCTGTTGATAAACAAAAGTCTCGGGCAAGTTGGAATTATAAAGACGTTATCCCTTCAGTTATAGTTGTTATCATCCTGGCTTTGATTCTGGTATATTTTTCTCCTTTAGGTCTTTTCTAAAGCGGCTGAATAAAGCTACTTTCTCTTTCTTAATCTAATCCTGTCTAATTCTTGTTTGGCCTTGGCTTCATCTGCTTTGGCTTTTTGAAGTTTGAGAAGAGTATCATTCATTTCGCGTTGAATGCTGTCTCTTAAAGTCCAATCTCTGAAGCTATAAAACTTCTGCCAGAGTCCGTTTATCTTAAGAGTTAGGAGATCCACATATTCTTTGGCCTTTTGCCATTTTTGTTGGGCTTCAAGAAGAGTCATTTCTTTTCCAGCTTCTTTTTTGTCTGGAGAGGTAGAGGCTGAAGAAGAGGTGGTCCTTTCAGGTGAGATTGCGGCCGGTTGACTTTTGGGCTTCATAAGGAAAGGGCCGGTTGCAGTTACAGCCGGTTTTTTCTTTAGCTTGGTTAAATCAGCGTTGGTTATGATTTTAGCTGATTTTGCTTTTAATTTGGCTCTCCGCTCTTTTTCTTTTTTGGCTAATTCCACCAAGCTTTGAGAGGAAAGAAAAGAGGTCATAAAAAGAGGAACAATAATGAGAACTAATATTTTTTTTACACCCATCTTTCTTTATTTAATAATAGAACAAGCTCTAATCCAAGTCAATACTGAGCGGCTCTATAACAAAAAGTGGGTAATATACATACATATAATAGCCAGCAGACGGGGTCAGACTTTCATAAGTTTCATAAATTATGCTTCTCTATTGATATATTTTGTGGGTTTGTAGGGGACAAAAGTTGTTACAATTATTGTAAGAATTAAAGTTATGAAACTTATGAAGGTCTGACCCCACTGGGAATTCATAAAGTCAAAGGTAGAAAGAAAAAAATCGTATGGCCTGCCCTCCCCAGCAGACCGATAGTAAATAGCTAGGTGTGCATCGGATGGCTGCTCTACAACGTTTTGATAGTAATTGTATAAGGAATAAAGGTCTGAGTCCGACCGTGCTGTATCTGAAATTTAAGCTTATTTCCCTCTAAACTTGCGCCATTTAGCTCTTTAATAAGCTCAGGGTTTAAAACATTAAGCTTATATTTTTCGCCGGTCAGTCCTTCAACCTTGATTAGTAGCTCTTTGTCTTTTCCTTGTTTTATAGAAATTATTTTTAATCCCTTATTTCGTTCACCTATTCTGCTCACAATTTTTGGGGGCAAAACTTCCACCGCCGGCCGGAATTTCATTTCTATATTTACTGAATTTTTATTAAGCAAAATTTCTGCCTCTGGCTGAACTATCTGATGAAAGCTTTTAATCTTAAAAGGAATAATTTGGCCGTCAACTACAAGCGATTTTAGCTGCGTTCCAATAGCCAGAGCTGGAGCCAAAACCAACCTATAATTTTCTGCCTTTTCTGCGTAGACAATTACTTTAAGGGAATTTTTGCTTCTTTGGTAATCGAAGGAAAAATGGGCTTGACCAACCTGAAAATTTTTCATTGATATTTTTTCCCAATTGCCAGGGAAATGAGGCTTAAAAAAGACAATTTTCCGCAGAGCATTGCCCTCAAGCCCCAGCATACCCTTAACAAGGGGAAAGATAACAGCGGCCGAAGAGAATCCTTGATGAGGGACAGATTCGTCAAGCCAAATGTTGTGACTTCCTGAAAAGACTTCATCGATGAAACCCAACTCATTATCAAAAGTATGAACTGCTGTAGACATCAGAGTGAAATATCCTTGCTGGATGAGGTGATTTTTAAATTGAGCAGCTGCCACCCAACCTGAGATGAATGGCCAAACAGCCCCATAATTATATCCGAGGGGCTGGTAATATTGGCTTCTGATGGCTAAGCTTCGAATCCCCCAATCAGTGGTTAAAACTGATGAATTCAATTTTTCGAGCGAAGAGAAAGCGCGTTCACCCTGGCCTAAATGCCACATCAAACCCAGCGCATTCCAGGGTGAGATTTCTTTTAGTTGTTGGCCATTCTGGTTAAAAGCATAAACATAGAATTTGCTTTCTTCATTCCAGAATTTTTTATTGAATGCTTCCTTGGTTTTTTGATATGCAGAAGCTGCTTTTTCAGCCAGATCTTTTTTGCCTAAAGCTTGGGATAAGTGGGCCATAGCCAGAGTTGCTCTTGTCCAGATAGCAGCCAGATAAATGTCGGTTTCAATTCCAGTTAAAGCTCCATACTCTAAAGCCCCCAGACCTGCTTTTTTATTATCTATTAAGCCATCGCCATTGACATCGGTTCTTAAACACCAGTCATAAGCTTTTTTTAAGGAATCCCAGCTTATTTTTATAAATTCCTTGTCTCCGCTCATTTTTAGGTATTCATCCATGGTTACTAGATAGTAGGGGGTCGTATCAGCGTGAATATAGCCATAATGGTAATCATGCCACCAATCAAGATATACCGCTGCCTGGGAAAGCTCATGAGCCATTTTCCCATCTGAACGCTGCCATTTTTGGGTAAAAGCCAGTGCTTCACGGACGGTGGATAAGGCGCCAAAGCTTAAAAAGCTAAAACAATTGATAAAAGTATCCCCACCAAAAAACCAGCCAAAACCAGGCCGCCCGCTTGTCCCCGAAGCTCCCAAACCAGCCACCAGGCCTTGGCCTAAATCTGGATTATTGACTCTCAAATTATCCAGAGCGACCTTAGCCCATTCAAAGGCCAAATTTAAGCGACGCTCAGGAGTTTGTATCTGTAAAGTATTCATCCGCAGACTTTGGAAGTAGGCAACCTTTTGTTGATAAAATTTTTGGGGGTTAGTAATCAGTCTTTGGTAGACGCCAATAATGTTTTTCTGTTGGCCTTTGCCACCGGCCGCACAGATAGGGATATATTTATTTAAAATATCTTGCGGCCGCTTTATTTCGATTTTAAATTCATTGGGAGTTTCAGCAAGCATATGGGCTGGAGTAGAGGAAATTCCAGAAGCAACTGGTGATCCTATCAGGCCGTGGTTTTTTCCAGTGGGTTCTGAAATTAGGTAGGCGTTGAGTTTATTATCCCAATAAGCATACTGACCACCCAGCCCAGCCGGCCACATCGGCTGTAAAACTGGCAAAAAACTGCAAACAATGGTTAAGGGTTCAATTGAGTCCACATTCAGCAAAATTATGGCTCCCGGCTGGTTTAAAGGTGTAATATAGATAGCTTTGATGGTAAAAGACTGGTGAGCAAAGGTAATAATGGTTGCTTCTGGGGAGACTGAAATATGCTCGGCTATGTTTTGTGCTTTTATAGGGCGAGTTGAGTTTTTTAATAAGAATGAGAATCTAAAATCTCGAAAGAGTTTAAGAGGATAAGCCCAGGCTTCAAATGAGCCACTCTCATCACCTAAGATGGCAAATTTTCGGCCCACTTGATCAAAGGGTGTACCTGGCTTGGCCAGGCGCTCAAGAGTTAGATTGCTTGGATTTAACTTAAAAGCAGGAATTAGAGCTTCTTCTGCTTTAAGAGGCAGAATATTAATAAAAACCAGAATACAAAATAGAAATAATAAAATTTTTTTCATTATTGCCTCACCCATGAAATTATTCTCAGTCTCTTTATTTTTATTTATTAGATAGCTATTCGTTAATGACATCCTGATGTCAATTCTCTTGATAAGTGTTAGAATATGTATCGCTTTCTTCGCAGTGAATACAATTTATCACATAAAACTTAAATAAAAAAGGAAAGAAAAGGGGACAGCCCCCGTTTTCTTTGTTATCATACAATCCAACATTAAGGAAAAATAAAGGATGATAGAAAAGAAGCTGAGTTTTCCTTTTGATCCACACCAACGGACTAAGGAAGTAGAATCTGCGGTTATGAGAGGGGAGAGGAGACTTTATTACCGCTTCAGGCCAGCACCTTATTATGGCGGTATAGCTACGGCTGATGCTGTCGGCTGTTCTTTTCTCTGTGCTTACTGTTGGAATTATTACCGCAACTTAAATTCCTGGCGTTTTAAAAATTTTTATTCGCCTCAGGAAGTAGCCTCCAGGCTCCTTGGGATAGCCCGCCGAAAGTATTTTCGTTCCTTTAGAATCAGCGGGGCTGAACCTATCCTGGGAGATAGATCTTTTGAGCATTTGCGGAAAATAATCGAAATTATTCTTAGGAATGAATCTCAAGCCATTTTCATCCTGGAAACAAATGGCTTTTTTCTTGGTCGAAAACCAGAGCTGGCAAAGGGTCTGAAGTTTAAGAATTTATACGTAAGAGTCTGTTTGAAAGGGACTGATGAAGATTCCTTTGAACTTATTACAGGAGCCAAAAGAGAGTTTTTTCAATGTCCATTAACTGCCCTTAAAGAATTACAGAATCAGGGAATAAAAGCCTGGCCAGCCTTGATGGGGGACCTTTTTTCCGAGGAGGAGATTGAGACACTCAAGAAGCTGCTTAATGAATTTGGGATAAAAGGTAAAATCGAGTTGGAAGTTCTGGAGGCCTATCCTTTTGTAGTTGAGAATATGAAGAAACGAGGGATAAGGATGAACAAAAAGGGAGACAGTTCCCCTTTTTAACGATCCCTCTTTTTGGGCTCTTTCGCCTTTAGTCAGAAAGCAACTTTCTTTTAGAATAGAAAAATAAAGTTACTTATCTTCATATGAAAAAAAAATAACTCTAACAGGGTTCTCAGACTAATGTTAGTCAAAATTTAAAAGTGCACTATTTAAAGATTAAAAAAGTGCACTTTTAATTTTTCAATGAAAATTCCGTTTTTTTACTTGACAAGAATAATCATTTTCCTTATAAAAAAGGGAGTCTTTTATTTTGAATTAGATTCAAAAATCAAATAGGAGGTTCTCATGAAAAAACTATTATCATTCTACCTCATGCTTCTTTTAGTGTTTGCCTTTGGTTTTTCGCAAACAGGACAAACAGGAAGAATTCAAGGTAAAGTTGTTGATGATGAAGGAGCTCCACTCCCGGGTGTAAAAGTTAGCGTTACTTCTCCTTCTCTTGTTGCTCCAAAAATTGAAAGAATCACTAGTGTCAGCGGTGTTTTCCGCTTTCCTTCTCTTCCTCCTGGTACTTATGAGGTTACATTCGAACTTCAAGGATTCAACAAGATATTAAGAAAGGGCATTATTGTCAGTGCGGGTAAAACTACTTCTTTAGATATTACTATGATCCTTGCAACAATTGAAGAAGAAATAACTGTCGAGGGTAAATCTCCCACAGTTGACAAACAGACTACTACTAAAACAGCTACAATAGATACAGACTTTATCACCAGTATTCCGGCAACTAGAACATTCGGCACTTATTTTAATATGACACCCGGTACTACTAGCGGTACTTCTCATGGGGGATCGGTAAGAGATAATGTTTTCAGTATTGATGGAGTTAATACTACTGATGCCGTTGTTGGTACAGAAGCACTTTTTTTCAGTATGGATACAATAGAGGAAATATCCGTTCAGACTGGTGGGCTTTCCGCTGAATATGGACAGGTTCGTGGAGCCATTGTCAACGCAGTGAGTAAATCCGGTGGGAATGAGTTTCACGGTTCTCTAAATATGTATTACAGAGGTGAGAAATTCCAGTCAAATAACACCAAAGGTACTCCTTTAGAAGGAGAAGAGAGCGGTTTCAAGTATGAAATGGAACCGGGAATCAATCTGGGTGGTCCCATAATCAAGGATAAGCTCTGGTTTTTTGTAAATGCCAGTTTTTGGAAACAAGAAAGAATTGTATCTGGGTATCCTTATGACAAAGATACAGAGACAGGAGTCGATCAGCTCAGACCATATCCTTACCTAAAATTAACCTTTCAGCCCGATCAGGATAATAGATTCATTTTTAACTACAGATTCTCAGATATAAGGAGACATCACCGAGGTGCCAGCAGATACAATACTGAAGATACAACCTGGGAACAGAAGACTCCAACACATGTTATAAATCTGCATTACACAAGATTCTTTGGAAAAGATCTTTTTATAAATGTTAAAGCCTTTGCCTATATTTCAAAATTCGACCTGCTTGCGAAAAATGATAAACCTAATTACTGGGAATATACTACTAACCGAAATTCTGTAAGTATGGGATATAATGACCTTAATCCTCGTGATCGTTATTCGATACAGGCTAGTGCAACAATATTTATTGAAGATTTTCTAGGGTCCCATGAAATAAAGACTGGAGCTGAATACATGCTGGGTATTGGAGGCAGGACATTGGAGTTTGGAAGACATCCTGTAAATGGTATGAGCTTTATTACTACCTATAATGGGAATCCTTGGTATGGTTGGTGGTACGCTCCGTATGACGTAGTAGAGAAGAGCAGGAATATCTCTTTTTACATCCAGGATGCCTGGAATATCACTGATAGACTGACAGCCAATGTTGGATTAAGGTTTGATAATATGGCGGGGATATACCCCCCCA
>Ga0190360_1001397_pt1 | contig 12504 bp, 11 predicted proteins | sample 48721834_MG_FD_161271 | JGI IMG/M metagenome (GOLD analysis project Ga0190360, IMG submission 161271) | Hydrothermal vent microbial mat bacterial communities from Southern Trench, Guaymas Basin, Mexico - 4872-18-3-4_MG | ecosystem: Environmental > Aquatic > Marine > Hydrothermal vents >... | reverse complement strand
TTCGGGGATTTTGGAGTTAAAGGTACTGGATATGATATTGAAGTCCTGAAGCAAAAAATCAGAAACATACTGGGCATAGATAGAACAAGAAATCTCATCGTCATCGGAATTGGTAATGTTGGTAGGGTCCTCCTAAACTACCAGTTCATGAACCCCGGCCTCAGGATCATTGCAGGTTTCGATAAAGATCCACAGAAAGCAGGTAAAAAAATTAACGGTATTCCGGTATATCACGATGATAAACTGGAGGAGTTCATTAAAAATAACAATATCTCCATTGCGGTTGTGGCAGTTCCAAGAGATGCCGTCCATGAAGTTGTAAACAGACTGGTAAATTCTGGTGTGAAGGCAATCCTAAGCTTTGCTCTTATTCCTATCCAAGTCCCAGAGGATGTTGTATTAAGTTATGTTGAAATTGAATCAGAACTTGAAATACTTTCTTATAAATTAAAAACAAGGGGGTTGTAACATGAAGGCAGATAAGACTCTGGATGTGAGGGCATTTATGTGCCCCATGCCTATAATAAAAACAAAAAGTAATAAAGGAGAAATGAAGTCCAAGCAAAGATTGGAAAATGTTGGGTTTACAGTTAAAGTAACACCCTTTGGATGGTTCTTTGCCCTAGAAACAAAATTGATTGGCCACTCCCTCGGCAGGATATTTAAAGACATATGAAAACTGTATATTTCATAACAGGAACCTCAAGAGGTATAGGTCTGGAGTTCACCACCCAGCTCCTTAAGAAGGGTGATATTGTTCTTGCCGGTGCAAGGCATCCGGAAGATTCACCTGAATTGATGGAATTAAAATCAAGACACACAGAGAATCTTCATCTTTTTAAACTGGATGTCACAAAAGAAAATATGATTAGCGAAATTGCGAAAAAGATACCTGTAGAGAGGATAGACGTCCTCATTAACAATGCAGGTATTCTGGATAGAACGAATTCTTTTGGGTCCCTTAACTTCGAGAAAATCCTTCAGGTGCTAAATACAAACACTCTTGGGCCCTTGAGAATGACACAGGCACTACTTCCCTATCTTTCCAGATCCAGTAAGCCCAGAATAGTCAATGTAAGTTCAATCATGGGTTCTATCTCTGATACATACGGTGGTGGCTCCAGTTATGGCTACAAGATTTCAAAAGCTGCATTGAATATGGTAACAAGAATGCTTGCAGGAGACCTCCGGGGGTATGGAATCATAGTGGTATCAGTACATCCGGGGTGGGTGAGGACGGACATGGGAGGCCCAGGTGCACCTGTTACTCCAGAAGAATCGGTGAGGGGCCTGATCAAAGTTATTGAAAACCTAAAAATAGAAGATTCGGGAAGTTTTATCGAATATACAGGGAATAAACTGAACTGGTAATTTTTGTCAGATCAAAGTCCTACTTTCAGTGCCTTACCCTGCCAAGTATTAAGTTCTTCAAGTATTTTTTCTATTTCCTGCTGTGCAACAAATTTGTTGGAACTCCATAAAGGAGCTACGAGCCCTTCTACCGCCCTGCCTGCCAGTCTGTGGATTATAATTTTTGGTGCTAAATGCTCAATGAATTTCACCGCAACTTCTGCATATTCGCGAGGGGTTTCAAAAATCTTCAGCTCCCCTCTACGATAAATCTCCGCAAGTGGTGTACCTTCTACCACATAAAGGTGATGCATCTTAATGCCGTCTATTCCCAAGACAGATAGTACCCTGGCAGTTTCAATCATCTCCTTCACAGTTTCTCCTGGAAGACCGAGTATCACATGGGCAAGTATAAGAATATTTCTTCTCTTTTTTGTCCTTAAAATCGCATCTATATTCTCAGCCACTCCATGCATCCTCTTTACCTTTTCCAGACTCCTCAGATGCATGCTCTGGACACCAATTTCTAGCCAGACATAATGTTTCTCTGCAATTTCCTCAATCACATCGAGCACTTCCTCAGAAACAAGATCGGGTCGGGTGGAGATGGATATACCCACCACATCCTTTATTTCAAAGACACTCCAGTAAAGTTCCCTCAATTTTTCTGGCGGTGCATATGTATTTGAAAAAGCTTGAAAATATGCAATAAATTTGTTTGCACCAAATTTTTCCCGTATAAATTCAATTCCTTTTCTGAGCTGTTCGATAACAGGGATTTCCGGCTTGACATATCCAGCCCTCGAACCTGCTTCATCGCAGAATATACATCCTCCATATCCCAGGGTTCCATCTCTGTTAGGGCAGGTAAAGCCAGCATCAAGGGATACACGATATACCTTTTCTCCGAATATCTTTTTCAGATGGCAACTGAAGCTGTAATATCTTTTTCCGCACCATTCCTCGAACATAGTATAAGAATAAATTATAAATCACGAGGCCTCAAGAAAACTGATTTCTTTTTCTTTTGAATAAACTATAATTATTTAACGTATTTCATATAAAGGAGGTTAAAATGAAATTTTACAAATACGGTTCTATGGTTCTTGTTGTTATTTCCTTCGCAGTAGCAATTTATTTCTACCCCACCCTCCCGGAAAAAATCGTAACACACTGGAATGCTCAGGGAATACCCGACGGATGGGGCAGCAAATTTACTGGATTATTCACCTTCCCGTTGACTATGCTTTTTATTTTCTTTCTTATGCTCCTTATTCCTAAAATCGACCCGCTGAGAAAAAACATACAGAAATTTTTAAAAATGTATTACACATTCTTCTTTTTCCTGTTATTGTTCTTTATCTTCGTGCAGCTCCAGACTACTTTGTGGAATGCAGGCATTGAAATAAGTCCCAATATTTTCTTCCCAATCGGACTATCCTTCCTCATGTATATTATATCCCTGCTACTGGCTCAGGCCAGAAGAAACTGGTTTGTGGGTATCAGAACACCATGGACAATCTCCAGTGAGGAGGTCTGGAACAAGACCCATAAGCTGGGCGCTTTGCTCTTTAAGCTAGTAGCAATAATTGTTCTCATAGGTGTTATATTTCCCAGATACTCCATATATTTTGTTCTGATACCTGTTTTGAGCGTGGCTGTTTTTCTGGTTATATACTCTTACATACTCTACACAAAAATTGAAGAAAAGGAAGAAAAGGTGTAATCCAAACTTAATGGCTTCATTAGGTAGATCGAGCCCTGATCACTACAAAGGACCCTTCACCGTAACCACTCTTTACTGGCTCTAATACTCGAATATCTTTTAAATCTTTGAAAAGGGTCTGAACAATCTCAATTTCAATAAAACCTGCTTTATTCAGATAACCCAGAACTTCACGGGTGGAATAAAATTTTGCTATACTGTAAAAAACACTTTCCTCCTTATGTGTCTCATACTTTCTCCCTATTCTACTCTCTCTGTCCACAAAGCCCACAAGCAGGTATCCACCTGGTCTCAATATCCTTTTAACCTCATCAAAGGCCCTGTGAATATCATCCAGAAAACATACGGTGGTAACCATCAGGGCAAAATCAAAAGTACAATCCTTTATTGGTAATGCCTCTGCGATCCCCCTTATTACTTCTATTCCTCTTTCCCTGGCTAACTTTGCCATTTTTACAGATGGCTCTACTCCAAATTTAATACCAAGGGGAGCTGCAAACCTCCCACTACCTACACCTATTTCAATACCTTTCCCCGGGGGTAAAAGCTTTCGAAGTGCGTTGAGTTCTGATTCATAAACATAAATATATCGTTCGAACCATTCTTCATATCTCTGTGTGTAATTTTCAAAAGGTTTTATTTTGGGCATATTAAAAATATACAACAAGCTAAAGGTTTTTCAAAAACATTGCAATTCAAAAATAATCCGGGTATTGAAAAATGCATCAAACTCTTATAAAATAAATCTCTATGGCTACTGAAAAACATTTTAATAATCTAGAACTACAGAATATCTCCATCGACAGGATCACACTGAAATTTAACAATAAAGAACTTGAAAAACAATTTATACTTGATTATAACCGGAGTATTCTGAATCTTGTAAGGATTGCTCTGCTTATTGGCGTCTTTTTGTATGCTATATTTGGAGTCCTGGACTCCGTTATGGTCGGGGAAACAAAAACGAAAATTTGGATTATTCGTTATTTAATAGTATGTCCCTCCATACTGATAAGTATTATCCTGACCTTCTCCAGACACTTTGTAAAATACTTACAAATTTTACTATCTATTATTGTACTGATAGCAGGACTTGGAATTGTTGCCATGCTGGCCATGATAAAACCTCCTGCACTGTATCTTTATTCCCAGGGGGTCCTCCTTGTCTTAATGTTTAATTATACGTTTGTGCGTTTAAGATTCTGGTATGCAACAATAAACTTTCTTATAATAATATGTGCTTTTGAGATTACTTCTCTGTTGATTAATCCCCTACCCCCTCATATTTTTATCAACAATAATTTCTTCTTAATATCTGCCAACGCTATTGGAATGATTGTGGCATATATCCTCGAAAATTATGCCAGGAGTAATTATTTACAGAATCTGAAATTATCTAGATTGGCGGGAGAGGATCCTCTAACAGGCCTCCTCAACAGAAGAGTATTCCTCGATAGATTTTCAGAGGAACTTCTCAGGGTCAAAAGGTATAATCGAGAAATCGTATTTGCCATGATAGACCTGGACAACCTCAAAGAAATTAACGATCAGCATGGACATCCTGTAGGGGACGAAGTAATTGTAAGTTTTGCAAAGGTTTTGAGTGCAAATCTCAGAAAAACAGATATAATTGGTAGAATAGGAGGAGATGAGTTCGGCATAATCCTTCTGAACCCCGTTTCTGAGGAAGATCTTCTATCTATTTTTAGAAAAATAACCGAGAAATGGATATTCTCTGCTAAATCTCAGGAATTTGAACCTTCATTCTGTGCGGGTTGTATAAAAATTTCTGGTAAAAGCGGGATACTTGACCCACTGGAACTTTATTCTAAAGTCGACCAGGCACTTCTTAAAGCAAAATCCGGAGGAAAGGGCAGAATAATTTTCCTCGATGAATCTGGAAGAGAGATCCTGAATACCGGCCTGCTAGATGAAAAAGAGTGATCACCTTTCCATGAAATGCAATTTTCGGAATAAGTGAATTGACTTTTTACTGTCCTCTTTTGTATGGGGAGTTCACAGGGCAATTCGTAACCGATCTCATAAACATATTCATCTTACCGGAACTGGAGATATGGATGTACATAGCCATAATGGGGAGTACCCTCATATCCATCCTACAAAATTAAAAGAATTAACACCATGGATTCTCTTCATCATATTTGTGTTTGGTCCCTGCGACCCTTGATTCCTCTCGTGATGTACCCAGCAGCCAAAGGTAAGATGCTCACTGTGGCAATAGTTGCACTTATCTTCGGATTAACCACCATTGCAACCATGGTGCTCATAGTTTTAACTTCATCTTCTGTATTATCAAAGTTACCGCTCCGCAAACTTGAAAGATATTCACATGCACTGGCTGGGTTAGTAATCTTTCTTTGTGGTGGGGCTATTAAGTTCTTGGGGCTATAAAATCTGCATTATTTCACTAGCCAGAAGGCACAAAAAGACAATACCCCTCATTGTTGTAAAGGGAAAATTGCTCATTCTTTCTTGCAAATTCAAACCATGGTATTGTGGATACAATTGCATCCACCTGATGGTGATCCTCCAGATGATATGGTAATTTGAAACCATAATCTCTGAGTAGGTTCTCCATATGGCCTATAAATTCTCTTCTTTTTTTATAGGCGGGAAAATTTTTATAAACGATTTTTAATATCCCGTAGACGTAAACTTCATAAAAAGCATTTTCTTCTACTTTCCCACAGTATTTAATGCCAATTTTCTCAAGACCGTTTCTCAATTTTAAGCCTGGAAATTTGGAATATTTCTGCTTAAGTATTTGCTCGTTCACAGGCAATATTGGAATACCCCTTTTCAAAAATTCCCTATCACAAGACCTTATCCCATTTTTATTCCTTATTTCTAAAGGAGCATCTATCAATATTTTCAAAATCTGGCTCTGATAGGAGCGTAACAGTGATAGAAACTCTTCTACACTTTTGAATTTTGAAAGATGCAAAAGGTTTAATTTACTATCTATAATACTATAAGTGGAATAGTTATCTTCACTCCAGGCAAGATCAACTCCTATTATTAAAAAATTATCGAATGACGGCAATTGCTTTCTTTTCTCTTACATATTCTCCTGCTTTTACCATTACAATGTAAAAGCCCTGAGGAACATCTCGGCCAGACATATCTCTTCCATCCCACTCAAAACTATATTCTCTATCCGGCTCTGCATTCTCCAGGATCTTTTCGAAGATAAGATTACCCCTTTCGTCATATATACTGAAAGAGATAGATGAATAGTCAGTAACCTGGATTTTGAAAATGGCCTTTTCACCAGGTAAAATGGTCCTTTTTGATATTTGAAATAGACTGATTTTCAAAGTTTTTTCCGGGGTATTGATTATACTTGTAACACTTACAGGAGACACGGAATCATCTGGAATTCCATCGTTATCACTGTCTACAACCACCTGCGCAAAGGTTCTTATAGGAGAACTCTGGTACAACTGGATATATTTGTTATCAGGTGCACTTTCTATTCCACCCTCATGGTCCGAACCTGCAATGAGTCCCACTAGTTTGATATTTAATCCGGGAGGAACAGTATTCGAACCATAAAGACTACTCCAGGGAATTTTAACTTCAATTCCGCCTGAATCTCCAGAGAAAGCAGTATTCTGAACAGATATATTGGATAGTGGAATGGTGTGAATTCTATTTTGAATCACTTCACCTGTAATTTCTCTAACTCCTCCAGTACCCAGATCGCCGTTCCAGAGTGCAATCAGTATATCCGCATTCATTCCGAAGAACTGAAAATTTCTGGGATACCAGTCCAGGTTATTTATATCATGCACTCCCCTATCCCTACCGGCATCTATAACCACAAGAAGCGCCTTGTTCTGAACTTCATAACTTGCTGCAATGTACAGGTTTTCTCTGTCCCACGTCAGGAAAATGCCGTATATTTCATTTCCCACCGTTGCGCAATCATTAGGAGAATCCGGGATAACCAGCTCGTCTTCATACCATTCTGTTCCTATATTTATTTTTCCGTCTATGCTTATATTGGAATTATATGTCAGTGCAGCAAGCATAAAAAATATGGCATTCCACATCATCTAAGTCCTCCAAGAATCTTTTCATTTACCTTTCTGGTCGCATCTTTAAGGGCTTGAGCAGGGGTTTTTTGTCCATTAAGTGCAGCCTCCATTTCTGCATTGAAGGTAAGTTCAATATCTGTGTAATAGGGTGTTGGAGGCCTTGGAACAGCGGTTTTCATCTGCTCTATGAATATTTTCAAATAGGGATTCTTGAGAGTATCCACATAAGGTATGGCATCCTTCCTCAGGGGTATCTGCCCCAATTCATTTGACCACATAGCCTGATTTTCTGCAGACAGGAGAAATTTAAGGAATTTTAGAGCCAGCTCTTTCTTATCTTTGTTAAAAATCACCATGTTAGTCCCCCCAACTGTGGTGGAGGTACCTTTAGGTCCAGCTGGAATGAGAGCCACACCAAAATTCAGCCCTTGATCTCTAAGAGATTTTATACTCCAGGGACCATTAAATATCATAGCGTATTTACCGTTTCTGAATCCTAAGTCAGGGTTCATGGCCCCTGCCATCCATGCTCCTGCCTCTATCTTGTATTTCCTGTAAATATCTACCTTCAAACTGAAGGCTTTTATAGCCTCGGGGCTGTCCAGGAGACACCGGCTTCCGTCCTCGCTTAAAAATTTTGCCCCGAAGGTGTTGAAAAAGGGAAAGGTCCACCAGAGGGAATTATGCATGCCAAACGCATATACACGGCCATCTGTAATCTTCTTCCCTATCTCTATAAATTCATCCCACGTTCTAGGTGGATGTTTTATCCCTTTTTTCCGAAATATATCTTTATTGTAAAAGAGTGCTATACATGTAGTCTGGTCTGGAAGACCATAGAATTTACCCTTGTAATAATTGGAGTAGAGAGCAGCCTCCATTAACTCATCCTTAAGATCACCTATATCTGCCATATCAAGCGATATTATAGCATTTTTATCTGCAAGTTTTGCCACGAATGCATAATCTACCCTGGCAATATCAGGTGCATTCTTCGCGGCAAGGGCTGTGAGAATTTTTTGCTCCATACCATTAAAGGGAATTCTCTGTATTTCAATCTTCACTCCAGGATTTTGTGCCTGGAATTTTTCAACAATTTTCATAAATACTTTGTGTTCTTCATCATTGTAACTTTCCCAGATGGTAAGTTTATTCTTGTCTTTTCCGGTTCTTCCGCCACAGGAACCAATCAAAATAACAATTAATATCGCAATGATGGTTTTAAACTTATCCATAAACACCTCCTGATTCTATTTTAAATTACATCCGGGAATTTTTCAATTTACCCAAAAGCTGGGCTGATTCACCATATTGACAGTTCATGACTCAAACCTTTAAATAGTTCGTATCACTAACAGGAGGTATGTGATGAGCTTTCTTCTGATGATATCGTTGCTCTTCCAGTTAGAGGGTCAGTCTCCTACTTTATTTAATAAAATTTCGGGTAACTACATCACAGTACTGGACAGTATTTATGAAAAGTATTTCGAAGATGGTATAAGTGAAAGATATGAACTCAAAAAGATTAAAATCCTGAACCTCAAAGGAGCTCGGAGTTTTTCATCAATCTCGGTCTCATACACGCCCTATTACAATTCAGCGAAAATTCTCAGCGTCAAGATTGTAAAAAATGACGGCAAAGAAATCGTAGTTCCACTGGGAAATATCAAAGATATTCCCGCTCCTGCAGAGCTTGGTGGAACCATCTTCTGGGGAGAACGTTTAAAAGTTGTGGAATTGCCATCCATTAGTCCGGGTGATCTAATTGTATATGAAACTTTTAAAAAAGGAGGAAATTGGTTGGGACCTACTGGCGAAGACAGCATAAAGTATAAAACACCATTTCCGGGATATTTTAATACAATTGAATTATTCGAAGATTTTGAACCCATAGGGAGAAAAGTATATGTTCTGGAGGATAATCCGTCTAAACCAGTAAGATTTGCTATTTTCAACGGGCATTTACAGCACAGAGTGGTGGAAAAAGATGGAAAAGTTCTTCACATATTTGAGAAAGAAAATGTCAAAGCAGCAAAGAGAGAGCCCCTGAGTGGTTCAAGGTATGATATTCTCACAAAACTAATAGTCACCAATATACCAAGCTGGAAGGAGATGTCTAAACACGATTACGAACTGGCAGAGCCTAATATTGAACCGGATGAATATGTAAAAAGTATGGTAGATAGTCTGCTCAAGGGCATCAAAGACCCTAAAGAAAAGATAGAAAAATTATTTTACTTTGTAGCCGATGAAATCAGATATTTGGGGCTTATTGAGTCACAGACTGAAGGCTATGAACCCCACAACGCACGAGTAACGCTTGAGAAGAGAGCTGGGGTCTGCAAGGACAAGGCTGCTCTCCTTGCTGCGCTCCTCAGAGCAGCGGGCTTTAAGGCATATTACGCAACAACTGCTGTTGGAATGCGCATGGAGAACATACCCTCAGACCAAACCAACCATGCTATAGTTGCATTGGAAACGGAACCTTATAAGTATACATACCTGGATCCTACGATTGGTGCAGGTGGAAAGGACCTATTCCCTGCATCAGAAGCCCTTCAGGGTGTTCTTGTTGCAAGAGAGGAAGGAGATACATTAAGAACACTCCCATTCATTCCTGCTGAGCATAATAAAATATATCTTAACTTCAAAGAGAAGCTTGAGAAGGATACACTCTTTGTAACCATGGAAGTCCTGAATTCTGGTGTTTATGATCAAATGGTTAGGAGACAGGCAAGGAGAGGGAAAGATGCATTCAAAAGAAATCTCCTTGCCTTGCTTCGGGGGATCCACCCCGATGTAATTCTTGACTCCTTAAGCCTTATGGATGTACATGACTACAGTAAATATTACCAATACACAGCCTACTTTCATATTCCCCACCCTGTAATTCATGTGGGCAAAATAAACCTTCTAAAGCCAATCTCCCTCAATGAGTCCTGGTACAGCTTTTTTATCTATGAACTAAACAATCTCACCATGCCTGAGAGAATCTATCCTTTCCATTTCAGGAGTACTCGCTATATGGAAATAAAAGAGGAGTTGAAACTGGGAAAGGGATACAAAATATCCTCAATACCTGTAAACTTTGAGGTAGAATACAGAGAAGATTCATCTCCCTGGTCAGGATTTTCTATAAAATATAATTTGAAACATGGCATACTAGAGACCAATTCGACAATTTTTATCAATAAAAAGGTAATAGCACCAGAAGATTACACTGTCATGAAAGAAGGTCTGGAAAAATACCGAAATCAGCTCAAAAAATGGATAATAATGGAGGTTAAACAATGAAAAAGATAATTCTTGCAATCTTCATGTTAATTCCAGGATATCTTGGGGCAGTTGATGCAATTTTAAAATATTCCTGCGAAGAAATAAAACTGGGTAAGAATCCATGGAGAACCATTGAGAAGAAAATTTTAATTCTAACTGAAAACGGGCGTGATAGATACGGTACACAAAGAATTAATTTTGACGATGAAAAGGAAAAGATTGAAATACTCTATGCAAGGACCATCACTGAATCCGGGGATACTCTACCTGTTCCTCAAAATGCAATAAATATTGTAACTCCCGGAGAGATAGAGGACTATCCTCGATTCAGCAATCATAAAAGACTGGAAATTGCGTTTACAGGGGCTCGCCCCGGCTCTGAACTTGAATTCAAAGTAAAAATAACATCCAGTGAAGAGAACAAGAAAGCCGATGATCTCTTTACATTCAGAGAAAGAATTCCGGTGGAACAGAAAATCCTCAGAGTCCTGGTTCCGGAAGAAATGGTTTTTAGTTATAAGATAAGTGACGAAGGTGTTAAAGTGGAGAAAAAGAACGAAGGAAATATAAAAGTTTATACCTTTAAGGTTCAAAATCTCCCTGAAATAAAACATACTACATCTTACTACTGGGGAAATCCTTATCTACCTCCAAAGTATCTAATCTCTCCTTATGTGGAATATACAACCTATCAAAACTGGGATGAATTCAATCTGGAGCTGAAAACCAAGTATGAGAAAGCCCTTAAATTAGCCCTTAAGAAGATCAGCGCTGAAGAAAAATTCCTGGATTTTTATAAAAAAATCAAACTTATTGATCTCGACTATGAAATTACAGGCTTCACACCTCTGGATCTTGAAGAAGCCCTGAAATCCAATGTTGCAACTGAAGCTGAAAAAGCTGTCCTTCTCACAGCTTTTTTACAAAAATATCGCTCCACCAATCCCAGAATTGTTCTGATATACAATTATGAAAGGAGTCGGGAAACCTCATTGCCAGGATACCACAATTTTCATAAGATACTGATCATTAACGGGGATAGTATAATGGACCCCGGTGTGGATATAGGGGAAATTAAAACTAAAAGATTTTCGGGATATCATGCCGAGGATATTTTTGAAGAAAAAGAAATACCTATAAAAGGAGATAGTTCTTCCATTGTCTCTGCCAGTGCCATTCTTAATTTGAAAGATAAATCTGTCAAATTTACTATAGAAGCCGATGGATTCTCGGGTATATCCGCTAAATATAGACTCTACTATACACCAAAACAATGGAGAAGGGGGCTTATTCGCAGGGTCATCGGTGTATTCGGCACTGTTGATTCAGTGATAGATAGCAAGCTTCCGGACCCCTTTGATCTTGAAAACAAATTTCAAGTCTCAGGCTCCGGAAAAATCGAGCATATCGGGATAATGCAGAATAAATATTGGATAATCACTTTCCCCTATTTTTTCTTCCAAATCTTGAATCTCCCTGATTTTTCTGTTGAATCTAGAACAGAACCTTATTTCATACCCCAGCCTCTGGAGTTGATTTTAAACTATACACTTGCACTCCCGGAAAACACAGAGATAGTGGGATTACCCGATGAATTTGAAAGTGCAAGAGGGCCATTCCATCTCTCTGAAACAGTGAAAAAGTCAGAAAATAAAATAGACATTAAAATAATGCTAAGGATTGACAGAAGATATATACCCACTGAACTTTTCTCTCAGCTTGAAATCATAAAGAAGGAATTCGGGTCACAGGAAAGAAGAATTATTGTCTTAAAGCGTATGTTCTAAAAATATTTTTATTCCCAATAAAATGAGAATAAGGCCTCCTGCAAGCTCAGCCAGGGGGCCTATTAATTTTCTTGTTTTTCTACCAATATAGACTCCAGAAAGACTCATGAAGAAAGTAAGAGTGCCGATGAAAAGTATAGCTGGAATGAGAGGTAATTTTAAAACCGGAAACGTGATACCCACAGCGAGTGCATCAATGGAAGTAGCAATGCTAATACCCACAAGATATTTTCCTTTTGATATATCAACTTTTATCTCCTCTCTTTCTCCAGATAATTTTTTGAAAAATTCATAAATCATCCTG
>Ga0190360_1001394_pt1 | contig 12533 bp, 10 predicted proteins | sample 48721834_MG_FD_161271 | JGI IMG/M metagenome (GOLD analysis project Ga0190360, IMG submission 161271) | Hydrothermal vent microbial mat bacterial communities from Southern Trench, Guaymas Basin, Mexico - 4872-18-3-4_MG | ecosystem: Environmental > Aquatic > Marine > Hydrothermal vents >... | reverse complement strand
ATTTCCTCGATTTCTGCCTCGTTTTTTAGGGCATCAAGAGTTAACCAGCTGGATACTTCTATTTCTTCCATTCTTAACTCCCATTGGTAAAATAACAGTTTTTTCAGGTTTGTCAAGATGTTGGTTTTAAAAAAATTTTTTTTAAATTTTTGGCTTTGTCCCAAAGTGACGGGAAACAAAATCGAACGAAAGGCGAAGGAGAAGGTCGGAGCCACATTGAAGATTTAGCCTTCCGGAACCGTCCCTCAAAGGAACCCCACCGCCTCGGGCGCCGAGCGCCTATTGAGCACGGCTCGTTTAGAGTTTTGAAACTCATCTTAACAGTGAATAAAGTCCAAAGGTTCGAATTGATCGGGCGCAGTTTCGCCGGCGCCGGGAAGGGCGGTAAAGGAATGGTGTTAGAAATCTCGATCGAAGCGGAGACATTTTCCTTCGCCTTAACGTTGTAACTCATTCCCTGGTTTGATTATTTCTTGACATCTATTTTAGGGGAGATTTAAATAGAGAGAGGAGGCGATAAATGTTAGATTGGAATAAACTTACGGTTAAATCTCAAGAAGCTCTTCAACATGCTCAACGGAAAGCAAGAGAATTTAATCATCAAGAAATTCGGCCTGAACATCTCTTGGCTGTATTTCTTGAACAAGAAGATAACATTGTCAGGTCAGTTCTGGGAAAAATCGGCCTTAACTCTAATCTCCTTCACCAAGAAATAGAGAATTATCTTCAAAAATTACCTCAAGTTGAAGGTGCCACTGAAATTTACATTTCACCGTCTCTTCGACAAGTTTTAGATGCGGCTCAAGGAGAGGCGGATCAATTGCAAGATGAATACATTTCCACCGAGCATATTTTCTTGGCTATTTTGAAGAATCAAAACCTTCCTGCCAGCCAAATACTGCGTCGCCATGGGATTCAGGTTGATAATTTTTTACAAGCCTTGGCCTCCATTCGCGGGTCACACCGAGTAACAGATCCTCAACCAGAAGGAAAATACCAAGCTTTGGAAAGGTATGGCCGGGATTTGACGGCTATAGCTCGTCAGGGAAAATTAGATCCGGTTATTGGGCGAGAGGAAGAAATAAGAAGAGTTATCCAAGTTCTTTCCCGAAGAACTAAAAACAACCCAGTGCTTATCGGAGAAGCTGGAGTAGGCAAGACAGCCATTGCTGAAGGATTAGCCCAAAGGGTCGCTAATGGGGATGTGCCTCAATCTTTGAAAGATAAAAAGATTATTGCTTTGGATATGGGGGCTTTGATTGCTGGTGCCAAGTTTAGAGGCGAGTTTGAGGAAAGATTAAAGGCAGTTTTAAGAGAAGTAAAAGAATCAGAAGGTAAAGTAGTTTTGTTTATCGATGAATTACATACCATTATTGGCGCCGGGGCAGCTGAAGGGGCGGTTGATGCCTCGAATATGCTTAAACCAGCCTTGGCTCGGGGAGAGTTGCGTTGTATCGGGGCCACTACTTTGAACGAATATCAAAAATATATTGAAAGAGATGCTGCTTTAGAGAGAAGATTTCAACCTGTTTTTGTCCGTGAGCCATCAATTGAAGAAACAATATCCATTCTTCGAGGGATAAAAGAGAAATATGAACTGCATCACGGAGTGAAGATTAAGGATTCAGCCTTGGTAGCCGCGGCCACTTTATCGCACCGCTACATCACTGATCGCCATTTGCCCGATAAAGCTGTTGACTTAATTGATGAAGCTGCTTCTCGAATCAGGATGGAAATTGATTCTCTTCCTGAGGAAATCGATGAACTGGAGAGAAGGATAACTCAACTCGAGATAGAAAAGCAGGCTTTACGCAAGGAAAAAGATAAGGCTTCTCGCGAAAGGTTGGAAAAACTGGAGAAAGAACTGGCGGGATTAAAAGAAAAGAGAGATGAGCTGAAAGCTCATTGGCTGCGGGAGAAGGAGATTATCTCGGAGATCAACCAGTTAAAAGAAGAAAGAGACAATTTAAAGATAGAAGAGCAAAAAGCCGAGAGACAAGGTGAGCTGGAAAAGGTGGCGGAAATAAGATATGGACGCCTGGTGGAATTGAATAAAAAGATAGATGAGCTTTCGCAACAACTGGCAGAGGTTCAAAAGTCACAAAAGATGTTAAAAGAAGAGGTAGATGAGGAAGATATTGCTGAAATTGTTTCCAAATGGACAGGAATTCCGGTCTCGAAGTTGATGGAAGGTGAAGTTGAGAAACTAATTAAGATGGAGAAAGCCCTTGCTCGTCGAGTAGTAGGGCAAGACCAGGCTTTAAAAGCCGTGGCGAATACCATTCGCCGGGCTAGAGCAGGGATTCAAGATAGCACCCGGCCATTAGGTTCTTTCCTCTTCCTTGGTCCTACTGGAGTAGGTAAGACTGAGCTAGCCCGGGCTTTAGCGGAGTTTCTTTTTGATGATGAAAAAGCTATGGTCAGGTTGGATATGTCTGAATATATGGAAAAACACTCCGTCGCCCGGCTTATTGGAGCTCCACCTGGATATGTTGGTTATGAGGAGGGGGGACAGTTGACGGAAGCAGTGCGACGTCGACCGTATTCCATTGTATTACTAGATGAAATTGAAAAAGCTCATCCTGACGTTTTTAATATTCTTCTTCAGATTCTAGATGATGGTCGATTGACCGATGGAAAAGGACGAACAGTTGATTTTAGGAATACAATCATCATCATGACTTCCAACCTGGGAAGTCATGCGATTAAAGACTTGAGCCATGATTATGACCGGATGCAAGAAGAAGTTAAAGCCATTCTGGAGAGACATTTTCGTCCAGAATTTTTGAATCGCGTTGACGAAATTATTACTTTTAAACCTTTGACGATAGAGGTTATTCTCCAGATAGTAGATATTCAACTGGAATATCTACGCCAGAGATTGAAGGAAAGGCGAATTGAACTTCAGTTTAGTGAGCCAGCCAAAAAGTTGTTGGCCGAAAGAGGGTATGACCCGGTTTATGGGGCTCGTCCCCTTAAAAGAACAATTCAGCAGGAAATTCAGAATCCCTTGGCTCTCAAGCTGCTGGAAGGCCAATTTCTTGAAGGAGACACCATTTATATTGATGTGAATGAGAAGGGAGAGATTACTTTTAACAAAAAATAAAAAGAGTGGAAATTTATGACCATTGATAACCAAAACATTTACCGCCGGGTCAAGGACGCTTTAGAGCAACTTCGTCCTCATCTTCAGGCTGATGGAGGAGACGTGGAGCTGGTGCAAGTTACGCCTGAAGGAGTGGTCAAACTAAGATTCTTGGGGGCTTGTCTGGGTTGTCCAATGCGTCAAATAACCCTTACCCAGGGGATAACTAGGTTTATCAAAAAAGCCGTCCCCGAAGTTAAAGGGGTTGAAGCAATCTAAAGTTAGATCCAAGGATTTCGGTGATTTACCGAAAAGATGTGGTTAATTGTTTTATATTGTTATTAATTGACAAAAAGTTCGAGATGTCGTAAATATGAAAAAAAGAAGGAGGTTTACCATGAAAACCCTGAAAACAATCGGTTTATTAATTGTTGTTTTCTTTTTGGCCTCCGGTTTAAGCTGGAGTAATGGACTGAATCTCAACAGCTTAGGAACCAGAGCTTTAACGATGGGGGGAGCTTTTGTTGGCCTAGCTGATGATTTTAGTGCCATCTTCTGGAACCCAGCTGGAGCAGCTTTTTTTAACCAGCAATACTTCGGTTTTTACGGAACCGACTTAATTCCTTCCTCAACTTATGAAATGACCATTAATGTTCCTGGTGTTGGCCCTTTCACATTAGTTGATGCCAAAACGAAAAGGAAACACTATCTTGGCGGAATGGCGGCTTATTATCGTCCTCTCACTCCCAATGTAGTGGCTGGGTTTGGTATTTACACCCCTTCGGGCTTGGGCGCCGATTGGAATGGCGCTGATTTTGCAGCTATCTCAAATGATAATGCCTCTCTAAAGTGGCGAAGTAAAATTGGCTTGGTAACTTTTTCTCCCTTGATTGCCGTAAAATTGACCGACCAGATTTCTTTGGGGGCAACTTTTAACATCAATTATGGTCTTTTTGATATTGCTATGCATGCTGGTTCGGCGGAAGTGCCTCTTCCTGTTCCTCCTTATGTGATGGAGGTTGACCTAGGTCAATATGAAGAAAGCATGAAAGGCTGGGGGTACGGAGCAACTTTTGGCGTTCTGATGAGACCCAGTGATATGTTTAGCTTTGGAGCTACGGTGAAAACAGCCTCTACAGTGAAGTTTAAAGGAGATGCAAGTATTTCTAAACTAGGGCTTTTGGGAGCGAATTCAACCTCTGATGTGGAGAGGGAAGTAACTTGGCCAATGTGGGTCGCCGCGGGCTTAGCTTTAAGGCCAATGCCTGATTTAACCTTAACTGCCGATGTGCAGTGGACTCAATGGTCCAAGCTGGATACGATGCATACTGACTTTAAAGATCCTTTCTGGCAAGTGATGATGGCGGCCAGTGGAGACGATGAACGACCTCTTTATTGGAAGGATACCACTCAGATTCGTTTTGGAGCCGAGTATAAATTGAGAACTGTTGCTTTGCGGGCTGGCTATTATTATGATCCGAGCCCGAGCCCGGCTAAGACCATGAATGTTCTTCTTCCCAGCTATGATTTCAATGTGTTTACTTTAGGTTTAGGGTATAGCCTTGATGGGCTGCAGATTGATATGGGGATTGAGTATCTAATGGGCAAGGAAAGAGAAGTTCCATATGAAAAAACACTCCTTGATCCCGAGTATGAAGCAGCCATGCCCGGAATATATAACATGACCCTGATTGTGCCGAATTTGTCGATAAGCTATAAATTTTAATATAGGGTCCAGGTAAACCCTGAAGAGCTTTAGCCCAAGAGAAATTATCAAAAAAGGGAAAAGTTAATCCCCTTTTTACCATTAATTTTTTAAATGATAAATAGATTACGTAAAGGGACAATTTTTTACCTTTTGCCTTCCAGGAAAGGAGAACCTTAATGGAAATAAGAAAAGCAGTAATCCCTTCAGCGGGGTATGGCACCCGATTTTTACCGGCCACCAAAGCTCAACCTAAGGAGATGTTGGTTGTCGTGGATAAACCTTTAATTCAATACAGTGTGGAAGAGGCCGTTCAGGCTGGATTGAGGAAAATAGGCATCATCGTCAGTCGTCGCAAGGAAGCTATTCTTGATCATTTCGATAGCAACCCAGAATTGGAACATTTTCTAGAGGAAAAGGGAAAGGTAGACTTGCTTGAAGAAGTGAAGAGGCTTAGTCAATTGGCCGATTTTTGTTATATCCGCCAGCGGCAAGCCCTTGGTCTCGGACACGCCATCTTAATGAGTGAAGATTTTATCGGCCAAGAGCCTTTTGCTGCACTCTTACCCGATGATATTTTTGACTGCCCAGTTCCTTGTATTCAACAACTCATGGAAGTTTTTCGAGAAAAAAAAGCCGCGGTTATTGTGCTTCAAAGAGTTGGCGAAGAGGGGATGGATAAATATGGAATTATAAAGCCTCGTCCAATAAGTGACCGCTTGTTTCAAGTGGAAGCCTTGGAAGAGAAACCTGGCCGGGAAAAAGCCTATTCTGATTTGGCTGTCCTTGGACGTTATGTCTTTACCCCGGAAATATTTAAGTTTATTAAGGAAACTCCTCCTGACAAGAGAGGCGAGATTCAAATCACCGACGCTATTCAACGTCTCCTCAAAGAACAGCCTGTTTATGGCCTGCTTTTTGAAGGCAAGAGATATGATGCTGGCGATAAACTTGGTTTTCTCCAAGCAACAATTGAATTAGCTTTGAAAAATCAAGCTTTTCAGCCCGAATTCTTGGGGTTTTTAAAAGAAGTCGTGAATAAGGAGGGCAAATAATTCTTTATACAGAAGGGGAATGGTCTTTTTTTTCTCTCTCATTTGGCAAATAAAGAGTGATGATGACTCTGATAAGATGGGAAATATCGAAGAGGCCTAGGTGGACTCAGTTGATAATAAAGAGTTAAAAGAAACTAAAACAAATATGGTGCCCATCTCCTGTCTTTATCTTAATTTTTTCGAGCTAGGGAAGGCGGATTGCATGGGCCTCAGTCTTTCAGTGGAAAAATTACTTTAATCTGGGTTCCCTGGTGGCTTTTTATCTGAATTTCTCCGCCCAGCTGTTTTGCTAAATCCTTGATCAACTGTAAGCCCATGGTGGAGGGACGATCAATGTTGACGCTGGCCGGAATGCCAGTGCCATTGTCGGAAACAAAAAGCCTTACTTTTTTATTTCCATCTAGGTAAAGACGAATAGAAAGATTGCCTTTCTTCCCTTCAGGAAAAGCATGTTTGAGGGCATTGGAAATTATTTCATTTATCAGCAAGCCGAAGGGCACCGCCTTATTTAAATCAAGGTAAATATTCTCGAGGTCAAAATTGACCATTATCTGCTCTTCGTTCTTGTTGTTCATGAAGAAGAGGTGATCAACCAGCCTCCTTAAGTAAGGGGCGACATCAATTTTATCAAGCTTTGGTTGGCGATAAAAATGTTCGTGGACGAGGGCCATCGAAAAAACACGATCTTGGACTGCTTGATAGAGTTCTCTTAATCTTTTATTTTTTATTCTTCGGGATTGAATTCTCATCAAACTGATTATTATCTGCATGTTATTTTTAACCCGATGGTGAATCTCTTCCAACATGACGGATTTTTCTCGTAATAAAGAACGCAGCTTCTCCTCGGCTTTTTTTTCTTTGGTGATATCTCTTGCAAGATGAAACATGAACAGTATTTCTTTCTTTTTATTTGAAACGGGGAAAGCAACTAGGAGATAATGACGACCTTTATAGCTATATTCTGTTCTTTGAAACTTCTTCTTTTGAAGGATATATTCACAAGGGCATTCTTTAATTGGGGAGTCTGTATTGTGGACTACTTTAAAACACTTTTGACCTAATATTTCTTCTTTTTTTTTATTTAGGGCCTGGCATCCAGCATCATTAATAAATAGAATCCTGTGATCCGGAGTCAGGAGAAAGACAAAATCCTCAAAAGAATTAAATGTCTCGAGGAGGGCATTGATTGTATCTTCAGTTAAATCGCTACTAGAGGAAATTGTTTTTAGTATGTTTTTCACTTCTGCTCTCTCTTATATCAATTTGAACTACATGGCAAAAATCAAATTTTTGATCTTTTAAATCAAAAGCTCCTTTTTTGTAATACCGGCAGAAAAAGGCTACCCCAACAGAAGAATGCCGGATTTCAAAGAAAGGGCAGTCTTTACAGACTTGAGGTTTAATGATTTGCTTCTGAATCCCCATCCTTAATATTTATTTTCATTTCATTCAAGTAGTTAATAAATTTATTATATATATTAGACAAAATGATTTTTCGTTAGTGAATCACCTTTTGGGGTGAAATTGGGGGTGAAATTGGGAAGGATATTACCTGAGTATTTTTTACTTGGCTAAGACTTTAGAACAGTCTCGAGGATAAATTTTTGGATGATGATTACCTTAATATTTAAAAATTTTGCCCAAAACTTGTCATTATTTTTTGCTTATATTCGGGGTTATACGCTTAATTTTGGATATAACAATCCCCTGTAAGTTATTGATTTTATTGGTAAGTAGTTGAAAATAAAAGAAGTGGCGAGGGACGGAATCGAACCGCCGACGCAGAGATTTTCAGTCTCTCGCTCTACCGACTGAGCTACCTCGCCACTAACTGTCGAGCTCAACCTAATCGGCTTTAAAATTATAAATTTCTCAATGGTCAAAGTCAATCATTTATTAGAACAGAAGTTTCCCCGTTTTTGGAAATCCCATGATTAGTTTTATCTAACTTTCTTTGGTTAAAATTAGACAAACAATTGAGGCCTCAATTTTGGAGAAAATCCTATTTATCCGGAAATAATATCAGGCACAGATTTTATGGGGTGTAAGGAGCGCGGTCCGGGAAAATAATTGATATTGACTCATTGTAGCCATTGAATAGGCAGAGTTTTTTTGGACAAAAATTTGAAAAGGCTCTTCTTGTGGCTCGATAAAATATTTTTATTATTTAGTGAAATTTTGACCAACTGACCAAGCCTCATTGCTGAGAAAGCCGGGAGAAAAATTGAAATCATCAATGGGTTGTGTTATTCTTTTGAGCTGGAGGTCAGGAGAATGGATGAGCAGCGGCTAAAAGAATTTCTTCTCGAGGAAAACGAGGAATTTCGCCGATCTTATGAAGAGCATCAGCAGTTGGAAAAGGAGCTGGAGGAACTAATAAAAAAAGAGTACCTTACGGCTGAAGAGGAGCTCAAAGAAAAACAGCTGAAAAAGAGAAAACTGGCTTTAAAAGATCAGATGTACCTGATTATGGAAAATTATCGGAAGAAAGCTATTTCCAAATAATAAAAGTAATAAAATAGAGACAAGTTTCACCCATGAAAAAAATTCGTATCGCTTTAGTAGGGACAGATTCTTTGCGGGGAAAGGAAATAAAAAGTGTCCTCGAGCAAAAACGATTTCCGTTAACCTCAATTGAGTTCTATGACCCCGATGTCAAAGAGGAGTACAGTAAATTAACTGATTTTGCGGGCGAACCGAAAGTGATTCATCATTTAGACGAGAGATACCTAGAGGGGCTCGACCTGGTTTTTTTAGCTGCAAAACCGGCAGTAAATGCGCGGGTTGCCCGCAAGGTAAAAGGATTCACCAGCAAGTTAATCGATATCAATGAGACCTTTAATGATAATCCCCGGGTTCCCTTGATTGTAGCTGGGATTAATGACCATCTACTCACTGATGAGATTAATTTGGTAGCCAATCCTCACCCAGTGACCATTTTTCTAGCCCATATTCTTACTCTGGTCTCGCAGGGGAATAGCATCAATAAAGTTGTTAGTTTTATCCTTCAACCAGCTTCTGCGTATGATGAGTCGGGGATGAACGAATTAGCCAACCAAAGTATTTCCTTGCTTAATTTTGAGACGCCTCGCCAGAAAACATTTCCTTCTCAATGGGCCTTTAATCTTATCTCCTGCCTGGAAGAGGTGGATCATTTTGGTTTTTCACCATTGGAGAGGAGGATAGTCCAGGAATTAAAAAGAGTTACTGGCAATCCTCAACTGCCACTCTTTATTTCCCTAATTCAAGCCCCAGTTTTTCATACTTATTCCATCATGAGTTATTTTGAAGTCACCAAAGAAATGGAAATAGAAGAAATTGAGAGAATCTTTAAGGAGTCACCATATTTTCAGGTAGAAAAGCCTAAACCTTCTCAACCAGTGTCAGCGATCACGGTGGCCGGTAAAGATGAGATATTTATCGGGCAGGTTAAAAAAGAGCCCGAATATCCTCAACATTTCTGGTTATGGATTGTAGCTGATAATTTAACGCGGGGATCAGCTTTGAATGCTTATGAAGTAGCTCTTAAGTGGTTCGGAGGGTCAACCACTCATGGAACCAAGGAATGAAAGAAATTTTTGCCCTTCTTAAGCTTACTCTTAGCGAGAAAAAGAAGCTTTCTCTGGCCTTTCTCTCGTCGATTTTAGTGGCTTTTTTTACCTATGTTTTTGTTAATCTGGTTCAGCCCATAATTGACGAAATGTTTCGGGTCGCTCCTGGTCAGCCTTTTAAAAAAACCAGCTTGATGCAGGCGATATTCAACTGGTTTCATGTTGATCAAGAGAAATTAACCTGGTTTCTTCCTCTTTTATTGGTGATTGTAATCTTGGGGAAGGGTGTCTTTACTTTCTTTTCTTCTTTTTTTATGAAAGCAGTTGGTTTGAGAGTTATTCGCAAGATAAGAAACCAGTTGTATGAACATCTAATTTATCAATCTTCTTATTATTTTGATCATCACCCCACTGGGGAGTTAATGTCGCGATTAACCAATGATGTCGAGAAACTTCAAGAGGCAGCTTCGGGTAGTTTGGCTGATTTTTTCCAAGAGATTCTGGTTCTCATTGCCCTTTTGATTTATATTTTTATTACTGACTGGCGGTTGGCGCTGGCTTCCTTCATCATTGCTCCTTTAGCCGTTATTCCTTTAATGGTGTTTAGTCGATTGCTGAAAAAAAGCAGCTTGGATAATCAGCGAAAAATGGCCCGAATTTACGAGTTGTTATTTGAGACGATCACTGGACACAAGATAGTTAAAGCTTTCACTATGGAAAAATTCGAACTAAAAAAGTTTTTTAAAGCCACCTTTGATTATCTTCGCTCCGGCCTTCGATTAGCCTGGATAGGAAGTATGTCTTCACCCTTTATGGAGTTTTTAGGAGGCTTGGTGGGAGCATTTATTCTTCTTGTTGGGACTACCAGGATTGCTCAAGGGCATATTAGTCCCGGGGATTTTGGCTCCTTCGTAGTGGCCATTTTCTATTCTTACACCCCCATAAAGAGATTAAGCCGGGCCAACACCGTTATCCAACAGGGGATCGCCAGTTTCCAACGAATCCAAGAAGTGCTCCACACCCAGCATAAAATTGTTGATCATCCTCAAGCTTATCCCTTGCCCCCAGTTCAAGGCCATGTTAGCTTTAAGAATGTTTCTTTTAGTTATGATCAAGCACGGCCCATTCTTAAAGACATTTCCTTTGAAGTTTTCCCCGCTGAAACGGTGGCCTTAGTGGGATTGAGTGGCGCGGGTAAAACGACCATTATTAATCTTCTCTCTCGTTTCTATGATCCCACCTTAGGTCAAATCTTGATTGATGGGATAGATATTAAAGAAGTGACGATTTCTTCCCTCCGGGCTCAAATTGGGTTGGTCACTCAGGAAATCATTCTTTTTAACGATACCGTCCGGAATAATATTGCTTATGGGCTGGAAGATGTCTCGCAAGAAAGAGTTATTGCTGCTTCTAAAGCCGCGATGGCTCATGAATTTATTTCTAAATTACCTCAAGGATACGATACGCCCATCGGAGAAAAAGGGGCCTTTCTTTCCATTGGTCAACGGCAGCGAATTGCCATCGCCCGGGCTTTACTCAAGAATCCTCCTATTCTTATCCTTGATGAAGCTACTTCGCATCTTGATTCCGAATCTGAACACTTGATCCAAAAAGCCCTTGAGAATGTGATGAAGAATAGAACAACCATTGTTATTGCCCATCGGTTATCAACAGTAAGGACAGCTTCCCGAATTTTAGTTTTAGATAATGGGCAGATAGCCGAGGTGGGTACTCATGAGGAGTTGATCAAGCAAGATGGAGTATATCGTAAACTTTATGAGCTTCAATTTTTGGCCAACAAGGAGGAAAATAATTGATCAGAAGTATGACCGGGTTTGCAGAGAAAAAGTTTTCTCATCCATCTTTTTCTCTTAAATTTACAGTCAGGACTCTTAATCATCGTTTTTTTGACTGGTCTTACCGCGGTGAATATGTTGGTGAGTTAGAGAGTGCTTTCCGGTCAATCTGTCAGGCTAGAATTTTTCGAGGAAGAGTAGAAGTTAATCTCGAATTGGAACTCTCTTCTCCGGAAAGTTGGGAAGTGAAAATAAATGTCCCTTTGGCTCAACAGATAATGGGGGCGATGGAAGATTTGTCGGGGCGATTAGGGAAAGATATTTATCTTTCGGCTGATCGATTGATCAGTCTACCTTTTATCCTCAACATTCAGCGAAAAACTTTTTCTTCCGAAGAAATGGCTTTTTTGAAAAAGTGCTTTGAGCAGGTGTTGGGAGAGGTGATTAAGGAAAGAGAAAGGGAGGGAAGAGAGATAAGAAAAGAGATTCGTCGTCTCACAAGAGAAATTCAAAAAGCAGTTACCCGGCTGGAAAAATTGAAAAACAAGCAACCTGAATTAATCCGTCAGCGTCTTGAGGCTCGGGTTAAAGAAATAGGCCGGGAAGGGCCCCTTCCTGAAGATAAGTTGGCGGAAGAAACTGCTTATATAGTCCAAAAATATGATCTTACCGAAGAAATAGCTAGGTTAAAGTTTCATCTCGATTATTTGAAAGAATTGATATCATCTCCTGATAAATTTCCGGTAGGCAAGAAGCTTGATTTTATCGCCCAGGAACTTTATCGAGAAGCTAACACTATCAGCTCCAAATCTCAGGATATTGCCATTACTAAAGAGAGTTTAAGTATTAAACATGCTGTTGAAAATCTTCGCCAGCAAGTCCAGAATGTGGAATGAGTTTTATCCCTCGAACCATGTAGATTTAGTCGGTAGAAAAAAATTATCATAGTCTCGAAAATGGCTTTGTAATATAATGAATATAATAATGAATATACTGAAGAAAAGAAAAAAATGAGAGAGACATCATTATTCATCATTAGTGGGCCTTCGGGGGTAGGCAAGTCTACACTGGTGCGAAAAGTTAGAAAGGAGCTGAATGGGCTAGAGTTTTCTGTGTCTCATACCACCCGCTCCCGCCGTCTGAATGAAGTTGAAGGGAAGGATTATTATTTCGTCAGTCATGAAGAGTTTGAGAAAATGATAAAGGAAGACCGATTCGTAGAGTGGGCAGTGGTCCATGGTGAGTATTACGGGACAAGTAAGCGAGAAATCGAAAAGAAAGCGGCACTAGCCGATGTTATTCTCGATATAGATGTCCAGGGGGCCCAACAGATAAAAGAAA
>Ga0190360_1001391_pt1 | contig 12541 bp, 12 predicted proteins | sample 48721834_MG_FD_161271 | JGI IMG/M metagenome (GOLD analysis project Ga0190360, IMG submission 161271) | Hydrothermal vent microbial mat bacterial communities from Southern Trench, Guaymas Basin, Mexico - 4872-18-3-4_MG | ecosystem: Environmental > Aquatic > Marine > Hydrothermal vents >... | reverse complement strand
GATCAAAAAGTTTTGATACATTTTGTCCTGTTGGGCCATTCTTGATACCTGCCGATGAAGTACCAGACCCTCATGCACTGGAAATCAGCCTTACTATAAATGGGAAAGAACATCAGCGAGCTTCTACTTCGGAAATGATCTTTAAAATCCCAGAAATAATTTCTTACATATCAAAATTTATGACGCTTTCCCCGGGTGACATTATATCAACAGGAACACCCCAGGGAGTATCTCCAATAAAACATGGTGATGTTATAGAGGTTACCATCACGGGTTTTGGGACACTGAAAAATAGAGTTGTAAAAGAGCAACAGACTTAAGGAGGACAGTTTTGAAAATACTTGTTACAGGCGGCGCTGGATTTATTGGTTCTCATCTCGTTGATGGTTTTCTCAACGCAGGCTATGAAGTTGTAATTGTAGACAACCTTAGAATGGGCCGGATGAAAAACGTAAATCCAGAAGCAAAGTTTTATCTGATGGATATCAAAGCTAAAGAGCTGGAAAAAGTTTTTGAACAGGAAAAACCCGATATAATCTGTCACCACGCAGCACAGATGGATGTTCGAATGTCTGTAGCGGATCCCATTTTCGATGCTGAAACAAATATTCTTGGAACATTGAATTTACTCCAGCTCGGGATTCGTTTCGGGGTAAAAAAGGTTCTTTTTGCTTCCACAGGGGGAGCAGTATATGGAGAGCAAAAGGTCTTCCCATGCGATGAAACTCATCCAACAAACCCCCTTTCTCCATACGGTATCACAAAACTCACTACAGAAAAATATCTTTTTTATTATGAACATGAATTTGGATTAAATTACGTAGTTCTGCGCTACTCAAACGTCTATGGACCTCGCCAGAATCCGCTGGGCGAAGCTGGTGTTGTTGCTATCTTCACCCATAAATTACTTTCAGGAGAACAGCCAATAATTAATGGTGACGGAAAACAAACACGAGATTACGTATACGTTGGTGACGTAGTACGGGCAAACTTAAAAGCACTAACATTTAATAAGAATGAAATTTTCAACATTGGAACAGGCATTGAAACAGATGTTAATAGTATTTTTCAACTTCTCAATAAACTCACTAATAGAAATGCCGAGGAGAATCACGGACCAGCCAAAAAAGGAGAACAAAGAAGAAGCGTAATCAGCTTTAAAAAGGCAGAAGAAATGCTGGGATGGAAACCAGAAGTTGATTTAGAAGAAGGACTAAAGCGTACAGTAGAATTTTTCCAGAACAATCGGTAGTAAAAAATATAGTAGTTCCATTTCATAAATATGAGCTCGAGGTCTAAATGATAGAGGAGAAAAACACAGAGAGGGGAAATAAACTACCGGAAAGTCTGGGGTTGATAGGAAAGTCTGAATCTTTTCTACAGGTTCTGGAAAGCATTAAACAAGTGGCCCCAACAAATATCACTGTGCTTATTACAGGTGAAAGCGGTACTGGCAAAGAAATGGTTGCAAGAGCAATTCACAAACTCAGCCCCAGAAAAGACAAACCTCTCTTCACTGTAAATTGCGGCGCAATTCCCGAAGGAATTCTTGAAAGCGAACTATTTGGTCATGAAAAAGGTTCTTTCACAGGTGCGGTAGAAACAAGAAAAGGATATTTTGAACTGGCAGACAGAGGAACAATATTTTTAGATGAAATTGGAGAAATGCCCCTGGGAACTCAGGTAAAACTTCTTCGTGTTCTGGAAGAAAAAGAATTCATGCGAGTTGGAGGAACAAGAACCATCCGAGTTGATGTAAGAGTTCTGGCAGCTACTAACAAAGATTTAGAAATAGCTGTGAATAAAGGAGAATTTAGAAAAGACCTTTTTTATCGACTTAATGCAGTTAGAATTTTTATTCCACCTCTCAGAAAAAGAAAAGAGGACATTCGCCTTTTAGCTATTCACTTTGCAGAAGAAGTTTGTCTCACCAATAATATCTCATTTCAGGGGTTCACTGAAGATGCATTCAAATTTATGGAAAATTGTTCATGGCCGGGGAACATACGAGAACTAAGAAATCTTATCGAACGGATTATCATACTAGAAAAAGGCGGTTTGATAGATCGATCAACATTAGAAAAACATATCGGTGAAAAAGTTGAACCCAGTCCTAACCTGCCAGTAATTGTTCACAAAACTACTGATCAGGCTGAACGAGAACTTATCTATAGAACTTTGCTCGATATAAAAATGATGATTGAGGAACTCCGTTCTTTTATTCTTGGAAACACTTCGCAAATACTTAGAGGAAACAATTTCAATTTGCCAATCCAAAATGAAATACGACCCAAAACAGAACAATCTGGAAGTGAAGAAATATTTGCATTGAGAAAAATAGAGAAAATACAAATAGAAAAAGCACTCAAATATTACAAAGGGAATAGACGCAAAGCCGCTAAAGCCCTTGGAATTGGTGAGAGAACACTTTACAGAAAATTAAAGGAATATAATATTGAAGAGTAATCATAAAAAATTCGTTTTCTTATCACTGTTCTTTATAGGAAGCTTGCTGATCATTTGGGGGTGTGGTATCTATTCTTTCTCTGGTTCAAACCTACCGTCTCATATTAAAACAGTAGCTGTTCCACTGTTTGAAAACGAAACTCCAGAATTCGGAATAGATCAAGAATTAACAGACGGTGTAATTGAAAAGATTACTCATGACAATACACTTAAGATCACTCAAAACCGCAGTGCAGATTCAATCATAAAAGGGAAAATTCTTCGTGTAGTAGATCGTGCTGGTCAATATAACAAAGATGAAAAGGCTTCAAGTTTTCGGGTAACCATAACAGTAGATGTCTCATTTGTAGATTTAAAAAAAAGAAAAACCATCTGGCAGGCGACCTGGAGCCAGTGGGGAGATTATACAGACAACCGCGACGAGGGCATCAGAGAAGCTATAGATAAACTATCTGTTGATATTCTCAACAAAACAGTTTCCGGATGGTGATTTTTACCTCTATCAAATATAATTCCAATTCTTCCTAAGACCATCTTGATAAAGGATAAATGGAAAATTTTTTTGCCGTGAAAGATACAGAATTGTTGAACCATTCCTTCGGTGAGAAGATTTTCCCAAGACTAATTGCAGACTGCATGGATTCATTTTGATACCTGAGATACTTAGGTATCTTGAGTATCTATCTTAAGGGTAAGGTTGACTTCAATCTCGCTCATCGAATCTCTCCTATTTTTAATTTATTAAGAATATTTGATAGTGAGGAATCCGAACTTTTTGCTAAAAGTCAAGATAAAATATTTCTATAAGTAGAGCCTTTTGGTTAACTCCATGCTGGTACACGGTTGGCTTTTATCTATGATGATCCCAAAAGAAAGTATCTTGCTCAGATTATTGATGTAATTCGTCCTATTATTTTTTTATTTTCAGTACCCCCCAAAAAACACCGCCAAAAAGAACAATAAAAATAATGACTCCCATTACGGTTGCCAATGCACTCATAATAAAACTCCTAACTTACTTTTTCAATATTTTCTTTTTTGCCCTTACCAAAAACAAAGGTAAAAAATGCAATAACAATTGATACCACAAGAGTAACGACAGGTGTTAATTTGCCTGAGGAATTGTAAAATTGGTAGAACGCCAAGACAAATCCGACATAAGAAATAAACCAGCCTAAAAACTTGAGGAGTTTATTTTTCATTGAACGGAAATTGTTCTTATTCTGTATTGCTATTGCGAAATACATCAAACTTATCAATAAAAACCAACCACCTACCATCAGTGACCAAATAGGATAGGTCTCGTAGGGAGAGTTAATCTCCTTTACAATGCTCGTTATGATAGTTATTAGTAAAACAATCGGTGTAATATACTTCACAGAAACAATCCATAGTTTCCCAAACTTTATTTCCGAAGTGGAATCAATATCGCTTGCTACTCTCCGGACATCAAAGAACCAACCGATGAGAATTGCTTCTAATAAGCCGACGATTACCAGCCCCCAATTCATCCAATGGTCGACAACATCTAACCAGTAATACCCGGCTTTTGATGTGTATAATAGACCAGCTAAAAATCCAACCAGACAAACCCAGAAAGAAGCCTTTTCTCTGTCAATTTTGAATGAATCCTTTAATCCCGTCACAAATGTTTCTACAAATGAGAAGGCAGAATCAATGCCCAGTGTAAACAACATTAAGAAGAACATTATTCCGAAAAGAGATTGCGTAATAATACCACCTGGTAATGTTCCGATTGCAGTTGGATATACCACAAAAGCTAACCCCGGACCAGCCTTAATCACTTCGTTTATCGGTTGATTAGTCTGAAATGCAAGATACCCTAATACAGAGAAAACAGCAAACCCGGCAAAGTAAGAAGTAGCACAATTTGCAAATGAGACCAGCCATGCATTGGTGTTGATATCTGATTTCTTAGGTAAATAAGAGGCATAAGCAATCATGACACCGAATCCGAGGGAAAGTGTAAAAAATATCTGGCCGTAGGCCCCAAGCCAAACATTGGGGTTCAACAGTTGGGAAAAATCGGGTTTGAGGTAGAAGTTCAGTCCAGTGCCTGCTCCTTTCAAGGTAATACCACGAATGATGAGTATCAGCAACAACACCCAGGGCAGTCCAACAGTCCAGTTCACGACTTTACCAACAACTTTAATACCCTTGAAAATAATCAGGAAGATTACTAACCAGGTTAAAAGATTAGCAATCACCAGTGGGAGTTGAATGCCCCCCAGTGTCCCAATTCTACCTGAAATACCAAGTACAGTGTGGTAGAAAAAATCACTTTCGTTGCCTACCCATTTTACTCCTATTGAATAAAACAGGTAATTTACTGCCCATGCCATGATCACCGCATAGTATATAGTGATCATTATGGTTGTTCCGATTGCAAACCATCCAATATAATTTGTGTTTTTATGAACAAAATTATACGCTTCTGTCGGTCCTTTTTGATAACGGTTTCCAAGATAGAATTCAAGTGCAACTAAAGGAATGCCTGTAGTAATTAGCGCAATCAGGTAAGGAATAAAAAATGCTCCCCCTCCGTTGGCGTATGCCATGTAAGGGAATCTCCAAACATTTCCGAGACCAATAGCCGAACCTATTGCAGCCATTATGAAAGCTGCTCTCCTGTCCCATCTTTCTCGAGCCATCCAAGTACCTCCTTAAAATTTACAGAGACTGCCCGCTTTAAACTTTCTATCGGATAAAGATCTTAAATTTTGAGTCAAGTTTTTATGATTAAGGCTCTGTTTTGTCCTGAAACCCGAAATTATAAATCCGAAATCCGAAATTTAAATGTTCAAACCATTTGTAACCAATATTGTTTAGTATTTCGATATTCGAATATTCCATTAACTTTGTATTTTCTCGGTTTTCCACCTGAAGTGAAGCCGTCTATATTGGTGTCATATTACGGAGAGGCGAAGCTTAGCCAGCATTTAGTTAAACGTTTTTCCAAGAAAGATTACAGCATATATAATCCATCCTACAGCTATTGGATCAATAAAACGAAGAAGAAACTTCCATACGGTGTGAAAGGGAAAGCGCCCATGGCCTTCTTCAAGTTCCTTTTTAGTAAATACTTTTTTAAGAACCCATCCCACAAAGATTGCAATGAAAATACCCCCTACTGGTAAAAACCAGTTAGAAGCCAGATAGTCGAAAGTATCAAATACCCCTTGTGATTTCCCACCAAGCGGATTCCAATTACTTAACTGTTTCACACTCCCCAACGATAACGCAGAAAGAATACCAAAAGAGAAAATGGCAAATCCCATTAAAATTGTTGCTTTAGTTCTAGGCCAGTTTAACTGGTCAATAAAATAAGAAACAACTACCTCTAATAGAGAAATTGTAGACGTCAGTGCCGCCAGAGCAACTAAAAGGTAAAAGAGAGGTGCTAAAATGGTACCACCTGGAAGGTTGTAAAACATTTTAGGGAGTGTAGTAAACATAATGACAATGCTTTTTGAATACTCACTTGCCCGTTGAGCTTCAGGGATAGTGAAAATAATCGAATACATGACAACACATGCCATTAAAGCAATCAACGTATCCATGATGCAGACCATACCGGCAGCTTTTGGGATAGATTCTTTTTTTGTCATATAACTGCCGTAAGTAATAATTGCACCCATACCAAGGCTCAGGGTAAAGAAAGAATGCCCTACTGCTTCAAGGATGCCGTCAGGTCGAATTTTAGTTGGAGTAAACATGAAGGCTATTGCTTTTTTAAATCCAGACACCCAGAAAGAATTTACCACCAATATAAGCAAAATGAGGAAAAGAATGGGCATGAGAATTTTGGTAATTCTCTCAATGCCATTCTTGATACCAAAAACTACAACGAGTACAGTGAAAGTCATAAAAAGACCATGAAATAAAATCTGAGCGGGCCCGTTTGCCAAAAAACTGTTGAAGTTACTGCCAAGTGTGGCTGCATCATGAGGTGTGAATCCTCGAATAGACCAGACCAAACATTTGGAAAAATATTGAACTGTCCAGCCTGCTACCACACTGTAGTAAGAGAGAATAACAAAACCAGCACCAATACCAAGCCATCCCACGAGGCTCCATGCAGGATTTCCAAGTTTGAGAAATGCACCAACAGGGCTTTTTTGTGTTGAGCGTCCAATAACAATTTCTGCCATCATAATGGGAAAGCCTACCACAAGGACGCTTAAAAGATATACTAATACAAATGAACCTCCATGATTTTCATAAGTAATATAGGGAAACTTCCAGATATTCCCCAGACCAACAGCTGAACCACCCGCAGCAAGTATAAAACCAAGATGTCCAAAGCTTCCTCGTTTTTTTGCCATAGAGTTATTCCTTGTCTAACTCATTTGTACATTTTATGTTCTCGTGAAAAGTAATCTTTTGTTAATTTGGCTACTTTTGGAGAAAGAAGCAAAACCGCTATTAAATTAGGCACAGCCATCAATCCCAGAGCCATGTCTCCATATGCCCAGACTGTTTCTAGGGCAAGGACAGCTCCCAAATATACAAAACAAACATAAATTGCACGATATACTATAACATATTTTACACCGAGCAAGTACTCCACACAACGGTCTCCGTAATACGACCACGAGATCATCGTAGATAAGCCAAAAAGGAACACACAAATTGTTACTATAAGATTCCCGAAATGCCCAACATGGATGAACCCCTTATAGAATGCCCACGCTGTGAGAGCAGAACTATTCTGTAACATTTTTCCCTTGATATGTAATTTGAGTATTTCACCTTTATCATTTTTTATTGTGTTGCCGTCAAGTATAAAGTTTCCAGAATAATGGTTACCGTTCTTAATAAGTACTGGATTATCAACGAATCCATCGTTTACTTCAAAGAGTATTCCCTCGGCTTTTCCATTCTCGACAACAGTTGTTCCTTTAAAGAGTTTCAGTGAAGCAACGGATTTGTGGAGATATATATCGTCTACTTTGTGACCAGGATCAGCATAAACAGAGATCTTATTTGTGCTGAGAGCTCTAAGATCGTCCTTTTTTTGATTCCAAACACCGGTTGCAATAATCACCAGCCCGGTGAGCGTACAGATAAGTAGGGTGTCAACGAAGGGACCCACCATAGCCACCACACCTTCTCTTACCGGCTCTTTCGTTTTTGCAGCTGCATGGGCAATAGGTGCGCTTCCCATCCCTGCTTCATTGGAGAAAAGAGCTCGCTTGATTCCCCACAGAAGGGTCAAATGCCAGACACCAGCAGCTGTTCCTCCGAAGGCAGCTTTAGGTCTCCATGCTTCTGCAATGATGAGAGTAAACAAACCTGGTAGTTTAGCAGGATGACTCAGTAGAATATATATAGCACTTACAACGTATAGGACAGCCATAGCAGGCATTAGTTTGGAAGACACAGCACCAATGCGTTTGATTCCTCCCAAGATAACTAATCCTACGAGAAATGCCAGTATCAGTCCAACCAGCCAATCCGGAGCACGAAAGTCACTAGCCGCACTCACAGCTACTGTGTTAGATTGATTCATGCATCCGATTCCGAAAGAACTCACAACAGCCAAGGTAGCGAATATTACACCCATCCATTTCCATGATTTGCCCAAACCTCTTTCAATATAGTATAGTACATCGGTCCGCCAGAGGCATTCCCCTTTTCATCAAAAGTTCTGTAATTCATAGATAGGGTACATTCAGCATATTTTAGAGACATACCAAAAATTCCTGATATCCACAACCAGAAAATTGTTCCTGGACCGCCGTAGTGAATTGCAGTTGCTACACCGGCAATATTACCAATGCCAACAGTAGCAGAAAGAGCAGTGGTGAGTGCTTGAAAATGGTTGATGTCCCCGGCATCTTTTGGGTTATCGTAACGACCGCGAATAACATTTATAGCATGACCGAATTGGCGAATGTTGATCCACCCCATCCGGAAAGTGATAAAAATACCCGATCCAAGTAACAGAATCACCAACCAGGGGAATGTTGTTGGAAACTCCCAGATAAAATGATTTGCTCTCTCAACGATGGTTTTAAAAACTGTCTCGAACATCTTCTATTGCCCTCAAATCAATAACAAAAAGTCCAAAGATGAAAACAGTAATTTATTTGATTACTAGTTTTTTTTTCGTTTTTTTCGGGAATTTCGCCGGGCAATAGCAATGCAAATAGCAAGCCCACCATATAAGACCAAACATCCGAAAGCCAACATAATCCAAGCTGAAAGGGACATTAAAAATCCTTTTCTCTATATCTTTCTCCTGTATGGTATACGCCATAAGACATAGCCGAGGATTCCCAGGAAAACCAAAACACCCCAGCCTCCGATTAGCGTTGCCCACCTTGGATAACCACCGTAGGTTTTTAAGATTTCGTTACGCAAATTAACAACAAGAATGATAAACAGTACTACAGAAGTAACGTATTTTAGAGTTATAATCCACCAATTGCCGAGATGGACCTCAGAAATGCTGTTCAAATGCTGCCGAAAATTTTGGACATCGTACAAATAACCAACAGAAAAACACTGCATCAGTCCAGCAGTGACAAGACCAAAATCACAAATGTACTTGTCCACGATGTCGAACCAGTAAAATCCTCCCCTTGTTGTGAATATCAAAGAGATGGGGAAAGCTACAAGAACAAAACCCAAGGCAAGCTTTTCTGGGGATATACCCCACTTGTCGTGAAGTCCTGTTGTAAAGGCCTCTTGGAGCGCAAAGGCTGAGTCAATTCCAAGTGTAAGAAGTGTTATAAAAAAGATAATACCGAACATACTATTCAAGGCAGGGAGTTTGGTAATTGCAGTTGGATAGGCCACAAAAGCGAGTCCTGTACCGCTTGTAGTAACGTCGGGCACAGGGAGACCCTGAACTTTAGCAAGGTAACCGAGCATAGAAAAAACCGCAAATCCTGCGAAGAAACTTGTGCCACAATTCGCAAGGCCTGTGATTAAGGCACTGTTAGTGATTTCAGCTTTGTGTCCGAGGTATGACCCGTAACCAATCATGACACCAGAGGCAAGACTGAGGGAGAAGAATATTTGTCCATAAGCACGGAGCCAAATACTGGGTGTAGCGAGTTTAGAAAAATCAGGTGTTAAATAGTAACTAAGTCCTTCGACAGCTCCAGGTAAAGTTAGTCCTCGGACCAAGAGAACTCCAAGTAGAAAAGTGGGTAGAGGTACAGTAATGAGTACAACTTTGCTTACATTGCGAACTCCTTTGCGCAGAATCAAATAGATTGTCATCCAAGTCAACGCCATACCTACAACTAAATACCACAGAGGAGCACCAATCTCATTGGGTCCACTCGAACGCTGAAGAACTTCCTTAATGAAGAAGTGTTCGGGTTGATGTCCCCAAGCCAATTTGAGTGAATGCCAGAGATAGACCCAAGACCAAGAAAGGATTGTCGAATAATAAATAACGATTCCAGCACTTAAACCCACTGCCCACCAGCCGAACCACTGTAGACCTTTTCGTATAGAGCCAAAAGCACCAGGTGCACCCTGTTGCATCCGTTGGCCGAGACCCATTTCGAGTATGAGCATCGGAATTCCTGCAGTAAAGAGTGCCACGAAATAGGGAATAAGAAAGGCACCCCCACCACTCTGGTAAGCGATGTAGGGAAACCGCCAGACATTACCCAATCCCACGGCCGAACCTATTGCAGCCATAATGAACGATGTGCGACTCTGCCACCGATCCCGTTTTTGTGTCAATATTTCCTCAAAGTTATTGTAGACAAACGAAGATTTATATCTGATACGATTTAGTAAAAAAGGGAAAAGAGTTAAAGCCCTTTCCCCCTAAGAAAAACTTTAGTGGAGACGGTGGGAATTGAACCCACGTCCGGAAGCACGACCCTAAAGACCACTACGTGCGTAGTCTATCTTTGGATTTCACCAGAAGTACCCGACAGACAGGGAAACTTCTGGTTAAGCCTGAAACTTTTCGCCGATCTTACTCAGGCAATAAGATCGACTAACCTGCTTTTCACGACGCTCCACGAAAGTCTCAGCAGGTAAAGACAATCGGGAACGGACTGCTTTAATTAAGCAGCCAAAGCATACGAATAATCGTTGCCGTTTATTGTTATGCTCCGGAGGTTTTACCAGGATCCAGAACCTGGGCACGCGCTCTTTAGCACCGCTGCTTCCGTCGAATCCTATTCGTCCCCAAAAGCCAAAGAACAAATTCAATCAGAAATTGTTGATTCAAAAATAGCAAAAAATTTTTTTAATGTCAATTGGAAAAATAAGTAATCTGCACTGCCCGCATTTTTCAAAGGTTGTTTCAGACAAACCAGCAGATTCCTTTCCGCAGAACCAGAACCTCCTGCGGAAAACAATGGCACGGTTATTTTGTCAGGTTCTTGACTAAAGCCCATCTTATTCTCAGAATCATTCATCCTTCAACGAATCCTAATCCGGGATGAGAAGCGGTATCGCCTTTTTACTTGCTTATCCTCTAGTGGAGCACTCGAAGCAAAGAGGGAATTAAAATCAACGACAAATCAGCAATGAACCATCTGAGTTTTTGCCCCCCAGACGAGAGCAGTGGCTCTCGTCTACCCGTGTTTAATTTTGATGGAGGTGTGGTATCGCCTTTTGCTTGTCCGCCCGCTGGCAGAGCAGCCGAAGCTCATTAGAGAACTAAATCAACTTTAAGAGAGAAATAAGGAAAAGATAATTAATATCTAAACTTTGGTAAATTTATATTTTCTCTCATGTGTCTGGTATAGACAAGATACCAAAAACTTTGATTCCATTCTCTACATTTCCCCTCTCCCTGTCATTCCCGAAATCTTTTGTCGGGAATCCACCCTCAACCCCACTACCTGGATTCCTGCTTAAAACATGCGGGAATGACAGTATTGTTTATTATAACCAATTTATGCGTTCACTCTAAAAAACTTGAAGGGCTTTGGAAAAATGATTATTTATTCTTTTCCCCCAACATAAATGTCGGGAGAACTCATTTATATTTCATCTCTCATCTTTGGTATAGACAAAATATTACATGCCTCGATGTAGTTTACCCTGAGCTTATCGAGTGACTCGGCATGAGAAAACTTTTAGATGAAATTTATTCTGAGTGACCGCCCTGATCTCAAATTTGCCAAAGTTTAGTTAAAGAAAAGTACCAAAAGAAACTCACCTTTCATTAACGAAAAAGCAAAAAGGCAATACCACCCTTCCCATAAAAATAAGTTTCAACACACACGAGAATTAGATTCCTCACTCTGTTCGGAATAACACAAACCACACGCCTTTCTTAAGGAAATGTACTTATTCAAAAAACAGAGTGCCAGACTCTGTTAAATCGGCTCCAACTATCTCAGCTACCATATAAAACAACTTACCATATACCATCAATCTTAACCCCACACTCTGGACACTTCCCATCTACAATTCGATTGCCCATTACACTGAATCCCCATCTCTCTATAAGACGAGCACCACAGTTATAACAAAATGTACTTTCACCTTCCTCACCCGGCACATTTCCAGTATATACGTATCTCAATCCTATTCCCAGTCCTATTTTTCGTGCCTTCTGAATCGCCTCCAGTGGAGTGGCCGGTCTATCAAGCATTTTGTATGTAGGATAAAAGCGACTTATGTGCCATGGAATCCCTGGGTCACATTCATGTATAAAACTGGCAATCTTTGTTAATTCTTCCTCAGAATCATTAATTCCTGGAATTAAAAGTGTGGTTACCTCTACCCATATGCCCAGTTTTTTCATCAGACAAATCGAGTCGAGAACAGGCTGAAGACGAGCTCCACAGATACTCTGGTACGTTTTATCGCTGAAAGATTTTAAATCCACATTGGCCCCATCAAGATAAGGGGCTATTTCTCTAATCGCTTCTTCTGATAAATACCCATTTGTGACAAAAGTATTCTTTATGCCTTTTTTACAGGCCAGTTGAGCGGTATCATAGGCATAATCCCAGAAAATTGTAGGTTCTGTATAAGTATAAGAAATTATTCTACATTGGTACTCTACTGCTAGTTGAACTAACTTTTCAGGAGAAACATCCTGTCCTTCAATTTTACCCTG
>Ga0190360_1001390_pt1 | contig 12542 bp, 11 predicted proteins | sample 48721834_MG_FD_161271 | JGI IMG/M metagenome (GOLD analysis project Ga0190360, IMG submission 161271) | Hydrothermal vent microbial mat bacterial communities from Southern Trench, Guaymas Basin, Mexico - 4872-18-3-4_MG | ecosystem: Environmental > Aquatic > Marine > Hydrothermal vents >... | reverse complement strand
ACAATAATGCTATTAGTCCCTATCACAACAAATGCTGTAACAGTTGATATAGAAAAATCATCTGCATTAAGTGATAACAGCCCAGAAAAACCTCAGATTTTTATGACATCTGAACAAAAAGCTGAATTAACTAATTTTATTGAAACAAATTTTGAAGAGTCAGAAAAAGAAGAGGCATATAATCTATTAGAAGATATATTAAGTTATGATATAGAAAATCGTGTATATATTGTTGATGTTGATGCTCTTGTTGATGCGACAGAGAGATACAGCTATTATCATGTAATTCCACAGGAGGCTTTGTATCAAGTTCAAAGTAGAGATGAGCTAAATCAGTTGATTGACCAGTATTGGGATTTTACGAATTATCCACTTGGGAATTTAATAGATAAAATAATTGAGATTATTAAATTAAGATTAGGTTGGATATATCAATTGTTTGTTGATGGAGGGAATTTATTTATTGAGGGGGTAACTCTCGCAAAATCGTTTATACAAAATATTCAGAATCTTGATATCGCTATTCTTTTTACAGCTCTTGTTAATTTACTTGTTTCAATTCCTTTGTATTATTTTTCTGAATCCATCAAAGCATTATTTAATTTAGATATTAATGGGTTTATTGAAATTATAGAAAATTTTACTGCGGTATTCACTACTGAACTAAGTAATTTTGTAGAACTTGTTGAAGAGATATTTTCAAAACTTGGAGAGGCATTCCAGCCCATTGTTGAATATACCTCTGAAGTCAGAGATTTTGTTGATTGGTTATCTGCTGATCCTCATCCATGGCAAGAAGAAATAACTGTTAAAGGTATTGCGATTACCCTACTTGGAAGTCCATTTGTAGGTGCAGAGGTTAACTGTAGAGGAGAATCAGCGGTTACTGATAGTGATGGAAGATATAGTTTTACAGTTTATCCTTCAGATGATTCAGATGACTCAATTCCACCAAATAGCTGGTATGGTTTACATAAATGTGTAATTACGATTTCTCAGGATGGAGAATTTCTTAAACAAACACCTGAGAAATTATCCTATGTTTGTTCTGGTGGAACCATTGAATGGTTTTTTATAATTCCCAAAGTGAGATCCAGAGAGATGCATCCTTCAACAGTTTTCATAGAGAAATTTTACAGTATACTGGAAAAAATCCATAGTTTTTTACCAATCTTTTTTAGAAACATTAATAAAATCGATGTTTTGTCTATATAGATAATTATAAATTTTTGGGCATGACTTTTTTATATTATGTCTCAAAAACAGTTTTATAGAAAAAAATTGTTTAAGAGAAAAAAGTATAACTAGGAGGGAAACAGTTGAAAATGAAGAAAGGAGTGGTTTTAATTTCAGGTGGTGTAGATTCTTCTGTTACTTTATATATAGCAAAAAAACAAGGTTATGCAATACATGCTTTAACCTTTGACTATGGACAACGTCATGAGAAAGAAATAAAATGTGCAAAAGAAATTGCCAGCGCTGTTGGTGCAAGGGATCATCTTGTTTTTAATATTGATTTAGATGTATTTGGTGGTTCATCCCTTACAGATAAAACTTTTGTCCCTGAGGTGGATCATGAGTTAAAAGAAATCGGTAAAACTATTCCATCTACGTATGTTCCAGCGCGTAATATTGTTTTTCTTTCTATCGCTCTAGCGTATGCAGAAACCATTGATGCTGATGCGATATTTATTGGTGCTACGGCTACTGATTATTCTGGTTATCCTGATTGCAGACCTGAGTTTATAGAGGTTTTTCAAAGGATAGCTATAGTTGGTACTAAGAAGGGAGTTGAGGGAAAACCTGTAGAGGTTAAAGCACCTCTGTTGTTTTTGACAAAGGCTGAGATTATTAAAAAAGGTATAGCACTTGGTGTTCCTTTTGAAAAAACATGGTCTTGTTATATAGGTGGTGAGAAAGCCTGTGGACGATGTGATTCTTGTTTACTTCGTTTGAAGGGGTTTAAAGAAGCGGGGTTTAAAGATCCAGTAGAGTATGAAGTGTTGCCTAGTTGGTTTTAAAAATGGAGTGTTTGTGTGTTATTTTTTTTCTTTTTGTTCAGGTTTTTGTTTTTCTAAAAGTGGTGGTGTTGTTTGTTTTTTCTTTTCTTTGTAGTAGCTGTAGATGTCCATAGAAATTGGTATAGAAATGAGGAAAGCTATTAAAAGTATAAGGCATGTGATTGAATCTGAAGGAACGTTTTGAAGGCTGTTTTTACCAGTGAATATGTCGTTGAAGAGAAGGTTTATAGTTCCAATCCATGGGATTTCACCTCTTGCTTTACCTGATATCCATTCCATTTTTATTAGATCTTCGCATATATAGGATGATGTTTGATCACACTCATGGTTTGTGAAAGGGTTGTCACCTTTGGTTATAAAACCAGAATGAGGATGCGGTGGTACGTAGTTGTGAAGACCAAGTTCTGGTATTGTGATAGATGTAACATTTATAAGGTTATAGTCTTCAACAGTATATGTATCATATTTTTCATTGTACTCCACCCAGCAAATGGCTCTATGAATGATTTGATCCTTATTTAGATTACCATATGGGTGGTAGATGATAACGTCTCCATAGTCACCGTAATAATAATTATTTTTATCTTTTTCTGCTAATGCTCCTTTAAGAGTACTACCACGTGGTACGATATCATTTCGGCTGTGGACTTTAACTAGTAGAACCATGTCACCAGCGTCGATAGTTCCGAGTCTACCAAATGGTTCATCTGGATGCATCATACTACCTGATTTAATAGCTACCATGGGAGCACTAAACCATTGCCCTGTATATGTCCATAGAGCGATTAAAATTATAAAAACTATTAATAAAGCAACTAATACATCTCTAATGAGGGAAATTTTGTTATCCTCACTATTCCAAAAACGTAAAAGTAATTCTTTGGTTTTTTTAGTTTTTATAGAAACCAATTGTATTACCTCTATTTTACTTTCTCTTTAAAATCTTCTACTTTGGTGATGATTTTCTTTGTAGTTGAACCACATATAGGGCACTTGTTTATATTTTCTTTGAATTTTTTACCGCATCCTATGCAACGTGATATCCATTTAAACTTTTTTGTTATACCCTTCTGATTGATGTTTTCAAATTTTATATCTAAATACGCTGCTAGGTTTTGTATTGAATAATCATCAGTTAAAACAACAACATTTTCTTTTTGTTTTTTTATCTCGTATGCTAACGCTAGTATTTCAATATCAGTGTTTGAAAGACGACCGAGGTCCCCTGTTTTAGAAGCCACGGTTTTTATTTTATCTACTGTTTTTTTAGATGGTGCATGGATTGTTAATCCTTTTTCTATGAGAAACTGGAATAAACGGTAGTCTCGCCCACCAGGTTTAAATTCTTTTGAAACACCTGGTGTAGTAACCATGTTATCCAGGTTGAGGGGTTTACCAGATAATATAACAGATGTATCTACTATGAATACTGTGTTTTTTTTCATATTAATATAAAAACGGGTAAGTACGGTTTTATTATTTTATTTTAACTAAAAAGTAGTAAAAAGAAATTAGATGATATCATTTACTATTTCACTAATTTTAATCAGTTTTTGTTCACCTGTGTTTAGATCACGTAAGGTAACAGCGTTTTTTTCTAATTCTTCTGGTCCCACAATAACCGCTTTTGAAGCGTTTAACGAGTTTGCATATTTTAGTGATTTACTTAAACCTCTTCGTAATAAATCCATATCAACTGATAACCCTCTTTTTTCTCTGAGTAATTGTGTTATTTCAACTGCTTTTTTTATTGTCTTTTCAGTTACTGGTATCACATATACATCAATCTTGGGTGACGGGAATTTTTGTTTTTCAGCTTCTAATGCAAGAATAGCTCTATCGAAACCAACTGCAAAACCAGCAGTAGGTGTGTCTTTACCGCCGAACAATGGGATAAGCTCGTATGCTCCACCACCGCATAGTTGTTTTTCTGCACCTAGTATAGGTGCTTCTATTTCAAAGACTAAGCCTGTATAGTAGTCAAGCCCTCGTACAATACTCATTTTGATTTGATAGTTTTTAATTTTGAAACAACTATTAAGTATGTCAAATATTTCTTCAAGTTTGTCTAACTCTTTTGAAACTATCTCATCTTTTTCAACGTATTTCTTTATTTTTTTTAAATTAGATGTTTGAAGTATTTCTAAAAACTCAGTTATTTTTTTATTTTCAATGTTGAAATCTTGCAATGCTAGGTAGAGTTCTTCGAATAATGCTTTATCAATAAATGGTGTAATGTATTTCTGCTGGTCTTTTGTTAAACCAATTTTTTTGAATATAGCTGATAAAACCGTAAGGTTCCCAATATAGAGTTTAATGTTTTTTAAACCCACGTTTTTTAGTAATGTATATGCTAAAGCAATGAGTTCAGCATATGCTTCAGAGGTGTTAGTACCTATGAGTTCACAACCTGCTTGTTTAAACTCGCGGTATCTTCCTTTTTGTGGTCGATCATATCTGAAGCAGTTTCCAAAATAAAAAAGTTTTAAAGGCTTGGGTTTCATTTGAAGTTTGTCAACATAAAACCTTATAACTGGTGTGGTGAGTTCTGGTCTCAATGCAAGGTCTCTACCGCCTTTATCTTTGAAAGCATAAAGTTCTTCTATTATTGTTTCACCAGATTTAGCTGTGAAAAGCTCTAGGTTTTCAAAAGTTGGTGTCTGTACTTCTCTGTATCCAAATGTTTGAAATGTGTTTCTCATAGAGTCTTCTACATATCTACGTTTCTGCATTTCTTCAGGTGTGAAATCTCTTGTACCTCTTGGTATTTTAAACACAATTTTGATTGTTATAGATAGGTTGTTTAATATTCTTTCGACAAAAGGGGGGTGCTGCTAACTTAACGGAAATAAAGGGAGAAAGGATTGATTTTTGAGAATCCTCTGTATAATTCGTGACAAACAACAAGTAAGAACAAAATTATTCTTGATGTCATCTATTAACTTCAGTATTGATATATGTAATTTTAGTTACTTTTTATTGGCAATATTTTTTTCAAGTTAGTTTTTCTTTCATGTATTCTTCTAGTCGATTAAATGCTTTTTCAAGTGTTTCAAGTGTTGGTAGTATCACTGCTCTGAAATGGTTTTTACCATATGTTTCGCAGAATCCGGATCCATGTACTACAAGGACATGTTTTTTATGTAGGAAGTCTAAAACAAATTCTTTATCGTTTTTCCAAATACCTTTATTTATTCCTTCGATTTTTGGGAATATATAGAATGCTCCTTGTGGTTTTGCTGTAGAGATACCATTTATTTCGTTAATGCGTTTGTATGAGTAGTCTCTCCGTTCCCGGAGTTTTTTGTTTACCTTTTGTATATGATCCTGTGGTCCTCTGAGAGCTGCTATACATGCACGTTGACAAATCGAGTTTGCACAGAGTCTTGATCGTGCTATACGCATGAATGCATCTTGTATTTCATTGAGTTCTCCATTATGATAAAACAGGATGTACCCCATACGCCACCCTGGTACAAGGTATACTTTGGAGAAACCATTAAGGGTTATAACTGGTACGTCTTTAGCGAGTGATGCGGTTGCATGTTGTTTTTCTTCAAAAACCATGTCATCGTATATTTCATCTGAAATAACTGGAATACGGTGTTCACCTGCTATGTCAACTATTTCCTTAATTGTTTTTTTAGAATAGAGTGCACCAGTGGGGTTATTTGGGTTGATGAGGACAATACCCCTGGTATATTTAGATATTTTTTTTCTAATATCTTCTACATCTGGTTGCCAACTGTTTTCTTCTATACAACGATAAGGAACTGGGATGGCATCGTTGAAACGTGTAATAAGTGTATATTGTGGATATGTAGGGCCAGGTATGAGAAGTTCATCATGAGGATTCAATAGAACATTGATGAGAAGTTGAAGAGCCTCTGTAACGCCACTAGTGATACAAATGTTATCTAATGGGTAGCTAACGTTGTTTCTTTTTTTTTCACGTTCAATAATTGCTTCTCTAAGTTCTATGTATCCCTCTGATGGGGCATAACCATTGTATCCCTGATCTACTGCTTCATAGAGAGCTTGTTTCATATGCTCTGGTGTATCAAAATCATACTTGTTAGGATCACCGATGTTGAGATGAATTACTTCTATGCCTTTCTTCTCTAACTCTTTTGCTGGTACAACTACTTCCCTAATCGCATAGTTTATACCTTGTGAACGTGTAGATGCCTTAAACATATCAATCATCACGATGGCAGAGTATCAAGAAAAACAATAAAAAAGTATGGTATAAAAAAAAGAATTTTTACAGGGCTGTTTTAAGAGAATAATCCTCACGGATTATTCCTTTAAACTCGTTTTTATCTTTAATATACTGCAGGTTTTCATGAACAAGAACAGCTGAGCCATCTTTTCTTTTATGAATGGTTTTAAAACTAACAGCGCCATCTTTTTTAGCTTTTTTAATTTTATCCAAGATATCCTTCTTTGACTCTAGAGCATCAAAATCAGCCATGTTGAGAGAAAGCATTTCGCTTTTACTGTACCCTAACAGTTTGTACATGTTTTCATTACAGTCAAGGATATTAGCGTTTTCATCAAAAATAAAAACAGAGTCGAACTCATGTTCAGACCATTTCTCATCAATTTTTTTCTTACCCTCTCTCCTAAGTAGCCTTTTCCGGTCGCGTTCATTTAACAACTCTGTAACCTTCATTTTAAGATTAGATAACTCAGTTTTTAACTCTCTTATTTTCTCTTCTGCTTCTTTTTCATAGGTGATATCAGTGTATACTCCTCTAAAACCTAATAGACTGCCATTATCATCATAAAAAGGAACAGCATTTGTTAAAACATATTTTTTCTCACCATTCCTGGAGATAAAACCGTTTTCAAAGTTTTTAACAGGTGTTTTTTTCTTACCAGCAGATTCAAATATTTGTTTAGCTTTCTTTACCTCTTCAGATGGTAAAAAATCAAAAATGCTTTTACCAACTACATCACTTGTTTTATAACCAGTTATATCTAAAACATTATTGGAGCAAAAAGTGTAAACACCGTTTTTATCAGTCTCCCATGCCCATCCTCTGATACTGTCAAAAAGATCTTTCTGTTTTTTTTCAAGAGCTTCCTGGGTTTTAACTGCATCTTCAAATATTTCACCTTTCTTAATCCCGACTTTATGCACCGCTAGTTTTAAACTAGCCATGACTCTATTCAAAGAATCAGTGAGATTATTAATTTCGTAGATATCACCATATTCAAGGTTTACATCTAGTCTCCCTTTGGATATAGCGTCAATGTTTTTTGTTAACCTATCTAGTGGCCTAGTGATGAAATAAGAGATAACAAATGAAACACCTAAAATGACACTGAAGATAAGTGTTAATAGCCATAAAGAAGCACGGAAACCCTGTATACCACCTATTATCCCGATGGGTATAGCTGAAACCGTTAAACACATCACTATTAAAAGCGTTCTTAATCTCGTTTTAAACCCTCCTCATTTATGAAACGGTTAAAGGTATCTTTTTTCTCATTTATAACTTCTTTTTTTTCACCAAATATTTTATTTATTCTGTTTTTAAAGACTATTTCATTCTCAGGCTGGAGTATATGTTCATTAGTTAGATATTCTATGTATTCAAATAAATCATTTTTGTTAAGAGCATTTTTGTTTTTCAACTCGTTAAACTCTCCTACACCTAGGGGTCCTAGCATGGTTTTGAATTCTTCTTTTATCTTTTTTTCAATTAATCCTTTTTGAGAAAACAGTATTTTTATTGGTTCTATGTTTCTAACAGGTTTTAAAGGTAGTGTAAAATAAAATTTACTCCCCTTTCCTAGTTTACTCTCCACCCATATTTTTCCCTTCTGCGATTCAACAATTCCACGGCATATCGCTAATCCTAACCCTGTTCCACCATGTCTACGGCGTGAAGCACTTTCAACTTGATAAAATGGTTCAAAGATTCTAATCTGGTTTTCAGGTGTGAGACCGCAACCATAATCTCGAACACTAAATAGTATATGGTCATCTTTCAACTCAGCAGAGACTTCGATTTTACTGTTTTCATCTGAAAACTTTATAGCGTTATGAATAAGGTTTCTAAGGACTTGACTAACACGATCAGGATCAGCCTCTATCACAGGTAGTTTATCTAGGTGTACAACAAGTTTTATGTTTTTCTCTTTAGCAGAAGCCTCCATGAGTTTAACTGTTTCTTCAACTGTTTGAGCTATATCTGTTTTTCTAAAATTGAATTTTAACCTAGCTGCTTCAATTCTCGAAATCTCAAGGAAATCAACGATTATATTGTCAAGCCTGTCAGCGTTTCTTATAACTATCGCTAGGCTTTCTCTTTGTTTCTTTGAAAGTTTCCCAAAATACCCTTCCTGAAGCATTTGAAGCTGAGCCTTCATAGGAGTCATAGGGCTCCTTAGTTCATGAGAAGTTATACTTAAAAACTCTGTTTTAGCGTTATCGATTTCTCTTCTTTCTTCCTCTATTTTAGCAAGAGCTTCTGTTGTTCTATTAAAAGCCTGAGATAATTCCTCGATTTCGTCACCAGTATGTATATCTAATCTAACATTATAGTTGCCTTTTTCAACTTCTTTTGTAGCCCTATATAGTTCTTTAAGAGGTTTAGATATAGATCTTGAAACAAGATATCCGATGATTCCAGCGTCAACAGCTATTAAAAGTATTATAACAACCGCGACTGTTCTAAGTAGAATACTTTGCTCAGCAGGTATCGACTCAGGTAAAGTAGAAACAGAGATTGTGTAAAAATAAAAAATAGCGAGCGATGGAGCTATTAAACCGACAATTAAAAACAATAGAGTAAGTTTTCTACTGATACGTGAGAGAAACAAGTTTTTAAAACTGAATTTTTTAATATCCAACCAATTTACTCCTCCATACTCTAAAGGAAACTTTTTTTTATTTTTACTCTCTTAGTATCAACTCAATTCTTTCGATTAAATCTGAAACACTAAATGGTTTCTGAAAGAAATCAACGATGTTGTCTTGTGCGCAGAGTCCTTTTTTCCGTGCATCAGAGATACGTACTACGCTCATAAAAGCGATTTTGATATCTTTTATTTGTTTAACAACCTCGCTAACAGGTGTACCCGGCATCATTATATCAAGTAATATGAGATCAGGTTTTTCTTCACGTACTTTTCTTAAACAATCATCACCATCAACGGCTTCTATTACTCTATAGCCGTTTACTTCTAGTATCATTTTAACGCTTTCTCTTATATCTTCTTCATCATCTACAACCAGTATGGTTTTTTGCATTTTTCTAACCCTCTAAAGATTTTTTAACTCTATTCTTTGGTGATAATTAGAATTTATTTTTTAGATTGTTAAATCCCATCTCTCGTATGTTTTTTCTAGTTTTTTTGAATAAATTATTCATGTATAAAGTTTTGGTTTTTTAGAGGGAGGATTTCAACTGGTGTAGATGTTGTTGTTTTTTTGATTTTGACGTTTTATCGATTCTGGTATTTTTCCAAGAAATCTTTAAATAACATCTGTGACAAAGGTTAACAAGATACCTGGTAACATGAAAGAGGTGGGTGGTAGATGAGAAAAACATTCAAAAAAATAGTTGGACCCTCTGTTTTCCTCTTATTCATACTTTTACCATTCATATATGCAACAAACGCAATAGGTTTAAACATTTTTCTAGATTCATTTGAAAAACCTGGTTGTTATGTTTATCTAGAAAACAATGGAGATTATTTAATTATACAGAAGGCATCTCATCCAGGTTTTTCTGTACAGAAAGGTGATGTAATACTTTTTTGGGAAAACGGTGATATAAACTATGATAAAATAAACCATGTAACTGGTATAGGTTCATGGGAAAAATATTATACAACTGATGAAAACAACGACTCTAAGTTAGAAAAAATAATCTATGATGGACAGGTTATAGGTAAAATTATAAAAACTGTAGATGGCAATTTGTATAATGAGATTTCAATGAAGATCTGGGAGTTTGCGATTCATAGTTTAAATATTAGAACTCTACTATAAAAAAAGAGATATGAGGGGTGTTTTAGGATAAATTTTTATCTATATTTTCTGATGAACCACTAGCTGATAGTAACTCTTTTAATGCTTTATGATAATGTTTAGGAGCGGCATCTAGTAATTTTTTGGCATAATCTTTTAAAAAAGTTCCGTATTCTATTTCCATCTGAGAATACTGCCATTTTTTATCCTCGCCTTTATCAAATGCTAATAAAAACGCGTAAGCAATAGATCGGCCTTTAGGTGTGTCTGGTCTTTTTTTTATCATCAAAAGTGCTTCTTTTATTCCAAAACTTTTATAGGTTCTTGCAACCTCATCTGCAAATCTCGCTAGTGGTGGTAAAGTTTTATAACGTGGAAGTTGAGATAGGATTTTTTGTCGTTCTTTATAGTTGAATACTAGTTTAAGTATATTAGATGGTGTTTCGTTTAGGGAGTAAAATTTTTCTGCAATGTTTTCGTCATTAATAATGGATTTAATAGTATCTAATCCGTGGTCTTTCCATAGATGTTCTAGTATTTTATTAGGTGTTGCATTGTTAAATATAACTGGTTCATCTATTTGTTCAAGCATGATTTTTAAACCTTTTTTCTCGTATTTATCTGGTTTTAAAGCGTTGATGAAACCTTCTATGTCTTTATCATATGATACCCCATCTAGTATCAAAATTTTTTCACCTGATTCTTTTATTGATTGTTCTCTCTGTTTTAGGTTTGTTTTAATGAATTCGTAGTCTGTTAACTCACCTGAGAGGTATTCATTTATTTTATGTATCTCCTGTTTGGTTTTGTCTTTTTTTGTTATTCCACCTACTACATCCAGGGAGAAATCCTTTGATAAATCAGGTTGTATCATGTATTTTGTGATTTCAAAAACTGTGTTTTTTCTTAGTTTAGCGCAGTCTTCACATATTACGAGTATGAGATCAGCTGATTTCCAGTAGATCCATAGATAGTTTTTCTTAGCAATATCTTTGTTTCTCGCGTTTTCTACAGTGATGTCTCCGCAACTCGCTACATTGTTTTTATATTTTAAACCTGTTTTTTTTATTATAAAGCTGATGAAATCCTTTGGCGGGTTTGGTTTTAAACCAGTGGAGATATATCCGTTGTTCCAGGAGTAGATATGTAATCGTTTTTTTAAAGCGACATCTTTTATACCCATGAGTCGAAGTATGGGGTTATCGAAATATTGTACAGCGATTAATTTTTCTTTATCTGCTTTACCTCTTTGAGCATATGAAATGTTGCCAATTGGATGTTTAGCAACTGCAAGATAAGGTGCTTTTTCAGAATGCGCGAGAAGTATTGATCCTGCTAAAGCACCTTCAAGTCCTTTTTTGTTTGATAGTTTCTCTAGTTTTTTTGGGTCGTCACTATGTTTAATTATTTTATCGAGGTTTTTTTTGATTTTGTCAAAGTATTTACTCGAGTATTTGTCATCATATTCAGGTAAAACTAGGTATGGGTTTTTTTTAAGTTGTTTAGCGTTTTCTACTAGTTTTTTTTCTAAGGATTTAGCTGCAGTTCTTGCAAAAGTTCTCATGTGTCTAATTTTTTTTGCTATACTTAGAACCCTCCTTTTTTTCTTTTATTATGTATAAAACACATGTGGTATATTATTTTTGATGTTGATAGAAATTTTTTTATCTACAACATGGTTTTATAGCATTGAATATGAATGTTTACGATGTTATTTTGAACCGTAGGAGTATCAGGCGTTTTCAGCAGAAATCTATACCTGTTGAGTTGTTGAAGAAATTTGTAAATGCAGCTAGGTTTGCTCCATCTGCCGCTAATCTACAGCCTCTTGAGTTTTTTGTGGTCACTGAAAAAAAACTTTGTTCAAAGGTTTTTGAAACACTTGGATGGGCTGGGTATATTAAACCCAAGTGGGTTCCTAGTGAGGATGAGAGACCAGTGGCGTATATAGTTATACTTGTGAGAGATGCTGATAAAAACCCTTGGCATGTACGTGATGCTAGTCTCGCTGCTGGTTATATTGTTCTTATGGCTGAAAGTGAGGGTATAGGTAGCTGTATTATCTGTAAAATTGATAGGGAGAAACTACATAAAAATCTTGAGTTACCTGAGAATTATTATGTGGATTCAGTTATTGCTTTGGGTTACAAAGCGGAGTATCCTGTTGTTGAAGAGTTGAAAGACTCTGTGGAATATTGGCGAGATAAAAAAGAAGTTTTACATGTACCGAAGAGGAAACTAGAGGATATTATACATATTAACAAGTTTTAAAAAAAAATTGTAGGCGCACTCTGTTTGTATGATGAAAAAACGAAGGGGGTTGTCAAAAAACAGGTTTTTTTGCTATACATCTCCAATCAAACCATGTAATTTATAGTACCATATAGAAAGATTTTTCCAGTTTATCGGCTTTGGGACAAAATTCTGGATCAGTCTTTCAGGATGATCACATAGGCTCTTTTACCGATATACTTCTTGGGTGCATCAACCTTGGCAGAATTACCAAACGGTGTTACTTTTTTCTCGTAGAAAAC
>Ga0190360_1001389_pt1 | contig 12546 bp, 9 predicted proteins | sample 48721834_MG_FD_161271 | JGI IMG/M metagenome (GOLD analysis project Ga0190360, IMG submission 161271) | Hydrothermal vent microbial mat bacterial communities from Southern Trench, Guaymas Basin, Mexico - 4872-18-3-4_MG | ecosystem: Environmental > Aquatic > Marine > Hydrothermal vents > Microbial... | reverse complement strand
CAGTGAGGGCGGAAACTTTATCAAGTCCCTACTTGCAAATGCATTGAGAACCAGGAAGAAACAGTCCCTGAAAGTCGTCAACGATCAATATGGTTCTCCCACCTGGACCTACCGCCTGGCTCATCAGATCGGTGAACTAATTAAGAATGGAGCAAGAGGGACGTATCATGCAACATCGGAAGGGTATTGCAGCCGCTACGAGTTTGCACGGCACATACTCGAGAAACTGAAGATAAAGGTGAATCTAGAGCCTTGTAGTCTTGAGGATCTATCCCAACCGGCCAGAAGACCTGTTAACTGTATCCTGGAAAACAGGCTGCTGAAGAAACAGGGCCTTAGTATTATGCCTGACTGGAAAGAGGATGTAGACATCTTCCTGGACTACTATGGAGAAAAACTCCTCAAGGAGGCAAAGGCCAGGAACAGTTGAGTTAATTGGAATCAGATAGCGCGGCCTATAAGTGCAGCATCCGATATGGCGGCCTTGGCGGTCCTTGGCTCAAGACAATCCCCTATTTGGTAGACAGGAATTTCTGTGCCTTTGAGTTGCTCGTAGAGCCTGTTGTCAGGTCTATTGCCTACAGCTATGACCACCGCTTCAGCTTCAAGAAATGATTCTACTCTATCAGGACCCTCCAACCACACTCCGTTGTCTTCGACCTTCGAGAGTTTGTGGCGGGTCAGGAATTGAACATTGTTCTCCCTTAATTGCTGAAGCAGCACTTTCCTTGTGACAGACTCTAATTGCTCAGCAAGTTTTCCAAGCTGCTCTACAATGGTGACGGAAGACCCGGTCTCGGAGAGGTGGTGCGCAACCTCACACCCTGTGGCTCCACCTCCGACTATTACGGTCCTTTTCCCAGCCACCTGGTCATCGCTAAATGCCTCGGATAGTGTTCGAACAATTGGTTTTTCGATCCCGGGCACCTCGGGCCTGATAGGGATTGAGCCTGTTGAAAGCACGATAACATCGGGCTTTTCTTTAGTTATTGTTTTTAGGGTCACTTCAGAATTCAGATGGGTTCTGACACCCGATTTTTCAATCTGCCTTTTCTGGAAGCGAATCAGACTGAGAAGTTCCTTCTTGTACTTGGTGACACTCCCTAGGGTAAGCTGCCCTCCCAGTTCGGCCTGCTTCTCATAGAGATGAACCTCGTGTCCCCGCCTTGCAGCAACCCATGCTACGTGCAACCCGCCGGGCCCGCCTCCGACTACCATGACCTTCTTGGGGGTGTCAGTTGGCACGAGTTCCATTTCCTTTTCCCTTCCAAGGGATGGGTTTACAAGGCATTCCACGCGTCCCTTTCGAAAAATAGACTGCATACACGTATTACAAGCAATGCAGATCCTGATATCGTCTACCCTTCCTTCCTTTGCTTTTAAGGGCATCTCCGGATCGGCTAGCAAGCCCCGGCCCACGCAAACCAGATCCGCTTTTTCCTGCTTAATGATGTCTTCGGCAACCAGGGGATCGTTGATTCGGCCAACAGCCATGACCGGCATTTTGAGCGCTCTCCTTATCTCTGCGGCTGAATCCGCCAGGCACGCTTTTTCCATGAACATAGGCTGAGAAATCCATTCAGGCGTTGCATCGTTTCCTGCTGAGACCTGTATGATGTCGAGCCCTGCGGGCACTAGAAGTTTCAGGATTTTTATGCTTTCCTCAACAGTTAGACCCCCGGGTACAAACTCCTGAGCGCTTATTTTGAAGGAAAGAGGAAAATCCTTTCCCACACGAGTGCGCACCTCACGGATGACTTCAAGAGCAAAGCGTGCACGGCCAGCCGTATCACCGCCGTAGCGGTCTTCCCTGATATTTGAGAAACCGGAGAGGAACTCGTTTATGAGATACCCATGTGCCCCATGAATTTCAATAAGCTCAAAGCCTGCCTCAACAGCTCTAGCCGCTGCATCGCCGAATTTGCGGATAATTTCCCTAATTCCCTCAACTGTGAGGGGCTCCACATCACCTTTGATGGTAGGGCAGGGGAGATTAGAAGGGGCCAGGGGTTTTCTCTTTATTACCTTGGCAGAGGTCTGCCTTCCCCCGTGGTGAATCTGCAATGCGGGGACAGCGCCCTCCGACTTCATTACTTGAGCTATTCGAGAGAACCCCTCTATGAACCTGTCATCATATATACGGGCCTGGTGCGCTGAGACAATCCCTTCGGGTGAGACGGCGCATGCCTCCACTATTACCATTGCAGGCCCGCCCGCTGCACGCCTTCTATAATGTTCAACAGTTTTATCGGTTATCGACCCGTCATCTTCAATTAAGAAAGAAGCGAGCCCAGGCATAACAATTCTGTTTTTCAATTCAATGTTCTTTATGGAAAAAGGTGAAAAAAGGTGTTGCATTGTCATCATCCTTAGAAAAATATTTTATTCAGGAGCTTCCTTTTGCCACCTGAACTCCAAAACTAATTTTGCAAAATATTCCGATTTTGACTAACGTGTCAAATAAAAATAAGAACACCTGGGGTTTTTCCCAGATGTTCCCTATCACCGGTGATCCGGCAGTGGTAACCGGAAGTGCGGGTCAATTGCGCAAAGCTGTTGCGACATCTTTTCAGATTAACTCAAGAGGTCGTCATAGAAGTCATTTCCCTTATCGTCAGTGATTATGAATGCAGGAAAGTCCTGCACCGTAATCATAAAGATCGCCTCCATTCCGAGCTCCTCAAATTCCAGCACCTCCATGTTTGTGATACACTCTTTTCCGAGGCGAGCAGCCGGCCCCCCGATTGAGCCGAGATAGAAACCCCCATATTTCCGGCATGCTTCTTTAACGATTTCTGAACGATTGCCCTTGGCCAGCATGACCATGGAAGCCCCTCGAGCCTGAAATATTGGCACGTAGGGATCCATTCTTGCAGCTGTAGTCGGCCCAAAAGAACCTGAGGCATACCCCGGCGGGGTCTTTGCAGGTCCTGCATAGTATATAATGTGGTCCTTAAAATAGCTGGGAAGATCTTCGCCCCTGTCAAGCCTTTCCTTCAAACGTGCATGAGCAATGTCCCTGGCAACAACAATTTTTCCGTTCAAAACAAGCCTGGTACCCACGGGATATTTGCTCAGCCTGGCTCGCACTTCATTCATAGGAAGATCAAGATCTATCTTCACAGCCCCTTTATCGGTCCACGCAGGGTGGGGCAAAAACCGCGAGGGATCGGTTTCGAGCTTTTCAAGAAAAATACCCTCTTTGTTTATTTTTGCCCTGATGTTTCTATCGGCATTGCAGCTTACCCCCAGACCAATGGGGCACGATGCACCGTGTCTTGGAAGACGTATTACACGTACATCTAGGCAGAAGTACTTTCCTCCAAACTGAGCGCCGATTCCCATTTTCTGTGAGATCTCAGTCAGAATCTTTTCAAGCTCCCTGTCCCTCAGAGCGCTTCCCCGGCCGTCTCCTCTCTGTGGGAGCCTATCCAGGTAACGAGCAGTGGCGAGCTTCACTGCCTTGAGGTTGGCTTCTGCCGATGTGCCGCCAACCACGAATGCCAGGTGGTAAGGAGGGCATGCCGCTGTTCCAAGGGTCTTCATTTTTTCGGCCATAAATTGCACCAGATTTTTTGGATTTAGAATCGCCTTTGTTTCCTGAAAAAGAAAAGTTTTGTTGGCCGATCCTCCTCCTTTTGCAAGGAAGAGGAAATCATAAGATTCACCTTCTCCCGCGTAAATCTCTATCTGGGCTGGCAGATTGCACTGGGTGTTTTTTTCCTGGAACATGGTAAGGGGGGCCATTTGTGAATAACGAAATGCATTTTTCGTGTAAGCATTGAAAATTCCTCTGGACAGTGCCTCTTCGTCAGAGTATCCCGTCCAGATCTGTTGACCCTTCTTGCCGATAACGATCGCTGTGCCTGTGTCCTGGCACATAGGGAAAGCCCTTTCAGCGGCAATGACTGCGTTTTTAATCAGCTCTAGGGCGACGTATTTGTCGTTCTCAGATGCCTCCTCGTCTTCCAGGATTCTGGAGAGTTGTTTGAGGTGTGAGGTTCTTAAAAGGTGCGATACATCCTTAAAAGCGTTCTCGGAGAGCAGGACAAGACCCTCGTATGCTACCTTTAGGATCTCCTTAGAGAACAGCTCTCCTGTTGAAATATGCTCCTTGCTCAGAAGGCGGTATTCGGTGGTGTCTTCCCTCAGGGGAAAAAGTTCAGAGTATTCGAATCGTTCTTGCATAAGGCTTTCCCCAAAATGTGGCTCTTGGCGCCAGCCATGTTAAGATTTGGCAGACTGAAAGGTTTCTCAATTCTTGCTGAAGGCTATTTTTCAGATGAACCAAAGCTCGCCTTTAGGTATTCCCTGTTGAATCTTGCTATGTTGGTAATCGAGATCTCCTTCGGGCATACTGCCTCACATTCTGTTTCATTGCTACAGTTACCGAAGCCAAGCTCATCCATTTTCCTCAACATAGAAAGTGCCCTTTTTGCAGCTTCAGGCCTTCCCTGTGGTAGCAGGGCAAGGTGGGAGATTTTTGCTCCCACAAAAAGCATGGCCGATGCATTCGGGCAGGCTGCTACACACGCACCGCACCCGATACAGGCTGCAGCATCCATGGCAAGCTCAGCTTTTTGTGCCGGAACAGGGATCGTATTTGCTTCAGGCGCACTACCCGTATTAACCGATATATATCCGCCTGATTGAATAATCTTGTCAAATGGACTTCTGTCCACAACAAGGTCCTTGATAATCTTGAAGGGTCTGGCACGCCACGGTTCAATGACCACGATTTCGCCGTCCTCGAAATGCCTCATATGGAGCTGGCACAGGGTGGTTGCCTTTTGTGGACCATGTGCAATCCCGTTGACCATGGCTCCGCACATACCGCAAATGCCTTCGCGGCAGTCATTGTCAAATGCTATGGGGTCCTTTCCCTCAAGGGTAATCTTTTCGTTAACAAGGTCAAGCATCTCCAGAAATGAAAGGTCCGTTGAAATATCTTTTGCTTCATAAGTTTCAAAATGTCCTTTATCCTCAGGCCCTTTTTGCCTCCACACCTTTAGAGTCAGGTTAATTGTTTTGCTCATTTGTAGCTCCTTGTAACAAGCTCCACATTTTCAAACACGAGAGGTTCCTTATGAAGAGAAGGTTTCCCCCCCGGACCATTGTACGACCAAGCTGCAACATAGCAGCCGATTTCATCATTTCTCAAAGCCTCATGGTCTTTTGTTTGAAAGGCCTCGTTAAAATGACACCCACAAGATTCTCTACGTGAAAGAGCATCTTCCACAAGCAATTCCGCAAATTCCAGAAAATCAGCCACACGGCCCGCCTTCTCAAGACTCTGGTTAAAATCCTCCGAACTGCCTGGAACGATAACGTTTTGCCAGAACTGCTCGCGGAGTTCAGGGATCAGCTCCTTGGCCTTTCGCATGCCCTCATCGTTCCTGGTCATACCACAATACTCCCAGAGAATATGGCCAAGTTCGCGGTGAAAATCATTGACTGTTCTTTTCCCATTGATTGAAAGGAGCTTCCTCGTGGTCTCTTGTGCCTGCTTTTGCGAGTCTAGAAATGCGGGATGGTCTTCGCTTACTGCCGGAAGCTCCGTGCCCGCAAGGTAACCACCTATGGTATATGGAATGATAAAATAGCCATCTGCCAGCCCCTGCATAAGGGCACTGGCCCCCAGGCGGTTGGCACCGTGGTCGGAGAAGTTCGCCTCACCGAGAACGAACAGCCCTGCTATGGTGCTCATCAAGTCATAGTCTACCCACAAGCCTCCCATGACGTAGTGCACTGCAGGGTAGATCATCATTGGAGTCTTGTAAGGATTTTCGCCAGTGATCCTTTCATACATTTGAAAAAGGTTTCCGTACTTTTTACGAATTACTTCTTCTCCATCACGCTGGATAGCATCTCTCAGGTCAAGGTACACCGCATAGCCAGTTGGACCGACCCCCTTCCCGGCATCGCACTGCTCTTTTGCATTGCGGGAGGCCACGTCACGCGGGACCAGGTTTCCAAAGCTCGGGTATTTTCTTTCAAGGTAATAATCCCTTTCATCCTCAGGAATCTGTTCAGGCGGGCGTTTGTCGCCTGGCTTTTTAGGTACCCAGACCCTGCCATCATTTCTTAAGCTTTCACTCATCAGTGTCAGCTTGGACTGGTAGGTACCGTGGACAGGAATACAGGTCGGGTGAATCTGAACAAAGGAGGGGTTAGCGAAAAAGGCGCCTTTTTTGTACGCCTTCCAAATAGCGCTCACATTGGAATTCATCCCATTCGTAGAAAGGTAGTAAGCGTTTCCATACCCGCCCGTTGCGAGAATAACAGCGTGGGCAGCATGACTTTCCATTGCGCCTGTAATAAGATTCCGGGTCACAACACCGCGGGCCCGCCCGTTTATCACAACCAGGTCAAGCATCTCCCGGCGCGGGAAAACCTTGATCCTTCCTGCACTCACCTGGCGCATCATGGCACTGTACGCTCCCAGCAGGAGTTGCTGGCCTGTTTGCCCTCGTGCATAAAACGTGCGCGATACCTGTGCTCCTCCAAAGGAGCGGTTGGCGAGAAGGCCCCCATACTCGCGGGCAAAGGGAACGCCTTGTGCAACGCACTGATCTATGATGTTATTGCTGATCTGTGCCAGTCGGTACACGTTGGCTTCTCTGGCACGAAAATCCCCGCCTTTGATTGTATCGTAGAACAGTCGCCAGATGCTGTCCCCATCGCCGGCATAGTTTTTAGCTGCATTAATGCCCCCCTGTGCGGCAATACTATGGGCGCGGCGAGGGCTATCCTGGATGCAAAATACTTTAACGTTGTATCCAAGCTCCGCCAGAGTGGCCGATGCGGAAGCGCCAGCAAGTCCCGTGCCTACAACAATAATTTGAAATTTTCTCTTGTTCGCAGGGCTGACGAGTTTCAGTTCAAAACAGTGCCTCTCCCACTTTGTTTCAAGCGGTCCCCCCGGCACCCTGGAATCCAACTCCATCAAAGAACCTCCTTATCTCGTGAAAATGATGAGCACGGGTATGGATGCAAAACCTGCCCCAATGACGAAACTCAAGACAGTACCAAAGCGCCTGATAAAGGGCATGTACTTTGGGTGATTGACGCCCAGGGTCTGGAATCCACTCCACAGACCATGACTTATATGCACAGCAACGATGATCACCCCAACAATATAGAAAAGAACCCATCCCCAGTGTGAAAAAGTGTGTGAGAGAATTACGAAATCATTCGTACCCGTTTTGTCCACGAATCGAAACTTTAACAGATGCACCACAATGAAGCCCAGTATTAAAAGGCCGGTATAAGGTTCCGTTGCTGAGCCGATTGTGCGGCCTCCTGCACTTTTCTTGACAGCATATCTGACCGGTCTGGCCCTCAGGTTTTCGAAAAAGAGAAGCAACCCTATGCTGATATGAAGCACTGCAAAGAACAACAATATCCATTCAGCGGCTGTTACCAGCCATTGCCACGAATGAAGGTGTTTAACATAGGAAAGGAAAGAATCCCGGCCTGCGTAAACAGTTAGATTACCCAAGAGGTGAAAAGTGACAAAAAGACAAAAAGCAAGTCCAGTTACGGCCATAATTTGCTTCTTGCCTATCGAGGAACTAAACGCTCTAATAAACCAGTTCATTTCTATCCCTCGCCCGGATTGAAGTTTTTTGTGTATCCAGATTTCAATCAACGCTTTCTTCCCCAGAGAGGTAAGGCGGGCAAGCGGCCCGCCTTTGCTTTTTACCGGCTTAAATCAAGAAAGAAATATTTACCATGCAATCAGTTACTTAACGTAAGACCAAGTTCACTTTGCTTATTTAATATCCTGTTTCAGAAAATTCAAGCAAAAATGGCACTGATCAAGCCTTTTAGTGGAAAACCAGCCCTTTCGGTTGGCACGAGGTGGAAGGTATTTTCTTATCAAGCCATTACCAAAAGCTTTGATCCGGTCGCTCTGAAAGCAAAATGGGTTGCGGGCACTTCTTCACACCCCGAGGTATGCTTCCCTGATTTCAGAAGAATTTCTTATTTGCTCGGACTTTCCTTCCGCCTTGATTACGCCTTCGTGCATGATATAGACATAGTCTGCTGCATCCAGAGAGGCCTCCGCGTTTTGTTCCACGAGAAGGATCGTGAGCCCCATCTCGGCTTTCATTTTCAGGATAGTTTTGAAGACCTCGGTTGCCAACAAGGGTGCGAGGCCCTGGCTCGGCTCATCGAGCATAATTAGTTCGGGTTTTGTCATGAGAGCGCGGCCGATAGTCAACATCTGTTGTTCTCCACCGCTAAGGGATCCGGCCAGTTGGTTTTTCCGCTCTTTAAGCCGGGGGAACAACGAATAAACAAGCTCAATGGATTCTTCTTTGTGCGCAAGGGCTTTCTTTACATAAGCTCCCATTGAAAGGTTCTCGTACACCCGCATGTTCAGAAAGAGGTGTTTTCCTTCGGGCGCCAGAACCAGACCCATCTCCACTTTCTTGTGTGTCGGAACAAGAGTGACGTCCTTTTCTTCATAGAAGATTTTGCCCCCCCACGGCTTTATTGAACCAAAGACAGTGGTAAGGAAAGTGCTTTTGCCCACGCCATTTGGACCGAGAAGTGTTGTTATTCTGCCTTTTTTTACCTCAAGGCTCGGTTTCCACAACACCTGCATTGGGCCATAACCTGATTCAAGCTCTCTAACTCTCAGCATCTCTATTCCTCAAGCGGGCGCCCGAGATAAACCTCCACAACCCTTGAATCTTCAAGTGCTTCTTTGGTCGGAGCATCAACAAGCTTCGAACCTTGATGCAGGACAATTACTTTCTCCGCCATTCCCAGCACAGCCCTCATGATATGCTCTACCATGGCAACAATCGCTATGTTTTCTTCAACAGCAATTTGCTTGATAAGGGAAACAGTCTGGTCAATATCCTTCGGGTGCATGCCTGCCATCGCTTCATCCATGAGAAGGAGCTTGGGCTTCATTGCCAGGGCGCGGGCAATCTCCATCATTTTCTTCTCCACAGCAGTGAGTGTGCTTGCCCGCTTTTTCCTGTGCTCTCCAAGCCCGATCCGTTCAATAATTTGATCAGCCAGCTCCAGAGACTCGTCTACGTTGATTTTCCCGCCAAGGCTGCCAAACATTGCTCCGACAGCTACATTTTCTCTCACTGTGGCCGAGCCGAACGGTCTGGGAATCTGAAAGGTCCGCCCCAGGCCCAACGGCGCCCTTTTGTAGGGAGGAAGACGAGTTATGTTCTTTCCTTCAAAAAAAACATCTCCCTTGTCTGGGAAATAAACGCCGCTGATAAGGTTAAACAACGTCGTTTTTCCGCTTCCATTCGGCCCCACTATTCCAACGAACTCTCCTGAATTTATTTTCAGACTTACCCGATTGACAGCAACCAGGCCGCCAAACCTTTTTGTAACATTTTCAAGCCTCAATAATACCATGGCCAGCCTTAAATTATAAAACGCATAAGGGTTGAATCCCTGAAAGATTTCTTCAGCATCCCGATAACGCCCTCCGGAAACAAAATGATGATAATGATGATGATTGGGGCGAAGATAAGAAGCTGAAATCCTGGCAGAAAAATTGAAAGATAGTATTTGGAAATCCCATAAATAAGCGCTCCCGCAACAGGACCGAGGAGAGTGCCAGCGCCACCAAGAAGCACGATGATGATGGCTTCGATAGTGTAATGTATCTCAAATACCTCCGGGGGGAATACATACGGCGTCTTTAGTGCCCAGGAGGTGGCGCCAACAAGACCTGCAAAACTGGCGCTGGTTATAAAAGCTATGATCTTGTATTTAGTTACGTTAATCCCCATCACTACAGCTGCATCTTCATCTTCTCTTAGAGCAGTTAATGCATATCCGATTTTACTTTTCATATAGAAAAGTGTTACAAATGCTGCCAGTACGGCAATGATCAGAACTATCACATCTGCCCAAAAAGTGGAAAGGGCGCTTGCAGTTTCTCTTCCGAGGATCTGATTGAGCTGCGCGGTAAAAATCATGCCATCTGAACCATTCCAAATTTTCGCTCCTTCAATGAGGAACCTGAATCCTTCATTTACACCTATGGTCGCAATAGCAAAATAGGCGCCCCTGAGCCGTAGTGCCACGGCGCCCACGGCTACTGATAAAAGCGCAGCCATTACCAAAGCCATGGCAAACCCTATCGCGACGATTAGCACTCCAAGAGCTTCAACGTGCGCCAGCCGCGTTATTGCAATAGCCATTCCGTACGTTCCAACGCCCATGAACGCGACGTAACCAAAGTCGACATATCCGGTCATTCCAAGGAAGATATTAAACGCCTGCCCCAGGGCGCAATAGAAAAGGAGGGTAGATACAAGTTGCCACATTCCAGAAACGTTTTTCCCCACGAGAAAAAGAATAAAATAGGCTGCAAATACAGGAAACAGGGGGTAATATCTTTGGACAGTTTTTCTCATTTTGCTTTAAGAATTCCAGTGGGTCTGATCAGGAGGATGACCAATAACATCACGAAAGATAAGAACCGGGTGAGTGCGAAAGGCTCTACGCCGGGAATCAAAGCGAACAGAGTATAGGAACCGTTTTCTACGATTCCAAAGATCAGGCCTCCGAAAAAAGCACCGTATGGAGAGGAAAGTCCGCCCAGAACGGCTATTACAAAGGCTTTGAGAGTGTACCCACCTCCCATGTACGGGTTGATCCCAACAGGGATAAACATGGTGACAAGAACTCCGCTGGCAACGGTGAGCCCGATACCAATGGCAAAACTCAGAGCATAGACCCCTCCCACATTTACGCCGCAAACCCTGGCTCCCTCATCGTCTTCAACTACGCTTCGCACCGCTGAGCCCGCGCGGGTCCTGTTAAACCACAAATAGAGTAACAAGGCGATGATGATACTGCCAATGCAGGCATACAGCTTAGCCACAGGTAACACAGTGACACCAAGATTAATTTTGCCTACAACCCAGTTATAACCGCGGAATTCTGATCCAAAAATAAGTTTAACGAGCTCCTCAAGCAAAATGCCGATAGCAAAGGTCGCCAACAATGTGGACAGCTCAGGGGCCTTAAGCAGCTTTCTTATGGCCAGCGAATAAAAAATAAGCCCCAGCCCAAGTCCTACCGCAAAAGCGATAGGAATGGAAAATATTGGATTTAAACCCAAGGCGTTGAAGATCCACAGGGTAATAAATGCTCCCACCATAATAAAAGCCCCATGCCCGACATTGACAACTTTTAGAACCCCAAAAATGAGGCTCAAGCCCATGGTGGCCATGCCATAGATTGCGCCTAGCACAAGGCCTTGGATCAAATTGCCGGCAAGGTGCTCTAATAACATGGTAGAAACTCCACGCGGTGTATCTCCTTTTAGTACAAAAATCGCCGCCACCAAAGCACTTCTTCTCTGGTGGTGACGATTCTAGGTACTTATCTTGGAACTGCCAGCTTCCCTTTGGCCTTTTCAGCAAAAGTAGGCATTGGGTAAACAAGTTTACCAGTTTGACCCTCCGGAGGCCATACAATTACTCTTTTACCCATTTGCCATTGCACATCCACCATAGAATGGCCAATTTGAAGTCCTGTATCATCGATATCCCATCCACCATAAAAAGACATAAATTTGAGGTCTCCAAGAGCAGCCCTAATTTTATCAGAATTCAAGGAATTAGCTTTTTTAGCAGCCAGTACATAAGCCAGCACCTGTGCCCCCGCTTCTGCAGCGTGGTAATCAGGTATGATATTTTTTCCTATGGCTTTTTTGAAAAGGGCTACGAAACCATCCTGGGTTGGCCCAATCCAGGGCAGTCCCGCTTTCTTTGCTCTCGACTCAGAGTACTTTACGCCGTACTCCCAGTGCGAGGGCCCCATCACACCTTCTGCCATAGAAGTAAGTGCTTTATAGAATGCTGGCAGAGTTGCTGCGGCAATCAGTGAAAGGGCTTTTACATTAATATCCAGGTCAGCCATTTGCCTGTTAAACAGTTGCCCATCTTCAAAATGGCCACCCCCAAGGATAAAATCAGGCTTTGCTCCTTTAAAGGCTGAAAGAAGGGGAGTCAGATCCGTTACTCCCTTTGGATAGGTCCGCTTAAAGACAATATTGAACCCAAGCTTCTTAGCGTGGGCCTCAGCACCTTCCATGACCATTTTCGCGAATTCAGAGTCTTCATATGCCAAGGCAACTCTCTTTGCTGCAGGGTCAATCTTATGGATCATGTCAAGGGTCCCTTCATGGTACCTTGACGCAGGCCCTATTGTCTGAACGATATACCTGAAACCCTGTCGGAAAATCTTATTATTGGCTCCGCCGTGATCCATATAGAGCATCCGATGGCTTTCTGCAACAGGAGCACCTCTGAGCGTAAGGCCAGAGCTGTAGGGCGCAAAAACAACATTGACTTTGTCTACTGTAATCAACCGTCCGATGAGGCTTGTAACTGATTCCTTTTTAGACTCACAGTCATAGTATTTATATTTTATGAGATACTTCTTTCCGCCAATTTTTACACCTCCATAGACATTATTGATCCAATCTACACAGGCTTTTACACCTCCAAGAGCTTGCTCCCCTGCCTTTGCATATTTCCCCGAAAG
>Ga0190360_1001387_pt1 | contig 12556 bp, 9 predicted proteins | sample 48721834_MG_FD_161271 | JGI IMG/M metagenome (GOLD analysis project Ga0190360, IMG submission 161271) | Hydrothermal vent microbial mat bacterial communities from Southern Trench, Guaymas Basin, Mexico - 4872-18-3-4_MG | ecosystem: Environmental > Aquatic > Marine > Hydrothermal vents > Microbial... | reverse complement strand
ATTAGAAAAAACAGAAGAAGAAATAGAGGAAATTTTTCGTCCTCAAACTTATGAATTTGAACAAGGCAACTCACCTTCGATAAAAGCAAATGCGTCATCTCAAAAATCTTCAAAAAATTTAAGGGGGTTCTTTCCTTTAACTAAATGGCAAAAATTCATCATTGTTTCTGTTGTCCTTGTTTTACTTTTACTTGTTCAAAACATCATTATCTCAAGAAAAAATGCTCAATTACAAAAAGAACAAGCTTTAATAGATGATTTCACTGCTGAATTTAGGACAAAAAAGCAACAATTAGATTCAGCCCAAGAAAAAGAAAAAATATCTCTTTTAGAAGACTTAAAAAATATCCTCGAATCTTTCCCAAAAAATAGCAAAACAGCAGAAGAAGTTTTTAATAACTTAAACCAAGAATGGCTTACCTACTTAGAAGAAAATTATCAATACCATTATTTGCCTGAACTTTCAGCTGTATTTGATTTAAATACCCTTGGCTCACCCTTCAATCCAACAAACTTAATCACAAAAGATGAAAATAGTTTTTATCTGGTTAATAAACAAACCAATACACTTTATCAAATAAATTTGAAACTTAACCAAGGTGAAGCTATTACTTCCTTTAAAAACATCCCTGAAATTAAAAAAATAATTTCTTTAGACAAAGATAATATCCTCCTTGTTGATAAACAAAATGGTATTAGTCGCTTTAATCTTAAAACCAATTCTTTAACCCCTTTGAAAATTGAAAAATCAGAAGAAAATCAGGAGATTTCAAACATTGCCTATTATGGAGGAAGAATTTACATCTTGGATAAAACTCAAAATCAAATTTTTAGATACCCTGAAACAATTGCTGGTTTTGCTAATGGCGCAAAATGGTTAAAAGAAAATCAAGCCCGCAATTTTACAAATGTTGTTGATTTTGCTATTGATGGTTCTATTTATTTAGCTAAGAGCAATGGCTTAATTTCCAAATTTTACCTAGGAGAAGAACAAACATTTAATTTTGAGAATATATTTCCTTTAATCACTGAACTTAATTTCTTTAGTACATCTCCTGAAACAAAATATCTTTATTTAGCAGAAAATAAAACAAACCGAGTCATTATCTATGATAAGGAAGGGAATTTAATTAAACAAATTTCTAGTCCTGTCTTGGATAATATAAAAGATATAAAACAAAAACAAGAAAATATTCTTGTCCTTAATGGAACAAGAATATTTTCTTTTCCTTTAGAGAAAAAATAAGAGAAGTTATTTCAAGCTAACCTTTGCTCCAGCTTGTTCTAACTTCTTTTTAATTTCATCAGCTTCCTCACGAGAAACTCCCTCTTTAACTATCTGAGGAGCATTATCTACTAAGTCCTTTGCCTCTTTTAAGCCAATCTGAACAATTTCTCTCAGTGCTTTTATCACTCCTATTTTATTATCTCCTGCATCAGTCAATTCTACATTAAACACTGTCTGCTCACTTTCGCTTTGCCCTTGCCCTCCTTCCTGGCCTGCGCTAACTCCAGCAGTAGGAGCCATGGCTACAGGAGAAATATCGTACTTTTCTTCCATGACCTTTACTAACTGAGATAATTCCAGAATATTCAACTTTTCTATTTCTTGAATAATTTTTTTAAACTTTTCTGGAATCTCTTTCTCTTGTTTTTCATCTTGTTTTTTTTCTTGTTTTTTTTCTTCGCTCATAATTACTTTTTTGTTAAACTATCTAAAATATAAACCAATTTAACTAAATTAGACTTCAAATCTCCAACAAAACGAGTTAAAGGAGCTTTTAACCCTCCTACAAACAAAGCAGTTAATTCTTGTTTTGAAGGTAATTTTGCTAGATCAGCTGCATCCTGTTCTCCTAAATATTCGTTCCCCCAAATCCCTCCAAGAACCTTAAAATTCTGCTTTTCTTTAGCAAATTTACTGGCTATTTTCACTGGGACAATTTCATCTTCAAGTCCAAAAACTAAACCTAAGCCCCCTTGTAATTCCTCAACTTTTTGTTTTAAATTATCATTCACAACCTTACACAAAAGAGTTTTTTTTATCACTTGATACTTACAATTGTTCTCCCTTAACTTGCTCCTTAGTTCATTCAATTCATTGGCTGATAAACCATAATGGTCTGTAAATAAAACAATCTTAGCCTTTGTTAAGGTTTTCTCTAATTCTTTTATAATTTTTTCTTTTTGTTTACGTGTTTTTGGCATAATAATAAATTTTACCTGCTCTCCAAAGAAAGCAGGTATTATTTATCTGACTAAAACAAAAAGTTAAAACAAATACATAAATAACCTCGGCAGGTTTTTTAAGGTTAAACCCCCTGCTTTCTTTGGTTTTAATTTATAAGAACTTTACTCTATTTATTCTAAAATACAAAAAATCAATTTTTTTGTCAATACCCTAACTATTATTTCCTGCTTTTTTTCCCAACACTTTTTGCTTTCTCTTCCTTTACTTCCACTTTCACTTTCTTTGTTTTTCCCATTTTTGGCGATTTTTCAGGAATTACCACCTTTAATACTCCGCCTTTATACTCTGCCTTTGCTTTATCTTTTTTCACCTCTACTGGCAATAAGACAACCCTTTCAAAGCTACCTCTTTTTATCTCTTTTCTATAATAATCCCCTTTCTTTGTTTCTTTTTTCTCTTCCCTTGACCCTTTTACTTTAAGGTAATTATCTTCTATTGAAATATCTATTTTATTTGGATCAACCCCTGGCAGGTTTATCTCAACAAAAACTTTCCCGCCCTTTCTGTAAACGTCTGTAGCTAAATCCCAACTAATTTTGGGCAAAGATGGCCAAAAGTCCTCATCAAAAAACCTTTCTATTTCTTTAAAAGGTTCCCATTTTGTAATAGGCAACATAAGCAATTTAAATTTTAAAATATGTCAAAACGACCTTTGGAAATAAATTTAATAAATCTAATTTTTAAGTCAAGGGAGAGATATAATGTTTAAAAAATTTTATCTTGGATTTTCTAAAGCTTTAACCCCACAAAGTCGTTTCCCTGAAAGAAATTCTAACATTGCTCCCCCGCCTGTTGAAATAAAAATATTGGGATTTGCTTTAACTAAATTTTTAACTAAATTATTCCTAACCTGATTAAAACAAACAATTGTCTCCCCTCCTCCAAGAATAACCTTCGATTTACTTTGCAAAAGTGCTTGAATTATTTTTTTGGTTCCTTTATCAAAAGGTTTTTTCTCAAAATAACCTAAAGGGCCATTCCAAACAATCATCTTTGCTTTTTTAATAGCTTCCACAATAAAATATACACTTTCTTTGCCGATATCTAAAATTTTAAAGTCTCCTTTTAAAGAATTAACATCTTTTACTTTTATATTTTTTACTTTGCCTCTTTGCAAAATAACCACATCAAAAGGTATGATAATATTTTTCTGTTTTAATAAACTGGAATCCAAGTTAATTTCTTCCTTAAAAGAAGAGCCAACATTAATTCCTTTGTTAAAAAGAAATGTATTAGCAATACCCCCGCCAATAAAAATGAAATCAGCTATTCTTTTAAAACCTTTTAATAGCTCTATTTTTGTAGAAATTTTAGCTCCTCCAGAGATTAAAACAAAGGGGTGTTTTGGTTTTTCTAAAACATTCCTTAAAGTTGTTATTTCTTCTTGCAAACGAATTCCAGCATAACTTGGCAAAAATTTTGGCAAACCAACTATAGAAGAATGCTTCCTGTGGCAAACTGAGAAAGCTTCATTAACATAAATGTCTCCTAATTTAGATAGTTTTTTAGAAAAAGCAAAATTATTTTGTTTTTCTTCAGGCCAAAAACGAATGTTTTCCAAAAGGAAAAAACTCCCTGATTTAGCTTGATGAATTTGAGAAACTGCCCTTTCTGAAAAAGGATTTTCAATAAATTGTAGGCTCTTCAAAATTTTATCCTGACGGGCAAGCCATGAAATTAAATTTTTAAAACTTAATTTCTTCTTTCCCCTTTCTTTTTCAGGTTTTCCTAAATGACTAATTAAAATAACCTTTGCTTTTTTCTGAGCAAGCAACTTTAAAGTAGGCAAACTTGCTTTCAAACGAAAACTATCTAAAGGCAGGCCATTTCTTAAAGTAAAATTAAAATCTACCCTAACTAAAGCTCTTTTATTTTTTAAATTTTTTAATATTTTAACAGATTTCATCATTGGATTTGTGCTTTTAGTTGCCTTGCTAAATCTTCATGCTTCTCCTGTATTTTTGATAAATAAGAACTTAATTTCTTGCTGTTCCCTCCTTGTTTAGCAAGAAAAACACAAAAAACCTGTCCCTGAACGTCATCAGGGGAATTTTTAAACAATTTATCACAGAAATAAAGGGCTTTTCCATAATCTCCTGCTTTTTGATAAATCTGAGCTATATATTTATCATAGCCTGGCTCATAATAATGCTTGCCCCAAACAGCTTTTTCAAAAATTTTTCCAGATTCTTCTTCTTTTCCAGAAAGCAGATAAATAATTCCTAAATTCCACCAAGACATACCAATATCTCCTTGTAAAATTACAGCTTTTCTTGCTAAATCTAATGCTTTATCAAAATCTTTTTTTAAAATGCTAATTCGGCTTAAAGCATAATATATTTCTTGTCTTTGTGGGGAAAGCTCTAATGCTTTTCTTAAACTGCTTTCTGCTAAGCTGAGATTTTCTTTATCCAAAGATGCACCCAAGCCGTATAGTTCTCCTAAATAAAGCCAATAACGAGCATCTAAAGGATGTTCTTCAACATTCTTTTTCATTTCTTGAATAGCAAAACTTAAACCAGAATTATAAAGATCTTTATTTTCCGGATTTATATTCTTAGAAACAGCTTCACTTAAAAGGCATCTTATTTCTGGATTAGTAAAAGACGTACTATTTAATGATTTAGAAAACCAAGCCAATCCCCTTTCTAGATCAATTTTAGATATCTGCGTTGCCTGATAGCCTTGACAAGATTTTATCAAAGGTAAAATGTTAAAATTCCACAAGCAGAAAATTAAAACAATTAAAGAAAAAAGAACAAAAATAGGTAAAGGAAGATTAATCTGCTTTGTTTCTCTGTTATCAACAGGGACTTTGCTTACTTGCTCTCTTTTATTTTTATCAGAGACTAAATAAAAAACAGCTAAACTAAAGAAAAAGCCAATTAAAGGAGCTGGTGTATCAAAAACAAAAATATTTTGAATAAAATAAGCAACAACTAAACTAAGCAAGAAATTAATACTTTTTTTATTTTTGTTCTGCCTCCAAATCCAAAAAACACTAAGAAAAATAAGCAAATAAGAGAAAAATCCAATAATCCCACTTAAGCTTAAAATATCTATTAACTGATTGTGAGAATGGTCAAACCAGGTTGCATCTAGGCCTTTTTTTAAATATGAAGGGTTGTAATACTTATTATAAATTAAATTGTAATTCTCCCATCCCCAGCCTAAAACAGGCCTTTCTAAAAACCCATTAATACCCATTTTCCAGGCATTTAATCTATCTTGGGCACTAGCCATTAAATGAGAAATTCTCCGCAAAAAAACAGGACTATGGGCAAAATTCTTACCTTGAATCAAAATAATTCCCGCAGTTAAAACAATAATTGAGCCAATAAAAACTAATCCTAAAATAATTCTTTTTTTTCTGTTTTTTATCTGAAAAACCAATAAACCTAAACACAAAATCAAACCAATTATTAAAGACAGGATTACTCCCCGTGAAGCAGACAAAAGAATAATCAAAAAACTAAAAAGCGCAAAAAATAAGGCCAAGAATCTCCACTTAGTTTTTTCTTCAACAAAAAGAAAACAAGCAAGAAAAAAATTAATTAAGGCATAAGCCCCAACAAAAATCGGATTTCCCAAAGTAGAACATAAGCGAGCCTGATCCTGCTTAATTAAAAACTGAAGCCCTAATTTTTGTCCCAAGCCATAAATCCCAACTAAGAAACAAACAACTAAACTAGTCCAGATTAAAAATCTAATCCGTTTCTGAGTTTTAATTACTGAAATTAAAACCAAGAACCATAACCAAAAATGAATCCAGGTAATCACTCCAGTCATTCTTTCTTGATTGGAAAAAAAAGAACGATAAACATCTAACCCAAAGATCCCTGAAAGAACAAGAGCAAAAATAAAAATACTTAAAGTAAGAACTAAAGGATTTCTTAAATTCGGTCTGAAGTCTTTATTATATAAAGCTAATCCCAACCAAAGGAAAAAAATTATCTCTACAATAATCCTAAAAAATATGACTTTTGGAAAAACAAAAGGGAAAATTGTCTTTTTTAAGACTAAAAGAGGCAGGAATAAAATTAAAATATTACCAAAGTAAATTATTTTTAATAATAAATTTTGCCAATCCTTCCTCATATAATATAAGTTTTTAATTAAGCGCTGTGTTTTATTTCAATAACATCTCCATCCTGAACTACATAATCCTTACCAACTATTTTTACTAAACCCTTTTCTCTTGCCTCAGAATACCCTCCTGCTTGTAATAAATCTTCAAAACTAATAACCTCTGCCTTAATAAAATACTTCTCAAAATCACTATGAATAACCCCTCCTGCTTGAGGAATTTTCGTCCCTCTTTTAATTGCCCAAGCTCTAGATTCATCTGGACCAGTAGTAAGAAAAGTTATTAAATCTAAAAGATTAAAAGCCTTTTTTATTAAAATATCTATGCTACTTTCACTTTTTAAACACAACTCTTTGCGTTCCTCAGAATTCAAACTGCTTAGCTCAAATTCACTTAAAACATCCATAATTAAAAAGTCCTCCTTCATTTTTTTAAACTCCTCAATAACCTCTGGAGAAATTTCCTCTTGTTTGCCATTTAATAAAAAGAATCTTGGCTTAGTTGTCAAAAATTGAAAGCTCTTAACTATTTTTTGTTCTTGTTCGTCAAAATCACTTTGTTTTAAAATTATTCCTTTTTCTAAAGAATCTCTAATCCTTAAAAGAATGTCCAACTCTTTTTTCTCTTCTTTGTTTTCTTTTATCTGAACTGTTTTTTTTAATTTTTCTACTCTTTTTTCTATTGTCTCCAAATCTTTGAGGATTAGTTCTGTTTCAAGAATTTCTTTTTCAGCAATTGGGTCTACTCTTGATTGCACGTTAACTACTCTACCACTTAAAAAAGCCCTTAATACATATAAGATTGCGTCAGTTTCACGAATATGAGAAAGGAATTGATTACCTAATCCCTGCCCCTGGCTAGCTCCTTTAACCAATCCAGCAATATCATAAAATTCTATTGTTGAATAAACCTTCCTTTTTGAATTTTCCATTTGAGCTAATTTATCAACCCGCTCATCCATAACCTCAACAACCCCAACATTAGGATCAATTGTACAAAAAGGATAATTAGCTATATCCACTTGCTTTTTGGTAATCAGTTGAAACAAAGTTGATTTACCAACATTAGGCAAACCAACAATCCCAATGCGGACAGACATATTAAAAAAAATTAGAAATGTAGTTAAATTTTTACAGTAATATTCTATCACAAAAAAATCAAAATGAAAATAAACAAATTGACCTTAAGAATTGAAATAATATAATAAATATTAACGGGATGTAGCATAGCAGCCTAATGCGCCACGTTCGGGACGTGGAGATCGTGGGTGCAAATCCCACCATCCCGATATTAATTTTGCCAACTTATTTATTAGTTTTCCGAAGTAATTCCCGGAAACTGCCTCTGGGATTAACTAAAATAAACCAGGCTCTAAAACTTACTGCCTGGCTTTTAATCTCCAAAATTTATTATGCCTGATTTTTAAAAACAAACTAATTAAGATAAACTATTCCCTTGGATGTTTTATTAATTCCAGCTGCATTGCCTTCATCTGTATCCAGATGAACAGCTAATTTACAGCTCGGGCTAATCCTCAAATAAACTTTATAAAAAACCACTGGCCTTAAACTATTTTTTATTTCTAAACTAACAAATTTTTTCCTTTTTAAATTATATCTCCTGGCAAAAGATTCTGGGCAATGTAAATGTCTTAAGGGGATAATAACCCCTGATGAAACCCTAATCCTTCCTTTAGGACCCTTAATTACACATTTGCCTGCATTCTTTAAATCACCAGAAAGCCTAAAAGGGGCTTTTATCCCTAAAAAATATGCATCTGTTTGTGAAATTTCTACTTGGGTATAATCCCTAACAGGGCCAATAACTCTTACTTTTTCAAAAAAGCCCTTTTCACCGTAAATGGTTACTGTTTCTTTAGATGCAAATTCTCCAGGCTGAGAAAGAAATTTAAATTTTCTCAGCTTGTATCCTTTACCAAAAAGTTTTTCTAAATCTCTCTTTTTCAGATGAACATGGCGAGCTGAAACTTCAACTATTACAGGAAATTTTATTTGTTTAGCCATAAAACTATTTTTTTAATAAACCATTTTGAGCCCCTATCTTAGATAATACAGCTCCACTATTAACAATCCCTTTTTTCAAAGCTCTATAAATACAAGCCTTTTTAATATATTCGGCAAGGAAACCGCTAATAAAAGCATCCCCTGCTCCTGTACTTTGAACAACTTTTATCTTTTTAGCTGGACAATGATAAAAATTTTTCCCATCAAAAGCTCGAGCTCCTTTGGATCCTTGAGTTATCACAACTATATTTGGGCCTAATGAATTAATTATTTTTAAAACCTCCTTAATAGACAAATTCTTTTTTTTAGTAGTTCTAAAAACTATTTCTCTGGCTTCATCTTCATTAACAACAAAAATCTGAACCTTATCTATAAATTTCAAAAAAATAGGCAAATTACTACTAAATTGAACAAATCCTGGATTCCATAAAATAGGTTTCTTTTGCCTAAGGACAAAGTTAAAAATTTTTTGCCAATTGGAAAAACTTAAAGAAGAAACAACAAACCATTTTGCTTTTATTCCTTTAGAAGGAACTTTTAAATTGTTATTTGCCCCGCGAAAAGAAAAAATAATCTGTTCTCCTGTTTGTTTTGAGCTTAAAATAAAAGAAAATCCTGTTTTTTGATTTTCATCCTTTTGAATAAAACTTAAGTCAACCTTTTGTTTTTTTAATTGTTTCAAAATATCCTTAGCAAATTCATCATTACCTACTCTACCCACAATTGTTGCTTTTAAGCCTAAGCGAGATAGACCTACAGCAATATTTGCTGCTCCTCCGCCTGGGGTAAAATAACACTCTTTTAGATAAAACTTTGCCCCTGATTCTAAACAAAAAAGTTGTTTGGCTAAAACATCATGAGAATTAACTATTTTTTCTTTGTCTGTAAATAAAATAATATCCTGAACTATTCCGCCAATACAAGCAACATCAAACATAATTTAAAAATTTTATTACTTTAAATATCAATATTAGATGCCTGACGAGCATGAACCTGGATAAACTTTTTTCTTGGCTCTACCTCTTTGCCCATTAAAACCTGAAAAGCCTCATCTGCTTGAATAGCATCTTCTACAGTTACTTGTTTTAAAACCCTTGAAGATGAATCCATAGTTGTTTCAAATAATTCTTCTGGATTCATTTCTCCTAAACCCTTGTATCTCTGAATTTCAACCTTTAAAGATGTGCTTTTAGACTGCTCTTGTTGAGGCTCTGCGCTCCCATCTAAAGACTTAATTTTAAATTTCTTGCTCTTTTCTTTTTGTTCTTGTTTTTCTTTTTCTTTACTCCTTAATTGGGATAAAAGCTCTTCCTTCTCTTTTTCTGTATAAACATAATAATCTCTACCTTTAAAGGTAATTTTATAAAGGGGTGGGCAAGCAATATAAATATATCCTTGTTCAACTAGTTGTGGGAAAAATCTCCAAAAAAATGCTAAAAGTAATGTTTTTATATGTGACCCGTCAACATCAGCATCAGTCATTATGATTATTTTGTGATAACGCAGTTTGCTTAAATCAAATTTATCTCCAATGCCTGTCCCTATAGCTAAAATCAAAGACTTTAATTCCTCATTAACCAAGATTTTTTCTAACCTTGCTCTTTCAGCATTAAGTATTTTCCCGCGTAAAGGCAAAATTGCCTGAAATTCCGGATTTCTTCCTTGCCTTGCTGATCCACCAGCACTATCACCTTCAACAATAAAAAGTTCGGATAATTGGGGATCCCTTGAAGAACAATCTGTTAATTTCCCTGGCAAAGACAAAGAATCTAAAACCCCCTTTCTTAAAACCATTTCTCGAGCCTTTTTTGCTGCATGTCTTGCCCTTGAAGTTAAAATACACTTATTAATAATTGCCTCTGCTGATTTAGGGAATTCTTCTAAAAAAGATTTAAATGCATCTGAAAAGATGCCCTCAACAATCCCTCTTACTTCTTCATTACCTAACTTGCCTTTTGTCTGCCCTTCAAATTGAGGATTGGGAAGACGAACACTAATAATTGCTGTTAGACCTTCTTTAGTATCATCACCTGATAAATTAGGATCTTTTTCTTTAAGAAATCCCCTTTCTCTAGCATAATTATTTAAACTTCGAGTTAAAGCTGAACGGAATCCAACCAAATGGAACCCCCCATCAGGGGTAAAAATATTGTTGGCAAAACCTAAAACATTTTCTTTATAACTATCTATATATTGAAGGGCTATTTCTACAAAAATTTTATCTTTCTCACCGGAAACATAGAATACATCTGTTAAAGGAATACTAGTTCTATTAAAATGCTTTATAAAGGACTTGACTCCCCCTTCAAAGTAAAAAGTATAAGATTGCCTTTGCTTATTGTTGCGACAATCAACAACTTGAATTTTTACCCCTGGAGTTAAATAAGCTTGCTGACGGAAATGATTAAGAAGAGTTTTCAAATTAAAAGTTAAGTCTTTAAAAATAGATTTATCTGGTTTGAAAGTAATAATTGTCCCAGTTCCTTGTACTTTTTTAACTTTTTTAAGCTTTGCTTGAGGTTTCCCATATTTATAAACCTGTTCATACAAATAGCCACCTCTTTTTACTTCTGCTTTCAAATACTCTGATAAAGCATTAACAACGGAAACGCCTACTCCATGTAAACCTCCTGAAACCCTATAAATATCATGCGAAAACTTTGCTCCAGCATGTAAACGAGTCATTACCAACTCTAACCCGGATAATCCTGTTTTTTTATGAATATCAACTGGAATACCTCTTCCATCATCAGTAACTCTTACTAAATTATCATCAAAAAATTCAATGGTAATATTTTTGGCATAACCAGCAATAGCTTCATCAATAGAGTTGTCAACAACTTCATAAACTAAGTGATGAAAACCACTAGGGCCAGTTGACCCTATATACATTGCTGGCCTTTCTCGAACCGCTGTTAGGCCATCAAGGACCGTTATTGATTCTGCTTTATATTCTTTTCCCATTTTTTATCTTTGTTTATGCAAACGACGACGAATAAAAGCAGGAATATCTAATTCACTGCTATAAAAAGACTCTTTTTCCTCCTCTTTATTTCTTTTATCCTGATTAGCTACTGGTTTTTCTTTGTCTTTAGTTTTACTATCTAAAAATTCTTGTTTCTCATTCTTAGTTAATGAAAAGGATGAGATCCTAGCTGAAGAGAACTGGAAATTATTACTTCCTTCAAATGAAGTGGCAATTAAAACAACTTTAATTTTTGAAGATAAAGAATTATCAACACAAAGTCCAAAAATGACTTTTGCTTCAGGATTAACCTCCTGGCTTATCTTTTCTATTACTTCTTTAATTTCATCAAAACTAATATCAGGACCATGACTAATCAAATAAAATATCTTTTTGCTATTTGAAAGAGAAAATTCTGGAGGGATGCCTTTCATTAAACTTTTCAAAGCCTTTTCCTTCCTATTATCTCCCTCCCCTATTCCAACACTTAAAATTCCTGGTCCTCCTTTTTCCAAAATTGCTCTTAAATCAGCAAAATCTAAATTAATTAATCCAGGTTGAATTAGCGATTCAAATATACCTAAAATACCGTTAGTAAAAATACTATCAGCTAATTCAAATCCTTTAATTAAGGAAACCCCTGCAGGTAAATTTTTAAATAGCTGATCATTAGAAATAGCTATAACAGTATCAGCTGAATTTACTACCTCTTTTAACCCATTTTCAGCAATTAAACTCCTTTCTTTACCCTCAAAACTAAAAGGTTTAGTTAGTAAAACAACTGTTAAAATACCTAATTGCCTAGCTATTTCAGCAATTACTGGGGTAGCTCCTGTGCCAGTCCCTCCTCCAAAACCAGCAATAAGAAAAAGAATATCCGCCCCTTTTATTACATCTGCCAACAAATCTTTATCTGTTTCAGCTGAAGCTCTCCCTAAAGCAGGATTCATTCCTGCTCCTAATCCTTTTGTTACGCTCTTGCCAATTACTATTTTTTTTATGGAACGAGGTAAAGACTTTAAATCTTGTTTATCAGTATTAACTGCTATGTATTCCAAACCACTCGTCCTTTTTTTCTTAAGACGAGTTAAGATATTTCCTCCAGCGCCACCTACACCAACTACCTTTATTTTCAACCCAAAATTCTTTACTTCTTTACCACTTTTAGTATTTTTTGTTTCCTTTAATGTCCTTTTTTTACTTCTTGTTTTTGTTTTCTTTAATTTTTT
>Ga0190360_1001381_pt1 | contig 12590 bp, 12 predicted proteins | sample 48721834_MG_FD_161271 | JGI IMG/M metagenome (GOLD analysis project Ga0190360, IMG submission 161271) | Hydrothermal vent microbial mat bacterial communities from Southern Trench, Guaymas Basin, Mexico - 4872-18-3-4_MG | ecosystem: Environmental > Aquatic > Marine > Hydrothermal vents >... | reverse complement strand
TAATATAAAATGGATTGACTTTCAATCTGTTTTTTTTATAATAAAGCATTAACTTCAAATAAGCAATTTTCTATTATATTTTATATTTATGGAGAAAAAAATAGGAATAATTGGAGTAGGAATGGTGGGCGGCGCATTAAAGCGCTATTTTGAAAAAATGAGAAATATTCAGCCATTTGTATATGACAGAGGCAAGAATATCGGTTCTCCAGAAGAAGTAAACAAGGCTGATATTATTTTTATCTGCGTGCCTACTCCTTTTAACAAAGAGAAAAACTATTTTGATTTGTCCTATATAGAAGATGCCTTTTCAAACATTAAGGGAGAAAAGATTGTAGTTATCAAATCTACTGTGTTGCCGGGTACTGCTGAATTCCTTCAAGAAAGATACCCTCAACACAAAATTTTGAACAATCCTGAATTTTTAACTGAGGCTACAGCTGATCAGGATATGTGTTATCCTGACCGTCAGATTGTGGGATACACAAAAAAATCTTTTGATGTCGCAGGAGACATACTAATGCTTTTACCTTTAGCGCCGTTCTCTCGGATTTTGCCAGCTACAGAGGCAGAAATGGTGAAATATTTTGGCAATACCTGGTTTTCAACAAAAGTGATTTTCGCGAACCAGATGTATGATCTATGCCAAAAACTGGGAATCAATTATGACAGGGTAATGGAGGCTGCAGCAGCTGATAAGAGAATTGGAAGAACGCATTTGGAGGTGTGGCATAAAGGCAAACGCGGATATGCCGGAAAATGCTTAATAGGAGAAGAGATGATTTATCAATATACAGGGAATGGTATTAAAATTGTTCCAATAAAAGATTTTTGTGGGGACTATATTTTAAGTGCTAAAGACGGAAAACTCTTTATCGATAAAGTTTTAGCTAAAAGTAAAAGAAAAATAGAAAAGACCGTTAAAGTTAACCTTTCAAAAGGACGGAACTTAGAAATGTCTCCAGACCATTTAGTAGTATATGTTGATAAAAATGGTCATTTTAATATAACAGAAGCCGAAAATCTAAAAATAGGAGATAAAATTCCAGTCATTTTAGATAAGCTTCCAGTGGTTTTTGACCAGTATACTATTAATCTTGTAAAGGATTTAAGGATAAAAGAAGGAGTATTTGTTGGAAATGTTGCTCGAGATTATGCTAATGAATTAAAACCATATCTTTCATTTCATCAATATAAAGGATTAAAAAGAGTCAGACCAATATCCCTTCCCTTATCTTCAGTAATCCAAGCAAAAATTCCAATGGAGGGCTTGATAATAAAAACCGGAAAGACAGGTACTTGGATTCCAAGTCAAATGGGTGTAGATAAAGACTTTGTAAGATTAATAGGATATTACCTTGCTGAAGGATGTGTTTCAGATAACAGGGTATTCTTTAGTTTTGGGTATTCAGAAAAAGAGTTGATAGAAGATGTTAAATTCATTCTTGGTAGGATAGGTATAAAATTCAGTACTCAGGTTGGTTTTTGGCAAGGTCACAAAAGTAGTTTTACTGTCAAAGTATCTTCAAAAATTCTTTCTCGATATTTTGAGCAATTTGGAAAAGATTGTTATTCAAAATATATTCCTGATTATATATTTTTAATGCCTCAAGAGATAAAAGATGAATTATTAAAAGGTTTGTTGAGAGGAGACGGTTCATTAGAAGCGTCAAATATAGGGAACTATTATACCATTAGTTATGCTACGGTTAGCAAAAGATTAATAGAGGGAATTGATTTATTATTAAGAGAAAAAGGAATATTGGCTAGTCGTAGAATTTTCAGGTCAAAGAAATCTAAAGAAAATTGTTATGAGCTTCGGATCTCTGAGTCTAAAGAGATAAAGAAATTATTACCATTTTTGACAGAAGAAAAGAGAAAGAATATAAAGCTTACTGCTAAATTTATTAAGTCTCCTGTGTACGAAAGATTAAACGAGAGTGTAGCTTTATTACCCATTAAAGAGATAAAGAGATTTACCCAACCCACATGGGTTTACGCTCTTGAGACTCAAAATAGTTTTTATCTTACAACCGGAGGACTTCTAACTCATAATTGTCTTCCAAAAGACACAAAAGCCTTGATTAGGTTTGCTGAAAAATTAGGCGTTGATCTTAAACTCCACAAGGTCGTTGATGAAATTAATGACAAACTTTTAAAAGAACAGGGGATTTTTGACCCTGAAAAATATAGTAAAAGAGAATAATTATGGCAAAAGCATTGGTAACAGGTGGAGCAGGTTTTATAGGCTCCCATTTAGTAGATGCCTTGATTGATAAAGGTTATGAGGTTAGTATTATTGATAACCTAAGCAGTGGAAAGAGAGAATATATTAATCCCAAAGCTAATTTTTTTGAACTTGATATAAGAGATTTTGATAAAATCCGTCCTATATTTGAAGGGATGGATTTTGTTTTTCACTTAGCTGCTATTCCAAGAATTCCGTTATCTATTGAAAAGCCCTTAGAGACAAATGATACAAATATCACAGGTACACTTAATGTGTTGGTCGCTTCAAAAGAAGCTGGGGTAAAGAGGGTTATTTACACTTCCTCATCTTCTGTCTATGGCGAACAATCAGAGTTGCCAATGAAAGAAGATATGTTTCCCAGACCATTAAATCCTTATGCTCTGCAAAAATATGTAGGAGAGCTTTACTGTAGGATTTTTTCTGAGATTTATAAACTGCCTACAGTATCTTTAAGATATTTTAATGTATATGGGCCCAGGCAACCCAGAGAAGGTACTTATGCGCCAGTAATTGGTATCTTTTTGAGGCAAAAAGCCCAGGGCTTGCCTTTAACTGTAACAGGAGATGGAGAGCAGACAAGAGATTTTACTGAGGTTTCAGATGTTGTAAGGGCAAATATTTTAGCTATGGAATCAGAAAAGGTAGGGAATGGAGAAGTAATTAATATAGGAGCCGGAGAAAACCATAGTATTAATGAAATAGCAAAGATGGTTGGAGGTGGAATAAAATATATTCCTTTGCCACCAGGAGAAATGAGAGATACTTTAGCAGATATCTCCAAGGCAAAAGAATTATTGGGTTGGGAACCAAGAGTAAAGCTTGAAGAAGGGATAAAGAAATTAATGAGTCAAAATTAGATTTGGCTCAGAGTTAAATAAATTAGAAAAATGAAAAACAAGATAAAAAAGAAATCTAGTATCAAGAAGGCGAAATCTAAAAAGATATTAATTACAGGAGGAGCAGGATTTATAGGTTCTCATTTAGCTGAGGCTCTTTTAAAGAAAGGAGAAGAGGTTTTTGTGATAGATAATCTTTCTACCGGGAGTTTAAAAAATATAAAGCATTTATTGAAGAATAAAAAATTTCATTTTACAAAAGGTTCAGTATTAGATGAAAAACTGATGGAAGAGCTAATAAAGAAAGTAAATGAAGTCTATCATTTAGCTGCAGCGGTTGGCGTCAAAATGATACTTAAAAGACCTTTGAGTTCTCTTTCAACAAATATTAAGGGAACAGAGATAGTATTAGAGAAAGCAATGAAAAGGAAGGTAAAGGTGTTGTTAGCTTCAAGTTCAGAGGTGTGTGGAAAAGATGATAATGTTCCTTTTAGAGAAGAAAAAGACAGAACCTACGGCTCAGTTTATAACGATAGATGGGTATATGCTTTTTCAAAAGCAGTAGATGAGTTTTTAGGATTGGCGTATTGGAGAGAGAAGAAACTGCCGGTTGTGATAGTGCGGCTTTTTAATGTAATAGGTCCAAGGCAGACCGGAAGATACGGCATGGTGGTTCCTACTTTTGTAAGGCAGGCATTAAAAGGGGAACCTATCACTGTGTTTGGTGATGGTAAACAAACACGATGCTTTGCTGATGTAGAAGATGTGGTAAGAGCAATGATAAAGCTGATGTCAACAAAAAAAGCAGAAGGACAGGTAATTAATTTAGGCTCAGATAGAGAAATTAGTATTAATCAATTAGCTAAAAAAGTTAAAAAAATAACCTCAAGCACCTCAAAAATAATTCACATTCCCTACAAAAAAGCCTATCCAAATGGCTATGAGGACTTTAGACGAAGAGTTCCTGAGCTTTCGAAAATAAGAAAGCTGATTGGATATAAGCCAAAAGTTAGCTTGGAAGAGAGCATTGAAAAGATTATAAAATATCAAAGGGCTAATTAATATAATTTTTATTATGAAGGTTTGCTTTGCCTCAATTGATATTGAACCTGATTTTGCAAAGGAAGGGAATTTTAAAGGAGTGGAGAACTTAAGACAAGTTTTAGATATTTTTGAAAAAAACAACATTTCTGCCACCCTTTTTGTCACAGGAGAGGTATTAGAAAAATATATTGATAAATTAAAAGAATGGTCCGAGAATTATGAAATTGCATGCCATAGTTTTTCTCATAAATTTTGGGACGAACTTTCTTTACAAGAGAGAAAAGGGGAAATAGAGAGATTTGCTGAACTTTATAGAAAAATTTTTAATCAATCTCCAAAAGGTTTTAGAGCGCCTTCCCACATTATTGATGAACAGGGGTTGCAGCTTTTGCAGAATGAAGGATTTTTATACGACAGCAGTGTTGTACCTCATTACCCATTTTTTAAAAAATATAGGGGATATAAAAGAAAGGCTCCTCAGATTCCTTATTTTCCAGACTTTAAAGATTGCAGGAAGGGAGGGAAAATGGAAATCTTAGAAATTCCAGTGACAGGAATTTTTTCTGTTCCTTTAGCTGGAACTTGGATTTCAAAACTGCCTTTAATTTTTTACAAGTTTTTGTTTAGGATTTCGAATCCTGTTTTTTTGACTTTGAACCTTCATTCTTGGGATAGTTTGGATTCAAAACTTTTGGAAAAAATAGAAGAAATCCTTAAAATATTAAGAGAAGAAAAATATAAATTTCTAAGCGGAATTGAGATTTATGAACTGTTTTCAAAAAATTGATGATAAAAAGGAATGGCAGAGGTTGTTGGGTAAGGTTTTATTCAAGACCTTTTTTCACACATTGGACTGGGAGGAATTTTTAGAACATAATTTCCAGTGGTTAAAATTTGAGAGATATTTATACAAAGATAAGATAGTTTTAAGTTTAGCTCGGTATAAGGTTTTTGGGAAAGAAAAATTAATCTCGCATCCTTTTTGTGAATATGGAGGACCTTTACCACTAAAAGATGGAATAAATGGAAGAGAATTCAAAAAGCATCTTTTTGAATATTTTAAGATGCCGTTCAAAATTAGCATTCATCCTGAAATTCCAAAATATTTTCAAAATTTTGGGTTAAAAGAACCTGATAGCACTAGAGATACCTATTTTATTGAGAACATTCATTGTCGAGATTTAAAAGAAATTTATTCTTCTTTTCGAAAAACACTGAGACATTCTATAAAGAAAGCTGAATCTCAAAATACTTTACTCAAGAGATGTGAAAATGAAGAAGAATTGAGAGGTTTTTATAATCTTTATTTAAAATCCTCAAAGAGACATAAAACAATTCCCTATCCTTTTTCTTTTTTTAAATACTTTTTAAATAATGCGAATACTACGAATGATAATTCGAATGGTGCGAATATAGTTTTGGCGAAATTTAAAAATAAGATAATAGCCGGAAGCGTTTTTCTTTTTTACGGTAAATATATTCATTATTTTTTAAATGCTTCAGATGAGAAATTTAAAGAAAAAAGAGCAAATTATTTAATTTTATGGAACCAGATAAAAGAGCATATTGGAAAGGGATATAAGATATTTGATTTTGGAGGAACAGGAAGAGGTTCTAGTCTTGAGATTTTTAAAAAAGGATGGGGGACAAGGAGATATCCAATTTTTGAATTAAAGAATTTTTCAGAAGGTAAACTTGGGAAATCAAAGCTTAGAAACATAATAAATCTTGTACCTTCTTTTTTGCTTGAAAAATTTAGTGTTCCCTTACTTAGATATAAATTATGAATATAGCATGGAATATGCAGGATTTTGAAAAAAGAAAACAGAAATGGGAAGAGTGGAGTAAAAGATATAAAATTAGCGCTTTAAGGGAGGCAACAGCCATTTTAACCGTAAAGAATACTTTAGCACTTTTGAAAGACAAAAAAGAAGGTAAAGTGCTGGATATAGGATGTGGTTTTGGAGAGATTGATATATTATTAGCTAAAAATTCAAACTTTGAGATAATAGGATGTGATATTTCTGAAATTGCAGTTAAATCTGCTCAAAACAATGTATTACAAGCAGGTTTATCAGATAGAATTAAAATTGAAGAAGGAGATGTATACAAGCTTAACTATCCAGATGCCTCTTTTGATATTGCGTTAAGTTTTGGATATGTTTCTGCTGCTACCTATCAAGGAGTTCAAAAGGAAGTGTCTCGCATATTGAAACCAGAAGGTATTTTAATTTGCGATTTTATAAATTGTCTTTCTTTTTATAAAATTTTCAACACCTTAAAAAAGTTTGTGAAATTTAATAGAATTCCTTATTTTATTACATTGTCTAAAATCAAACGAGAATTTGAAAAATATGGTTTGGTGTTTGAGGCGCAAAAATTTTTTAATACATATCCACCTTTGGATTTAGAAATAGATTCAAAGATTTTCTTGATTTTTGAAGATACTGTAGGAAGGATATTTAGAAATTTCTTAGGAAGAGTGAGATTGGTAAGATTTAAAAAGCTTAAGAAATAATATGTTTTTTGTTCATCCCCAAATTCAATTAAATAAGAAAAATATTAAATTGATTTTTTTGAGTTTTTTTAAAAAATCCGATTTAAATTCTTTAAAAAAGAAACTTTCTTCATATTTTCCCGAGAAAAACCTTGTTTTTACTGATATGGCAAGGTCAGCTTTTAAGATTATTGTAGAGAAACTAAAACTTCAAGATTCTCAGGTTTTATTTCCAGCCTATATTTGTGATATTTTTTATCCAATTCTCAAAAGATATAACATAAAGCCAGTTTTTATAGACATTAATTTTAATACTTTTAATATTAATCCAGAACAAGTTTTGGAAAAGATAACTCCAGAAACTAAAGCCATTTTGATTTCTCATACTTATGGACTCCCTGTTGATATAAAAAAACTCAGAAGCGATATTTATAAACATCGAGCTTCTAATTCTGAACATCAAACATCTAACCTCGGACTCCCTATTATCATTGAGGATTTCTCCCATGCTTTCGGAGCCAAGCTTAATAGTGATTTTATTGGAAATCTTGGAGATATTTCCTTTTTCAGCTTATATAAACAATTTCCTAGTTTAAGAGGAGGTTTATTAGTGTGCCCTAAGGAATGGGAGATAAATCTTCCAAAAACTAAGTTTGGTTTTAGAGATTTTATTTCTTTTTTGAATTGTTTTCCTGTCTTTGCTTTTTTATTTAAAAAATTTGGACAAGGAATTGCTCCTAGAATGGTAAGGAAAGAAAAAATGTCAGTTCCTGCTGGAATTAATTCCATCTCTTTAAATTTCTTTTTTAACTTTTTCCAAGAATATGAAAAATCTTTTGAACATAGAATTAAATTAGCAATGCTGTTTCAAGAAAAATTGAAACAATTAGGATTTTCAGTACAAGAATCCCAAAATAATGTTTTTTGTTATCTCTCAGCTTTAATTCCAAAGAAGTTAGAAAGAAAAAGAGATAAGTTTGTGGAACTTCTTAGAAGAGAGAATGTTTTTTGTACCAGGATTTGGCATACTCCAATTGTTTTAAATACAAGGGTTCAGAAAGAATATAATATTGATTTAGAGAATTATCCTAATACAGTAGAAGCTGCAAAAAGAATAATTAATTTCCCTCTTCAGAATTACTACACAGAATCTAGCATAAGAAAAATGATCGAATCAATAAAAAAAGTGTGGTTAAAAGTTAGAGGTTAGATGTTCGAAGTTCGACGACTAAAAGATGTATCAAAAATATAATTTCGAAAACTTAAAAGTTTATCACTTAGCGAGAGAGCTTTTAAAGGAAATTTATAATTTATCTAAAGAGTTTCCCAAAGAAGAAATTTTTGTTTTGACTTCTCAAATAAGGCGGGCTGTTATTTCAGTATTATTGAATATTGCAGAAGGGAGTATAAAATCTAAAAAAGAATTCGCGAGATTTATCGGAATATCAATCGGATCCTTATTAGAAGTTAAGACATGTTTGAATATTGCCAGTGACCTTGATTATATAAAAGAAAATGATTTTAGGGGAATAATAGAAAAAATCGACGAATTGTTTTTTAAACTTTTAAACCTTAAAAAATATTTAAAAAAATGAATCTTCAAACTAAACCTCGAACCTCGAACCTCGAACATCAAACTTGTAAAATCTTGATGCCTGTTCTACATTATCCTCCTGTAATTGGCGGTCTAGAGGTATGGACTCAGAATATAGCTGAGAGGCTTTCTGATAAAATTGATATTTTTGTTGTAACTGGAAAGGTAAAGAACCAACCCTTGTATGAAGAGAAAAGAGGGGTTAAAATCTGGCGAACTTCATTATTTGTTTTGAAGAATCTTTCTTATTCTTCTTTGGTTTATGTTTTGACGGCACTGCCTTTTATTTTTTTAAAATCTTTAGATTTGATAAAAAAAGAAAAAATTAATCTTTTGCACTGTCAAGGTTTTTTGAGTGCTTTTTTGGGATATATCTTGTCAAAGATAACAAAAATACCATATATAGTAACAGTTCAAAGATTAGAAGAAAAAGGGTTTTTCAAGAAACTAATTTATAAAAAAGCTGAGGTTTGTATTGCAGCAAGCCGGGCTATTGAGAAATATTTCAGAAATATTGGTGTAAAAGAGATAAAAGTAATTCCAAACGGAATTGATCTTGAGAGATTTAAAAATATAAACCGCGAAGAAATGAGAAGAAAATTAGGTGTTAATAATAAATTTTTAATTATGAGTATAGCTCGGTTAGAAAAGGTGAAAGGAATAAGATATTTAATAGAAGCAATCTCTATTTTAAGTGCCAAAAATAAAATACCAGGAATCAAATGTTTTATTATCGGGGAGGGTTCAGACCGAGAGAGATTAGAAGGATTTATAAAAGAATTAGGATCAGAGAATAGAATAAGCTTATTGGGTGAAATTTCTCCAGAAGAAATTCCAAAGTATCTAATTTCAGCTGATTGTTTTGTTTTGCCTTCTGTGAAGGAAGGGTTCGGAATAGTAGTTTTAGAAGCAATGGCTTCTAATGTTCCCGTAATAGCGACAAAAATAGGTGGTATCTTAGATATAATTAAAGATAGAGAGAATGGAATTTTAGTACATCCTGAGAATTCAGAGGAGATAGCAGAGGCTGTTTTTCAAATTTATTCTAATCCTAATTTTGCTATAAAGTTAGTTGAGAATGCCAAAGAGAAACTAGAGAATTACAATTGGCAAAATATTGTTCAAAGAATAAATAAAATATACTTAGAGGCAATATGAAGGTTTTAATTCCTGCAATGGAAAAAAGAAGTTCACTTATAGCTGCAAGGTCCTTAGGAAAAAAAGGAATTGAAGTAATTGGTTGTTCTTATACAAAGCAAGCTTCTGGTTTTTTTTCGAAATATTGTCATAAAAAATATATTTATTGTTCACCTCTGTTAAATGTTAACAGATATCTCCAAGATATTAAAAAAATTATTGACAAGGAAAAACCTTATTTATTTTTACCTGTTAACGAAGAGACACTGACTCCCTTATTAAGGGAAAGAAATTATTTTGAATCTAAAATTAAACTTCCTTTGCCTAATAATGAAATCTTGGAAAAAACCATCAACAAAATAGAAAGCATAAAACTCGCAAAAAGTTTAAATATTCCTTACCCTCGTTTAATAAAGAATCACCTCTTTAAAGAGATTTCTTATCCGGTTGTTGTGAGGCCTATATATTCTAGAAAAATAGAAGAAAACAAGATAATTGCAAAGAAGCTCTTTTATGCATTTTCTGAAAAAGAACTTTCTTGTTTTTCTGATTCTGACTTTTTTTTCCAAGAATATATTCCCGGACAAGGTTATGGTTTTTATGCTTTGTTTGATAAAGGAACGCCTAAGGCATATTTTATGCTGAAAAGAATTCATGAAGTTCCTTTTACAGGAGGACCGAGCTCTTTAAGGGAAAGTATTTATGATGAGAAATTGAAGGAGTATGGATTAAGAATTTTGAAACATCTTCAATGGCATGGGGTTGCAATGGTAGAATTTAGAAAAGATATCAGAGATAATAAATTTAAATTCATTGAGATAAATCCAAGATTATGGGGATCATTAGGATTAGCAATTTATGCGGGTATAGACTTTCCTTATCTTTTGTTGAAACTAGCACAAGAAGAGAGAATTAAAGAGAATTTTATCTATAGAGTAGGAGTCAGATCGAGGTGGCTTTTTGGAGATTTTTCTTACCTCTTTAGTGTGTTTTTAAAAAAGAAAATTGATAAAAGACCCTCTAGGATGAGAACTTTTTTGGATTTTTTTAAATTTTTTGAAAAAGATTTAATATATGATTATTTTCAAAAAGACGATATAAAACCTGCTTTAGTTGAGATATTAGTTTCTTTTCAGAAATTATTTAAAAAGTTTTTATGAGAATTAAAGGATTTATTCATATTCATTCTAATTGGTCTGATGGAGAATTATCTTTGCTAGATATAAAAAAGAAAGCCCAAAAAATGGGAATGAGTTTCGTGTTATTATCAGATCATTCTTCTTGGATTGGAAGTCAGGAAAAATTAGATGAATTCAAGAGAGAGTGTAAAAGATTATCCAATGAGAAATTTTTAATGATTCCAGGTTTTGAAGTAGAGAGCAGAGAAGGATATCATATTTTGATTTATAATGGAGATATTTTCATAGAAGATGGAGTTGAATATAATGATATTTTTAATATTTTTTCAAACAGGAAAGATGTTTTTTTGGTTTTAGCGCATGCGAGTCAGCTTTTAGAAAAACCTGATATAGATTTTTTAAAAAAAATAGACGCAGTAGAGGTTTGGAATGCTAAATATGATTCAAAATTCGCCCCTTGTTTAAGGGTTTTAAATTGGATTAAAAACAAAGATATAATCCCTATTGCTGGCACCGATGCCCATAGCTTATTTACACTTACGAAATTATGGATTGAAATAGAAATAGAGAGTCTTGAGATAAAAGAAATTATAAATTCTCTTTTATATAATCAATTCAAGATATCCAATGGTTTAATTTCTATAAATCTTAAGGAAAATTTTAACCTTCCCCTTTTAGCTTATTGGAGAATTGTAAACCTTTTTTATCCTGCGTCAAGGAAATTTTTTGTTTCTTTAGTAAGAAAAGGTTTGAAGCCCCCAAAATTTTTAGAAAAATTTTTCCATAAGGTGTATTAATGAAAAGATATCTCGTTGTGACAATTGATACAGAGGTAGATTCACCAAAATGGAAACCAAAGCATCCATTGAGTTTAAATAATATTAAAGCTATTCCGAGGCTTCAGGGTTTATTTAAGAAATATAATATCAAAGCAACATATCTTCTTTCTTATCCTGTAGCCACAAATAAGGAAAGTATTGATATTTTAGGAGAATTTTTAGAAAGAAAAGAAATAGAAATAGGAGCTCACTTACATCCCTGGACAACCCCACCCTTTTCTTCTTCAAAAGAGAGGTTTCAGCTTTCTTATCCTCATCGTTCTAAGCTCGAATTTGAAAAACTTTTAAATTTAACAAAAGCGATAAAAGAATCATTCAAGATTCAACCAGTTTCCTATAGGGCGGGGAGATATGGGTTTGATAAAGAAACCCTGGAACATTTAGAAAGATTAGGATATTTGGTAGATTGTAGTATTACTCCAACTATTAATTGGTCTTTTGATGGAGGTCCAAACTTTGGAGATTTTCTCCAAACTCAACCCTATTTTTTAAATAAAGAAGACTTAAAGAATCCAGGTAAAAGTAATATTTTAGAGGTTCCTGTGAGTATAGTTATAAATAAACAACTCCCCAAATTTTTAGGAAAACTTTATAGATACTCTCCTTTAGAAATTAAATATATTTTTCGGAAAATAAAACTGGTAAAAACTATCTGGTTAAGACCTTCAATTTCTTCTTTTGAAGAATTAAGATTTCTTTGCGATTTATTAATTAATAAAGGAAATAATGTATTTAATATGATGTTTCATTCAAACGAGCTAGTTCCGGGAAATAGTCCTTATATTAAAACAGAGACACAAGTAGAGATTTTCTTTTCAAGGCTTGAGAAAATTTTAGATTATTTAATTTCTAAAAAAGAGGCAGAAAGTAAAACTCTTTCTGAGCTTCGGAATATTTATCGTCTATGAAGATATGTATTTTCACAGGAATATTTCCTCCAGATATTGGAGGTCCAGCCACTTATGTTAAAAGATTGGCTGAAGAGTTAAATAATAGAGGATTTAAAACCTGTGTTCTTACTTATGGGAATAAAGAGACTTGTGGTGCTGATTATAATTTTAAGGTTTTTCAAGTTTGGCGAAAATATCCTAAATTAATTAAACATTTATTGTATTTTTTAAAAGGACTGATGCTTGCTAAAGATAGCGATATTGTGTATTGCCAAAACTTGTTTAGTGTTGGAATTCCAGGATTATTTGTGAGTAAGATTTTGAGAAAAAAAATGGTAGTAAAAATAGTAGGAGATTATGTTT
>Ga0190360_1001380_pt1 | contig 12595 bp, 13 predicted proteins | sample 48721834_MG_FD_161271 | JGI IMG/M metagenome (GOLD analysis project Ga0190360, IMG submission 161271) | Hydrothermal vent microbial mat bacterial communities from Southern Trench, Guaymas Basin, Mexico - 4872-18-3-4_MG | ecosystem: Environmental > Aquatic > Marine > Hydrothermal vents >... | reverse complement strand
TTCCATTCTTAATAAAATCTCTCCTTTACCAACAGAAAGAATTACTTGGTTAAAAAAACATTAAGCTAAAATCAAATTCTAATAAATAAAAAAGCCTGAAGTCAGGCTTTTTTATTTTGAAAATATTTGTTTATTCTTAATATTTTATCCTTTATACTCGTCTAAAGTAACCTCAACTGTTTTTTCTTCTCCTTTGCGTAAAATCTTTAGCTCAATTGTATCTCCTGGCTTATGCTTCCTAATTAACTTGCCTAAATTATTTTCCTTGGTTACTTTTTCTCCTTGTACTTCCAAAATTATGTCATTTTCCATTAAACCAGCTTTATCAGCTGGAGAACCAGGCACAACTGCTAAATCTGTAACATTTTCTCCTCTAACAATTAAAGCTCCATAATCAACAGGCAGGTTATTTTTCTTAGCTATACTTTCATCTATTAGGACATATCTTACACCTAAGAAAGGATAAACTACCTTGCCGTATTTTTTTACTGATTCAATTACTTCCTTTGCTTGATTAATTGGTATAGCAAAACCTATTAACTGGCCCTCAGAAGCAATAGCTGTATTCACTCCTATTACTTTCCCTTGTAAATCAATTAAAGGACCACCAGAATTCCCAAAATTTATTGGTGCATCAGTTTGAATTACGTCTTCTAATGTTTCTGAAAATCCCCTTCCATTTCCAGCAGTAATTGTCCTTCCTACGCCACTAATAACACCTTTGGTTACAGTATTTCTATACTCCCCCAAGGCATTGCCAATAGCAATAACTGTTTGCCCAATTTTTATCTTAGAACTGTCCCCTAATTCCAAAGGAGGTAAATTAATACCTTCCACTTTTAGCAAAGCTAAATCATTAAAAGGATCAGTAGCTAAAATTTGAGCTTCATATTTTTCACCATCATTAGTAATTACTGTATAATCAGCACCTTGTTCACTAACAACATGTTTATTGGTTAAAATAAGGCCGTCTTCAGAAATAACAAAACCTGTTCCCCCGCCAACTTCTACTTTTCTTTGTCCTCCATTTTCATCAGGGTTATCCGGGACAGGTGTAGGTATTCTTGGCTCTTGATAAGGTTCAAACTGAAAGTTGAAAGGCCCAAAATCAAAAAACTCATCATTAAAAAAATCAAAAGGGTCCTGGTAATAATATTTAACATACTTTGAAACAACAATAGAAACAACTGAAGGATTAACCTTTTCGACTATTTTTGTTACTAATTCATCCTCACTTTTTATTTCAGGGACCACAACTTTTTCTACAGAAACTCGTGATCCTTCTCCCTCAACTTGTTCAATATTTTCCTGATTTAAATCCCCGCTTCCCAAATTCTCCTGAGACAAACTGTTATCTGAAATTTTTAAAAAATCCCATCCTAATGCTGAAAAAGCTTTTGGTGAATAAATTGTCGCAAAAATTCCTGACAAAGACCCAACAATAAAAGAAATTATTAAAGGAATGATAATTATTTTTACATTTTCTTTATTCATAGTCTTAATCTTACATTTTTAATATATTTTTGACAGGATTCTTTTAAGTCTTTTAAAAAATCTGAAGAATAATTTTCTAGCCATTCACCTTTGGCTAGCTCTGGATGGAACTTTTGAAGTACATAAGTATCAGCTCCTTTCAAAGCTTCAGCAATTTCTAGTATATCTTTTTTTGTCAAAAAACCAGGAACAACTGTTGTTCTAAACTCTTTTTCTCCTGAAAATTCCAAAATTAAATTAATACTTTTTTTTATCTTGTCAACATCTACATTTACTCCGGTTAACAACTTGTATTTATTTTCATCCAAAGGAGCTTTAACATCCATTGCCCAAAAATCTACTAGCTTTTTTTTATTCAAAAATTCTATTGCCTCAGGGTTTGAGCCATTGGTTTCTATGCCAACTAATTTTTTTAAAGACTTTACCTTTTCTATAAAACCAACTAAGTCTTTAAAGTTCTTATCAATTGAAGGTTCACCTCCTGTGATCGCTAAACCATCAAGCAGAACATTTTCCTTTAAAAATTTTAAAACATCTTTCTCTTTTATTAAAGGAAATTTTTCCGGATGTCTAGCTAAGTCAAAATTAGAACACCAAGGACAAAAAAAATTACACCCACCAACCCAAATTACAGAACATATTTTTTTAGGCCATTCAATTAATGATTCTTTTTGCCATCCTCTAATATCAAGCATTATAAAGGTCTTGTTTAACTATTAACTAAGGCGCTCTCTTTTTTTAAAGAAAATTCTTCTCTTTCCTTAAATTCTTGAGATTTACCTTTATTCCATTGCTGTACTGGCCTTAAATAACCAACTATCCGAGAATAAACTTCTGTTTTTTCTTTGCAAACAGGACAATTAAAATGTTCGCCAGCAATATATCCATGTTTAGGACAAATACTAAAAGTAGGTGAAAAGGTAAAATAAGGTAATTGGAAATTAGTAAATATTTTCTTTAAAAGACAAGGAACAACTGAACTATTCTCTATTTTTTCCCCAATAAATGCATGAAAAACAGTCCCTCCTGTGTAAGCACACTGCAATTCATCCTGAAGTTTTAATGCCTCCCACAATCCTCCTTGAAAGTTCACAGGCAATTGAGAACTATTTGTATAATAAGGGGAATCTTCTGTCCCAGCAGTAATAATATCTTTATAGGCCTGTTTATCCTTAAGGGCTAACCTATAGGAAGTGCCTTCAGCTGGGGTTGCTTCTAAATTATAAAGATTACCTGTTTGCTTTTGATATTCTACTAACTTCTCTCTCATAAACTTTAAAACCTCTAAAGCAAAATTCCTTCCTTTTTCTGTAGTTATATCAACTCCCATAAAGTTCAAAAGAGCTTCATTCATTCCAACCAAACCAATAGTTGAAAAGTGATTGCCCCAATAACTGCCCCTCATTTCTTTGACAGATTTCAAGTAAACCTTTGAATAAGGATAAAGCCCTTTTTCCATAAAACGCTCTATAGTTTTTCTTTTTATTTCTAATGATTTCTTAGCTAAGTCCATTAAGGAAGAAAGGCGTTTAAAAAATTCAGATTTAGTTTTTGCTAAATAACCAATTCTCGGCAAGTTAATTGTAACAACTCCAATTGAACCAGTTAATGGTGCTGAACCAAAAAGACCACCTCCTCTTTTATAAAGTTGGCGATTGTCTAATCGTAATCGGCAACACATACTTCTCGCATCTTCTGGTTTCATATCGGATGAAACAAAATTACTCCAGTAAGGAATGCCATACTTTGCTGTCATTTCCCAAATTGGTTCATAATTAGGATTATCCCAATCAAAGTCTTTAGTAACATTATAAGTAGGAATAGGAAAACTAAATGGTCGGCCAGAAGCATCACCTTCAGCCATAACTTCAGCAAAAATCCTATTGAACATGTCCATTTGCTCCTGAAAATCCCCATAAACCCTATCTTGTGGTTTTCCCCCTATAATCACTGGCTGCTTTCTCAAATGTTCAGGGACCTTAAGATCAAGGGTTAAATTCTCAAAAGGACACTGAAACCCGACCCGCGTTGGGATATTACAATTAAATAGAAATTCCTGTAATTGCTGGCGGACCTCTTTTTCACTAAGATTATCATAATAAATAAATGGGGCTAAATAAGTATCAAAAGAAGAAAAAGCCTCAGCCCCAGCTGCTTCTCCTTGTAAAGTAAAAAAGAAATTAACAATCTGCCCTAAGGCAGAACTAAGATGTTTAGCTGGAGTAGAGTCAACCTTCCCTAGGACTCCGCCAAAACCCTTAATTAAAAGGTCTTGGATGTCCCAACCCATACAATAGGTAGATAAAAGGTTTAGATTGTGAATATGAAAATCCCCCTGTTCATTTGCCTGACGAATTTCTGGGGGATAAATTTTAGAAAGCCAATATTTTTTACTAACCAAAGAAGAAATATAATTATTTAAACCTTGCAAAGAATAAGACATATTAGCATTCTCTTTTACTTCCCAATCTGCTTCTGATAAGTAACTATCTACTGCATCTGTTGCTTCTTCTACACTTATCTTTGCTTCTCTTATCCGTCTCCTTTGTTCTCGATAGAGAATATAAGCTTTGGCAATCTCAACTAATCCATTTTTAATTAAAACCTCCTCAACAATATCTTGAATCATTTCTACTGTTGGGACTCTGCCTTGATAACGACGAGATAAAATCTTTAAAACTTCTTTAGTTAATTTTTTTGATTCCTCTCCATCCGTTCCTCTTGTTGCTGTAATTGCTTTAAAAATTGCGTTTTGAATTTTTTCTGGACGAAACTTAACTATTCGCCCATCTCTTTTTCTAATTCTTTTAGGACAGGGCATAATGTTAAAAAATTATTAAAATTAAATTCAAATTTTTAAGGCAGATCCCGGCATTGACTTCCCGAAGTGACTTTCCGAAGGCAGTCTCCGGAGGTAGACTCCGGGAAAAAACTCCGGGAAAAAATTAAGAAATTACTGATTTTATCTGATAAAATGTTTTAGGAACTAAAGGAGATAAAATATGACTGAAATTTATCAAGAATAAAGCAATACCAGATGCAGCAATTTTGTCAACCCATAGCTCACTTAAAGGAAATTTTATCAAAAGTTCTAAAATAAGACCAAGAATAAATGCTCCAATAACTAAACTAAATAAACCGCCAATTAAATGGCTAATCAACCCATGAAAAGGAATAAAACTAAAAATCGTAAAAAGTTTTTTTACAACCAAAAAAAATAAAGAGACAACCACTCTAACAGCAAAGAAAATTAAAATAAAGCCCAAAATTTTTGCTAAATTCTCATTCCCCTTTACTAAAGACAAAATTTTAAAAGCAACAACTTCATAATAATGGCTAGCTAAAATTACCCCTAAAACCAAAGAAATTAAGCCGGAAAGAATATGCCAAACCCCATAAAATATTCCTGAAACAAAAAAGATAAGGAGAATGGAATAAATTGCTAAACTAACAATATCCATAAAAATTACCTAAAAGTTTTTAAAGACCTTTTAAAAACATTATAACTAAATTTCGAAAAAAATTAAGGCTTAATAAATTGATACCTAGGGAAGTTAGATTGAGCTATCCTTTTATAAGAAGAAAGCATTGTTGAATAAACCCCTTCTCCTTGTACTTTCAAGCCTATAACTAATTCTGAAGATGGGGTGATTGTATAATTAATACTCTCACCTGACCCTCTCAGATTATTAATTCTTAACTTATAATAGTAATCATTTGACAAAATTAAATTAACCGGCCAAGAAGAGTAAGTTGTTTGCGACCAAGTTAAAGGAGGGTCTGTTTTTAAAGCTGAGCTTAAAATGAGCTCACTTGATGAACTATCATCAGTGCTAATTGAAAGACTGGTGGGATAAGTTGCTCCATTAATGTCTAAATTTAACTGGAAACTCCAACCTGGAGATAAACTAATAGACCAAGGATTAGTATTGCTAATTGGGCCCGAGGAACATTGAGTAGAAGGAGCCGGGCAATCACTATCCAGTTCAATGCTGTCAACTTGATAATTTGTATCCTCGCTTAAAACACCTGAAAGGGTATAATCACTATAATTTTTTTTATTCTTTAAAATATCATAGCCAGCTATTTCAATTGCTGTTTCAGCAGCAAAATAAGCTTTTTCTGAAACTTCTACTCCCTTAGAAATCTGACTATAACGGATTATAGTTTGAGCCACTAATAAAATTCCGGTCAGGATGGAGGCAATAATCACTAAAACCAAAATTAAAGCTATAGCTTTTTTATTTATTCTCTTTTTGTCCATCTTTGCAAAACAGTTTGTTGAAAAAATATATTATTACCTTTAGCCTTTTCTTCTGTTGGTTCAACTTCAAATGTTATAGTTACCCTAGGTTGTTGCTTCTGAGCAGACGAAGAAGAACTCTCATCAAATGGATCTTCATCTGGATAAACATAAAAATTCAAAGAAAGCACGCTAAGCTTGCTGCTTGTTAAATCTTCATAATCTTCATCTTGGCAAGTATTAGAAACATAGGAACAACTTTGAGTGAGTTCTGCTTTATTCTTTACACACCTTTGGATATATCCATTGGAATCAACTGTTTGCCGCCGGTAAAAAATACAAACCTCTTCATCAATATCAGTTAAAATTAGCTCTCCGGTTGGAGAAACAATGGGTTGGGCATAAGCACTATAATCTATTTTTGAACCTCGAATATCCTTAGTTAATAAATTAATTACAAACTGCCCTTCCTGCTGAAGGTCTGTCTGACCAAGAGTTTTCTCCCTTGAACCAATCACATAAACATAAATTCCAACAACCAATAAAATCACAATACTAATTATTCCTAAGGACACTAAAAGCTCAATTAAAGTAAAACTTTGTTTTTTGTTAATCTTTAACATTTTAGTCTCTCCAATCAGTTAAAATCATATTTAAAGAAACACTATGCCAAGACCCTTTTTCCCTCCAAATTACAGTGGAGATAATTTCCCTAGCACATTCACTATCAAGACACCCATTGGAAGGTGTAAAATCTTTTACTTCTATTATTCTTTTAAAAATTGCATTATCATAACTACTACAATTATGTCGATAAACTGAAGGGTCTCCCTCTAAACAAAGCCAACAATTTACACATTGCTCAATATCAGAATTATCTGGCGAAGAAAGCCCATAACCAACACCACTATTATCTATTTCCTCGCTATTCCACTGAACTCGATAAAAACCCGGACTAAATTTGTCTAGCCAATTAATATCAGGGTCTAAATCATAACTCATTTTTATAGCTTGAACAACTTCTAATCCTTCCCTAACTAAATTAATTGCAACTACTCTTTCTTGTGATTGCCCCCCTAAATTTAAAAAAGCTTGCCCTACAGAGGCAATACCAATAACAGCTGAAGCAGCTATTATTACTGCTATTAATGTTTCAATTAAACTTTGGGCTTTTTTATTCTTTATAAACATTTTATTTTATTATCTCTATTTTCCCCTGATTATTTACTTCAATGGAAACTTGCTTATTAGTAGCACTTTGAAAAAGGACGATTTGAACTGGGGTAGTTAAATCTGAACAACCCCCATTTCCCCTTTTTACACTTGCTTCAGGAGCAGAAAAAACAATGGTCGAAGGATAATCAATCAAACTAATTCCTGATTCTAAACTAAATTCCTGAATAAGAAAATTATTATCATCAGCTGAACTAAAGGCACAATCATCATCATTCTCAGCAAAAAGAACATATCCATCCTCAGAAAAGCATATCCCATAATGTTCTGGCCGCAAGGAATCTAAAATAGATCCAGTCAAGGCATCTGCTTGAGCAGTTCTAATAATACTAACTAATTTATCTGCTTCAGAATAAAGAGTTAATTCCCTTTCTCCCTGCCGATAACTAATCAAAACCATAGCAGAAATCAAAACTACGATACTAACAACTACTAAAAGTTCAATTAAAGTAAAAGATTCCTTCCTGACCATTTTTTCTTAACCTAAACATTAAGTAAATAAAACTAGGAAAGCTCCCAAAACTAGAAAGGGTCCTAATGGCATAGCGCTTTTCCATTTTTTTCTTTTTAAAACAACCAAAATAAGACCAACTGCACCACCAATAATATATCCAAAAAATAAAGAAAACAAAAACAACCAAGGTTCAGCAAAAAAAGCAGCTAAAAAACACCCAATTCTTAAATCTCCTAATCCAATCCCCTTTCCTTTTGTCAAAAGGTATTGAGAACCAAAAAAAACAAGTCCAACCAGTATCCCTAAAGCTATTCTTTGCCAGGGAAAACCAAGAAAAATATTTAATAAAAAAACAACTAATAATGCCGGCAAAACAACTATATCTTCAATTATCTGATATTTTAAATCATAAACAAAAATAAAAAGCAAAACAAATACACCTATCCAATCTCGGATAGTTTTCAAAATAAAAATGTTCTGAGGGGATAGATCTGTTGAAAAAGTTTGCCCCATATTCCAACCAAAAACCAAAGGGAGCAAGCCAAGATTTTTTAAGGTCACTAAAACAAACAAAATACCTGTAATAAACTCCAAAAGAGGGTATTCAAAAGAAATTTTTTCCTGGCAATATCTACAACGGCCCCTTAGCAACAAAAAGGACAATAAAGGAATATTATCCTTAGCAAAGAGCTGATGCCCACACTTTGGACATATAGATCGGCCAAGTAAAGTTTTCCTATGAGACAAGCGCCAAATTAAGCAGTTCAGAAAACTCCCTGCTGATAGACCTAAAATAAAACTAAAAACTAACCAAAATACAAGCATACTTAATTTTAAAAAAAATATTCAACAACTTCAACAAGCCTTTTTTCTGTTAAGGTTCTTTCTTAATTTCAAAAGAATAAAACAACGAAAGGGGAGGGCCATAAAATATCTAATTAAAAAACCAACTAATCCAAAATGTTTTTTCCAATAATAATTTTGAGACTGATAGTAAAACTTTTTTCTATAATAATCATTAGACAAACTACCCCCTTGCAAGTGAACTACTTGAACTAAAGGATAATAAACAACTTTATAGCCTCTTTTCTTTGTCCTTAAACAAATATCATTATCTTCATAATACATAAAAAATCTCTCATCAAATCCACCAATTTGTTTAAAGATATTTTTGCGAATTGCTAAAGCAGCTCCAGAAACAGCATCAACTTCAATTGGTTTGTCTTTAATTATAAAATTTTGTTTCTCAAACTTTCTCAAAACAAAAGAAAGCAATCCTTCCTTTTTCAAAAAGGCCCAAGGCTGGGGGCTCCCATCGGGCAAAATAAGGCAAGGAGACACAATGCCCACCTTATCAAAATTTACAAAGAAATTATAAATTGGCTCAAAAATATTATTTTTTATTTCTGTATCTGAATTTAAAAAGAATAAAATCTCTCCTTGAGCTATTTTGGCCCCCTGATTGCAGGCACGAGCAAAGCCCAAATTCTTTTTATTTTCAATTAGAACAGCCTGAGGGAAGTTTTGTTTAACTAAATCAACTGAATTATCAACTGAACCATTATCAACAACTATTATTTCATAATAAGGCCAGTTTATTCTGTAAATAGACTTAAGGCAGTTAAACAACAAGTTTTCTCCATTCCAATTGGGAATAATAATTGAAATTTTTTTATTATTCATTGCTTTCATTGGTTTCCCTTAATTTTTCCAAAAAATTTTCAATCCTTTTATCATCTGGGGAAATTTTTAAAGCAATTTCAGCAAAATTCTCTGCTTTTAATAAATCTCCCTTTTTTTGATACAACAAAGCAATACCAAATGGCCAAGCAGAATCTCTTGGGTTCAAAACAAATCCATGAAAATTTTCCTGAATTGCTTTGTCAATATCCCCTCTCTGGAAATATATATCAGCAACTTTTTTATGGATATGATACTGGAAAGGACTAGCTTTTAAAATTTTTCTCCAATAAATAAGCGCTTCATCCAAATTATTCTGGGCTTGATAAATTTCTCCAAGCTTCTCATATACTTTTATTTTTTCTCTAATTACTTCCTGACAATGTCCTTGATTGACTAAAGGGTCATCCTGACAAACACTGGGGTAAAGACTAAGGGCTTTTTTACAAATTCTTTCTGCTTTTAACCAGTCCTTTTTATAAATCTCTAATTGACACCAGTTATTATATACACCAGCTACTAATGGTGAAAGTGAAATTATTTTAAAATAAACATTTTTTGCTCTAATATAATCCTCTTGCTCTTGGGAAAAACGATATTTTTCAGATAAAAGTTCTCCTTGTTTTAAAAATATAGGTAAAGTTTTAGCTTGTTCTGGGATAGACTCAACTGCCCTTATTCCTACACTTAAAATAGCTGTTTTAGCATAAGAAGTAGAATAATACTCATCTGCTGCTCTTTTCATACCTTGAGCATATTCATTTTTGTAATAAACGCGCCAAAATGGAGCAAACCTTAAAGCAGAGTTATAAGAAACAAAAATTTCTGGCCAGTCTGCTTTAATTTCTTTAAAACGAGCTTGAGCTAAATAAAATTCTGTTAAATACAATCTAATAACTAAATGGTAAAAAGCAAAAGAAAATAAAATTAAAAGAAAGGAAATGCTTGTTATTTTTAAAAAAAGATAAAAAACAGACTTAACCCGCATAATTCTTCAAGCTTAAACAATTAATTAATGCTAAAAACCCCACAAAATAAACAGCTGTAGGAATAATATGAAAAGAAAATAACAAAGAAACCAAATAGCCAAACACTCCTATTAATAAAGCAAGGACAATTGATCCAGAAAAATCCAAATTCTTTAAAGATCTTTTAAGACCTAAATAAAAGCTAATAATTAAAAAAAACAAGTAGGAAACTAAACCTAAAACCCCACTGGTCAGCAAAACATCAAAAATTTCATTATGAGCCCTATCTGGATAATGATTGATCGCCTCTAAAACAGCAAACTCTGGACGATAATAAGAAAGATAATAAAACCTTTGATTTTCCAACCCATACCCTAAAATCGGTTTTTGTAAAACTAAATCTATTGCATCTCTCCAAAAAAATAAACGGAGCCTACCTGTTGCTCCGCCAAGATTAGCCAAAGAACTAATCCTTGCTTCTAAAGTATTTTCATCGCTCTGATTGAAGGACAGACTAGAAATATCCAGCTCCTGAAAATGAAATAAAACAAAAATAAAATACAAAAATAGCAAGACAAAAGTAAGTAAACTCAAACTAAGAAAAATATAAAAAGCTCTCTTTTTCCGAAAATAATAAAGCAAAAAAAGAAAAACAAAAAATATCTGGCCAAAAAAACCCAACCAAGCTCCTCTACTTTGAGTAAAAATAAGAATAAAAATATTCAACAAAAATAAAAACAAAAAAGGCAAAACAACTAAAAAAGATTTTTTTTCTTTAATTGCTTTTAACAAAGCAAAAACTAAACTCCAAAAAATCAAAGGCATGGTTAACACAAGCCAAGAACCGAGAAAATTAGGCTGTCCTAAAGTAGAAAAAACCCTTTTTGTTAAAACTGGCTCCTCTGACCACTGAATAAAATCAAATCCTGTTAATTGTAGAAGACCATATAAACAAACAAATAAATTCACTCCAATAATAACTCCAATTATTTTAACTAATTGGTCTTTTGTCTTGAGGTTAAAAATTAAAAAACAATAAAACAAAAAAAGAAACAACCAAGTTAGAAAACCAAAACCCCTTTCATATGACCCCCAAAAACTAATTAAAGAATGTTCTGAAAATAAACTTGATAAAAAATTAACCACAATAAAAATAAAAAAAGGAACAACAGCTAAAAATAAATCTTTATTGCTAAGAGAGAATTTTTTATCCTGTTTCATCCCCTTTCTTGAGAAGAAAGAGTTGATTACTTCTAAAACCCAAAAAAAGAAACAAAACAACAAACAACCATAAAAACTAATTTGCCAGGCAATTGGAAATGGTTTTAAAAAAAATTGACCAAAATAAAAAGGAACTATTAAAAAAACTGCTAAGCAAGATATATCCAACCAAAATCTAATTTTTAAAAAATTTCTTTCTACCATACACTTTAGATTATAACAAAATTAAGCAATCTTCACAATCTTAGAAAATAATTCCCATCCCGGAGTCTACCTCCGGAGTCTGTCTCCGGGAAATCTACTTTATTTAATAAATAAAAAAACCCGAAGGAAACGGGTTTTTCTATATAAAAAGATAAAATTAAAAACTAATCAGTAATACCAGATGGGGTAGCTGTTCTCACCCCTGCTGAAATACCTCCACTATCTGAACCTAAACAATATTTGAGGGTATAACTCGTGTAAGGAGAAGAACCCACTGTAGCATAAGTATAAGTATCTCCTCCTGCAGGACAGCCAGTTGGACAATCACAAGGATTAGGAGCACTTGGGACATTAGCCATATAAATAGTGTCTCCTGAAGATAAATCACTTAAAGATGAAGGGTAGCCATTATTATCTAAATAATAAAGCTCCAAAGCAGTCTGGATTTGTTTAATATCAGCTAATCTTTTAGCATCTCTAGCTCTTGCTCGGGCATTATTCAAAGCAACAACAGAAATAGCAGCTAAAATAGCAATAATAGCTACAACTACTAAAAGTTCAATTAGGGTAAAGCCTTTGTTTGTGTTCTTTTTACTAGCTTTTTTTTGCTTCATAAAAATAAAAAATCTTATAATCTTTAACTTATTTAAAATATAAATTAGTTGATTATGGACAAGTTCCACCCCAAATTCCTTCTGGGGTAGCTGTATTTACCCCAGCAGAAACACCTCCACTATCTGAACCTAAACAATAGCGTAAACAATACTTTTTAGCATTAACATAAGAATAATAATAGCTGTTGCTAGTAGCATCACAAGAGCCATCAGCTGGTGTTGGGGCTGTTGGAACCTCAGCCATATAAACAGTGTCCCCGCAAGTATCTGAAAAACCATTTGTAGCACTAGAAAGACATTTCCCTTCTATACTCGTATAACCTGTGCCGTAATCAGGGTAAGTATCATTATCTAGAAAATAAAGCTCCAAAGCAGTCTGGATTTGTTTAATATCAGCTAATCTTTTAGCATCTCTAGCTCTTGCTCGGGCATTATTCAAAGCAACAACAGAAATAGCAGCTAAAATAGCAATAATAGCTACAAC
>Ga0190360_1001373_pt1 | contig 12642 bp, 5 predicted proteins | sample 48721834_MG_FD_161271 | JGI IMG/M metagenome (GOLD analysis project Ga0190360, IMG submission 161271) | Hydrothermal vent microbial mat bacterial communities from Southern Trench, Guaymas Basin, Mexico - 4872-18-3-4_MG | ecosystem: Environmental > Aquatic > Marine > Hydrothermal vents > Microbial... | reverse complement strand
CGGCGGGAGACGGCCCTGGCGGCCACGCGGCGCGGCTGGGTGCAGCCGATCCGCCCGCGGCGTCCGCGCCCTGCCTCCAGGCACATTTTAGGAATCTGGGTGGACTTGCCCGAGCCGGTGTCGCCGGCGATCACCACGGCGCGGTTCTCGCGGATTGCGCGCACGATGGCGTCCTTGTGTGCGACGATGGGCAGCTCGGCGGGGTAGCGGACGCGCTCGGCGAGCCGGGCGCGCAGCTCGCGCAAGGCGATCGAGGCCCGGGCCTGAGCCAGCCACCGTTCCAGCGGCAGGGAAGCGGGCCGGCCCAGGCGCAGGCGTTCGAGGGCTCGGGAAACGCGAACGCCCAGCCGCAGGTGGTCGCTCAGCAGGCATCGGGGCAACAGCGCCTGGAGCTCCTGAAGTTTTTCCCGCAGCTCCGCTGGACGGCCCGTGGAACCCATGTATCGGAAGCAAGCGGCTCAAAATTCGGCGTTGCCCGGCGTCCGAGCGAAGGGGATCACGTCGCGGATGTTGCCCACGCCGGTCAGGAACATCAGCAGCCGCTCGAAACCCAGCCCGAAGCCGGCATGGGGCGCGGTCCCGTAACGGCGCAGGTCGATGTACCACCAGTAATCCTCCTCGCGCAGCCCGTGGGTCTTGAGGTTTTCCAGGAGGACGTCCAGCCGCTCTTCGCGTTGGGAGCCGCCCACGATCTCCCCGATCCGCGGCACGAGCAGGTCCATGGCCGCAACCGTTTCGCCGTCGGGATTGACGCGCATGTAGAAGGGCTTGAGCGAGCGCGGATAGTCGAACACCGTAACCGGCGCGCGGAAATGCTCCTCCGTCAGGTAGCGCTCGTGGTCGGACTGGAGGTTGAGCCCGTAGCCGGCCGGATGCTCGAAGCTCTTGCCGCTGCGTTCGAGGATCTCAACGGCCTCGCGGTAGTGAATCCGCTGGAAGGGCCGCTCGACGACGAACCGGAGCCGCCGGCGCGCCTCCTTGTCCACGAAGCGCTCGAAGAAGGCCAGATCTTCTTCGCATCGGTCCAGCATGACTTGAGCCATGGCCTTGACGAATTCCTCGGCCAGGTCCATGTCCCCTTCCAGGTCGCAGAACGCCATTTCCGGCTCGATCATCCAGAACTCGGCGGCGTGTCGGGAGGTGTTCGAGTTCTCGGCCCGGAAGGTCGGCCCGAAGGTGTAAACCTTTGAGAGCGCGCAGGCCAGCGTCTCCGCTTCGAGCTGGCCGCTCACAGTCAGGTAGGCGGGCTTGCCGAAAAAGTCCGCGCCGGGATCGGCGTCGATGTTGCCCTTCAACGTGGTCACGCGGAACATCTCGCCCGCGCCTTCGCAGTCGCTGGCGGTGATGATGGGCGTGTGAATGTGGAAAAAACCGCGGCTTTGGAAGAACTCGTGCACGGCGAAGGCGAGGCGGCTGCGGGTGCGGAAGACCGCGCCGAAGAGGTTCGATCGGGGCCGCAGGTGGGCAATGGAGCGGAGAAACTCGAGGGTGTGGCCTTTTTTCTGGAGCGGGTAAGTCGCGTCCGCCGGGCCTATCAGCCGCAGGCGCTTGGCCTTCAGCTCCCATTTCTGGCGCGTCCCGGGCGAGGGAACCAGCTCGCCCTGAACCTCCACCGAGGCTCCGGTGTGAATCTCCGGCAGCCGCTCGGCCCCCTCGGCCGAGGCGTCCACAACCGCCTGGAGATTCGCCAGGCACGAGCCGTCGTTGATCTCCATAAACGAAAATCCTTTGGCGTCGCGGCGCGTGCGCACCCACCCGCGGACGGTCGCTTCTTCAAGAGGCCCTTCGGCGGCCAGCAATTCGCGAATCGAACTCATGGCCTAACTTTTCCCGGACTGCGCTCGGCGCGCAACCTCATTGACTTGGGCCGGCGATCCCGGCTTGGAAACCCCTCGCCCGGCGTCGTAGGATCTGCGCTGACGCCGCGCCTCGGACTCCCCGTTGCGGCTCCGGCGCGGCGCGCCCGAACAAAAGCAAACCAGGAGGCGGTTATGGCTGATGTGTTGCCTTCAGAGTTCAAGCGTGGCATGGCGCTGCTGGTGGACGGCGCGCCCCAGCTCATCCAGGACATCCGGGTTTCCGGCAGCGCCCAGACAAAGCACAAAATCCACGTCCGATTGCGGAACCTCCAAACCGGACGGGTAGGGGAGCGCACCTTCGCCGACAACGAGCGCGTCCCGACCGCGGAGCTTCAGCGACGGCGGGTCCAGTACTCTTACGCCCAGGCCGATCAGCACATCTTTCTGGACCTGGACACTTACGAGGAGTGGACGCTCAATGCCGATCAGGTCGGCGAGCGGATCGGCTTTCTCAAGGAGGACGTCGAGTGTCGGCTTCGCATCCTCGACGGCCGGCCTGTGGACTTGGAGCTGCCTCCCGCTGTGGCCTTGCAAGTGGTCGAGACCGCCCCGCCCCAAAGCGGCGTGGCCGACAACACCTGGAAACCGGCGAAGCTGGAAACCGGCATCGAAATCATGGTTCCGCCGTTCATTGCCTCGGGCGAAACGGTCCGCGTCGACACGCGCGAAAAGAAGTACCTCGGCAAGGAGCATGAGAAGAAGGAGTAGGAACATCCCCGGCTTGGCGATGAAAATGGTCGGAGCGACAGGATTCGAACCTGCGACATCCAGCTCCCAAAGCTGGCGCTCTAGCCAGGCTGAGCTACGCTCCGACGCCATTCGGTAAATTGGCCAAATCCCATCCTCCTGGCAACGGTGAAATCCGCTCTTTCTCCAAGCTGCGATAAGCGGCGTTGCTCTCGACCTGGGCGAACGCAAGGCAGGCGATGGCGGGGAAGACCCGCTTTCCTCCGCGCCGGCAGCCCTCTTCGGCTTCTCTTGTTTGCGTGTTGGGCGGCTTGCCTCGCGGCGGCGCGGCTGGAGGCTTTCTGCCTGCTGAGCTGGAACACCGGCGGAAACGGCGCGGCCGACTGGAGCCTCGCCTCGCCCCAGGTCCAGGCGATCGGCCGCCATCTCCAAGCCCTGGATCCCGACGCAGCCGTCCTCCTGGAGATCCCGGCGGACAAGACGGGCCTGATTCCGGAGTTTGTCAGCCTCTTTCTGCCCGGCTACGCCTACGCGACCAATTCGGGCACAGACGGTTACCTGCGCTCGGTCGTCCTCTCCCGCTACCCGATCGCGCGGTCCCGCAGTTGGCTGGACGACGCCCCCCTCGCGCCCTTCGGCTACAAGGGCAAGTTCACCCGCGACCTGTTCGAAGCGGAGATCGCCGCGCCCGGCTACCCGGATGCCGTCCATGTGTTTGCGGTCCATCTCAAAAATGGAAGCGATCCCGATTCGACCGCGCGCCGGGCCGCCGAGGCCCGGGCGATTTCGAACTTTTTCGCGACCGCTTTTCTCCCTTCCCATCCCAACGGGATCTACCTGCTTGCAGGCGATTTGAATGAGGACTTCGACCGCCATCCCGACTCTCCTGTGAAAGCCGCCCTGGCCAACGCCGCGACCGGCTTGTTCCTGACTCGCCCTACCGACGCCGAGGGACGCAGCGCGCGCACCTGGTCCACGCGGCTGCCCCTGTTGGTGGCCCGGTTGGACTACGTTCTCCCTTGCGGAAGCCTCTACGCCGCCATTGCGGCCGGGGAGGTGTTCCGTCTTCCCGAGTTTGACCCGCCGCCCGCTCCGCTGCGATCCGGCGACGATGTTTTGGCTTCGGACCATGTTCCTCTCCGGTTTGTTTTCCGGAACCCGGACAACGGCCCCTTCGACGTTCGCATCCTCCGCGGCAAGGAGCTGCGCTTGGAGTGGAAGGCTCTTCCCGGATACACTTACCAAGTCTTCCGGTCGCCGGACCTTCGGAGCTGGCGGGTCGTGGCAACCTTCTTCCAACAGAGCGGCCGGGAACGAACATGGACCGTTCCGGTAGCCGACCGGACAGGCTTTTTCAAGATTCGCCGCATTCCGTGAAAAAGGGAGGAAACGGCGGATGGAACCGGGCCGCCGGAGCTGCTTAACAAAACGGATCGCGGCCATCTTGGCCGCGACACGGAGCTTTTGAGAACAGAATGGATCGCGGCCATCTTGGCCGCGGTGCGAAGCCTGCGAGAGGCCGGGGCTTGGGGGAAGCGGGAGCGCCGTTATGTTGGCGGCGGCTCGCGGGCTGGAAGCCCGCGCTCCTTTGGAGCCGCCTCCAGCCAATCTCCCCCGGCGCGTAAACAAGCCCGGTGATTGACGCTTTTCGACGCGCCGCCGGGGCGGTAGCATCCGCTTCATGCAAAGTCCGCACCGGAAACCGTTCGAGGCGCGACATGGGCGGAGGCGGCGTGGGTTCCTCGTTTCCGCCGCGGCGGGGCTGGCCATGGCGGTCCAGACGGCAACTCCGGCGGTTCGCGCCGGGCAGGCCCCTTGGAAAGCTCAATGGATTTGGGCCGCCGGCGACGACGTCCACGGCTACAATCGCGCCGTTCGTTTCCGGCGGGATTTCTTTTGGGACGGGCGCGGCAGAGTGACGCTCCGGATCACGGCGGACAGCTTTTACCGGCTTTTTCTCAATGGCCGATGGATCAATGACGGCCCTTGCCGCAGTTGGCCCGAGCATTACCAGTACGACGCGATCGACGCCACCCGCTGGCTGCGGCGGGGGACCAACCGGATTGAAGCGATCGCGCGCTACTATGGCGTGGGCGATTTCCACCGTGTGCCGCAACAAGCCGGGTTTCTGGCCCAGTTGGACCGGATCGAACAGGGCCGCGCCGCGCCGCTGGTTTGGACGGATGCCTCTTGGTCCGCCAAGCCCGCTCCCGAATGGATCCGGTCCGCTCCCAAAGTGAGCATCCAGATGGAGCCGGCCGAAGTGTACGACGCGCGGCTGGAAGGGCGCGAGCCGTGGCGCGCGGCGGAAGCGCTCTTCCCGGCCGAAGCGGGGCCATGGAAGGATCTTCATCCCCGGGACGCGCCGTTGCTGACAAAGATCCCAGCGCCTCCGGCGCGGTTTGTCCGGGCGCGAGCGGTCCGCGCTCGGGGGACCCATCTTTGCGTGCCCGCCGCGCGGCTGGCGCATCCCGGCCTTATTGAGGCCAACAACAACGTGAGTTGCGCAGGCGGCCTGGCCACGATGATCGAGACAGCCGCTCCGGCCGAGCTGGAAATTCTAGGATCGGAATTCCGGCTGGCCCTCGACGGCAAACGGATCGGGCGGGGGCGGCATGCGTTGAAGCCGGGGCCTCACCTGTTGCTGGGGTTTGTGGCGCAAATTGTGGGCCACGCCAAAGAGAAGTCGCTCGATCTTGTCTTCCCTCCCGGAGCGAAGCTGGTCAATCCGATCGATCCGGACGCGGCCAATCCCTGGTGCTACATCCGCCTTCGGGAATTTGCTTTCGCTACCAACGACCTGCGCTGGATCGCGTTCCGGAGCGAGGACCGCCGGATCGCGAAGGCGCTTCGGGAATATGACGCGGCCGTCTCGGACTGGCTGCGCCGGGCTGCAAGCCCCGAGGCGTTCCGGAAACTGCTCGGCGCGCGCGCCGAAACGTTGTCTCGCGAAGCGCTGTTCGTGACGGACCCGATCTGGAAGTTTCAACACCAACAGCCGGTTCCAGGCGCAAGCGCCCGTGTGGACCGGCCCGAAGGCGCTCTCTACGAAGCCTTGCCCCCCGCCGTGGCGCATCCGAATCCGCGCGGGGACCTCGAACTGCTCTACGATCTGGGAGTTCAACGCTGCGGCTACTATGAACTGGTCCTGGAGGCGGAGGCGGGCGCGACGGTGGACGTCGCCGGCGTGGAATACATTGCGCCGGACGGACGCATCCAGCACACCGGCCGCAATCGCAACGGGCTCCGGTACATCACCAAAGCGGGACTCAACCGATTCGTCTCTCTCAAGCGCCGTTCCGGCCGCTACCTTTTCCTGACCCTCCGGAACTTCCATCGGCCGATTCGCATTCATCTGCTTCGGGTAATCGAATCCGTTTACCCGATCGAGCAGATCGGCGATTTCGCCTGCAGCGACGGGCGGCTCAACCAGATCTGGGACATCTCGCTGCGCACGCTCAAGCTGTGCATGGAAGACACGTTCACCGATTGTCCGCTTTATGAGCAGACCCTGTGGGTGGGCGACGCGCGCAACGAGTCGCTCTTCGCCTACGGCGTGTTCGGCGCGACCGATCTGGCCCGGCGGTGCATCCGTCTTACGGCCCAGTCCCTCGATCGGTATCCGATGGTCGGCGGCCAGGTTCCCTCCTGCTGGGACATGATTCTGCCGGCGTGGAGTTTCCTGTGGGGCGTCTCGACGTGGGACTATTACTGGCGGACGGGGGACAAGGCCTTTCTGCGCGAGGTGTGGCCGGCCGCGCTTCAAAACCTGCGCGGCGCGGAGCGGTGCGTGGACGAGCGAGGCCTGTTCACCGCGCCGTTCTGGAATTTCTTTGATTGGACAGGCATCGACCAGAACCGCAAGACCGTGCTTCACAACACCATGTTCTTCGTGGGCGCGATCGACGCTGCGCTGAAGGAAGCCGAGGTTCTGGGCGATTCCAAGCCTGTTCCTTGGTTGCGCCGGCTCCGCGCGCGGCTTGTCGCCGGAGTAAATCGGCTTTGGGACCCTGCCAAGGGCGCCTACCCGGACGCGGTGGGGGACGACGGCCGCCCCAGCCCCAAGACATCCCAGCACACCTCTTTCCTGGCGGTCCTTTTTGACATTGCGGAGCCTGACTATCTGGACGCGATCCGGCGCAACCTCCTCAACCCGCCTCCCGGCATGACGCGCATCGGCTCGCCCTTCGCCGCCTTTTACCTGTATCAAGCGATGGAGAAGCTCGGGCTGGAAGAGGAGATTATCCGGGCAATCTACGCCAACTACCTGCCGATGCTCGAAGCGGGAGCGACGACGGTGTGGGAAAGCTTTCCCAGCGGCACGACCGGCTCGAACAACTTTCCCACGCGGAGCCATTGCCACGCCTGGTCCAGCGCGCCGTGCTACTACCTGCCGCGAGTGATCCTCGGCCTGCGGGCCGTCGCCCCGGGCGGAGAACAATGGGTTTTGAGCCCGCGGCTGTGCGGCTTGGAATGGGCCCGCGGGACCGTGGCGACCCAGCGCGGCCCTATCCATGTTCGGTGGCGGCGGCGCGGCGAACAGGTGCGGATCCGATGCGAAGCCCCGGAAGGGGTCCGCGTCCTTTTCCAGCCGAACAAAGGCCTTCAAGGCCTCGAAGTGAAGTTGGAAGGCGCGGTTCAAGCAAAAAGCCCGAAGCGTTGATCCCGCCTGGGCCGGCTCAGGGAACGGTGACGGCCTGGATGACGCTCGGCGCGGCGACGATCGCCCGGCCCGAGGGCGGCGTGTACCGCGCCGTCACCGTCACAAACTTGGTCCGGACGGTTTTTGGGATCCACGAGAGAACCAGATCGTAAGCCGGGCCGATGCTCGTGCGGTAGGCGCGCGGGGCCAGCTCGGCGGGGCTGTAGGTCCAAGTGTGGAAAGGCTTGCCCGGCTTTACGGGGTCAGGCCGGCCTTCGTAAGCGAGGATTTCCAGGCGTCCTTCACGGATGGAAACGGATCGCGTCCCGCGCGGATCCGTCGCAAACACCTTCACCGCCACGCCGTCCGCGCCCGGCTTTTGGTCCAGATTGAGCGCCATCGGGAGCGCGAGCAGGTGAATCGCGCCCACGCTCCCGCCGGCGCCGCCCGAGGCAGTTGCGCAGCCTCCGACCAGCCCCGCGGCAAGGAACAGAACCAGCGCCGCCTTAAGGCACGATGACGCGGACGGCGTTGGTCTGAACTTGCCCTCCCAGATCGATGTCGTTGAGCGCGTTGGTTTGGACCTGTCCATGCGGCTGGGTATGCTCCTGAGACAGCGGCTCGATCAAGCGCTTTTGGAGTTTGTCCCGCCCTAGCTCCTGCTGGATCGTAGACTGGTTAAACTGGCTGCGTGTGACGTCCTCCACCTTGTACATCACGCCTTCGCCTTCGCCTTTGACCAGGATCTGCGGCGTCAGCACGATGAGCAGCTCCTTGCGGTCTTTCCGCCCCACGCGGCTTCGGAACAGCGCGCCCAGCCCCGGAAGGTCGCCCAGCAACGGGATCTTCTTGGTGCGGATGTCGTCGGTGGTGGAGATCAGGCCGCCGATCAGGATGGTCTGGCCGCTGCGGACGGTCACCGTGGTCGTGGCGGTCCGCTGGTTGATGATCGGCACGCTGACCCCCTTGCTGATGTCCACCGTGGAGCTGCTCGTCTCGCTGATCGTCGGGGCGATGTCCATCTTGACGAAGCCGTCCGGGCTGATGCGAGGCGTCACATTCAGGATAACGCCTACATTTTCATAAGTGAATTGATTAATGGTATCGCCTCGCTCGGTCACGCGGCTGTCGGTGATCAGAGGGATTCGCTGGCCGATGTTAATGGTGGCCTCTTGGTTGTCCGCCGCAAGGATCTGGGGCCGGCTCAGAACTTCCAGCTTGCCCTCGTTCTGGAGGGCGCGGAGGAGGAAGCCCACGTTGCTGCCGGTGATGGCGGCGTAGTTGCCGCCAAAGCTTTGGAGCGCGCCTTGCAACCCGTAATCGCTGCCGACATTGATGGAAGGATCGCCCTTGGTCAAATAGCTCCATTCGATCCCCAGCTCCGTGGTCGAATCCAGCGTGACCTCGGCCAGCAACACCTGGATCAGGACCTGCGGCTGCGGCTGATCCAGTTGCTCGATCAACTGTTTGACCTCGTCGAAGTAGCGGGGGCTGGCGGAGATGAGCAGGCTGTTGCTGATCGGCTCGGCCACGATGCTCACTTCCCGTTCGAGGATGTTCTGGGCCGTGCCGACCGCCTGGGGGCCGAGCACGGTGAGCATCTGCTGGATGTCCTGTTGGAGGAAGGTGCGCAGAGCCGGCTCAATGTCCTGGGCGCGGGAATTGCGCAGCCGGTAGACCTCGGTTTTGCGTTCCTGGGCGGGCGCCGAATCGAGGGTTTCGATGATCTTGGAAGCCAGCTCCACGTAGTGCTCGGTGCCGCCCACGATAAGGCTGTTGGTCCGTAGGTCGACGGTGACGGTCAGGGCGTGCTCCTCCGCCGAGCCGACGATGGCCGAGCTTTCTTGGTCCACGCCTTCGGGCGTGACCAGGGTGTAACGGATCGACCGCTGCTGGGCTCCCTGCGCGCCGCCCTGGGCCTGGAGCCGGAACACGGAGGTCAGGACTATGGACATCTGACGGGCATCGGCGTTTTTGAGGTTGAAGATGCGGATCTGGGCGACCTGGGGGCTTGTCTGGTCCAGATGCTTCACCAGCAATTCCAGCAGCTTCATGTATTCGACCGGCGCGGACACGACCAGCGCGTTGGTCCTGGGGTCGGGCACGATGAGAACCCCTTCCTTGAGCGCGGTGGCAATGAAGCGCTTGCCGCCGTCCATTTCCGCGATGAACTGGAGCAAGGACTGCCGGTTGGGATTCTCCTCGGTCAGGGTTTTCGGGTTGTTGTTCAGCACGTCGTTCAGGATGGTGGCCAGCTCCGCCGCCCGGGCGTATTGGAGCGGGACGACCCGGATCTCGGCCACCCGCGCCACTTGGTCGGTGTCCAGCTTTCGAACCAACTCGCCGATCCGTTTCAGGTCGTTCTCTCCGGCGGAGACGATGATGGCGTTGAGTCGTTCGTCCACGTTGATCAACACCGGCGAGGGAGCCGCGCCCGCGCCCGCGCCGCCGCTCCCTCGGAAGAGAGTCTGGAGGGTCTGAGCCACGCGCCGAGCGTCGGCTTTGGCCATGGGGAAGACCTCGACCTTGACGTTCACTGAGGGCTGTTCCTCGTCGAGCTGCTTGATGAGTTTCTCGGCGAGAGTCAGGTCGTCTTCCGAAGCGCCGATGATCAAGGCGTTGGCCCAGCTGTCGGCGATGATGGTGACCGGCTCGGGCGGCGTTCCGCCGGCGCCCGCCCGCCGATTGGCGAAGAGCCGTTGAAGGGTGGTCTGCAGCTTTGTGGCCGTGGCGCGTTGGAGGGGAAACACCTTGAACACGACCTTGGCCACGGCCTCCTCGGCGTCCAGCTGCTGGATCACCCGCTCGATCGCCGCGAAGTCTTCGCGGCCGCCGGTTACAATGAGCGTGTTGGAGCGGTCGTCGGCGGTGACCGAGAGCGTTGCGGCTCCGCCGCCGCGGAGGGTGGGCGCGGCGGCGCGCCGACGGGACTGAAGGAATTGCCGGAGCAGCGCGGCCACTTGCGAGGCGCGGGCGTACTTGAGCTTGTAGGTGCGGATGTCGCTGGCGGCGGTGAATTCGGGCGTGTCCATCCGTTTCAGAACCTCCTTTACCAAGGCGATGTTTTCGGGACTGGCCGAGACGATAAGCGTGTTGGAAGGCGCGTCCGCCGCGATGGCCAGGCCCCCGCCGCGCGCGCCGCGCAGGCCTTGTCCGCGCGTTCCGCCGCCGGGGGTGTAAAGCCCTTGCCGCGCCAGGTTCTGAAGCAGAGAGGCGACGCGGGAAACGTCCGCGTGCTGGAGGGGGAAGAGCTGGATCATCCCGCCGGGCACGACGGGCTCAGCGTCCAGCTTGTTCACCAGCTCGTGGATGAGGGCCAGGTTGGCGGAATTGGCCGAGACCACCAACGCGTTGCTCATCACGTCCGCCTGGATGTCCACTCGCTCCGAAGGCGAAGGCCGCTGGCCCATGGGAGTAAGGCTTTGCAGGCGCGCGGTGAAAAGCCCTCGAAGGGTGGCGGCCATGCGGGAGGCGTCGTTGTACTGGAGGCCGATGACTTCCAGTTGCAACGCGGGATTGGCCGGTTCCCGGTCAAGTTGCTTGAGGAGATGGTCGATGGCTTCGTTGTCTTCAGGGTTTGCGGCGATGAGGAGGCTGTTGCTCCTGGTGTCGGCCATGATCACCGGCCGGGACTGCCGGAGCTCAGGGCTGCGGAGGGCCTGATAGCGGCGGGTGAACAGCGCGCTCAGGGTGGTCGCCAGGCTTTGGGCGTCGGCGTGTTGCAGCGGCACGAGGCGAAGCTGCCCGGCGAGGCTCGGCTCGGTCCCATCCAACTCCTTGGCCAGGCGTTCGACCAGATCGAAAGTCTCGGCGCCGCCGCTTACCAGGAGGCTGTTCGTGCGGGGGTCGCCGATGATCACCGGCCGCCGGGTTGTCGCCGAGGGGCCGCCGCGGCCGCCGTAGCGCCGCCGGGCCGCGCCGGCTTGCTGGTCCAGAAGCCGCTGTAGCGCCGTCGCCACGCTGAGGGCGTCGGCGTGCTCCAGCCGGATGATCTTGACTTGCTGGAGGTCGGCGGGCGCTTCCCGGTCGAGCTGCTGAACGATCTTCTCCAGGGCGTCCAAGGCGGCCGGCTTGCCGCTTGCGATGAGGGCGTTGGTGCGCTCATCGACCGTTAGATTCGGGCGTTCGGAAGGCTGTCCGCGCCTTCCGAAAGGCCCCCGCCACAGCTCGCCGAGCATCTGGTAGACGGAGGCCGCGTCGGCGCGCTCAAGGGGGAAGATGCGGATCGTCTCCAACGGCGCGAGCGGCGTCGCGTCGAGCGTCCGCACCAACTCTTCGATGAGCGGGATCAAGTCGCTTGGCGCCGCCACGATGAGCGTGCCGCTGGGATCGTCCCCCTGGATGGTGAAGGCGGCGTAGGCGCGGGCTTCCTTGGTGGCGGCCTCCTTGCCGCCCAGGACGGCGCGGAGGCGGGAGAGTTGCTGCTGGAACCCGCGGGCGGCGCGCCCTCCGCCGCGCGCGCCGAAGAGCGATTGGAGCATCGGCGCCACGCGCGAGGGCGTCGCGTTGGTCAGGTGGTAGAGGCGCACTTCCGTCACAGGCGCCTGACCCTCCTGGTCCAGATCGCGCACGATGGATTCGGCCAGTTGAATGGTCTCCTTCTGGCCGCTGAGGATGAGGGCGTTGTTTTGGGCGTCCACGGCCAGATGGAGCGGCGCGGTGAGGGCCGAGCCGGGCGGTTGCAAGCGAGAGGGTTTGCCGGGGCGGAATCGCCCCGAGGGCCTGCCCGCCTGCGGAGCCTGCTGGAAGATCGAAGAGAGCGTCTCCGCCACCGAGGCGGCGTTGATGTACTGGAGGCGGATGATCTTGGCGGTGAGGCCTTCGATCAGGGGCACCGAATCCAGGAGACGCACGAGCGCCTCGATGGCCGGCATGTTGTGTTCGGTGGTCGCCACCGCCAGGCGGTTCGCTCCGGCGGCCTGGCCGCGTGCCGATTCGGCCACGACCTTGATGGGCTGGCCCAAATCCAGCTTGAGCTGCTCGCCTGCGCTATTGGTCAATTGCAACAGGCGAACCTGCTCGAGCAGTTCCTGGATGTCCTTGGGAATCTGCCGTCCGGCCGTGGGGCTCGCCAGGTCCTGGAGCAGAGTGGCGAGGACCCCCGCCTCGGCGTTCTGGAGGGTGAAGACGCGCAGCTTCAACTCCTTGAACTCGGCGGGCGTGTCCAGTTCATGGACGAACTCCTCGATTCGGTCCAGCAACGTCTTCCGGCCGATCACGACCAGAGACTGCGTGCGCGTATCCGCCGCGATCACGATCGGTTCTCCCGGCTCGACCTTGCTCATCTGAGAAGCCATCTGAGAGGCCAAGGGCAGGAGCTTCTGAGGCGTGGTTTCCCGAAGCGGGATCAGCCGATGCTCCAGTTGGGAGCCCGCTCCCGGTTGGTCGAGCTCCTTGATGATGGTTTCCAGCAGCGTCATGTCCGAGGGCGTCGCCCGGACGATGAGGCTGCGG
>Ga0190360_1001369_pt1 | contig 12668 bp, 10 predicted proteins | sample 48721834_MG_FD_161271 | JGI IMG/M metagenome (GOLD analysis project Ga0190360, IMG submission 161271) | Hydrothermal vent microbial mat bacterial communities from Southern Trench, Guaymas Basin, Mexico - 4872-18-3-4_MG | ecosystem: Environmental > Aquatic > Marine > Hydrothermal vents >... | reverse complement strand
GGGGTTTAAAACTTTCCAGAGTATATAGTGGTATCTGGTATTCTTTTAGAAGCTTTTCAAAGTCAGGCCATGGGGCAAAAACTCTCTCACATGAATATCTGTCCACACGGTTAACAGCCTCATATATTATTCGAATACCAAGGTTTGACATCCCAATCTCGTAAATATCCGGGTAACAAATCGCCATGCTTATTGTTATATTTCCAGGTTCTTTATATATAGAGTTGATCTCTCCGCCAATATATCTTCCCGGTTTATTTACCCTTTGGAGAATCCTCAATACTCTATCTCTAATATCCTTCATTTTCACCTCAGGTAGCGTCTCATTTCGATGTTGAAGAGGAGTGAAGTTGCGATTATGGAGGTAATCACAAAAGAACCGCCGTAGCTCATGAATGGGAGAGGTATCCCGGTTATAGGCATTATTCCTATCGTCATTCCTATGTTAATTATTATGTGAAATAGAAACATCCCAAGTATACCGGAAGCCACCAGCGTAGCAAATGCATCCCTGGCATTGTAAAGGATCATTATATTTCTGTAGATAAATATGCCATATATGGAAATAAGAAAAAAAGATCCAACAAATCCCCACTCTTCTGCAAAAATGGAAAAAATAAAGTCTGTGGTTTTTTCCGGTAGAAAACCAAGCTGGCTCTGTGTTCCACCTCGTAAACCTTTTCCAAACAATCCTCCAGATCCCACTGCAATTTTACTCTGGATAATGTTATAACCGGCTCCAAATGGATCTATTGTTGGTTTGAGAAATACTATAAGCCTTTCTTTCTGATAGGGCTTTAGCTCCTTGGTAAACAGAGCTGAAAGAATTAACCCAACAAAGAAGATCAGAAAAATCACGGTGGCCCTGTAGATTATCTCCTTCCTTGTTATCCTGTAGAAAATATATGTCAGAAAACTGAGAATGCCAAAAACAGCAGCTAGAATAAAGATAATCTTCGTATCTTCCAGCAACAGGACAAAAGAGGGGGTGGTGGGGTTGGTTAGTCTTATAAAGGTTGTGAGAAGAGGTATAACTATCGATATACCAAGTATTATGAGAACAGATATAATATGGGATAGTCTTGCTCCTCCAAAGTAAAGCATAACAAGCGTGATTGGAATATACACCAGCGCAGTTCCAAAATCAGGTTGAAGTAAAATTAATCCCGCAGGGAATAATCCAATTCCCAACCCAAGGAGAAAATTTGTGAGACTTTTAATTTCTGCTCCTTTCTGTTCAAGATATCTTGCAAGGCCAAGAATCACTCCAAGTTTTGCAAACTCGGACGGTTGAAATCCGATAGAACCGGTAATAGAAATCCAGCTTTTTGAGCCTCTAACCCTTGTCCCAATTGCAAGTGTAAGCAGGAGCAGCAATACTATAATTACATATACTACGATTGAATATTTTTCAATTTTTTGATAATTTATTGCCCCCACGAGTATAAATAAAATCATACCAATGGAAATCCAGTATATCTGCTTCACAAACTGCCTTTCCATAATTTTTGTGGTGCTACCAGGATTTTCAGCACTATAGATTGTCAATACCCCAAATCCCAGCAGGATTAAAAAGGTAATCACCAGAGCAAAATCTATTCTATAATGGGGAAAAACAAATGTTCTATTCTGCATCAGGTGCCATCCTCCTCACCCTCCGAAGCAATTTTCTCTGCCCTAATCATTGCTCTCTTTTTCCAGATATTTCTCCTCGCTGTTTCAAGGTCACAATTGCCAAAAATCGATTCAACAATTTCTGAAACTATTGGAGCAGCACTTTCGCTCCCCGCACCGCCATGCTCAACTATTGCGGTAACGGTGATCATTTCATCCGGATTTTCAGCATTGTAGGGAGCTATTGCCGTAAACCATGAGTGTGTGTCCCTACCCAGTACTTCTGCTGAACTGGTTTTTCCAGCCATTTCTACAGAGAGAACAGCTCCCCCCCACTTTGCCGTTCCTTCAACAACCACTCCCCTCATCGCATTCCGTATGAAATCATACGTATCCGCCTTGAAATCAGTTCGAACAAGAATTTCGGGTCTCTTCCTGTATACAAGTTTTCCACTTTCAGCCGAAATTATTTCCTTTAATATGTGTGGCTTGTAAACCACGCCTTTATTGGCTATTAGATTTGTTAACGTGTTTATCTGAAGAGGTGTTGTCAGCACATACCCCTGCCCGATTGCCATGTTCAGAGTATCGCCCTCATACCATATATCTTTTTTCATTTTAATTTTCCATTCAGGATCAGGGATCAAACCTGCCACCTCACCCGGTAAATCGATTCCAGTTAGACGCCCAAGAGCCATCTTTCGAGCATACTGAGCTATAATATCGGGTCCAAGAATCAGCGCAACCTGATAAAAATATGAATCGCAGGACATTGCAATGCCCTTATACATATCTACTATGCCATGATTTGACCAGCACGAAAAAAATCTGTTTCCAAGCCTGTAACCTCCGCCGCATACAAATTCTCTGGATCTAGGCACCTTCTCGGTTTCAAGGGCAGCAGTTGCAACCACGAGTTTAAATATTGACCCAGGTGGATAAAGTGCCTGAACTGCCCGATTTAAGAATGGTTTACGCTTATCCAGCGCAAGTCTCTTAAAAGCTTCCGCTCCATTTTGGGAAATAAAAAGATTGGGATCATAACCAGGATGCGATACCATGGCAAGTATTTCACCGGTAGATGGTTTTGAAACTATTACCGCTCCTATCCTCTCACCAAGAGCCTCTGCAGCAATTTCCTGGATTCTTTTATCAATAGTCAGTATTATATTATTACCGGGTATTGGTTCAGCACCTCTATCTATAACCTCAGCCACTATCTGATTCTTTGCATCAACTATTCTCCTGATAAACCCATCTTTCCCTTTTAATTGAAGATCATATACTTTCTCTATCCCACTCTTGCCGACTATACTTTCAAGGTTGTATCCCTTATCAAGTCTTTCCTGAAGTTCCTTTTCATTTATCATACCCACATAACCAATTATATGTGAAAATAGATCCCTGTATGGATAAACCCTTTTTGGTTTGCTCTTCCAGTAAACACCCGGGTAATCCTTGTTATGCTCCGCCAGGTACACAACATTCTTAAATGGTACATCGGTTTTTATAATTACAGATTCGTTAAGACGATTTTTTTTATTAATCTTCGAAGTAATTTCATCCTCGGGTATATCCAGAAGTACCGACAACTTCCTGATTATGTCCTTCATCTGCTTCTGTGACCTCGGGAGGTTCTGGGGAACAAGATAAATCTCAAATGATCTCCTATTATACGCAAGTGGTATCTCACCTGTTCTATCAAAAATTATCCCCCTTATGGCAGGCAAAATTGCGAATTGCTCCCTGTTTGTCTTGGCCTTTCTTTCATATGAAGGTCCCTTAATTATCTGAAGTGCAAAAAGTGTAACAATGATAAGTCCAAAGAAAAATATTGGAATAAGAGAAAAGATAAAAAGCCTCTTTTTAAGTTCTTCTGTCTGGGTTTCACTGCTCTGAAATGTACTCATATGCTAATCAACAACCCTCTTTTCAATTCCAGATAGAAGCATAAATATAAATGGGGCAATACCAGCATTTAAAACCGATTCAAGAAAAATCTTCCCTCCACTGAAAAAGCCAAAATATCCAGGTTTAAGAAATATGGATGCAAGCAGCGATAAAATAATTGCCTTTAAAATTGTACCAACGAAAAGGAGAATTACGGGAAAAAGTATTCCCCTTCCATATATTTTCTCGCCTATCAAACCGGTTCCATAACCAAGAACCGTGTAGGTAAAACTTGTAATCCCCAGAAGCCCTCCTCCAAGAATATCAAGTAGAAAACCAACCCCAAATCCCACAATTTCGCCTGCCAGTGGACCAAGCGAAAGAGCAACAAGCAAAAATGATATAAGAATCAGATCAGGATATACATCCTGGATCGAAATATTCTCATAAAAAGGAGTTGATTGTATAAATATGAAAAAAAGTATTATTATAACATAGATGATGTATCTTTTCATATACTACCTTCACTCGCCTCAATAGACTATTATTACTCTTCAAGAATCTGGTGGTAATCCTCCATAACTTTCTTTACTATTATATAAACCTCCTCGAGTCTGCTCAAATCAACTGTGGGTTTTACAACGGCCTCCTGAAAAACTCCATATTGCTTTTTAACAACAGATTGAACATAACCAACCAGTATTCCTTTTGGGAAAACCCCTCCCATACCAGAGGTTACCACAGGGTCTCCATACTCGATTTCTGCATTCCTGTCGATATATTTTAATAATACATTATCGCTGAAAGAGCCCTGACCCACAAGTATTCCCGAATGCCTAGATTTTTTCAACATCGCACCTATATAGCTCGACTGATCTGTAAGCGGAAGAACTCTTGAAGAGTTTTTCTGGACATCAATTACCTTCCCCACCACACATTTTTGTCCATCCTGATAGGCAATAACCGGCATCCATCTCTGAACACCACTTGAACTTCCCCTGTTAACAACTATTGTTTTGAAGAAATTTTGAGGAGATTTTGCAACTACTTCAGCAATCACTGTATCGTACTCAAAATGGGACTGGATTCCTATTAATCGCCTTAAGCGATCATTTTCTGCTTTCAATTCCTCAAAGTCATAAAGTGTTCTTTCATACTCCTTTAACAGAGCTTTTGTCTGGGCCAGTTCCTCTCTTAACCTCTTGTTTTCCTTTAAACTTGTAAAAAAATTCTCCACAAAATTCACGGATTTAACACCGGCCATTTGAAAAGGGTAAACAAGACCATACACTATGGATTTAAAATTAAATACAACCTTCTTCTGAGAAAAACCCATAGCAGCGAATGACACGAAGAGAAGAATAAAAAGAATAAGAAGGGATCTTGATCTTTCCGTTCTGGAATTCATATAGTTTTCATCTGACGTTCTTCATATATTTCAATTCTTCTAGAAACTTACCTGTACCAAGAACCACACATGTAAGAGGATTTTCCGCAAGGATTACAGGTACACCCGTTTCCTTACTTATTAACTTGGGAAACCCTCTCAAGAGAGATCCACCGCCCGTCATAACAATCCCTCTTTCGACTATATCAGCGGCAAGTTCCGGTGGAGTCTGATCGAGGGTCTTTTTAATCTCCTCCAAAACCATATTGGTAGGCTCCAGCAGCGCCTCCCTTATCTCAACAGAATCCACCGTCAGTATCCTGGGCAGGCCTGATATTGAATCCCTACCCCTGATTTCCATTTTTTTTGTTTCTTTCTCCGGGTAGACATTTCCAATTGTAATCTTGACTTCTTCTGCAGTACTCTCGCCAATAATGAGGTTGTGAATTTTCTTCATATGATTAATAATTGCCTCATCAAACTCGTCTCCCCCAACGCGAATTGCATTTGTAATTACCATGCCACCAAGAGAAATTACCGATATCTCTGAGGTTCCGCCACCTATATCTATAATCATATTCCCGGCTGGTTCTTGAATAGGAATATTTGCACCGATTGCAGCTGCCAGCGACTCTTCAATAAGATAAATCTCTCTGGCACCGGCCTGTTCGCAGGACTCACGGACAGCCCTCTTTTCAACCTCTGTAATACAACTTGGGACACCGATCACCACACGGGGTTTAACAAGCGCCTTTCTGTTGTGTATCTTCTGAAAGAAGTACTTTATCATCCTTTCAACAGTTTCAAAATCAGATATAACCCCATCCTTCATTGGCCTTATAGCTATAATCTCTCCAGGTGTACGACCAAGCATTCTTTTAGCTTCCTGACCCACTGCAAGAACTTTCTTGGTTGCGCTATGAACCGCTACAACCGAAGGCTCTGAAAGAACTATCCCCTGTCCTCTTACATACACAAGCGTATTCGAGGTTCCAAGGTCTATTCCTATATCATTAGAGAACCTTCCCCACATTCTACCGAAAAACATATCAACCACCTCAAATTAATAATGGAATTGTTATTAATATAATTTATCTATTGCACCAATATGTTTTGGATTAATCTTCAGTGCTGTTCTCCATTGTTTACGCGCGCTGATAAGGTCCCCTTTTCTCTCGTAGATATTACCCAGCAAATAATATGCGTCCGCATTGTTTTTATCGATTTGAAGAACCTTCTCCACTGTGCTCATTGCCTCATCCAGCCTCTCTTCATCATACTCAATCCATGACAGAGCCATAAGCGCCTCTTTTTTTATTGACTCATCAGCGGTTTCACTTATGAGAGAATTAAGTTCCTGATATGCACCATTATACTGTTCATTTTCTTTAAGAGCCAATGCCAGATACAGTCTCACCAGATCATCGCTGGAGTTTTTCCTGGCAACTTTTAGAAAATCAATTGCCTCTTTATAAATCCCGAGCCTGTAATAGCAGTAACCTATTATTCTATATAAATTCTTATTTTTAAAACCATTCTCCTGGGCCTTTCTCAAGTACTCAGCCGCAAGTTCGTAATAATCAAAACCAAGTTTAAAATAAGCCATTCCAAGGATATAGTAACTGTTCCTTAAAGCAGTGGTAAGCTCTGTCAATACAAGCCCCTTTCTGATATACTGTATTGATTTAAAAAGAGCTTTCTTTTGCTCCTCACCGCTCAACCCATCAGAAACAAAATAATAAGCTTCGCCTATATACCGCAACAACTTATCATTCAATGGCCTTTTTTCAAGAAAAGGTAATCCTTCATGTATCACAAGATTATAGTTACCATCTTCCAGATATCCTTCTATAAATCTATAATCATTAAATAATAGCCTATAAATATTCACGGCCTTAATATATAGAGATTGTATATCAATGAATAAAAATGAATATATACCTCCCCCTATTATCATCAGTACAACCAAAAATATAAGAAGCTTCTTTTTCCCTTTTTTTGGTTTATACAGATATTTTGAATAATGATACATATTCATTTTGTGTGAAGGGCTTTAAGAATGTATCTGAAGGGCCCACTTTCATGAACCTCAAATACCTCTCTTTTCTTCTTAACACCTTTTCTCTTAATAATCAGGAAGCCATTCTCCCATCCAAGCCTTTCAATTTTTCCATGCGGAAACTTCTTCACATCCTTTCTGTTAAATATTAATAAATTTTTCGATGTTATAGCAACAGTCCCCTCCAATACTAAGTTTAGATTATTTCTGTCAATCTTAATTTTGTCAGGCATTTCTTCACTCTCAACAGTATATAACCGGCCGCTCCCAACAAAATGGACCAATTCACTTACACCAAGCCCGGGAATATCTCCTGTTTCCTTCAAAATCGGAATTACCTCTTCAAGGGCCCTATCTGAATGAGCCTTGCCATCTTCAAAATCAACTGCTGAATCATCATAGAGGTTACCAGGGACATTTTTCAAATAAACATCGGAAGGGACCGATGTAATTTTGGCTTCACTCCATTTAATGAAAAAAATAATAAATAATATAAAACAAATAGCAATAAAAATTATTAAAAATAAAATTACCATTTTTACCCAGTTAATAATATCATTCGAAACCTATAATATCCTTAGAGAATACAAAAGTCAATCCATAAAGATTTACATATAAGTAAAAAATAAATTTATCATTTTCAATTCTTATAAAACCGAATAAATCACAGGTGGGAAATAAAAGAACAGATCCAATAACTCTTTTAATAAACAGGTTCCTTATCAACAATCCCAGGACTAATCTTGTTTATCATTTCAAGGATCTCATCAATTCCATCTAAAAAAGAATCAATTATTTCAGGGTTAAACATCTTCCCTCTGCCCTTTCTCATTATTGTAAGTGCATAATCCACAGGGTACGCTTTTTTATAGACTCTCTTCGATATTAGTGCATCAAAAACATCGGCCACACTCACTATTTGACCAAAAAGAGGAATTTCCTCACCCTTTAATCCATAAGGATAACCCTTTCCATCCCACCTCTCATGGTGGGTCAGTGCAACTTCTCTTGAAGCTTTCACAATCTCTGAATCCGATTCTCCGAGTATTTTCGCTCCATATATTGTATGTTTCTTCATTTCCTCCCACTCTTCGTGGTTCAGTTTACCCGGTTTTAAAAGTATAGAATCCGGTATACCTATCTTACCAATATCGTGCATAGGAGCAGCGTACCTCAATAGCTCTATCTCGTCCCTATAAAGTCCAAAGTTCCTGGCAATTATTATAGAAGTATGACTGATTCTCCTGAGATGCTCTGCCGTATCATCATCTCTAAACTCAGCAGCTACTGAAAGGCGCATGATTGTATCGAGAGTGGCCTCTTTTACCTTATTTAACAGTCGTGCATTTCTTATGGCAACAGCTGCCTGGGATGCCAGACTCTGGATTAATCCTTCAATACTTCTATCAAACGGCACAACATTTCCATCTTCATCAAGACAATTTATCAGCTGTAAAACACCAATAATATTGTTATCCGGATCCTTCATCGGAGCCACGATCATTGATACCGTTCTGTAATTATTTCGTCTGTCGAAATCATCGGTAAAAGAGTATTCAACGCCCGAAGGTATATTGTAAACATCCTTTATATTAAGTGTCTCCCCTGTAGATGCTACATAACCAGAAATCCTGTTTCTTGAAATAGGAATTCTAAATCGCTTAAAAAGTTTTTCTGCATAATCTTCACCATGTCTCCTCCTGAGGGTCTCATTTTGAGCCACCATAAAATGAAGCTCATCACCCTCGACAATATAAATACTCCCCGCATCGCAATGAGCGAGAAACCTCGCCTGGGAGACTATCTGATTAAGTAACTTTTCAAGATCATGCTCACTTGAAAGAGCTATCCCAATCTGGTTTAATTTTTGAATCTGGCTTTCAAAATATTCCTTTGTTAGCTCACTATACTTTTTCAGAACAATCTCGTTATACTCAAGTGAGGTATTCACCGCCTGAAGAATATCATACTCACTGAATGGAATCTTTAAAAAATATGAAATTGAACCTGTATTAATTAATTCTATAAGAGATTTTTTATCTGCTCTCCTTGAAATGACTATCTTTGGAATGTCAGCGGTAATAATCTTCAAAAACTCAAGATCATGAACCCAGAGCCCCTTACTCAATTCATATATTATTACGTTAATCTCCATTTCTTTCATTAACTCTGATACTTCATCTACCGAATCGATTACAACCACTTTTATCCCAACAATTCCATTTCTTCTCAATAATTTGAGCAATTTATCTTTACCGATTGTCGTAACCTTTATGAGAAGAACCGTTTTTTCTTTCATACTTTGATGTCCGGGAAATTAATTTAGTTTATCTGTCTACAAACTCACCCATGGCCAGTTTTCAATTCTCATGTATTACTTCTCAGAAACTAATTATAGTACATTAAAATCTGGATATCCAATTTAAGTAATAAAAAGTCTGAATGACCAGGTATTCACAATAAGACAAACATTTACAGAAGTATATTAATTAAGCCAGAGTCTAATTTTGCAAAGGAGGATATTATCAACCCGACTGAATTAAAGTTAATATTTATACATCTTGAGGTATCTCAGAATAATTTCCAGACAATACCCTGCATTTCCTTGAGGAAAGGTACCAGTACCAGGGAAATAACACTCATAAGTTTGATCAAAATATTTATTGATGGACCGACGGTGTCCTTCATCGGATCACCCACAGTATCTCCTACCACCGAGGCTTTGTGCGCTTCTGAACCTTTGCCACCCAAATTGCCTTCTTCAATGTATTTCTTTGCATTATCCATCCCACCACCTGAGTTTGCATACTGAATACCTATAATAATTCCTGTAATGATTGCTCCAATTAGCATACCCGCGAGAGTAATAGGTCCGAACAGCACACCGATAACCAGAGGTGTAAGTATTGCGATTCCACCCGGAACCATCATTCCTCTAATAGCACTTTTCGTTGCTATATCAACACATGTCTTTGAATCCGGTTCCGCTTTACCTTCCATCAAGCCCTTTATCTCCCTGAATTGCCGTCTTACTTCCTCAACCATTTTAAACGCTTCTTTCTGGACAGCATCGAAAAGCAGAGATGAGAATAAGAAGGGCAGCATACCACCAATAAGGAGACCCGATAACACCTTTATGCTTGAAAGTTGAAGAACACCACTGTGAAGTCCAGCACTTACTATATAGGCAGAAAGTAATCCGATGGCTGCGTACGCTGCAGAGCCAATGGCAAAGCCTTTACCAATGGCAGCCGTAGTATTACCGACAGCATCGAGTTTATCTGTTACACTTCGCACCTCAGGTGGGAGACCTGCCATCTCGGCAATTCCTCCCGCATTATCTGCAATTGGTCCATAACTATCCACCGATACAATCATCCCCGTGGTAACCAGCATTCCAAATGAAGCTATGCCGATACCAAGGACACCAGCATTACCATTGGAGATAATAATGGCAACCACAATGGCAATTACCGGGATAAACACACTTTTCATGCCAAGTGAAAGCCCTCCAACCACACCTATTGCAGGCCCCGTTTCGCAGCTTTCTGCAAGATTCCTTACGGGCTTATACTGATTTGAGGTATAATATTCACTTACAAATCCTATTATTATCCCTGAAATAATACCTGAAATAAGGCTCCAGAAAATACCCCATTTGCCATACAGATAGTTACCATTTTCATCAAGCCCAAATGGGGTACCTATTGTTCCAATAATTACAGCGGCAAAGATAATGGTCAGAACAGCTGCCACATATGTACCACCAATCAGGGCAGATTGCGGATTTTTCCTGGCAGCAATTTTTACAAAAAATACACCAATTATAGAAGAAATAATCCCGGCAGCAGCTATGGATAATACCTCCTGAATTATTTTTCTTACCATAATTAATCCCTGGGAATTCAGAGCCCCAATTCCAACATTTACAACTGAAGTTGCGAGAATCATACTTGCTATTATTGACTCAACATAAGATTCGAGAAGGTCTGCTCCCAGACCAGCCGTATCGCCAACATTATCCCCCACATTATCCGCAATAACGGCAGGATTTCTCGGATCATCCTCGGGTATTCCAGCTTCAACCTTTCCTACAAGATCAGCTCCCATATCAGCACCTTTGGTGTATATTCCACCACCTGACCTGGCAAAAAGTGCGAATAGACTTGCTCCCATCGCATAGCTATTTATCCACCCCAACTTCTTTACTAAAAACTGAGGATCATTGGTAGAAAAAACCTTAAATGAAAAAAGCAGTATAACAAGACCGAGTAGAGCTATCCCCACAACACTGAGGCCCATAACAGATCCACCTGAAATTGCTATATTGAGAGCTCGTTTTATTCCACCTTCCTGGGCTGCATGTGCCGTTCTCACATTCGCTCTGGTTGCCATACTCATGCCTATAAGTCCAGCAAGACCGCTGACCACAGAACCCGCAACAAACGAGATTGCAGACTGATATCCAAAATATTTTCTTGCAAGAAGCATGATAAGGGCAATTACGCCAACCACAATAAATATATATGTGTACTCCCTCTTCAAAAATGTGGAAGCACCTATCCTGATCTGCCGTGAGATCTTTATCATAACCTCGCTACCCTCTGGTTTAGCCACCACTGACTTGAAAAATGAAAACACCACTATCAGCGCAATAATCCCTGAAATTAATCCAAGATACATTCCGCTCATCTTCTCTCTCCCACGCCAAAAAGTTCAAAAAAGAATAATTATTTATATAGACTTTGTCAATAAAAAGCAGAAAAACCGGTTTATCCTGAATAAAACTTCCAAATATCAATACCCTACGATTGAAATAAGCAGCCAGAAAAACTATAATTACTATAACTATTTAAAAGATGACAATTCCTCTAAGACTCAATCGGGTTTGGTTCGCAAATGGATTTTTTATCAATTATTGGAATAGCACTGGGATTATCGATGGATGCATTTGCCGTCTCCGTGGCCAACGGTTTTCTCATAAAACAGGTTCATTTCAAGCATGTATTACGAATAGCTCTGTTTTTCGGCGGATTTCAGGCCATTATGCCAATAATTGGATGGAGTACCGGACATTTTTTCAGCGGCTACTTTTCAAAAATAAACTACTGGATAGCATTTATCCTTCTTTCCCTTATTGGCATCAAAATGATAATAGAAGCGGGAAAAATCGAAAGAGATATCAAAAATGCAACAAATATTCCAACCCTCATCATGCTCTCAATTGCTACAAGTATTGATGCACTTGCAGTAGGATTCAGCTTTGCAATGCTTCACCTCCATATTATTAAACCGGCAATTATAATTGGCATAATAACTTTTGTAATTTCCTTTTCGGGAGTATACCTAGGGGATAAATTAGGTCATCTTTTCGAGCGAAAGCTAGATATAATCGGGGGAATTATTCTTATTCTTATAGGAGTGAAAATACTTCTTGAGAATCTGCTTAAAGGTTAGATCAATCGTTGAATCAGGGAAGTAAACAAAATCACCCGGATAAATACTGAGAGAAATTTTTCTCACAATAAAAAATTGATCCCTCAAAGCAAAGAGTTGAAATAAAAAACCCCTGCTTTTAGAGCAGGGGCTCTTAGCGGGGGTAGGATTTGAACCTACGACCTTTGGGTTATGAGCCCAACGAGCTACCAGCTGCTCCACCCCGCGTCGCTATTAAATAGATAATAAAATTAACTCGAATTGTCAAGAACTCAGCACTTA
>Ga0190360_1001368_pt1 | contig 12674 bp, 11 predicted proteins | sample 48721834_MG_FD_161271 | JGI IMG/M metagenome (GOLD analysis project Ga0190360, IMG submission 161271) | Hydrothermal vent microbial mat bacterial communities from Southern Trench, Guaymas Basin, Mexico - 4872-18-3-4_MG | ecosystem: Environmental > Aquatic > Marine > Hydrothermal vents >... | reverse complement strand
GGAAGCATGGAGGTCATTTAAGAACTGATTATACACCTGAGTAATTACCTCCATACACACCTCAGTAGGTACCTACATGTATACCTACGCACAAATTATTTATACCCTTAAGAGAACTAATACTTAGCTAGCAAAAAAACATTGACACGTGGATGAAATGATGATATGAACACAATAAAAAAATTCATGGAGGTGATAACGTGAACAGAAAAATGGTGGCATTGGTGTTGATTGGAGCGATGGTAATGACGATGGCTGCTGTACTGGCGTACGATCTCTATGACTCAGATACCGAAAATGGAACATATGGCATAGCACATGCTTGGGTAGGTGCTGATCTTGACGAAAGTGGATATATAGAACACCATTATCACGGAGGACATGGCGGCTGGGTATACCACCCTAGTGGATACACTCAACAATGTTCAGAACAGGATATGGGATCTCAGTATGGTGCGAGCACACAGTGGACAACAGTAGTATACAATGGATCTGGACATCGTATGGAGGTTCTAGATGCCTATGCTAGAGTATACGCATAATCTTTAAAACAAATATTTTTCCTTTTTTTATTTTTGTAAAAGAATTCGACAAAAGATTTAAAAAGAAAGTATGTTAAATTTAACAAGGTGATGCTATGAAAAAAATTTCAATAGCGATATGTATAATAATATTTGTCTTACTCACACCCAGCTTCTATTCCCTAAATATCAAGAAAGGAACGTATGCAGAATATAGAGAATATGATGAGGTTCATGTAGGTTCTTATGGAGAGCCTATAGACACACCTTACAGAACTATGAACACAGCGTTTCTTAGAGGAAAACAGTCAATAGATATTGCCGATATGGTATACAAGTACCAAATACTCAACATGAACGGCAGTACTGCAGATATACGCCTATGTTTAGAAGGAGAAGTACTTACACATGTAAGAGATGACGAAGGAAACGATATTTTATTGACTTTCAAACGTATCTTCGATATAAAAGTTGATCTTAACACATTGGAAATGGTCGATGTAAACGGAAAAGCCTGGGGAAAATGGCTTTTCTGGATAAAGCCCGGATCATACAACGAGGAGTACACTCTACTAGAAGATTGGAATAATCACGGAGAATTGGAGGGGTGGCTTGAAGGTACAAGAGTGTGGTACAATGATCCTTTGTCTCCCTACTTAGATAAAAATAGTGTCTTTGTAATCCATACAGCATATAGAAAAGATGGAGATTTGATCTATCCTGCATTTTCAAAATATAACATAGAATTGCCCAAAGGCCATACGTGTCACGCTACATATGAAGATGAAGAATTGGAGTCCAGCGTAATTCCTGATTTCATTTATAATGATAAAGGGATTTTATGTGAAATATGGAATGCGTATGTAGATGATTTTCTGGATCAAAAATTGGAGACACTGTTTTTAAGTGGGTCACGATTCTTCTTAGCAGATTACAGTGTTAAAGATGAGATATTAATAGAAGCGCCGACACCAGAATATCAAAAACCGTTATCATACGAGTTAGAGAGGATAGAAGCGGTAAAAAGAGGAGAACTTCCGGTATCAAAAACTCCTGCTCCCACGGAAACATCTACCCCTACTGCAGCAAAAACTTCTGTACCTACAGAAACTCCGTCTCCTACGGAGACACATACCACGACGGAAACGAGTATACCTCCTACAAAGACCCAGGTACCTACAGAGCCGCAAAAAACCACAGAAATACCTAGTTCCACACCAAGTGATAATACTGGGAAAAACAATAAATCTTTACTGTATATTGTCCCATTATTGACCATACTCATCGCTGGATTTATTATATATAAAAAGCGGTGAAATAGATGAAAAAAATTTCAATATTTTTAATTCTTTTACTGGTGCCAATATTAGCAGCACCAAGAGCCCTTTCCTTCGAGCCCGAAAAAGGATTCTACGCAGAGTACGAACTCTACAGGCAGAATGACTCTCCTTTATTCTCTACACTTGCCCTGTTTAAAGATCAAAACTTGGAACAGAAATTTTTTTATCTGTATACTATCACTTATAAATACCAGATTTTAGATATCAAAGAAAATACAGCTATTGTTCGCGTATGTTTCGAAGGAACTATATTTACCGATGTAGTAGATGACAGGGGAAATTTTATAATACTTCCATTCAAACGCATCTATGATGTAAAAGTTGATCTTAACACATTGGAAATGGTCGATGAAAACGGAAAAGCCTGGGGAAAATGGATTTTCTGGATACCATTGGGATCGTATGATAAAAAAGAATATACATTCATGAAGAACTGGAATGATCACGGGGAAGTTAAAGGATGGATAACAGGACCGATGGAAGCAGTTTTTTCAAGTTTTAAATCGTCTTATGGAAAATTCCTGAAAACATATTTTAGTGCTGGAACTGATAAGATGGAAGATGGAATCCCCGCATATCCAACATTCGAAGAGTACAGTATTCCCACGTCGTACAATATTGATGAAGGGGGACAGATAAAACAGGGGGGTTATCGTTTTGATCCAAGTACGATTACCACACCTGAAGGAGATGTAGTAAAATTAGAACCTGGATTAAATCCCCTCCTATTTTACACGGATGAAGGACTACTTGTCGAAGATTACTTATGGTATGCAGACGATTTCATTGACCAGAAAGTGGGAATCGCAGTATTACAGTTGAGCGGGGCATTATATCTAAAGGATTGCGATGTGAAAAATGAAATTCTCATAAAAGATCCAAAACCGGAGTATCAAAAAGCTTCTTTCGCTGACGAAATAAAGAAGATAAAAGAACTGGAAAAACAGTACAAAAAATCTAATCTGCAAAAAGATGAAAAAAGGTCAGGAGAACCTGGAATCGCAATATACAAACAGGAAAAAAATGAGAACAACACAAATCCCCTACACTATGTAGTTCTTCTGATCGCGGCAGCACTTATAATAGGATTTTATGTGTTCAAAGAGAAACGGTGATTGATAAAAAATAATAGCTTACTTTGCTTTTACCATCTCGGAGATCTAATGAAGGCGATGCTCGTCTGCGTTTAACCAAAATAATCCTTTACATTTTCCCATCAATTTTTCTGCTTTTTCTTTTGTTTTTGCCTCGCACGTTATTCTTATGTAAGGTTCTGTCCCGGATGGTCTTATGAGGAACCACGAATCTTTTAGATTTACTCTTAATCCATCTATATCTATAACATCTTTGTAGTCACTTATTTTATCTGCTATGCTTTTCATTTTTTCATTTTTTTCACTGTTTTCGCACGGTATCTTCTCCCTGATTATCTCATAATGTGGCACTTCTTTCTTCAATGTGCAGATATTTCCTATCTTTTCTTTCATCTCCAGAACTTTTGCTCCTGAGTAAATTCCATCCGGAGTCATCTGGAACTCACCAAATATCCACGTTCCCGAAGGTTCTCCTCCAAAATCAGAGTTTACATTTTTCATCTCCTTAGCTACTGCTACATCCCCTACTTTTGTCCTTTTTACGGATATTCCATATTTTTCAAGGTATCGATCTATTTTCATTGACGCGTCTACAGTAGTTATGAAGATATCTCCCTCTTTTAAGACGTAAGAAGCTATCAGAGCTAAAATGACATCATAGTCAACATATTCCCCATTTTCATCGATAATTCCAACTCTATCTGCGTCTCCGTCATGAGCTATCCCAAGATCCGCATCAGTTGCTTTAACTGTATCACTTAAGTTTTTGAGGTTTTCTCTGTTTGGTTCTAAATCATGAGAAAAATATCCTGTAGGATGTGCATTTATTGATATAACATCATTTCCAAGTTCTTTAAAGACATAAGGAGAAAATAAAGAAGCAGCTCCGTTGCCGCAATCTATGACAATTTTATATTTTTCTTTATTTTCAATATTTTTTATAATCTCTTTTTTATGTATCTCCAAAGATTCTTCATGCCTATATAATATATTTCCAAGTTTATCCCATTTTTGTAACTTAAAATTATTATTATAGACTAACTCCTCTATAATCTTTTCCTCCTTGGAAAAAGCTATGCCCTCCTTGTTCCATATTTTTATACCGTTGTACTCCGGAGGATTATGGGATGCTGTAACTGTAACGCCTGCCTTGCATCCAAAATTTTTTATTGCGATACCTGTAGTAGGAGTAGGTACAAGACCAATATCGTAAACATCTCTTCCGCACGAGATCAATCCTGAAATAATAGCATTTTTCAACATAATTGAAGATGTCCTGGAGTCATGACCTACAGCTACACTACCATCAACATAACTTCCCAGTGCCATTCCCACCTTTAAAGCAAGATGAGGGGTGATCTCTCTGTTTACTATCCCTCTGATCCCTGAAGTGCCAAAAAGTTTCATAAATACCTAAGGAATGAAAGAGTTTAAAATCTTTGTGCAAGTAAGCTTTTTAAAACTCAGTTTCTATTTACACCTATGAACGAGATCGTGAGCGCAATATGGGTAATTCTTCCTGCATATATAGCAAATATGACAGCATGTATGTTTGGAGGTGGAAAACCTTTAGATCTCAATAGAAATTTCCTAGATGGGAGAAGACTGATCGGAGACGGTGTCACAATAAGAGGAACAGTTGCCGGAGTTTTCTTTGGTGCACTTACATACATATTACAATCATTTTTATATGAGTATTCAGTTCCATTTTCTCTGAAACTGGGATTTTTACTGGGATCTGGAGCAGTTTTGGGAGATCTTGTAGAGAGTTTTTTTAAAAGGAGAATAAAACTTAAACAGGGAGCACCATTGCCGTTGCTCGATCAATTAGATTTCGTTTTTGGTGCATTAATCCTTTCCAGACCTATTTTAAAACTTAATATCCAGAAAATTTTGATAATTATTCTTATAACACCAATTCTTCATTTTTCTACGAATTACATTGGATACAAACTAAAACTCAAGGAGGTGCCTTGGTGATAAAATGCGAGTTATGTGGAAAATACACTGACGTAATACATACATGCATACTCTGCGGAAGGAAAGTCTGCCCATCATGCTACAGAATAAGCATGGGGGTATGTAAAAACTGCGTTCCTGGAAAAGAGAGAGGAAAATATAAAGTATGATCACATCTCTTCCAGAGCCTCTATCCCCAGAAGGGACAATCCCTCTTTCAAGACAATCTGAGTAGCTTTTACTAACGTCAGTCTCTGAGCTTCTTTTTCCGATCCCAAAACCTTCAATGAGTTATAGAAAGAATTAAAGACTGTAGCCAGATCGTTTAGGTATTTTGTAAGTATATGGGGTCTTTTAAGGCTACATGCTTTTTCTGTTTCGATAACAAATTTGTAGAGAATTTTTATGAGATCTTTTTCTTCGGGATCCGAGAAATTGGGTATAAAATCAGATAACTCAGCTTTTTTTAGAATGCTGCAGCATCTTGCATGTGCATACTGTATGTATGGTGAAGAATCACCCTCAAGATTCAATGCGTCTTTCCATCTGAAAGTTATCTTTTTTTCGGGTGCATACTTGATTATATTGTACCTTATAGCACCTGATGCAACGGCTTTAGCTATCTCTACCTTTTTTTTCTCTGGAAGATCGGATCTTCTTGACTCTACTTCCTCTTTTGCTTTTAAAAATGCCTCTTCTAGAAGTTCATCTCCTGTATATCCGATCCATGTTCCCTTTCTTCCAGAAAATTTCTCTTCAGGTAAGGAAACATGTTCGTATGCGAGATGATAAAAGTTTTCAGCCTTCTCTTTGTATCCTAAAAGTTCCAAGGAAAGTTTAACTACCTCCTGCGGATAAATCTGCTCAACTCCTATAACATTTATGACTATATCTCCATTTCCGAAATTCTTAGCCTCTCCTTCGGTAGAAGACTTATAAAGGGAGTTCCATTTTAAGTATCTCATATTTTTCTCTACCAGTCCAAATTTCCAGAGATGATATGCTACATCTTTGCCGGTATACGTGGCAGTACCGTCAGATCTTATCAGGATTTTGTCAGGATTTTCCATCTCTGGAAATATATTTCCGAGCTTCATTACAAGACAACCTTTGTTTTCTCCTTCTTCTTCTAAAACTATGTCTTTACTCTTTCTTATCTTTTCATACGCTTCATCAAAAATCTTTGATCTTATGAGATCGCTTTCGAAGATAAGAACATCATAATTTATATTCAGATCGGAGAGGGTCTTTAGCTGTGCCTTTAAACATCTTTCCACAAACTCTCTCGAGATACCAGATTCTTCCATTTCCTTATTTAAAGCTCTTATCTCCTTCTCTATTCTATAATCTTTAATTTTTTCTACTTCGACATATATCTCTCCAAGAAGATGATCGAACTTCTTACTCTCATCGAATCTTAAGTTTTTGTAACCCCACAGCGTTTCTGCTACTTGGATACCAAGATCGTCTATATAATTTTGAATCTCTGTATTGTATTTAAGGAATTTGAAGATCCTTGCCAGAGTATCACCCAGAATAGCGTTTCTAAGATGTCCCATGTGAAGAGGTTTATTTGGGTTTGTGGATGTATGTTCTACTATAACTTTTTCTTTCTTTTCTTCTATTTCCCATTTCTCATTCAGTATATTTTTTAAAAGATCATATCCAAAAATATCATAATCTATAAAAAAATTTATATAGGGACCTACATTCCTTATTTCTTTGATATATTTCATTTTTTTTGTTTTTAAACTGGATATTATGTCCTCAGCTACCTCTTTCGGGTTTTTTTTCATTTTTTTTGCTATAACAAAAGCTACTGTACTCGAAAAATCGCCTAAGTTTGAGTCTGGCGTATCTGAAAATACTATCTCCATATCTCCGACTATTGACCTTAGAATTTCTTCAGCTTCTTTATACATTTTCTCACCTCATGCTGAACCTAAGAATGGCTGCAATCCCTCCAAACGCTTTAAAGAGTTGGTTTCCTTCTTCGGTGTCCACCGAGATCAGATGCACTTTTGCTCCTGTACTCTCTGCCTTCTCTGAAAGCTCCTCTACCATCTCTATTTTCCCCTTTATCTCAAGATGTAAATTTCCGCACTTTGGGCACTGCCTCTCAGGAATTTCTGTTTCTAATTTTTCAAGCTCTGATCCAGTCTTTGTAATTATTTCTTCATATCCACAGTTACATGCTATTCTGACTCTCCATAGATCGAGCGCTTCTGAGATAAGAAGATCTTCTACAGCTCCAATCTCCAAAGCGTTTTTAACCTCCTTTTCACCGTAAGCTACCAGTCCTTTTTCCTTTATCAGCTCCTGGAAAAACTTCCCCATTATCCTCTTTTCTCTCATTACCTCCAACTCTTGAAGAGAATCTGAAGCTTTATCAACTAATTCTCTCAATCCATACTCTTCTGTATAAACAGTGTCAAATGTATCTCCTATCTTTTCCTTGAGTCTGTAATCAAGATAATCTCCTTCAACGAACTTATTTTTTGTAAGTCCCGGACCTCCAACTATGATGCCCTTTAATACAGGGAGCATATCGAGAAAAAAGTTGTTAACGTGCTGTCCTACCCTCACTCTGAACTCGTGATCAGCTATATCCCTCAGCCTTGAAAATCGTACGGAGGACTGCCCACCTGCTCTGGCCTTTCCTGGAACTCCTGAAGTCATGTGATCCAGTAACTCTATCCTTTTTCCTTTTAACAAACCTATGGTAGCCTCGTTTCTTTCTAAAATCAACAAGCCATAGACATCTTTCTCCTCTATCATCTCTTTGAGAGGGGTTAAAACAAACTCCTGATCGCATCTGTATAATCTTATAGACATCGGCTCAGGTGGTTCCAATGAAAAAAGTTTATAATCAGGGTTTCCTTCCTGTGAGGATATATTTCCACAGAAGATTATCAATCCGTTCTTTGGAGTCTGTTTATACAATTTTAAGTGCTGTGTTATCTTCTCAAGAGCAGAAAGAACGTTTTTTCTTGTAGTTTTTGATTTTATGTTAGAAGCTGTGCCCGCTTCATCTCTAAGCTGCTGAGTAACCTTTGGCAGAGGATACCCCGAAGGGATATAGAGTGAAACAAGCTCCGTATTTCTACCTCTATATTTTGAGAGCTTATTTATTATTTTTTTAAGTTTATGCTTTGTTATATCTTTCTCCATTGACAAGAACTCTATGATAAAATTTATAAGGCTTTTCATGGAAAGAGATCATGAAACCAAAAATAGGGATAACATGCAGTCATTCTTTCCTTGATGTATTTCCTATAAAGGGGGTAGAGTTTTACTATCTCCCTGTGTATTATGTCCGTGCATTAAAGAAAGTAGATGCAGTTTCTTTTATTTTGCCGTCCGAAGATGAAACTGTGATAGATAATATTGATGGTCTTCTAGTTTCTGGAGGAGGAGACATAAACCCTAACTGTTATGAGGAAGAAATAAAAGAAAAACTTGTGAAGGTCTGTCCTGAAAGAGACTTATTTGAAATAAAGATGATAAAGGAAGCGTATAAAAGAGATATTCCAGTTCTGGGTATATGTAGAGGGATACAGGCAATAAATGTCGCATTTTCTGGAAATTTATACCAGAGCATTCCCACAGATATAAAACACATGCAATCCCCGCCTGTATATATGCCAACTCACTGGATAGAGTGCGGGAAATGGATTGGGAATATTTTGGGAGCAAAAATAAGAGTAAACAGTTTTCATCATCAGTGCATAAAAGACCTGGCTGAAGGATTCGAAATCAATGCCAAAGCGTCGGATGGAGTTATAGAAGGAATACAACATAAATCAAAGCCAATATATGGTGTACAGTTTCATCCTGAATGGATGTACGAGAAATATCCTATCTTCCTTAAAATATTTGAAGAGTTTGTGAAAATAGTAAAAAAGGGATAATTTGGAATAATGTCCTTATGTTATTGTACCACAGATCGATGCAGGTTTTCCTTATCTCCATTCATATCTAAAGCAAAACTCTGTTTTGTGTTTTATCTCCTCTTTTGACTCATTGTGATCTCTCCATTCCTCTTCAGTGGAATTGTGCAACGGAAGATACACAACCAAAACTTTTTATAGATAATACAGAGAATAAACAACAATGTTCAGCAAAGATCAGATATTGCAGGATATTATCTCGATCAGAAGTAAATTTGGATTCCCAAAGATAATACCAGAGATAAGAGAGACAGTATACAGCGAAAAAAAGGATACTCTTTATATAATAGCCGAAGACAGAGCTGACAAGAGTAATATGATTGGAAGTAGTAGAATAATGGGAGAATTGAGAAGAAAGATTAATATTGGCTATATAACGGTAATATCCTACCCAGATCTGCTGAAAAAAAGAGAGATACTCAAAAAGAATATACAAAAGTTAAAGAGAGACCATGTGTCTATAAAATTAAAAAAATATTTAGAAAATGAGCTTGACTTAAAAGGGGAAATGATAAATTTTCCTGTAGAAGAAAAATCTCTGGTAATACCCTGCAGGAATCTTCATTCTGTCCTACTATCGAAAATTCTAGGCTTCGATCCGGTAATACTAACTATCAGATTGACTTATCCTAACATTATTAGAGATCATGAATCTATAGTTATCGAGGAAAAAATTCAGGACTGTGATCAATGCAGAGAAATAACTATGGAAAAAGCATTAGAATACGCAAGAGAAAATGATATCCCTATAATCTTCGGAGATTTCGATGAGGACATAACATATGACAAAGTAATACTGCTCAATCCAACAAAATTTTTCTGGCTGAGCAGATGGGAAAGAAAAAATCTTGTGGAAAGAGAGGATAGATGTATAAGGTTAAAGAACGATACTTTTTTTAAAAAAATTCTCCAGGAGGTTTATGATGGACTCTGCGAGCCGACAACAGGAGCGATCGATGTATATAAGTATTACGAGGGGAGATTATGAAAACTGCCAGAAAGTTTAGAGATGTATATCGGGTTCAGAACTCGTTAAAAACATTGAAAAGGTATAATGATCCAGATCTTAACAGATACATAAAACCTATCCTCGAGTACAGGCTTGGCAAAAAACATGAATTTCATGAGAGTAGAAAGACACTGATAGCTTTTTCAGGTGGGATTGACAGCAAGGCTACTCTGCTCATAGCAAAAGAGTTCTGTTTAAACCCCGAAGCTGTGACATTTTTAATATCAGAGTCAAACAGGGAGCCCGTAGAAGAATTCTGTAAAAAAAATGATATTAAAGTTCATTTTATATATGACAGTTACTATGAAAATATACTGAATGAAGCTGAGAATAAGCGTTTTCATCCATGCGGAAGATGCCAGAAATTTATAACGAGGAAGATATACAAATTTGCGAGAAGCGGGAATTATAAATTTATAGGATTCGGAGATATGTTATCCGTTGGATCTCATTCTATAATAAAACTCAATGATATGTACAGACTCAATATACCTGCGATGCTTTCGCTGAATAAAAATGATCATATTGAGATCACGAACGAGTATCCCAATGGCTTTGGATGCGATTTTTTAAGAAGAATCCACAAGAAGTATCCTTTTTTAAAAAGGTATTCTTTCCAAAGGGTGTTGCGGGAATTAAGATCTCAAAGTATCGATACGGATATGGCAAAAGATCTTATAGAAGATATAGAGGGGGATGGATGTTCTTAAAGTATCTAACATCCACTGTCATTTTGTGCTTGTTCATGCTTGGATATTTATATATTTCTCCAGAGATCGAAGAATCGCGGATTAATAGAGAACCAGAGATTAATTTTCGTTTCTCTGAAGATACAAAGGAAATCAGTTCTGGAGATGCTTCTTTTGTATTGAGTATAGAAAATTTAAACTCCGAACAAAACGTTACCTTCAGGCTGGAAAAAGAAATGTCTGATGGCTGGGAAGCTAATTTTTGCTTTAACGATATCTGCTTTTTAGATCATACAGATTATACTATAAAAAACGGAGAAAATATCGATGTCCTGATCACAGTTACACCTGATTATGATGAACAGGAAGAAGGAAAAGTAAGATTTCTTGTTTTAGGAGACAAAATAGATTATGAAAAAGAGTTCTATGTAAAAGCAATTGTACAGGAAAAAGTATACAGCTATACGTTGACAGGAGAAAAAAAATTAGAGATCGAAGCCTCGAAAACAGCAGAGTTTTCTGTGAGTCTAAAGAATACTGGAGAGAAAGATTCGTATTCTCTAATCTTGGAAAAAAATCTGCCTGAGGAATGGAAAGCCTCTCTGTCCGAGAATAAATTTACTCTGGAAAAGAATGAAACAAAGAATATTGGGGTGTATATAATTTCGCCACTCACAGCAGAGGGCGGGGAAGAAGGAAGAGTTTCTTTAAAAATAATCCCTGAAAATGCAGAAGAAAAGGAGATAATCCTTAAAGCGATAATAAAAAAAGATTACGATTTTCATATAAGATGTCTGGAGCCTGAGAAATATGTGCCTCAGAACTATGACGTTATATTCAGCATGGAGATAATAAATACCGGAAACTCGAGAGATAAATATTATTTTGAAACTGAGGAAGGGATTCTTTCGGAAAATGAAATAGAATTAGATGCAAAAGAGAACTATATTCTGGAACTGACTGTTTACAGTGTGCAAGAAGACAAATCATTCAAAGTTAAGGTTACCTCCGAGTCTGGAATTGAAAAGGATGTTGAATTGAGTGTCAAAACAGAAAATTTAAAGAAAGGAGTTTTTGCAGAGCTCTTCACGGCTACATGGTGTTCTTACTGTTATCATGCTGAAGATGCTATAGAAGAAATGGAAAAAGAATATGAAGGAAAATTGTTCTATGTGCAGTATCATCCCGGCGATTCGATGAAAAAACCAGTTTCAGAGGAGAGGCTTGAGTATTATACCTTCGCCGGGTATCCAACTATGTATTTCAACGGTGCGCACGAGACTGTAGGAGGATATAAGGGTGTTGAAGATAAGTATAGAGGAGTTATAGAGGAAGAACTTCAGAAAGAAGACAAAATCATAATAGATTTAGATTACAGAGATAATGAACTGACGATAAGAATAACACCGCTGTATCCCTCTCTTGAAGAGTATGACTTGTATATAATAACATATAAGGACATAGAGTACAAAACAAAGATTTATCCAAACGTTGCCCAGGATTATATAAAAAAGAAGATCATTTTGGATAGTGAAAAAGTTGTTAAGGTTAGTATAACTATAGAAGAAGGAGTAGTCGTATTTATTCAAAACAAAACTATCTTGGATTTTGAGGTTCTGGAGATGGTATGATGGTAGCAAAAAGAGTTCGTAGTGTAGTGCCTTCAAAGATCAGAGAGCTTTTTGAGAAAGCTTCTAAGATGGAAGATGTGATTTCATTGGGAATAGGTGAGCCCGATTTTGATACACCGCAATTTATAAAAGATGCTGCTGTAAGGGCTTTGAAAAGTGGAGAAACGAAATACACTTCAAATCTAGGGATTTTAAAACTCAGAGAAGCTGTTTCTGAAAAATATAAGAAAGAATACGGGCTGGAAATAGATACAAATGAAATTTTAATGACCATAGGTGCCTACGAAGCTGTCTATTTGGTATTTCAGGCTTTAATAGACGAGGGGGACGAGGTTATTATTCCAGATCCAGCGTTCCCCTGCTATATAAACGATGTGGCAATGATAGGGGCAAAATCTGTTAGAGTGCCCATAAAAGAAGAAAACGAGTTCAGGCTTATCCCTGAAGATGTAAATGAAAAAATAACTAGGAAAACGAAGAT
>Ga0190360_1001367_pt1 | contig 12675 bp, 8 predicted proteins | sample 48721834_MG_FD_161271 | JGI IMG/M metagenome (GOLD analysis project Ga0190360, IMG submission 161271) | Hydrothermal vent microbial mat bacterial communities from Southern Trench, Guaymas Basin, Mexico - 4872-18-3-4_MG | ecosystem: Environmental > Aquatic > Marine > Hydrothermal vents > Microbial... | reverse complement strand
CCTAAAATAGAAATAAATATAAAATCACTCACCTTTAATGGTTTAAAAATAAAGAAAATGCTACTAAACCATTTCCTGTAGTAGCAGTTTCTTTTTATAAATTCGTCCATTAATTACTATTCTATTCTATATTTTTTATTCTGTCTACATACAAACCTTTTACTATTGCCACGATTATCTTATTAGTTATTACATTGTACTTGGTAACCAGAGAATAATCTGGGGAAAAATAATCATTAAAACGAGGCCAATCGCTATTAATGCAATAAAAGGTATTACCCCTTGTATTATATCACTTGTTTCTATACCCAATTCTGGCGCAGCAGTACCTTTCAAAAAGAATATAGCGTAGGCAAAAGGTGGTGTCAAGAATGACATTTGAAGATTCACAATAATCATCATAGCAAACCACAAAGGATCAAAACCGAGCTTAGGAATAATAGGTGTCAATATTGGTACTAGTATAAAAATAATCCCAATCCAATCAATAAACATTCCCAGAATAAAAGATATTACCATAATTAAGGCAAAAGCCATCCAACGCCCACCAGGAATGGATAAAATTAGATTTGACACCATATCCCCACCACCCGCACTAAGGAATACACTGACAAATGCAGTCGAACAACCAGCAATAAGAAGAACCATTCCAGTCAATTTTATCGTATCTATAGCCACGTCTCTTAATACTTTCCAGGTAAAATGACCATACACCACAGTTAAAATAGTTGCAGCAGCAGCACCTACTGCGGCAGCTTCAGTGGGAGATGCTAATCCCAAATATATTGATCCCATTACCGACAAAACAAGTAGTAAAACTGGACCAACACTAGTAAGCAACATAAAAGTCTTCTTAGCAAAGGATAGGTTTTCCACTTCATCAGAAAGTATTGCTGGTGCTACTTGTGGTTGCAAATATGAGCGAATACCAATATAAAGCATATAGAGGCCTGAAAGCAAAAAGCCTGGCATAAAAGCTCCCATAAATAACTTGCCTACTGAAATTGAAGCTGCTGGCCCATAGACGATAAGCATAATGCTTGGCGGTATAAGAATGCCTAAAGAACCTCCGGCGCAAATACTTCCTGTCGCTAAACTTTTATCATATCCCCGTCGCATCATCGATGGTAATGCAACCAGTGTGAGCATAGTAATAGAAGCAGCAATAATTCCCACACAAGCTGCCATAATCGTTCCAATTAAAATACTGACAATAGCTAAACCACCTCTAAATTTCCCAAACCATACATAGAATGCATCATATAATTTTTCAGCTATACCAGATTTTTCAAGCATATTTCCCATAAAAACAAATAAAGGCACAGCCATCATTCCATAATTTGTTATTATGTCATAAATGCGACTATATATTAAATCAAAAGCATTGGGTCCAAATAGTATATATCCAGCTATAATACCAACACCACCAATAGGAAGTGCCAATGGAAACCCAGTAAGTACACCAATTAATAGACCACCGAACATACAAATAGTAACAATTTCTGGATTTACTGTTATATTCATAATAGTTCTCGCTTTCTAATTAAAAAATATAATTCTTGTAGAAATTTGGATATGCTCGCTAAAGTAAAAAGAATAAAGGCTATTACTAATATAGTTCTAAATGGTGCAGCTGGTGGTAACCAACTACTTTCAACCATTTTTTCGCCTACTTTCCAGGAAAATTTAGCCCATTTTACTCCGGAAAGTATAAGAACAGTACAAATTGGAAAAAGGAAAATAATTGATAAAATAACATTAATCCATGCTTTTGCAGATCGTGATACTCTAGAATAAAAAACGTCAACCCTTACATGTCCTTCATGTAAATAGGTATATGCCCATCCAACAGAACCAAAAGTACCCATAAGCATCTTAGAAGTTTCCAATGCCCAGATTGTTGGCTTGTTAAAAATATATCTCGAAATAACCTCATAACACAGAACGATAATTAACGCTACAACTAGATATTTAATTATTTGTCCAGATAATTCGCTAATGGAGTTAATTGCCTTTACAAATCTTCTCATATGCTTCTAATCGCTCCTTCTTATCTATTATCTAATCTTGCTCTAGAAAATTTTTTTCTAGAGCAAGATTAGATAGAAATTTAATATATCTTATTTTAATATATTTTTATGTAATAAATTTATCTTATGTCTATTTCCTCACATATTTTCTTAAACTCGAATACAGATTTAAATATCTTGGCATAGTTAGCATCTTTTTTAGATTCTTCAGTATAATATTCTTCTGCTTTTTCAAATAACAATTTATCTATATCCTCGGGTAATTTTTCTACCACAATGCCATAATCTTTAAATTTTTGAATTGCTTCAGTATCTTGAATAGCTATATTGGTAAAGAATTCATGTGCAACCTTATATGCAGCCATTTCTACTATAGACTTCAAATCTGGAGAAAGTTCATCCCATTTACTCTTATTTACAAAGAGCGATTGAGCATCGAAGGGGGAACGGGATGAGGAAAGATACATATATTTAGCAATCTCTTGGAAACCCATCGTCCAATTTCCTGAGGGAGTAAAATATTCAAAGGCATCTATAACTCCACGCTGCATTGATTCGTAAATTTGTCCACCAGGAAGAAAAACAGGAGCGGCTCCCATTTTACTGAAAATTGAATTAAGAGCAGTAGTTCCTAATCTAATCTTCAACCCCTTAATATCCGCTGCTGATTGCAAAGGTTTATTGGTATGACACCAAACCTCTGCGGGATGTACTGTTAATTGTCCTACAAAATGTACGCCAACAGGTTCGTACAACTCTTGAGCAAATTTTAATCCTTCATACTCCATCCACATCATATGTTGGGTGCCGGTAAGTGTGCCTACAGAGCTAGTATAAAAAACTCCAGCTGGAACGTAACCGATTGCCCAGCCAGTAGATACATGAGATGCTTCTACAGAACCAGCTATTGTCCCCTCAAACTCCTTCCCCGCGGGAGTAATAGCCCCGGCAGGAAAAGCATCAACCACCAAACGTCCACCACTTGCTTCGGTAACAAGTTTAGCAAATTTTTCTGTGGCAGTATACATTGCATCCCCGGCAGCACCCATTGATTGCAGTCGCCACTTAATTACTTTCTCAGCACATATTCCACTATTACTTATAACAAATAACAATACAAAAATCAAAATTAAATTAATAACTATTATTTTATTATTTTTCATTTTTCAATACCCCTTTCTTTTACGTATTTTTTAAACAAAATAGAAGATAAATTTCCTTACTATAAAGTGATCACCTTCTTTCTTTTTAATATTTGGAATTGTGTTTTAAAAAATTTCGGGCTAATTTGTAAATCTTGCTCACCTTTATCTTAGCTGCTCTTCATTTATTTTTTTCTAAAAATTCTTTTATTCTCTTCTTGATCAGCAGAATTTTCTTAGACTTAGGCTCACTCAAGCTAACTGGGGGTTCACTAACCTTAATCAAATTATCAATTCCATATTGATGCACAATATCAGCATCCTCACCGATAATCGCCGCAATAGCTATTACTGGAATATTATATTTTTTGGCAATCTTGGCTACTCCAATTGGCGCTTTTCCGTAGATAGTCTGGCTATCGATTTTCCCTTCACCAGTAATTACCAGGTCAGCATTTTCTATAGCCTCTTCTAATTTTACTACTTCAATTACAATATCAATTCCCGACCTAAGCTCTGCGTTTAAGAAAGCTATTAAACCAGCTCCTAAGCCACCAGCTGCTCCGGCTCCCGGTATATCTTTTATATCTTTATGTAAATCTCTTTTTATCATTTTGGCAAAATGAGCCAGAGATTTATCTAACTCTTCTGCCATTTCTGGAGTAGCCCCTTTCTGAGGTCCATATATTTGGGAAGCGCCTTTTGGTCCACAAAGGGGGTTAGTTACATCAGAGGCAACTAATATTTTGGTATCAGACAAACGCTTATCTATATACTTGACGTCAATTCTAGTAATTTTTTTTAATTCTCCTCCTCCAAAACCTACCTCTTTTTCATCTCTATCTAATAATTTAGCTCCTAAAGCCTGAACCATTCCGGCTCCTCCATCATTAGTAGCACTTCCTCCGATGCCGATAATCATCTTTCTACATCCCTGGTCCAAGGCTGCCTTAATTAATTGACCGGTCCCATAAGTAGTGGTTATTAATGGATTTCTTTTATTCTCCGGGACTAAAGTTAATCCAGATGCTTCAGCCATCTCGATAACTGCAGTCTTCCTGTCACCTAAAATACCGTAAGAAGCTAAAACTTCATCTCCTAAGGGGCCTATAACTTTCTCTCTTAAAATTTTCCCTCCAGTAGCATTAACTAGACACTGAACTGTCCCGTCTCCACCATCGGCCATAGGAATTTTTATAACTTCAGCTTTCGGGAAGACCTCTTTTATTCCTTGTTCTATCCCATCTGCTACTTCTATAGCAGTCAAACTACCTTTAAAAGAATCTGGAGCTACAACTATTTTCATCCTCTTATCTTACACCTTAATTAGAAAATAAATTATCTTTTTTAATATACAATTTGTTTTTCCTTATCTCATATAAAATATACCACATTAGATAGTCTATTTCCTTTGTGCAATAACACGAATTATAAACCTTTTTAGGAAATTTTTTTGTTATATTTACACAAGGAAATATGAAACATGGAACATTTCTCTATTTCATTTATAGGTACAATAAAAAAGAAAATACTTCTCTAACCCAAATACTTAGTCAATAATCCTCCCAAAAATGGTCCAGAGGATAAACCAATATAGGTAGCAGCTACCTTAATCCCTAGCGCTCTGCCTCTATCTCCTTTCGGATATGCAGAAATTAGTAGTGATATTACAGTTACAGATATCATCTCTCCATTTATTTCTTACTAATATTATTTTTTAAAAAAAACGTCTCAGCTAACTTGACTTTAACTTAAACATGATAAACTTATTTCCTTAATTTCTTTAATTATTGTATTCAGAACTATATTCAAGCTCATAATTAATTAGTTTTTGGATATATTTGAAAACTTTATATGATAAGGCTTTCAGAGGCAGATTGCGAAATAACGCGTATAAGAGAAAATTTTTACTCGAGCTATGCTTTACCCCTTGAAAATTGCCCTTTTTTAGCTAATTTTTTCCCACCCTTAAGTTCTAAAAGTGGCTACTTATAAGGGTTTAATGAATTTGCAGATGCCAAAATACCCCAAAAGTAGGGTAGTAAAATTATCGATTTTTTAAAAATTTAAGCCCTAAAAAGGCATTTTCTGTGTGCCACCTGAGGATGTTTTTAAAGGATAAATATTTCGTTTATGTTCGCTTAAATAAAAATATTTAGCTTTGTGGTAATAATCTTTATGTTTAAGCTCTATACAAATTATTTCATTAAAATTTGTATTTAATAGATAATAACTTTCTTTTATCAAGCTCTTAAGCGCCTCATCTTCATCTTTCCCTTTAGCAAAACCAATAACCTGACAATTTTCTATATCTGGCTCAGGTGAAGTGCTATTGAGTTGATAGGTAAGACCTTCCTCAGTTATGAAAATATAATTCTTCTTTTTTTCCGGTAATATTGCTTCTTCAAACTCTTTTTCAATTTTTAAATTTACTTCTTTTTTATTATTCATATTGCTTTGCTTGCCCCGCATCTTACTAAACCTAGCTTGCAAACTAATCAGCCACACCAATTATATTTAACTACCAATGCATGTTAGTAATTTCATATAAATTATGGGACGACTAAATAAAAATAGAAGAATAATAATTAGAAACACAAGCTATTTTTATGTTTTAGTTTCCCTCTTACGAGGTCTTTCTTCTTCTTTAAATTATCTATCCTCTCGAACTTGATTGTCTTTAAAACAAATATTTTTTGTTTAGATGATATTTCTATTATAAGCCAATTATATCTGACTTAGAAAATTTTCTCCTTCTTTAAGTCAAGGATGATTAAACTTAATATAATTTTACTTATCAAACTTTAAGGGGAAACAGGGGGTAGTGGAAGATTATTTATTTAATAATTTATTTATCTTTATCTCTTTCTTGGTATATCTTTATTTTTAATGCTATCCTTAGCTGGACTGCATCATCAAAATTTTTAGGATCTAAACCGGTTACCTCCTTAATTCGCCTTAACCTATATAATAAAGTATTGCGATGGGCATAGATAGCTTGGGCAGTCTTGGAAATACTTAAGTTATTATCAAAAAAAGCACTTAAAGTTTCTAGTAATGTTTCATTAATTTTCTTCCCCTTACTATCTTTTGCAGAATAAAAAATCTTTTTTATGATTTCTTGCTGAGTATCTTTTCTTATCTCAGTCAATATTCTACCTATACCTAAATCATTTATATGGTAAATATTCCCTGCTCTTTCTAATTTTGTGCCCACATCTAAGGCCTGAATAGCCTCTTTAAACGATTTACTCAAACCTTTAATTCCTTGATGATGTTCTCCAATGCCAATGGTTACTTTAAAATTCATCTTCTGAGAAACAACTTTTTTTATTTGTTCTCCTATCCTAAATAATTTTTTTCTTAAAATTTCATCTGAATCTTTTAAATCAATGGTTTTTAAAACTACAAATTTATCCCCCCCAGTATAAGCGACAATCTCCTGAGGGGTATCCATAAATATCCCCTGAATGGTCTTTACTACCTCATTCTTTAATCTCTGCAAATAAATTTCTCCCTCTTTCATCCCTTTGAAGGTTTGTAGACTCTGTTTAGCCGTCTTTTCAAATTGAGAAATATCTACCGCTAAAGCAACTCGAGGTATAAGAATATCAAATCCTACAATCTGTCCCCGAGTTATAAATAATTCTCGGTCGTTTCCAATTCTTCCTGAGATTAAATCCTGAATAAAATTCTCCCGAGCCTGTTGCTCTAACTGCAATTCTTTTAATAAAAATTCCTGCTGTAACATCATCTCTACAGTCATCTTAATCACTTCTCCAAAGGGGCTTACTTCATCTGGTTCACCAGTAATACCTACTACTCCAATAATCTTATTATTATGCTCTATGGGGAGATTGATCCCTGGTTTTGCCCCTACTAAATGATTTATATCTTTAGAATAAATTTCCAGTTTTTTACCCTCTTTAATTACCTGAGCCGCACCTTCATGAAATTGATTTAAACGACTTCTATCTCCTGAACCAATAATCACCCCATTCTCATCCATAATATTAATATTTTTCCCCAAGATTTTCATAGTCTTATCGACTATATCCTGAGCTAATTGATGGGTAATTTTCATAAATCAACCTCTTTTCAACTCCATAAATTTTTTAATAAAGAAAGTAAAATTTATGCGTATCTATAATATTTATCGAAGACAAAAAATTTATATAAAAAATATCCTTCTTCTCTAAGCAATTAAATTATTCGATAAAATAATTAAGAATTCTTTTTTTGTATTTATTAATCCGGTAATAACGTATCTACTTTTTTTACTTTATTCACTTTAATCTTGCCCCGAGCAATAGAGGCAAATATTCCTAAAAAACAAAGAATAGTAAGAATGACAAAAGTGACCCTGACACTTTCTAAAAAACCAGGGTGATAATCCCGACCGATGGAAATATTTCCCATATAAATAACCATTACTAGAGAAGTTATGGCCATACTCAAGGCTTGTCCCACCGTTCGAGCTGAACCAAGTATCCCGGAAGCTACACCATAATATCTCCTGCTTACTGAACTCATCACTGCATTGGTATTGGGTGAAGAAAAGAGGGCAAAGCCAAAGCCCACTATCAAGAGGGTAAATATTATATATAGAAAAGAAGAATTTTCCCCTAAAAAGATCAGTAATCCTAGACCTATAGTGGTAATAGCCATACCAGAAGAGGCTACTATCTGGGGCTCAACTCGATCAGATAAACTCCCTGCCAGAGGGGAAAATAAAGCCTGCATCAGGGGTTGAGAAATGAGCACTAAACCAGCTTGTTGAGGTTCTAAGCCCTTGACATATTGTAAATATAAACTTAGCAAATATGCAATTACAAAAGTGGCACTATAATTTATCAGGGCAGCAAGAGAAGAAAAGGACAATACCCGGTTGTTTTTTAACAAATTAACATCTAGTATCGGAATTTTAACCCTCTTTTCATAAAATAAAAAAAGGGCTATCAAGATAGATCCAGAAAATATCATTAGTAACCCCCAGGAGTATTGAATCAAGGAAAGTCCGCCTACTACTCCGAATAAACCACTACTATAGATTAAAGAACCCTTGAAGTTAAATTGTTCTCCCTTTGCATCTGTCCAGTCTTGTTTAAAACTAGATAATAAAATAACCAAGATAATTCCCAGAGGTACCACCAAAAAGAAGAGACTTCTCCAGCCTAAATATTGAGTTAAAAACCCTCCTAAAAAAGGACCAGAAGATAAGCCGATATAGGTAGCAGCAACATTTATCCCCAACGCCCTGCCTCTTTCTTCCCGAGAGTAAACAGAGCTTAATAAGGATATTGACGTAACCGAAATCATCCCTGCACTGGCGCCTTGTAAAATTCGAAAAGCCATTAACATTATAATATTGACTGATAGACCACAAAACAAGGAAGCTAAAGTAAAAATACTTATCCCAAGCAGCATAAATTTTTTTCTCCCATATATATCCGCTAATTTACCAAAAGGCAAAATAAAAACTGCCATAAATAAGCTTGCCGATAACACTACCCAGTTCATAGTTGAGGTACTCAACTGAAACTCTCTGCCTAGGTGAGGAATAGCTACATTAATAGAAGAAATCATATAGGGACTAATAAAGGCACCCAAAGTGCAACTCGATAATATTTTTTTCTTTAGTTTCTTATCCGGCATAAATCTCCAACCTCTGAGGTTTTTATATTTTGAACATAAATCTATTATAAAACTAATTCTTCAAATCTGCAGCCTAAATTTTGTTTTTCTCTTTTCCTTAAATAGGATACAATCTAATTCCATAGTTTAATTAGAATAAACCACAGAAATTGTTCTAACCGTATACATAGTTCAAAGTTCAAAAAATTGGGTATATCTCACTCAACTAGACCTTAATAGATTGTTTTTTAAATCAAATTTAAAAAACTGTAATTTAAAAAAACATACCAAAGTATATATTATAACGTGAAAATAGGAGGCAAATGATAAAGCTAAAAGAAAAGACCCTCAAAAATACCATTTTAAATTATACTATAAAATATTTATTTGTATCATAACAAAGTAAACGGATATCTATTCATAGATTCCCTCCTGCTGCCCCTATCATAGTTTTAAAATATTTATTTTCATCTATTGCTAGGTTAATTACAGATAAAGTGGGTAAAATTTCCTCAAAATCAATTTAAAATTTTCTAACATTATTCCTCCTATCTCTTTTTAAGAGATAAATTTTTATTTTTTGAATAAAGTGAGAAAATTTAACCTTTTTCCTTATACTACAAAGAAATATAAAAATCCTGCTTTTTTTATTAAAAAATAAACCTGCTTTTTTAAATATCTCGATCAATCTTTAGGTAATATGAAAAGGATAAAACTTTGGGTTAAAAATTATCATTGGTATACTTAAGATAATTATTGTATAATATCAAATAAGTTAAGGTTAATTATTTTATTGTAGTGTAGGCTTTTTAAAAGATATTTTAAGGTAAAGATTAATCAATTCGGAAAGCCAAAATAATACTTAACAAATTCATATATCAAGAGGTGAAAGATTTATGAAGTCAAAAGATATAAATTACGAAGAAGTCCCTATAGAAAAATTAAGGTGGAAATGTGATCTTAGCAAATTAGATTTTCAGACTACCAATGATTTAGCACCCTGTAAAAAGATATTAGGTCAAGAACGGGCTTTAAAATCCATAAAACTGGGTTTGGAAATGGAACATTTGGGATATAACATTTTTGTGACGGGTAGAGCAGGAACTGGAAGAAATAGTACTGTTAAAATGTTGTTAGAAGGAAGAAAGAGAGAGGGTATAGAATTTGATGATAAATGTTATGTTAATAATTTTAAAAATCCAGATATGCCTCGAGCAATAAGTCTTCCTGCTGGGCAGGGAAAAATATTTGCTAAAGATATGAAAAATTTGATTTCTTCTTTAAGAAGAAAGATACCTCTTATCTTGGAAAGTGAAAGATATCAGAATACTAAAAATTCCCTTATAGAAAAATCTAAAAATAAACAGAAAGAATTAGTAAAAGAATTTGAAAAAAAAGTTAAAGAAGAAAATTTTACTTTAGTCCAAATTCAAATCGGAATTTACACTAAACCAGAAATAGTTCCAGTAATTGAGGGAAAACCCGTCAATATGGACCAATTAGAATCTATGGTAGAAGAGAAACAGTTCCCCGAGAAAGACTTTGAGGCAATTAAAGAGAAATACGAAGAGCTATCTTCTCAACTAAATGATATTTCCAAAAAGATTAATACCCTGGAAAAAGACTTATTGCAAAAATTATCTTCCTTAAATAATAAGATGATTGCTCCGGCAGTAGAAGAATTAATCTCCGAACTAAAAGACAAATTTAAAAATAATCAAATAAATTTATATCTCTCGGAAGTTAAAGAAAATATCTTAAATAACATAGAAAAATTCTTAGCAAAAAAAGAAGCCAAAGAAACTCCTATTATTCCTGGATTACCTTTGGCTGCTCCTAAAAATGATTTTACAGAATATTCAGTGAATGTATTAGTAGATAATTCAGAAACCAAAACTTCTCCTGTAATCTTTGAGACTACTCCGACTTACAAAAATTTATTCGGGACTATAGAAAGATCTTTAGATAAATTCGGTCGCTGGACTACCGATTTCACCAAAATTAAGACAGGGTCTTTTTTAAGAGCTAACGGGGGATTTTTAATCTTAAATGCTTTAGATGCCCTAAGAGAACAAGGGGTATGGCCCACTTTAAAGAGGGCCTTATTGTATAAAAAAATAGACATACAAACCTACGACCCTTTCTATGTGTTTACCGCCTCTGCTCTTAAACCCGAACCAATAAAATGTGATACTAAAGTTATTATGATTGGTGATCCTTTTATCTACTATCTACTCTACGCCTATGACGAAGATTTTAAAAAAATATTTAAAGTCAGGGCAGATTTTGACTCTGTCACTAAGAAAGATAAGGAGAGCCTCTTGCAATATGCTTGTTTTGTACAAAATATATGCCAGAGAGAAAAATTAAAACCATTTGACAAAAGCGGTTTGGCAGCAGTTATTGAGCATGCAGTTCGTTTAGCTGGCAGACAAAATAAAATTTCTACCCAATTCAATGATTTAGTAGATATACTAAGAGAAGCAGATTATTGGGCTAAAATTGATAATAGTTCAATGATTAAGGAAGGACACGTAGATAAAGCTATTACTGAAAAGATTGACCGACTCCGATTAGTGGAAGAGAAAATTCAAGAAATGATTGAAGAAGGGACTATAATGATTGACTGTCAAGGGGCAGTAGTTGGTCAGGTTAATGGGCTATCAGTATATGACCTGAGAGAATACTCTTTTGGTAAACCTACTCGAATTACTGCTAGGACTTCTCTGGGAAGAGCTGGAATAATCAATATTGAAAGAGAAGCTGATTTAAGTGGGAAAACCCACAATAAAGGTGTACTCATCCTTAGTGCTTATCTAAGGTCAAAATATGCTCAAGATAAACCTTTAACTGTAGATGCCAGTATATGTTTTGAACAATCTTATAGTGGTGTAGATGGTGATAGCGCTTCTTCTACAGAAGTCTATGCCCTACTCTCCAGTCTGGCCGATTTACCTCTAAGACAAGATATTGCAGTCACTGGGTCTATTAATCAAAAAGGAGAAATCCAACCTATTGGTGGAGTAAACCAAAAGATTGAAGGGTTCTATGATGTATGTAAGGCTAAAGGGCTTACTGGAACCCAAGGAGTAATAATACCAGCACTAAACATAGAGGATTTGATGCTGAGAAAAGATGTGGTAGAAGCCATAAAAGAAGGGAAATTTCATCTTTATCCTATAAAGACTATTGATCAAGGAATTGAAATTTTGACTGGGGTAAAAGCAGGTAAAAGAAAAGATGATGGTACTTTTGAAAAAGATACTATAAATTATTTAGTAGATAAAAAATTAACTGAATTCGCTAATAAACTAAAAGAATTTGGTAAAGAAACGAAATAATAAAAAAATTAAAAAATATTTAATCAAAAAAGAGGATTTCTTAGAATAATGTTGAATAGGTAAGTATGGGGCTGACCAAAGAAATTTTTAGAAAAGTTGTAAGATATCGAAAAGAGAGGATGGTAAATATGCATAAAAGAAACCTAAAAATATTAAACGTGGTAATTTTTTTAATAATTTTATTAACCCTTTTTAGCACTACTATCTTTGCTAGTGATGAAACGGAAAAATTATTACAAGAAATTATTGAAAGAAAAACCGTGAAACCAGATATCTTCACTTATATTAATATGGGAAACTTTTATTGTTCATTAAATTTGTATGAACCTGCCGAAAAAGAATACCAAAAAGCTCTGGATTTAGATGAGACTAATATATTAGCGAGAATAAACCAAAGTTATGCTTTATACAAAATGGGGAAAAAAGAATCGGCTCTTGACAAATTATCCCAAATTATTACTGAGGACCCCAATAATGCCTTTGCCTATTATATAAAAGGTAGAATATACCAGGAAGCCCCTGAATATG
>Ga0190360_1001364_pt1 | contig 12704 bp, 9 predicted proteins | sample 48721834_MG_FD_161271 | JGI IMG/M metagenome (GOLD analysis project Ga0190360, IMG submission 161271) | Hydrothermal vent microbial mat bacterial communities from Southern Trench, Guaymas Basin, Mexico - 4872-18-3-4_MG | ecosystem: Environmental > Aquatic > Marine > Hydrothermal vents > Microbial... | reverse complement strand
TCATGGCTGGGACGGACTGAGAAGCGGTTCAACCTGTGGCGCGGCGCACCAGGCCGCGGAGGACGGCCAAGGGAAGGTCGCGGATCTCACGCAGCCCGAACAGCTGGGCGGAAACAAGGTAGACCAATGCTCCCAGCAATCCGCCTACGAACAGCAACTGCAGATTGCCGGGGTTGAGCAGGCGCTGATATGCAAGGATGGCCGCCCCCATTAGGCCCGCCGCAAGCGCCGCACGCAGCGCATCTCTCAGAATGCGTCCGGCCCCCACGCCTCCCCATCGGAAATGCAGAATCGTCAGACCTATCAAGGCCTCCACAGCCACGGCCAGGCCATTGGCGAGCGCAAGCCCACCGTGTTCAAGCCCTCCGCTCTGGAAGGGTCGGGAAAGACGGATGGCGAGCAGCAAATTCAAAGCCGTGGTGAAAAACGAGACCAATAAGGGGGTCAGGGTGTCCTTCTGCGCGGCGAAAGCCCGCACCACCACTTCCAGCGTGGATTGGCTCAGCAAAGCCAGAACATAGAATTGCAGCGCGAAGAAGACCAAGTCCGTGCTACGGGCCGTGAAGGCACCCTCTTGGAATAGCATCGCGATGAGCGGCTTGCCCAGGACGAGCAAGAGCACGCCGGCGGGAAGAGCGAGCGCAAGGATGGCGCGCAGCGACCCGCTGAGCGCACCCCGTTGCGCGGAAATATCCCGATCGGCGGCGAGGGCGGCCATGGTCGGGAACACGGCGATGCCGATAGCCGTTCCGATCAACGTCCAGGGGGTGTTCATAAGTTGAAAGGCGTAGCGCAACGCCGCCAGACGTCCCTCCCCCAACCCCGATCCCAGATTCGCGTTGATCCAATCGATGCTTGCCCGAGCCATCAGCAGGTCCACCACGCGTGGCGCCATCAGAACGGCCACGCGGCGGAGCGCTGGATCGGTCCATCCCAGCCCGGGATTCCAATGGATCTTGAAGCGCCAGAGGCCGGGGAGCTGAATGGCGAGGTGCAGCCCGGCTCCCAGGACGGCCCCCCAGGCAAGGCCGATGATACCTAGGCGTGGTGATAGGAGAACGGCTCCCAGGATGATGCCTAAGCTGTACATGGAAGGCGCAAGCGCCGGGAGCAGGAAATGTTGGTGGGCGTGCAGGGCGCCGGTGAGAATGCTGCTGATGGCGAAGATGGCGGTCGATATCAGCAGGATGCGCATGATCTCGGCCGTGAGCTGCTGCAGATCGACCGAGAAGTTAGGGCCGATCCCCCAGGGCGCGGTGACGAGCAGAGGTGCAAAGATCGCCAGCAAGGTGCCCGAGGCGAGAACGAGCAGGAAGATGGTGTTGACCACCTGGCTAAAGAGACGATTGGCGGAATCGGGCGAGGCGGTCTTCAGCAATTGGGTGTAGATAGGGATGAATGCGAACGCCAGCGCGCCGCCGGCCAGCATGGTGAAGAGCAACTCGGGGATGCCGTTGGCCGCCGTGTAGGCGTCGAGTACCCCGGAGGTCCCGAAGCGGATGGCGATCACCCGCTGGCGGATCAGGCCGAAGAGGATCGAGCCCGCAAGCCCGAGCATGACGACCAGCGCAGAGGAGGCCACGCGAGTGGAGAGCTCATCTGCCTGAGAAGGGCCGGGGTGCACCTGGTTCTGCATAGCGCTCCTAGGGGGTCGCTCCCAGGCGGTCGAGTTGCTGGAGCGCCGGGATCCAATCCGGATGCCACTTCAGCGCCTTTCGCAGGTCTTCAATCGCGCCGGAGACGTCACCGAGCGCTTCCTTCGCCAGGGCGCGCCAGTAGAAGCTCTCTTCGACGGCTGGCTCGCTCATGTTCTCGAGAGTGAAATTTGTCAGGCTGAGCACGTCGTAGTACCGGCCGGTGTAGTAATAAGCCCAATAGGGACCGGTCTGATACCAGAGAATTCGCCAGGGTCGATGCTCTGGGTCGGTGATCGCAAGCTGGGCGTCGATTTGGAAGGCTTGATCATAGGCGGCTGCGGCGCCGCCGTAATCCTGCAGGCGCATGAGGCTCGTGCCGCGGTTGAACCAGGCGAAGAATTGCTCGCGCCCGCTGAGACGGAAGATCTCGTCGGAGGCCTTCTGCGCGGCGTACTCCATGTTGTAGGTTTCATCCACATGGGGGCCGAGCAGCTGGAGTACCTCTTCCTCGCGAGCCGGGGGGTAGATGACCAGGTAGGTGTAGTTGAAGTGGCGCCAGTAGCGTTCCAGGTCTTCATACGCGATGGGCAAGTCGGGCATGATATAGGAATCTTGGACGGTGAATTGCTCCTTGCTGTCGTCGTATCCCGTGACAACCTCGTAATGCCCCATCCAGCCATCGAATCCGGGACCTTCGAACCCCTTTTCCACCATGACCGGGAAGCCGGCGGCGAGGAAGGACTTTAGCAGACCCAGGTCCCCACCCACCCGCACTAGCACGCTCAGGTTTGTGGCTTCCTCGACGTAGGCGGCCATCTCATAGGGCATCACGTTCTTATCGCGGGGATTGGGTTTAACGAAAGCCGCAATCGGGCGCTGATCACCTTGCCAGTCCCAATAGGACAAGGCCATGGCCAGGTTGGCGGGGCCGCAGTTGTTCCATTTCTGGTACTCGTGCCGCACGCCGTTGAGTCGGACGCTGCCAGGCAGGGGGGTGGGCTCGGGAGTCTGTGTGGGCGTTACGCTGGGCGTGGCGGAAGGGCCGGGGGTCGCGGAGGGTGGATTCGGGTTGGGTGTGGGGCTGAGTGCAGCCATTGTCTCCTGGAACATCGCGGCGATGGTTGGGTTGGGGGTAAATACAGCTTCCCCGGGAGGGGACAGCGCGTATTGGAGTTGGGCGCGCCATTGCGAAACCCGCCAGCCCAGGCGTTCATACACTGGCGGCAAGCGGTAGATAAAGGCGCCCATCAGGATGCACAGCCCAAGGAGCAAGAAAAGGCCCGCCAGGAACAACGGGCGGCTTTTGAACATGGCGGGATTATAACCGAGAGCAAATGGCAGAACCTGCGTGGGGTCAGCCGTCGCGACGGATGATCTGGTTGCGTTCCGGGCCGACCGAGATGAGCGCGACCGGCGCGCCGGCCAGCGCCTCGACCTTGCCCACATAGGCCTGGGCCTCGGCAGGAAGACCCTCCCAGCGATCCACTGCGGTCAGGTCCATCTCCCAGCCAGGAAGCTCCTCATATCGGGGGGAGAAGCTCTCCAAGTGCGAGGGCCCATCGGGCAGGCGCTCCAAGGAGCCGTCCTCCCATTCGTAGGCTGTGCAAACCTTGAGAGGGTGGATACCGCTCAGGATATCCAGCTTGGTGAGCGCCAGGGCAGTGAAGCCATTGATGCGCTGCGCATAGCGGAGCAAGACCCCATCGAGCCAACCACAGCGCCTCGGACGGCCGGTGGTCACGCCGAATTCATCCCAGGGCTGTTTGCCGGTGCCGCGCAACCTGTCGGCCATTTCGTCCTCGGCCTCGGTCGGGAACGGTCCTTCGCCCACCCGGGTCTGGAAAGCCTTCACCACCCCGAGAATGCGCCGCAGATGTCCCGGGCCCAGACCCAATCCGAGCAGGGCGCCTGCGGTCGTGGGGTGGGAGCTGGTCACATAAGGGTAGGTGCCGTGATCCACGTCGAGCAGGGTGCCCTGGGCCCCTTCCCCGAGAATCAGCTTGCCATCCGCCAGCGCTTGCTCTAGGAAAGCGCCGGCCTCGGCGATGTAGGGCCGCAGCCGGTCTGCATAGCCCAGGCAGGCATCGAGCTCGGCCTCGATATCGAGGCCCTCTTGATGGTAGAAAGTCTCGAGCAATTCGGAGGCAAAGACGAGGTGCGCCTGCAGCTCTGCCCGGAAGGTTTGTGGATCCAGCATGGTTTCGACACGCAGGCCGCGTCGGGCTGCTCGGTCGGTGTAGGCCGGCCCGATCCCGCGGCGGGTGGTGCCGAGAGCCCTGCCGGCGCGGCGGGCCTCCTCGGCCCCATCCAATCGGCGGTGGGCGGCGGTGATGAGGTGGGCGGCGGGGGAGACCCGAACCCGGGTGGGGGTGGCGTCCAGCCCCAGCGCGGTGAGGCGGTCCAGTTCTTCGACCAGTGTGGCCGGGTTGATGACCATCCCAGGGCCCAGGATTGCCACGGTATGATCGTAGAGGATGCCCGAGGGTACCAGGTGGAGCTGGAAGGTTTGCTCGCCGATGGTGACGGTGTGGCCGGCGTTATCTCCGCCGTTGAAACGGGCGACGATGTCCGCCTCGGCGGCCAGCAGGTCGGTAACCCTGCCCTTGCCCTCATCGCCCCACTGGGCTCCAATGATCAAATCTAGAGGCATAGATCACCCCATGCGAGTATAGCACAGGGCGCCTAAAAGGATCTCGCTACTCGCGAGACGTCAAAGCCGCTATAATCCAGCCGAGGAAAATGGTTATGGGTGTTGGATCACGCTCGCTCAATCGACCCATCGTCTTGGTAAGTACTTGCGCCCTCGGGCTGGCCCTGATGAGTGTGGTTTGGGTGCTGGGTGTGGAAGGCGCAGGTCTTCCGCCTAAGCAACCCACGCCCTTCCCCACGCCCACGCCGGGGCCCGATGGGCGCATCATTTACATTGCGCAGGAGGGGGATTCACTCTGGCGCATCGCCGCCATTGCGGGTTTGAGCCTGGAGGAGCTGATGGCCATGAACGGCATCCAGCCCGGTGATTTCCTGACGCCGGGCACCCGGCTCGAGCTGGGAAGAGCCGGGCCGGCCGTCGCGACAGGGGAAGCCGGGGGCGTTGTGGCCACGCCAACTGAAGCGAAACCCACACCCACGCCTTCTGTTTTCACCGGCGAAATCTGCGTGTTGCTCTTTGATGATACCAATGGCAACGGCAGGCTGGAAGATGGCGAACAAGCCTTGGCAGGAGGCCAAATCAGTGTGGCGGATGCTTCGGGCGCCCTGGCAGGCGAGGTGTCCACCGAACCCCTGGACCTTGAACTCAATCCAGGCGGGCATTGCTTCGAGGAGCTCGCGAGTGGGGCTTATAACGTCAGCGCAGCCGTGCCTCCGGGCTACAATCCCACAACTGGCCTCAACCTCCCGGTGAGCCTCGAAGCCGGCGATGTGAAGTACCTTCAATTCGGCGCTCAGGCGGGCTCTTCGGCAGGGGGCGGAGCGGTCGGTGAGACCGGGGTGCGCTCCACGCTGCTGGGCGCGGTCGGTGTGCTAATGCTTGTGGCAGCGGGCGGGCTGGGCTATTACGCCGCCCGCATGTCCCGAAAGGGTCCGGCGTCCTTGCGCTGAGGCCTGCGCGGCTGGGGGGCTCGGTCGGGAGTGCCGGAACCGCGGCCAGGAAACGGTGCACTGAGGTATGTTCCAACGGCGACGACGTTCGTTGAAGAGGGCACTCGAAGAAGCAGGTGATGATGAACTGCGCTTGCTCCGTGCGGAGGTGAGCAGGCGCCAGGAGCGAGTCGCCCAATTGGAGTTCGAACTCTCTGATACGCGCGCCGACTTGGCGAGGTTTGAACAGGAACTCGACCGCCGGCTGGGCCCCCTTCAACGACGCCAGGCGCAACTCGAGCAGCAACTGGAGGAAGCGCGGCGGAAGGCGGCGCGGAGGGCGCAATGGGGTGAGCGGCTGGATGCCGAGGAGCCGCCCATCGATGTGGAGGAGCAGTTCCGACGCACTTGGAGCCAGCGCCCCAAGGAGGCCGAGCCTCCCCAGGAGCAGCCCGTTCCGGAGGAGCTCAAGGCGGAGATGCGCAGCCTCTTCCGATCGCTGGCGAAACGCTTTCACCCCGACCTTGTCACCGATTCGAACGAGAAGCGCTGGCGGGTGAAAATGATGGCGGAGGTCAATGAGGCCTACGCCTCCCAGAACCTGGCGGCGCTGCGCAAGCTGGCCGAACGTCCGGACCGCCTGGAAGAGCCCCGGCAGAAAACCCGCGAGCAGCTCATTGCAGAATTGCGGGGGGAAATCTTCCGCCTGGATCGGGTGATCCAATCCTTGGAGCGCAAACTGCAGGAGCTGATCAATTCCCACACCGTGCAGCTCATGTTGGAAGTGACGATCGCGGCCAGGAGCGGCCGGGATTTGCTGGAGGAAATGGCGAAGGAGCTGCGGGCCGAGATTGCCAGGTTGGAAGTTGATCTGGCAGCCCTGCAATAATCGATGCGAGACGATGACTTATGGAGGAAACGGAGCGCGATGGCCGCTCCGTCTTGCTTAAGTGCCGAAGCTGGCTGAGCCCGCGGGTTTCAGGAACCTACGACTCCCGCATCGTCTGGCGCAAGGCCGTGTGCAGGATGCCGCCGTTGCGGTAATACTCGACCTCGATAGGTGTATCCACCCGAGCGGTGGCTATGGAAGGTAAGAGGCTCGCCCTCGGGGGTGATGGATAGCTGCTCGCCGGGCGCCGGGGAATCATGAAGCCCGGTGATATTGAAGACCCCCTCGCCGCTCAAGCCGAGTGCATGGCAGCCGGATCGACAATGGCTGGCACGCCGGTGAAATCCTGCATGATCACGCGCGCCGGCTGAAGGGAGATCTCTGGCCGAGCATCGATGACAGGTCTGCAAAAGGAAGAAATACAGGGTGGATACGCGAATCCCTGGCTGAAGCCGGTCTGGATGGGCATACTGGGCTTGCGAGATGCTACTCAGAAAGGTGAGGGCGAGCGCCCCGAATGCCTGGGAGAAAAGGACGGGCTTGCAGGGTGCAAGCTTTGGTCTAAGATGGAAGGGCCCTGCGCCGGAGCGGGCGGGGAAGTGTATGCACAGCCAATCTGTCTTGGATAGTGCCTTTCATGGCAAGGAAGGGAGTAAGAACGGTTGGAAGGTTTGTCGATCGAGCAAGAGAAGACCGGCCTGCTGCTTGAAGTAAGGGGGGCCATCCTACGCGGAATGGATCCCTTGGAGATCGGGCAGAGTGTGTGCGAGTTGATCGTCGCCTGCGCGCCTATGCGGGCGGCGTGGCTTCTATGTGAAGGGGAGCCGCCGGCCAAGCAGAGTCTGGCGGCCATCGCCCCCGAGGCGGAAGCCTATGAGCCCTTGCGGCTCAAGTTCGAGCGCTGGGAGGGGTACGAGCGGCTGGTTGGACGTGCTTGGTCCACCCGTGCGCCTGCGTCAGGGCGCCTGGGCGCGGGATCGGGCGAACCTCTCGCCGGCCTCGCAGTGGTGCCGCTGATCCACGGTGACGAAAGGCTCGGACATCTGGAGATTTATGGTGAGCCGGCAGATCTCGAGGCCTGGCTTGATGTCCTGGGTGAAGTAGGCCTGGATCTGTCGCTAGGACTGGCGAGAGCCGAAGCAGCCGATCGCTATCGGAAGACGCGGTGCGAGATGGATGCGATCCGGCGCCTCGCGGGCGATATCATCTCGGGCCAGCCGCTCGAAAATCTACTCGAGCTCATTGTGGAGCGGGCCGTTGCCTTAATCGGCGGGCATGGAGGCGGGATGTACCTTTGCGATCATAAGGCTAGAGTGGCACGCTGCGAGGTGAGCCACCGGACGGATCGCGATTATCGCGGCACCGAACTGGCTTTCGGCGAGGGGGCCGCAGGCGTGGTAGCAGAGACTGGCGAGCCGTTGGTCATCACAGACTACGCCAATTGGGAGCACCGCTCCAGCAAGTTCGAAGGGGATCCATTCCTCTCGGTTCTCAGCGCCCCGATGAGATGGCAGCGCCAGGTGACAGGCGTGATTCACATCTTGCGCAAGAAGGGGGCCCCGCCTTTCACCCCAGCCGACTTGGAGCTTTTGATCCTATTCGCCGATCAAGCGGCGGTGGTGCTGGAGAACGCCCGGCTGCTTGAAGATGTGCGCATGCGCATGCGCCAACTGGACCAACTCAACGCACTCACGCGAGCAGCGCTGGGAGCCAAGGACTTGGGTGACCTGGTGGAACGGGTCTGCGAGCATATGACCGCACTCGTGCAGGCCGCCAAGTGCCACATGGCCTTTTGGGACTCAAGGTCTCAGGAGGTTGTCCCTGCCGGCGGTCCATCGCAGGCAACTGCAGGAAGTGCGTCGCAGGCCATGGATGCGGATGCGGTTAGCCTATTGATGGAGGCGCTGAGGACCGAAGCTCCGGTGGCCTGTGGAGGCAGGGATGCCGCCGATGTCCTGGAGGGGACATCGATGCTTGCCTTGCCGTTGGTTGCAGGCGGCGAGCGGCTGGGTGGCTTGCTTCTCGAGTTAGAGGGCTGGCACGTGCTTGCGGAGCATGAGCAGGCGCTTTGTGAGCAGGCGGCTGGCCAGGTTGCCCTGGCGCTGGCAAAGATGCAGGCTTTGGAAGGCGAACGCCGGCGCAGCCGGGAATTGGAGGCCGTGCGAGAAGCCAGCTTGAGCGTCACTTCCAACCTCGAGCTGGAGACCGTGCTCGATTCCATTCTTGCCAGCGCGCTGGAGCTTGTGGCCGCGGATGATGCGCATATCTTCCTTTATGAAGGGGGCAAGCTCAGCTTTGGAGCGGCGCAATGGGCGGCGGGCGTGCAGGGAGAGCCCTATAAGGAGCCGCGGGAGGATGGCCTCACCTATGCAGTCGCCCGAAGCGGTGAGGCTATGGTCATTCCGAATGTAAATGAGCATCCCTTGTTCAAGGAATGGAAATGGGGCGGAGCCATCGTGGGGCTTCCCTTGAAGATCGGTGAGCGCGTGGTGGGGGTCATGAACGTGGCCATGCTGCGACCGCATGTCTTCGATGATGCTGAATTGCGGGCCATGCGGTTGCTGGCCGACCAGGCGGCCAGCATGATCCAGAACGCGCGTCTGTTCGAGAACGTCGTGCGCGAACAGCGCCACATCCAATTGGTCTACGACGTGGCGCAAGAATTGGTGGATGTGCTGACGCCCGATGAGATCTTGGAACGAGCGGTCACGCTGACAGTCAAACACCTTGGGGCGCACGCAGGAGAGGTCGTTCTGGTCGGCCCAGACGGCAGGCAGCTGATCCCCTTCGCCTCCACCCGCCAGGATGGGATCACGCTAAGCGAGCTCCAAACGCGGTTCGATCTTTCCATGGGTCACGGTCTGATGGGTTGGGTGGCGGAGAACCGTCTCCCGGCGCTGGTGAAGGATGTGCGCGAGGATGAGCGCTGGGTAGTGATCCCCGGCGTGGACGAGGGGATGTGCTCGGCGCTCTGTGCGCCAGTTGTCTCCGAGGACCGCATCCTGGGGGTTATTGCGCTATTCCATCGCCAACCTGGGGCCTTTGCGGAGGGTCATCTGGAGTTGCTTACCTCCATAGCGCACCAGGTCAGCCTGGCGCTTGCCAATGCCCATCGCTATGCGGCACTCGAGCGCCGTTTGGCCGAGATGGCGGCGGTAAGGCAAGTGGTCCAGGTGGTGAACCAGCGGCTGGAGATGCAATCGCTGCTGGAGGAGATCGTCCACCAGGTCGGTGAGGTCCTGGGCTATCCCATCGTCGAAGTATATCTTGTCGAAGAGAATGATCTGGTGCTAAGAGCCGGGCATGGCGGTCCGCTTGATCTGGGGGTTCGCTATGGCATGGAGGAAGGGATTTTGGGGCGTGTGATGCGAAGCGGCGAGCCGGCCCTGGTGCCCGATGTGTCGGCCGATCCGGATTACATACCTGGGACGCCGGAGACCCGCACGGAGATCATCGTTCCCATGCGGAAGGGTGAGGTAGTCGTGGGCGTGCTGAACGTCGAATCGCCCAACCCTGGCGATCTCAGCGAGGATGATTTGCGGCTGCTCATGCTGCTTGCCAATCAAATCTCGGTTGCGATCGAGAACGCCGCCCTCTACGAGCGATTGCGAACTCACGCGGATAAGCTGGAAGGCGTGGTCCAGGAGCGCACGGCGGAGCTCGCCGAGGCTCTGGTCAAAGCCCAGGCCGCGGATCGCCTAAAGACCCAATTCGTTTCAGATGTCTCCCATGAGCTGCGCACGCCTCTGAGCAACATCCGCCTTTACCTGGATCTTATGCGGAAAGGGCGCGAGGAACGCTTCGAGAGCTATCTGCAGACCCTCGACAGGGAGACGAACCGGCTTTCATCCTTGATCGAAGATCTGCTCGCCATCTCGCGCCTGGACGCGGGCACGGCCATCCCCTCGCCGGTTGCGTTGGATATCAACTCTCTCGCGCGGGGGCTGGTGGAGGATCGCCGCAGGCTGTTTGCCGGCCGCGACCTGAAGCTGCGATTATCGCTGGATGCCAAGCTGCCTACCGTGCAAGCGGATGCAAAGATGATTTCGCAAGTCGTGGCGAACCTGATGACCAACGCCCTCAACTATACGCCTGCGGGTGGCAGAGTAACCATATCAACGGCACCCCGGTGGGATGAGGGCGGCCGCGTCTGGGTCACACTGACGGTCGAGGATAATGGACTAGGGATCCCGCCGGAGGAGCAGGATAGGATCTTCGACCGTTTCTATCGCGGTGAGGCCAGCCGAAGCATGGGGACGCCTGGAACGGGCCTGGGTCTGTCTATATGCAAGGAGATCCTGGAGCGACATGGGGGACGGATCACCCTCAAGAGCCAACCCGGGAAGGGAAGTCAATTCACCATGTGGCTCCCCACGTAGCGGCGCCCCGATTCAGCCGCGCGGCTGGAGGCCCAGGGCTTTGTAGATCGCCCCAAGCTGAACGTTTTCCTTCACCAATCGAATGAAGGTTTCCAACTTTTCAGGCTGCCCCAGACGGGTCTTGCCATGGGCGTGTTCGATGCGGTTCACAGTCTCCATCGTGTTGTCCTTGACCAGCAGAATGGGCACGTTCAGGGCTTCGGCCTGCTTGATGATGAGCGGGCTTGGGCGCAGATTGCCGGTCAGGATGAGAACCACGGTGGAGGTTTCGAGCGCGGCAAGCTGGATGTCGGTGCGGTCGCCGCCGGTGATGACGGCCTTATTTTGATAACGGCGGAAGCGCTTGAGCGCCGCCTCGGCGGTCATGGCGCCTACGGTGAGTGTCTCCGCCAATGCATCAGGGTCCATGTTCTCCGTGAGCACATCGGCATCGAGTAGTTCGGCTAGCTCCCCGACACTGAGTGCGGAAAGGCGGGGTACGCTGGGGAGGGAGCCCAGTACGGGTATGCCCTTGGCCTCGAGGTACGGCTTGGCGTACTCCTGGATAAACTCGACATCCTCTTCGGGAACGCGGTTAATGAGGATGCCCATGAGCTGGTCTCCAAGGCGGAAGCGGGCGGTGAGCGCGTCGTCCACCAGGCACATCTCGCCTCGGTAAGGCACGATCACGATGGCAGGGGCTCCGAGTTCGCCTGCGACCTGCAGATTGGATAGGCCCATGGCATAGCCCTCGCGCAGGCTGGCCCCGCCCTCGAGCAAGAGCACATCCTTGCCATCCCCGGCCTTTGCGGCGGCGGCCTCGATCTTGGCCATCAGGTCTTCCTCCCCATCGCCCTTAAGGCGGCTACGGAGGGCTTGGCGGGTCACGATCACGGGCGCGGCCTCGATGGGATCGCCTGGAAGACCCAGCGCGCTGTGCACGAAGACAGCATCCTCATCAGCGAGCCGGCCGTTGTCTGTCCGCCAGGGCTGGGTGCTCACAGGTTTGAGGTATCCCACAGAATAGCCATCCTCTTGGAATTGGCACCCGAGGGCAAGGCAGACGGCGGTCTTGCCGGCGTGTGGCTCGATGGAGGTGATATAGAGTGCTTTCATGGCCCACTCCCTGTGTCTAGATTCCCGAAGGGTTGCGCCGCGGAGGGCGGGCGCAGGATCAGGCGCATGTCCAGGGCGATGCCGCCCTGTCCCTCCTCATACACCATAAAGGGATTGATATCCAACTCTGCGATTTCCGGGAAATCGGTGACAAGCTGGCCGATGCGTAAGAGAGCGTCCAGCAGGGCCTGCTTATCGACGGGCGGATTTCCGCGCACGCCATCCAGCAAGGCGCGAGTGCGGATTTCATTCAGCATGGCCTGGGCTTCCTGCCGCGAAAAGGGGGCCACCCGGAAGGTCACGTCCTTGAGGATCTCGACGTAGATGCCGCCCAGACCGAAGGTCACCAGGGGGCCGAATTGCGGGTCGCGGTTCATTCCGATCAGGATTTCGAGACCCTGCGGCACCATCTTCTGAACCAGGCAGCCCCACAGGCGGGCTTCAGGCAGGTACCGCTGGGCTCGGTACGTGATCAGATCGAAGGCATCGCGCACATCGGCGGGGCTCTCCAAGCCTACGCGCACGCCGCCCACATCGGTCTTGTGGAGGATGTCCGGTGAGGCCACCTTCAGTACCACGGGGTAGCCGATGCGACCAGCGATCTCCACAGCCTCTTCGGGTGTGGAGGCAAGCTCTGATTCGGGGATGGCCAATCCATAGGCCTGCAGGATGGCACGCGCTTCCGCGTCCCCGATAGCCACACGGCCCTGGCTCAAGACTTCATCGAAGATGGCACGCACAGCGGCTTGGTCGGTGTCGAAGCGTTCGAAGGTGGGGATCGGCTCCTGCTGATAGCGGCGGTAGCGACTCATGGCGGCGAAGACTCGTGCGGCTCGCTCGGGGAAGCCGAAGTTCGGCACTCGATAGCGCTCCAAGATGCGGGCGCCCTCTTCGACCCGGGCCTCGCCCATGAAGCAGGCTATGACTGGTACATCTGCCTTCCGTGCCAGCTCACCGATGACTTCTGCCGTCTCAGGGATTTCCGTCATCGCCTGGGGGGTCAGGATGACCAGGACGCCATCGACATGCGGGTCGGCGAGAACCCGTTCAAGCGCGAAGCGGTAGCGATCCGCCCGCGCATCCCCGAGCACGTCCACGGGGTTGGCGGCGCTGGCGGCATCTGGC
>Ga0190360_1001363_pt1 | contig 12712 bp, 11 predicted proteins | sample 48721834_MG_FD_161271 | JGI IMG/M metagenome (GOLD analysis project Ga0190360, IMG submission 161271) | Hydrothermal vent microbial mat bacterial communities from Southern Trench, Guaymas Basin, Mexico - 4872-18-3-4_MG | ecosystem: Environmental > Aquatic > Marine > Hydrothermal vents >... | reverse complement strand
ATAACAAGAACTCCGATAAGCCGCAGGGCAAGAATGGGAATCACATACTTGCAACAGGAAACTTCGGTGTTCAACGGCATACGAGTTCGTGAAAACATCGAACTGGTTCTGAGCTTTTTCACAAAAGACACAGTTCAGCTCAAGAGAAAGACAGAAAAGCTTCTTTGTGAATTCGGGATTCTGGAATTAAAAGATCAGTACGCAGGTGATCTCTCAGGAGGCGAAAAAAGACGCCTGGAGCTGGCTCGGATGATGGCTTTGAATCCTTCCTTTTTGCTACTCGACGAACCTTTTGTGGGAATAGATCCCAAAACAGTGAAAGATATTCAAAAGATGATACGCGCGCTCAAGAATAGAAACATGGGGATCATAGTGACTGATCACAGTGTCGAGGCTTTGGTCGAAGTTGTTGACACGCTTTATGTGATACACAAAGGTAAGATCATAGCTCACGGCAAATGCGAAGATGTGTTAAGCGACGAAACAGTGAAGGAGGTCTATCTGGGCATATGATAGTGGGTGTAGTCGGTTATTCTGGAGAACCTGACAAACCCCCAGTAAAAGGTATACAGAACATCTGTGTGGAACTTGGAAAAAAGCTCGCGGAAAACGGATACACTGTTTTCAATGGCGGTCGTGATGGCGTCATGGAACTGGTTTCCAAAGGCGCTTGTGAAGCCGGTGGAACAGTAGTTGGAATTTTACCCAGAGGCGTTCCTGGAAACAAATATCTGTCGCTGTGTGTGAAAACCCCATTTGACATGCTGTTGCGGTCGTTCGTTCTTGTTGAAAACTGTGATGTAGTTGTATCCATTGGAGGGCAAGTTGGAACGGCCATTGAGGTACTCGCCTCTTACTCAAGAGGCATTCCAGTTATTTTATTGAGAGGAACTGGTGGCTGGACAGACAACTGCGTGAACATTCTCATCGATAATAAGTATTTCGATTCAAGGCGATCATCTGAAGTGTTTCAAGCCACAAATATCAATGAAATAATGAAAACACTTGAGAAACTGGGAGGAAGAAGACATGGTTAGAGTCAGATTCGCACCAAGTCCCACCGGCTATCTTCACGTCGGCGGAGCGAGGACAGCTCTTTTCAACTGGATGTTCGCACAGAAAAACAGAGGCTCTTTTGTACTCAGAATAGAAGACACAGATCTCACCCGCTCTACCAAAGAGTCCGAGCAAATTATCATGGATTCTCTCAAATGGTGCGGTATCTATTGGGATGAAGGACCAGATATAGACGGTCCCTACGGACCTTACAGACAAAGTGAGCGCGTAACACAGGGTATATACAACGAGTACGTCAAGATTCTTCTACAAAGAAGAAGAGCTTATTACACGGTTTACGACAAAAATGATAGAAACAAACCCATCCTATCCACTGAGAAGTATCCGCACAGTTATGTTGAAGCCGGTCACGATGTTACCGTTGTCTTCAAAGTTGAAGATGGAGTTACCAGATTCCACGATATTATGAAAGGAAATATGGAGTTTCAAAATTCGGTGATAGACGACTTCGTAATAGTGAAATCCGACGGCTTTCCCACCTACAATTTTGCTGTGGTAATCGACGATCACTTAATGAAGATCACTCACGTATTTCGTGGTGAAGATCACCTTTCAAACACTCCAAAACAGATAATGATTTATAACGCTCTCGGTTGGACTCCACCAGAGTTCATGCACATTCCCTTAATTCTTGGATCTGATAGAACCCCATTGAGCAAAAGGCATGGTGCAACCTCAGTTGAGTTTTTCAGAAAGAGAGGAATACTCAGCGCTGCTTTGATGAACTATTTGGCTCTCCTCGGATGGAGTGTTGGTGAAGAGGAAGTCTTTATCATAAAAGAAAAACTGAAGGATTTCAATCCCTCGGACATATCCAACAAAGGTGTGGTTTTTGATCCTCAAAAGCTTGAATGGATAAACGGAAAACATCTCAGATCACTGGACCTTGAAGACCTGCTGAATGAATTCACCCAGTGGTTGAAACACGTGGGTAAGCCAGTACTTGAGCAAGACAAAGATTATGTACTGCAAGTACTCAAAATCTGTAGAGAAAAAGTCAATACCATGGAGCAGCTCTACGAGTTTTCAAATCCCTTCTTCAACGACTATGTTGAGTATGATCAAGAATACATAGACAAATACTTAAGACTCGAATGCTCTCGCGAAGTGTTGATTAAAAGCATCGAAGTGCTAAACAAGCTCCAGGACTGGTCTGTTGATTCCGTGGAAACAGCAATTCGCAAAATCGCGGCAATGAAAATCGCTTCTAAGGGCAAGACATTTCAAATAATACGAGGAGCCGTTACAGGAAAGCTTGTAACTCCTGGGCTCTTCGAAACAATAGCTACCTTGGGAAAGAGAAATAGTTTACAGCGACTTTCACACACAATTGAGTTCTTGAATAAATTGCGCTGAAAAACAAAGAAGTTATTTGTTTCGTAAAAACGGCCATGCCCTTAAGGCATGGCTTTCAGCATGATAAAAAAATCACTGCCTGTCACTCATAATAGATTCGATCTTTGTCTGACTTGGAGGGATCATTATAGAACGAACCAAGACCATTTTGAACAATATCTTTGTACTTAGGGGCGCTAACAACTATTGGCTCATCGGCATGCTTCCTCGTCCACTGTTTGAGTATCTCCTGAATGACTGAAGAATGCTGTCCCACTCGTCTGTCCATAGAGAATCCCTGTTCATCGTAAGGAACATATAAAAGCCCCTTTTTCGCAGCTTCCAAAACAAATGGGTCTTTCCCATCGACGATTAACTGAGGAGTCTTCGCCGCTGTGATTTGATCCAAATGCACTCCAGGCGACTCAAGCAAGAACGGATAAGCATCTGACCAATCTCCAATTTCTCTGTGAGATAGACCTCTGAAGGAGCTTGGTGATGGTTCCACGTGATTTTCAAACTTTTCTTTTCCCTTGACGAACAGTGACGCGGCTATTGCAACGCTTTTCGATTTCTCAGGTGCGACAATACAGTTCGTGACCGGAAACATCGCTTCCGCCTCATGAAGATCTATGACAACGTTTATTCCTTCCTTTCGAATCATTTCCATCGTCGCATATGTTATCTTCTCAGCCAGGAAACCGTCTGGTCTTCCGGGCCACGCTCGGTTGGTGTTTCTCGCATCAATGTATGAAAGCAATTGTCCATCCGGATAATGGACGAACACATCTGGATCTGGCCATTGATCAATTGCTTGAAGTCCTCTGTCACCAACCCGAAACTTTTTTTCACCCCAGTCAGTCTTTATAGAGAAATACAAAGGAAATCCTCCACCAGGCTGGGCTCCAAGTGAGCCACTTCTGTTGAAGTGAGGTATTATGTAAACGGTACCCTGCTCTACTTTCATGTTTTCAATCAGCAGATACGCTGTGAGAGCTGCAGAAGGTTCATTAGCGTGAGTTCCAGCTATTATTAGGACCTTTCCTCCCTCTTTTTCACCTTTTAGTTCAAACACATCGGTATCGCCAACTGTACCCGCGAGATCAGAGAAATACCTGCTTAACTTGAAAACTTGAGTAACACCAGATCCAGCCACGACTTCTTCTTTGAAGTTGCGCTGAATGTACAGAGGAATTCCTCCAGCCAGAACGACAAGAGCAACTGCTCCAATTATTATCCATTTTCTCAAGGACACGTCTTACCACCTCTTTTCTACTTCATTCTCAGAAGCCGGAGTATCAACGGGATCAATGCGAGAGCGTACAAGATTTCCTGCGTCACACTTTTTGTTTTAATGAAATTCCATATCAACATTACACACACATATGCGGTCATCACATAGTACAAAACAGTAACGAATCCCAGAACCATGTCATCACCCCTTTTAACCCGCGAGCATCAAGAAATCGAGACTGTTGGCAAAAATAACTAAAATCATTCCCACAACAGTTATCGCAATCCAGGGAACAATACATTCCTTAAGAAAGGATCCATAAGCTCCCTTGTAACCAACAGTATTCACAGTTAAGCGTCCTATCAACGCAGTTGGAGGTAAGCCATCACCAAGAGGCCACATGAGACTCAAACCAGAGAGCACTAAAACTGGATTTATACCCCTGGAATTCAGCATCCATATTAATGGGATACCAAGGACAGTTGCGGCTCCATATGTCAAAAGTCCTTCTGATACTGGAATTATGAAAGGCAACAGAATCCACACCACTGTCAATGGTGCGGTCACAACCCACATAGACACAAGCCCTTTCACACCGTTCATGCTCATTATTTGAATCAGCATTCCCACTACAGCGGTTGTTGCCAAGAGCGGAGTCAGTTGGGCAACAGTTTCTTTGCTGACTTTTATTATGTTGACTCTTCTGTAATTGAAAAGCCAGGCTACCAAACTGCTCAACGCAAATGTGAGTGGAAGTCCGAAGACTGGAAAATCAAACGGCCATATTCTCGGGGCTACAAGCAGAAAAACAAGCACTACAAATGGCAACCACACGCTCCATGGACTCAATCCTTTTGGCTCTTCTATATCCTTCATAGCTTTCTCTTTATCTATTCTCTGCGCTTTTCTACCCAAGAAAATCATAGAAAAGATTCCCAAAATGAGAATGGGTACAAGAAGTGGCATGGTGAATCCGACATAAGGAATAGCTGTTCCAGCACAAGTCATCATTGCCCAGATGTTAACAGGAGGCGCTGCTGCACTTAGACCTGCAATTATGAAAATAATGGCTGATACCCGAGATTTTGAAAGCCCCATGGCATTTAATGCAGCAGCCACTGTACCTCCAACAACCAGTACAGAGATGCTGCCAGCCCCTGTCAATGCTCCCGGAACCAAGATCACAAACATCAGCAAAATTAGCATCAAGGTCTTTCTGCTGTGAAAAGTACCAATGATTCTTCTGACAATGTAATTTGTTCCTCCGGACTCCTTAATTATGTTCATGAACAGCGTCGCAAAGACGAAAATCAAACCAATGTCCAGATAAGTTACAGATCCCTCAGCTATGTGGCGGAAAATAGAAAAACCAGCACCGCCGGCAATACCCCCTCCAACCACAGCAAGGAACATGCAAAGCTCTGTTGATGCTTTAAACAGTTTTCCCACTGCATAGGCACCAATCATTACCAAACCAGCTATAATGGTTTGGGTGTATATCGCTTCTGCAGGCAAATTCATTACCTCCCTTATGGATCAACAGTCAAAGCACGACTGAAATGCCAAAAGTATGGGGATCACAGGCTGAATAACTGAGCAAATGTGTCCAGCAGATCAAAAGCGGATTCTATTTCAAGAATGGGTATGTTCTTTTCTTCGGCGATGGTGGTAAATCTCCCATCTTTGTTTGTGTCTTGAGTAACAATTATGAGGTCAGCATAAGGAGTAACCGTATCTATCATAACTTCATTAGGACTTCCTGGAAGTCCTCTTCTAATCTCACCGCCTATCGCCACAACTACTATCTTTATTTTGTTCTCCTTGGCGTAGCTTATTAGCTCTTTGAGCCTGGCAACTTCATCTTCAACAGACAAACCTGAAGCTCCCATACCTTTAAGACTTGCACCCAAAGCAAACATTATTGTTTTAAACGGTGTTCCTTTGGGCTGTTCGGAAAGCACCGTGACATGCTTCCCAGTTCCTGATTTCGCTCCACCAAGACCAACGCCTGCTGCAAACTCATCTTTCGAGAGAATGTCGCAGTAATCGTACTTCAGCCCCACTTCATCAGCCACGTAATTAACAGTTTCAACTTCAGCACTCTGCCCAGCAGAAGTTATGACGACAGGGAGCTCGAGTGTTAAAGAGCTCGCTTCTTCACCCAATATCATCAGACCAATCATTAAAAAGGCGCTTATTATCAAAATTTTTTTCACATCAAACACCTCCCCAGAACTCGTAAAAACGCCCGCCCTGATAAGAGCGGGCGTATATTATTAATTACTCTTCAGGCTTCTTATAACCCTCGGGGCCAAAGATGTGACCTTTGTCGTAACCAACAGCTTTCAGCCACCAGTCAGGATAACCAACAGAATGTCCTACCTCTGGTATGTTCACATAACCATCGGAGTACTTGGTTATCAAGTAGTCATTGAAATCCCATACTTCCTGGCGTACTCGGTCGGCGGTATCGGCACAGTAGTTGGTCAGAAATTCTTTGCACAGCTCAGGATTAATATCGTAAAGTTGCACCGCCGCTGACTCGATAGCAGGCTGCATTGCAAAGAGTCTACCTTCAATCTTTTTCTGAAGTTCCTGAATTTCGGGGTACATGTAGCTCCACTTCAACTCTGCCCAGTTGCCCATGAAGTTGAAAGCCCAGTAGTTGATGTTCCTGTCAAACGATTCAAGACTTCCGGTTTCATAGCAATCTGGAATATCCGTAATACCGCAATAGAAAGGCACTAAAACTGTTTCATGAGGTGCTGCTGCTCCCCACCATACAACGCCGCCTACCGGATCAGGAAGCCATCCTCTTGTCTGCGAAACGAATACATACTGACACCTGAATATTGATATCGCTCTTTCCCAGCTTCCTTTGACAAGTTTGCTTGATCCAGAATAGCGATTCGGATTTCCAAATGGTCCTGCAGCAAGTCCTTTCGTCAGATCAAACTCTGTTCCTTCATAATGATCCCTGAAAAGATCTATCACATCAGCTACTGTCAGTTTCTTCTCGGGCTTCACAGAGAAAGGATAGGCCTTTGTGTAAGGACCCTCCACATACGCAGGAAGATTCAAAGAGGGAGCCACTCTGCTGAGCACTCTCCAAACTCTTCTCAAGCTGTAGTAAGGTTTCGAATACTCACCAGGACTCACTGTTTTCAACCAGTCAAGGGGTTCTCCACTGCTTGGATCGTACCAGCCGGCTTCGGCCGTCACTTTGAAGAGATTTGGTGAGTACATCATATCTGGATCATTCGGATCGACTTCTCTTATTCTGAACTCGTTGGCTTCCACAAAAACTTCACCATCTGGCACCTTTTTGGCAACCCAAAGAGCGCTCTTCTTGTCGGGAGAAGCACATATTTCGAAAACCCAGGCTTCTTCCTTATCCACTACTGTTAAAGTCTCTCCCCAACCGTAGTATCCATACTTAACGGCAAGATCTCCCATCAACTGTATTGCTTCTCTCGCCGTTTTACACCTTTCCATTGCGACTCTGGAAAGGGCAGCAACATCGAATATACATTCTCCTGGCTTTGGTCTCGCGTAAACCTTTGCAGCCGTTGTACATTCGCCTATGGCAAGCTGGTGTTCATTCATCACACCGTAAACCGCGTCGAAATACGCGTACGTATGCTCCACCTGGTCTATGTATCCAAGTGGCTCAGTTGGTGGATATCCGGGAATATCGTAGTTTGGTCCCTTGTCCTTACCTACATAACGCGGGAATGGTTCAAGGAATGGGTATACTGCTCTTTTGCTTCCAGGCTCATGATCGGCAGCGGGTACATAGACAAGTCTGAAGTCACACGACCCACAATCCGCAGAATGACTGGTCATAACCGATCCATCTGCGGAGGCGCCCTTTGTAACGATAATGGTGGTACACGCCCAACCAGCTACCGCTACAAACGCCAAAAGCAAAACCATTAAAAAAAGCCTTCGCATCACAAATCCCTCCTTATTTAAAAATATTCGGGTTGACCCCGTTAATCGCAACATCTTCCTTCACCGTAATTCTCTTCAAGGAAATAAAGCAGTTCAATGAGATTCTCAAATCTCACAAGTTTTACCGTAAGCGATTCTGACTCAACGACAGCTTCATAACCTATAGAAGAATTTTCAGCGGTTACAACCATATCTACAAATGGAAGAATGCTTTCCTGAAATACTTGCTTCACTCCGATATTTTCAGAACCTTCAACGTTAACATCAATAACGATCATCTTACCACAATTTTGTTTTATCATTTGAGCAAGTTTCACTACTCTATCCACTTCATTCTCATCGATTTGCGCGGTGTCATCAACGATTATTATCAAAGACTTGTACAAATCACCAGTGTTGTAGTACTCACAAAAAATGTTGTCCGATCTCTCTATCTTTGAAGATCCCAAATGAACGCCAAGAGACGCTTCTTCTACAGTAACGTCAGGAGCAAATTCATAAAGTTGCCTTACCTGGTCCAAAAAGAACAAAACTGTTGCTGACTCTTTTTCTTGGCCAAATCGTGTTATCAGAACAGGGCATTTCAAACAAGGATACTCTCTTCCTTTTGGACAATCAGAGCAGTTGCAACCACTTTGCGAAGGAGCGTATTGAGAAGCGCACGTAGCAAACATCAATGAAAACGCAAAAAGAGTGATTAGAATCGTGGCGAGAAGTCTTTTCAAAGTGAACACCCCCAGGAGAATCTCACCTACTGAATAATGAAGCAGCGAATCTTTAGAAATATCATAGCACAATTTTTCATATCATTTTCGTGATATATTTTATGAAACAAAAGGAAAACCTAAAATCAAAAATACTCACATCTATTAAAGAAAAAGAGCTTGAATAGGTGGGATGTCAAAAAAAATATAAATTCAACAGTGTTGTGCCAAATTTAAGAAGTAATAAGAAGTGCTCGCATATGGATAACTTTTTGGTTTTTCCTGCGTTAGCTACACGTTCTGGAACAAGCAATGGACGCTTGCCAGCGGAACGTACACAATCCAGTGAAACTTCCTCAATCACACATAGGGCTCACACATGTTGCTCCTGCTTTCATAGCAAGTATGGCTTGCGAAACGGAAAAGATCAAAGTTACATTGGTTTTTATACCTTCACTTGAAAGCTTTCTAACCGCTTTGATTCCATCGGAGGTCATGGGTATCTTAATCACAATATAGTCACTGAGTTTTGCCAGCTCGCGAGCTTGAAGGATCATGTTCTCATAATCCAATGCGGTAACTTCCGCAGAAACAGGGCCTTTCACGAGTTGACATATTTCTTTGATTCTCTCATGAAAGGGAGCACCCTCCCGCGCGATTAAGGTTGGATTTGTCGTGACCCCGTCGACAATTCCCCAATCAACCGCCGTTCTTATTTCATTCATATTAGCAGTGTCCAGAAAAATCTTCATGCTCAACCCTCCAAGAAGCAGTCTTCAGGTTTAATTATCTCACTTTTGAGCTTTTCAACAAATTCTTTTGTGAATCGATGTCTTTGCTCGGCAATGCGCTTCGCCGTGTCGGTGTAAAGCGTGTTTTTCAAAACCAGTATCTTTTTTTCAAAGTGCTCCAGCGCTTCATTCAGAGAAGAGGAAAACATCAACACCCTTGCAATCCCTATGGCCCCAAGGGCATCAAGACGATCCGCGTCTCTCAGTATTCTGGCTTCCAAAGTCTTTGGCTCTGTTCTTGAACGGAATCTATGACACTGTATTGCGTGAACTACTTGTTCAGTCTTCTCGTACCCATTTTGTGAAAGAAAATCAGCGGCCATTTTCGCTCCTTCTAACGCGTGATCCACAGACGTGTTCTTGTCTTCAAGTGGTCTGGCTATGTCGTGAAGGAGAGAAGCCAGTGTTACAACTTCCACATCAGCACCTTCGATTTCTGCTATGAAGCGCGCCATACGAGCAACTCTGAACGTGTGCCCTCTATCGTGTGTTCCATTGAGGTGTTTCAGCAAATTCCTTGCTTTGAAAATGATCACCGTGGTACCTCCCCACCCAGTACAGCAAAGTCCATCTGCTACAATCAAATTATACCGTGTTGGAAGGGAGCGTGAGCGTTTTGAAATCGAGAATTCTTGCTCTAAAAGATCATCTTGTGGAGTTGAGAAGGCATTTTCACATGTATCCTGAAATTGGGTATGATCTCGAAAGGACATCGTCTTTTGTTGCTCGATATTTAAAAGATCTTGGCCTGGAAGTCAAAGAACATGTGGCTAAAACAGGTGTTGTGGCGGTTCTGCGGGGGGCAAAGCCGGGTAAAACTATACTGCTCAGAGCCGACATGGACGCTTTACCGTTGCAAGATCTGAAGCAGGTTTCTTACAAATCGAGAATAGATGGTGCAATGCATGCTTGCGGTCACGATGGTCACACAGCAATGCTTCTTGTTGCCGCGAAGCTGTTGTGTGATGTGAAGGAACGCCTAAGCGGAAACGTCAAGTTTGTGTTTCAACCTTGCGAAGAAAAATTCCCGCCAGGTGGAGCTCTTCCGATGATAGAGCAGGGAGTTCTCGAAAATCCCACGGTAGACGCTGCTTTTGGAATACATTTGTGGACTCTTCTTCCCGCTGGCACAATTGGCATCAGGGCTGGAACTATTATGGCTGCCGCCGATGAATTTCACGTCAACATCACTGGAAGAGGGGGGCACGGGGCTCAGCCTCACCTTTGCAAGGACCCGATCGTGATCAGCTCACATTTGATTCAGATGCTTCAAACTCTCATAAGCCGCGAGACAGATCCTCTGGACAGCGCCGTCATAACCGTTGGAAAAATTGAGTCTGGAACGGCTTTCAACATTATTCCAGAGACTGCCCATCTGGAAGGAACGGTGAGGACTCTTTCAGAGCAAACTCAGAAGAGTATTCAGCTTGGGATGCGCAGGATCGTTGAAGGTGTTGAAAAAGCATTTGACGTGAAATGTGAGCTTGACTACAGAGTTGGTCCTCCACCAGTTGTCAACGATCTTGAAATGACGAAATTAGCTCAATCAGTGGCTGAACTGGTGGTTGGAAAAGAAAATGTCATAGAGGTTGAACCTTCAATGGGAGGAGAAGACATGTCTTTCTTCTTGAAAAAAGTTCCAGGCGTGTTTTGTTTTGTTGGAGCCTCAAATCCCGAAAAAGGAATAGACAAGCCGCATCATTCACCTTACTTCGATATAGACGAAGGCGCGCTGCTGATTGGCACGCAGATGCACGTCGAAATCGCTCTGAAATTCCTTGGAGGATGAAATGCTGATTGTTCAAAAGATCTTCGAAGCGTTTCTGCTGCCTCCGGGCATTTTTGTAACGCTCTGTCTTGTCCTTGCTATCTGCTGGGCGCGAAGCGATCGTAAGAAAGCCTTCACTGTCTTTCTCATAGCAGTTCTTCTTTACTTACTCAGCACCGGTGTCGGTGTCCTTCTTTTCCTGCGGCCACTTGAACAAGCATATAAGCCAGGAATCATTGAAGGAACCAACGCGGTAGTTGTACTCGGTGGGGGAGTGGTTAAAAGCCCGCAAGGTTACGAACCTTCGATTCATTCCACCGCGCGCCTGGTTGCTGGTATTCAGCTTGCTTCAGCTCACAATCTTTCACTTATATTGACAGGCGGAACTCCACCCGGCGTGGACCAGGTTCCCGAAGCAGAGATCATGAAGCGATTCGCCGTGAAATTCGGTATAGACGAAGACAAAATCATCGTAGAACCCCAAGCCAAAACAACTCTGGAGAACGCGATAAACACAGCGGGTATTTGCAGAGAATGTCAGTTCAAGAAATTAGTGTTAGTCACTTCGGCGGTTCACATGAAGCGCGCGGTTTTTTCCTTCAAGAAGGCGGGTGTCTCTGTTGTACCTTATCCGACGGGGTATCTTTACGATTATTCTCAAATGAAATGGATCGACATTATTCCAAACAGAGGCGCCGCTGAAGCGAACTTGTCAGCGATCCATGAATGGTTCGGCTTGTTGTGGTACTGGTTGAAAACCGCTTTCTGATTTGGATCATTAGCGCTAAAACACACAGCGCTCGCTGGTTTTGAACAAACGCGCTTCTCAATGTTGAACACTGTTGTAACTTAGCGATCGTTTCATGATCCCGGAACCTCAATGTTAAAACTGAACTCATCGCTGTTGGTAGCCAGATCTTCTGTGTGGATGAGTACTGTAGTGGTCGCGCCAATGGAAAGTGAAACTGAGAATTCCCATGGATTATCAGATGTTGTTGGACTTACGTCTATTCGACTGCCGCCAAATTCAACGTAAGTTTCGTCCAGATTGATGAATGTTTCATTGACTTCAAAGCTTAAATTGATTATGCCCGGACTTGTTGTAACAGTTGAGTCTTCAGTAACAGATATCGAACCAAGCTTGACATTCTCAATCACTGGAGGAGTAGCATCTCCAACTACCTTCAGAGAAGCCGAGCTGCTGTGATTCACCGAGTCATATGCCACAAGATTTACAGTTGTCGTGCTGCCTTCAGTTAAACCAATCACTCGAGGACCATTTTCTCCCACTGATATTGGCCCAGCAGAACCTACTTTCAGTTCTGCGTGATCAAAATTGCTATCTGTAATAGTCCAGTCGGCTTGCGGACTTTGAGTGTTTGTGTAGTAAGTTCCGTTGTGGAAAACCACTGCCTCGGCTCCTGATGGGATTATCTCGAAGGTCTCAATAACCGGATCTTTTGTATCAACATCAACCGAAACTGTGTGTGCTGCCGTGAGGCCTACCATGTCTTTCACCTCGAACTCAATACTGACTGTTCCCTCGCAGTCATCTTCAGGAATCCAGAAAACCGTGGTGGCTTCCTCAAGCCACGGAACATTCCAACTGTTTTCTATTTCGCCATCTTTGTACATATACAGTTCAGCGACAGATGTGAGATCATCTGAGTAGGAAAGTTCAAAGCTGTCGCCCGATTCAGTTATGATGTTACCAGGAGCAGTTACTGTTACACTCGGCGGCGTGTTGTCGTGGTAAAGAGTTCCTGTGAAATACCTCACATTGCCGGCTGTATCTGTCAGCATCAGGGAAAAGCCGCTCTTCTCATCTGAACCGACACCGTGTGAAAAT
>Ga0190360_1001362_pt1 | contig 12713 bp, 12 predicted proteins | sample 48721834_MG_FD_161271 | JGI IMG/M metagenome (GOLD analysis project Ga0190360, IMG submission 161271) | Hydrothermal vent microbial mat bacterial communities from Southern Trench, Guaymas Basin, Mexico - 4872-18-3-4_MG | ecosystem: Environmental > Aquatic > Marine > Hydrothermal vents >... | reverse complement strand
GTTCAGTGTATCTTTATTTGAATTATTATCCAAATTTATATTATTAATAAAATTAATTTGGTAAATTATACTAAAGAATAAGGAGTTTAAGATTAAAATCAATAACAGAGGTATGAATGTTTTTACTTTTATTTTGTGTTTCAATATCTTAAATTTCATAAAAAGTCAACTCTTTAAATCGATTATTAAAATAGCTGTAATTACAATTATTTATGAAAATATTAACCTAATGGTTTTAAAAAATGAGAATAATTGAGCTAATTTATTATAATAGAATGTTTTCAATTATAATATCTACAAATCTATCAAGAATTTTACTATCTTTCTCAATAAATTCTTTACAATCGTTCAATAAATCACTTTTAAGTTGATCTCGATATACATTTATGTTTTCAGGGTCGGATTTTATTTTATTACAAAGTTCTCTAATTTTACTTAAATCAGTCTTTAATTCTCTATCCCATTTATTTATATAGTCAATAATTTTTTCTTTTACATTTGATTCTTCGGGTAATAGACCAAGATTTTCCCCCCATAGTTCTAACTCTCGCTCTGCACTTGCTAAACTATCTGATGCATGGATTGAATTTACTCCGCCATAAATCCCATATTTTCCTCTCAGTGTTGTTTTCTCTGCTTGGTGGCAAAAAGTATTACCGATAAAATTTCTTATACGATCTGGGTCTTCTTCTATGATCATTGCAACAACTGGCGATAATTGCAACATTTTACAAAGCCAGGGGTAGAAAAATTTTCCTTTATGTTCCTCATAATGTTTTTCTGCTAAATTATTATTAACTGTAACTTCTTTAAATGCAATAATTTTAAAATCGTTATCAATGAAACTTTTCAATACTTTGGCACTAACTGGTCTTCTGATAGTGCAGTCTGGCTTTAAAAAGACTAAAACCTTTTTTTCGTTTTTGTCTTTCATTTTTGTCAAGTCAAATAAATTATTCAAATAATTAAAATATTACTATAAGGTAAAATTCCATTGAATAAAAAGTTTAATCTTATCTAATATTAAAAGATATTTAACAATTTTTTAAAAAAGTGGAAATAACATTTAAAATTAAATTCTCAATAATTTTTTACTAATATTTGCAAAATTAATAATTTACAAAAAGTTTATTCATAGTTTCTAACCCATTTCTCGCCTTTTTTAACCCATCGTTTCTTAGATATTCTATTCAAATATTCAATATATCTACTATCTGACCCCCAACCATAATCATCGATTCCTTGTGGATTGTTTTGTTTCAACCTTTTTGTAGGCTCTACAACAATTTTTATTTCTCCTTCTCTTCCTTTAATTTTAAATTTTTCTTTCTTATTCCAAAAGTTTTCAATAGTTCTCAATCGTTCTTCTCCTTTTTTTACTTCCTCATAGAACCTAATACGGGATAGTAAATTTATTAATTTTCCATGGAGTATATCATAAATATAATCAGGGCGTTCCGAAAATAGATTTATATCATCGTTTTCCTTCCATTTTTTCAAAAACTCATATCCCTTTTTAGTAGCATTAATTATAGCGTTTGATACAAAATACATCGGATATTTTTTTGATAATTCAATTGGTTCATAAAGTTTCATAAAAATACCAAGTTTATTGATTTTTGACTTGAAATATTCAGTATACAAATAAGTACCCAAATTTTTTTCCTCAAATTGGATTAGTAAGAAATCATTTCTTAAGGATTCATTCTCTTTAATTTTTTCATTACAAAGATTATTTACGGCCTCAATTAAATTTGAAAAAAGAATAATTACTTGTGTATTAATATTATCCGGTGTTTTTAGTTCATCTTCAAATGGTTTTTTCTTAAAAAATTTTGCTGGTAATAATTTGATATCCTCGATATTGCCAAATAAAATCACTGAATCAATATCTGTAATAATTCCGCTATTAAATAATTTCTCTGAATCAATTGGTATCGTAGCATTGATTGCTATTAAATCACTTCCCCCATATTGTTTTATAATTCCAAGACTAGGTTTAGAGATTATCGACAACAATTTTTTAAATTCTGGCATTTCTTTAATACCATCAAAAAAATTGTCTTCACCATTCCACTCTTTATAATGTTCTTTATAATAATCCAAAAAAATTAGTCCAACATCTCGTAAATATATACTATTACCTGGGACGATCCATTCATTTCCAACTAATTCTACATTTCGTACTCCTAAAATAAAAAATTGCTCTGAGTTTATTTTGTCAAGGAATTCGATATCTATAATATAACCTTTATTAATTTCTACATTAAAAACACCCAACCTTTTTAAAGGAAATCCGCTCATTAATTCTTCTGACAATTCAGACATTAGTATAATCATATGCATTAATAACATTGGGTTAATAATTTTTGCATTTGGATCAAGTTCTGCTTCAAATAATATCCTACCATCATCAATTAGAATAAAAATATTAGTATAATTACTTGTAATAATTGATCACCGAAAAAGTCCTTAAATTAAGAGTCGATTTGTATATTTAATTTTGTTTTGGAAAATTAGTTCAATATTTATTATAAAATAATTTCAAATTTTATGGAAAATCCTTCTTATTTATGATGATATTATCAGCTCAATTAAAACAAGAATAAATATAAATTCATAAATAAATTCATAAATTCTTATTAATATACACTATTAAAACATAATATGTGATTAAAATGCAATTTTTAAGTCTATTAAAAGTTCAATCTGGAAAACAAGAACAATGCCTAGAAATGCTAAAAAAAATCAAAGAGAAACCAATTGAAGGTATTACTATAAACCAAATAATGTTTTGTTTAGGAAAATATGACCTTGTTATAATTGGTGAAGCCGATGAAGTTAAAACTCTTGAATTAAGCGCAAGACTTACTCTTTATGCTTCAATGGAAACATTGACTATAATTCCTTTTGATAAAGGAATTGAGATGTTAAAAGATATATATTGGTTCAAACACGAGGAAGAAATGATATAATCATTTTTCTTTTAGATAAATCAATAATTTGTGGCTATAAAATGACTGATTATGATGTTATAATTATTGGTGGTGGTATTGCAGGTCTATCCCTTGCTGCACTACTTTCAAATTTAGGTAAAAAAATATTATTATTAGAAAAAAATGGAATTGGCGGCAGGACTCGAATATTAAGAAAAAATGGTTTTGTTTTAGACTTTGGAGTTCATATTTTAAAAGGTGGTCAACACAAAATATTCAAAGAATTAAATGCCGGTTTTTTACCGATAAAAAGATTGCCTTTATTACATGGTTTTATTATTGAAGATAATAATATTTTACATGTAACTCCAAAATTATCCAGCCTTTTTAAGTTTAAATTCATAAAATTCTCTGATATAAAACATTTAGTCCGAATATTATTGCCATTATTAATCCGTAAACCTGATAAGTATTACAAGATTCCTATAACAAAATGGTTAAAAAATAATAATGCTAATGAAAGAATTTTCAAAATAATAAAATTATTATGTACATTTTTATTAGTGTCTCCAGCTATTGAACGGCTTTCGCTTGGAGAAATGCTTTATGAAATTAAAAATTTAAATTTGACTAATACTGGTCTTCCTGTCGGTGGATTTAGTTCATTATTAAAGTATTACATCAATATAATAACAAAAAACGGAAATAAAATACTTAAAGGTAAAGAAGGTAAAGTTAATGAGATTCTTATAAAAAATGGTGCTGCTTATGGTGTAAGAGTTCAAAATAAAACTATAACCTCAAAATTCGTGGTTGTCGCATTTCCTTTAAAAAATTTACACGAAATTTTAGATGAAAAATATTTTGATACAAAAATTAAAGAACAAATTAATTCTTTAAAACAAACTGCTGGTATATCCATTGATTTTTGTATTAAATCGCATATTTTTAAAGAAAAAGGTTTTATTACACTAGACCCTGTTACTATGGGCTTTTTTACTTCAAACATTGATAAGACGATCGCTCCTTCAGGTAAACAGCTTCTCACTATCTATAACATTCTTGAATTAGATGATTTTAACGACAAATCTATTTTAAAGAGAAAAGAAGAATATCTCCGTAACAAAATTTATAAAATGTTTCCTAAGCTCGAAAAAAACATTGAATGGGAACGGACTCTTTATCTAAAAATGGTAGATGGGGTAGAACCAAATATCTACAATTCTGTACTAGATAGACCTGGAAATATCTTTCCTAATATTAAAAATCTCTATTTAGCATGTGACCAGACAAATTCACATGGTACTGGAGGAAATATTGCTCTAAATTCAGCATGGAACTGTTATCAAATTCTAAAAAAGAAATTATAACCTCATTTTTTACGCATTCTTGCAAATAAACTTTTTAATTCATCATTTAAAGCAGCGCGTGGACTTACATTAACTTTTGAAGCTGGAGGGGGCGAGGGTCTTGGTGTAGGACTTTGCGCGTGAGTGGGCTGGTTAATGGGTTGAATATTGGGCGCTCCCAGAGGAGTTGAAGTTTGCTCTACTTTATTTTCCCCTGCAATTGCTGGACTAACCGGGATATTCTGCTCAATTTGACTCTGTTTCTGCATAAGAAGATTAATTTGTGTTTCAATTTCCGGAATTCTATCTTGAATTGTATATATTTTTTTCTCTAATACTTCCAGTCCCATTGTAAGCTGTTCTATCGACTTTAATATTATTTCCATTACCTTTTCAACGATTTGAGATAAATATTCCAATTTTTCATCGTTTTCCCGAGGATCTACTCTGAGAAAGAAGGTATCACTCATTGTTAATCAAGTCTTAAAATTGTTCATTAATAATGTAATTATAATATTCCTATAAATACTCATTTATTTTTACTTTTTATGGGTCGATCAAAAAAATAACTTAAGTCATTTTCAAATCGATAATTAAAATGAATATTTAGTTAAAGTTATTACCTCAATATAATAATTATTATTCATTTAAAATTTGATAAAAAATTCAGGATAACACCTTACGACTGAATGAGTACCTTATTGGTTTCTAATGTTTTAAACTAGAAAAATTATAAAAAATAGTTTATTGTAAGATACAATGTGAATTTTATGTTTCTAATCGAGGAGGTGGAATATATACTCTTCTCATTCCTTCTTTTAATGTTACTGCTTCTTCAGGGCAAAATCTTGCACAAATTCCGCATCCTATGCAATGACTTTCATTTACTACTGCTTTATTATCATCATTTAATGAAATTGTATCCATAGGACATCGTTCGATGCATGTCCCACACCCAATACAAATATCTTGATTAATTTGTGATACATAGTTTGTTGAAGTAATTATTGGAGTTGCGCCCATTCTCCACAGATTAAAAATATCACAACAATCTTTGCAACAATTACATATTGAATTTTCATCTTTATATATATTTGAAGAATTATGGAATGCTTTATGTATTAAACCTGCTTCTTCAGCTTCTTTCATAATTTTTAATGCTTCTTCTTTAGATACTCTCCTTCCAAATCCTTGTTGTATTACATGTCTTGCTGATTTACCAAATGTAAAACATGTTTCCATTGGTGCATTTAATTCACAAGTATGACCCAACATTTTTCTATATTGCCGGCAGAAACAGTTTCCAACTGCAATATCATCAAATTTATTAATGATGTCTTCAATTGTTTGGGCAGGTAAGACTTGTTCTTGTACTTCCATTTTTTCATTTATTTCAATTGATTTAGTGCCTTTACTTGAAAGTAATGTTACTGTTCTATCAGTTGATGGTTGTTTTTCAAAAACAGGAACAATTGTATCATATCCTTCTTGAATTTTTCCTGCTAGTTCTTCTAATAGTTTCTCATAAAGTTCAGCTATTTTTTTTATTCTATTAAGTTCGGCTTCACTTTCTGGAAGGTTCTGCATAAATTGATATTCAAAAGTCCCTATCATAACAATTGGCATAAGCCTATAAACTATAAACCCTTTTGAACTTGGCTGATTAAATATAAATCCTTTTTTTGCTAATTTCTGAGCTATTCTATCAATCTCTTCTTCCGACATATCTTTTAATTTCTTTTTTAATTGTTCCATTGTCATTGACTGTTTCATTTTAAATGCTTTGATAAATTCCAAATCTTCTTCATCTAAATAATATTTTAAGATCTCAATAAATGTATTTGTTAACGGAAATGGCATCATACCTGCTTTAATTATCGCTTTTGCAGCAGTTTGGTACTTCTTTATTATTTCATCTTTCTCATCAGTTATTGACATTTTACCAAATATCTCCATTTCTTTCATTTAAACATTTTTTAATCTGATATTTTTTCTATTTATTTTAATTGAAAGTTGATTTTTTAATCAAAAAATAATTGATCTATATTTATAATTAAGGCATTTAGAAAAAAATATTTCTATTAGATTTAATAGTTTTATTAATTTATAAATTAAATATTCATAATTTATTCATTAAAAAAATCAATGGTGTGGATGAATTTATCATGAAGATTCTTGTAAGTGGTGCAAATGGTTTTATCGGAAGTAATTTAGTTAAAAAGTTGGTGGAAAATGGGCATAATGTAATATCCTTAGTTTTAAAAGGTACTAATGAAGAGTTTTTGAGTAATTTAAATACACAGATAATTTATGGCGATGTTACTAAACCAGAAACATTAAAAAATATTTTAAATGATATTGAATTGATTTATCACCTTGCTGCAATTCCATCCGATTGGTGGAATAAATCTATTTTTAACGTTAATTACAATGGTACAAAAAATATTTTGGAAGAGGCTATTAAGAATAATGTAAAGCGGTTCGTTTTTATGTCTAGCCTTGTAGTCCATGGATTTTCGAACTTTAATGGCGCTGATGAAAGTACTCCAATTATCTCACCAAATAAAAGAAGGCCTTATACTAAATCTAAAATTTTATGTGAAAAATTATTAAATGAGAAAAAGAATGAAATAGAAATTGTTATAATACGTCCAGGATTTACAATTTTTGGCCCTAATGATTTGATGACTACCTATGAATTGTGCAAAACTTTGGAGAGTGGAAGTATGCCATTTTTAAATCATGGTAAAGCAAAGATGTGCTATTCTTATGTTGAAAATTTGGTCGAAGGTTTAATTTTAGCCGGAACAAAAAAAGAGGCAGCAGGTCAAACCTTTATTATGTGTGATAATAAACCTGAATTTGTAACTTTTCACGATTTTATCGATAATTTGTGTAAAGAATTAAACATAAAAACTCCCACATTATCTCTTCCATATTTTCTTGTATTCCCTTTAATAAGTTTATATGAAAATATTTGTCGTTTATTCAAAAAAAGAAATGGTATTAAATTAACAACTTACCGCTTAAGAGTTGCAAAATTCGATTTGTATTTTAAGGCAGATAAAGCTAAAAAATTATTGGGATATGACCCAAAAATTGATTTTAATAACGCAATTAAAAAAAGTATAACTTGGTATAACCATCAAAAACAAAAAATAAAATAAAGAAGTAGTTGAAATAATTAATATAAAAGATAACTAAAAGGTCAATTCTTTAAAATAAAAATTTGATTAAGCGTGATAAATTTGGGTAAAAAAAATATGTTTGATGGAAAAATTGCGATGGTCGTAGGTGGGTCTCAAGGTATTGGTAAATCTATTGCCAAAAAGATTGTCCAATTGGGTGGGAGCGTTTGTATAATTGCTAGAAGAGTTGAAATATTAAAAAAAGCGGTTAAAGATATAGAAGAGTTTAAATCTAATAATGAACAATTTGTAGAAATGATTTCTTGTGATGCCACTGATATCGAAAAATTAAGACCACTAATTAATAATTTTATAGAAAAAAAAGGTATTCCTTATTATCTATTCAATTGTGTCGGTCAAGCTTTTCCAGATTATATTGAAAACCTAAAATTAGATGATTTTAGAAAAACAATGGATGTAAATTATTATGGAGTAGTCGCACCAATTCTTACTTTGCTCCCCTATTATATGAAGGAAAAAACAGGTCATATAATTAATCTATCTTCCGAGGCAGGATTTTTAGGTTTAATGGGTTATAGCACTTATTGTCCTTCTAAATTTGCGATTGTAGGTCTATCTGAATGTTTAAGACATGAATTAAAGCCTTATCACATAAAAATTTCCGTTGTTTATCCTGTAGACACTGAAACTCCTGGATTTGAACAAGAAAATAAAACTAAACCTGAAGAATTAAAAATTATCTCTGCAAGAGCGGGGTTAATGAAACCTGATGAAGTTGCAAATATAATTATTAAAAAAATGACAAAAAACAAGTTTAATATATTTATAGGTGCATCTGGATTTCATAATTGGGCAAAAAGGCATATTCCATGGTTTGCTTTTAGTGAATTAGATAAAGAATTAAAGAATGCACGCAAAAAGTTGGGTAAAAATACTAATTACTAACTAAATGTCTAATTTTTTTATAAACCTTATGCTATATTTTGAATTTATTTTATTCTCCTTTAAAAAAATTACTGCAATTAATCCACTAATTAGTCCAATAATCCCTAAAATTTGAAAAGCAAAATCATAGCTAAAATTCAATAAAAAAAATGCCAAAAATGGTCCCACCATACCACCAACACTTCTTGCCATATTATTTATTCCCATTCCCTGCCCATATTTATCACAATCTGAAATATCTCTAATAATTGCTGTTGTACTTGAAACTATTGCCGAATAGGAAAAACCGATAAGCATTTGATTCAGTATTAAAAACCAAATATTATGGGCCATTGAATAGAATATCGAATTTAATCCTGAACCTATAAGTCCTACAAAAAATATCGGGCGTTTTCCCAATTTATCTATTAAATAACCTAAAGGAATTATAAAAATACATTGTGTAATCATATTTATTGACAAAATAAACCCTTTTAAACCCGGTAAAATTATCAATTCATATTGAATATAGTTCGGTAAGATCCCAACAACAGCTCCTTGAGAACATAAATATCTCAGAGATATACAAATAATAAGAAAAATGATAATTTGATTATAATTTTCGTCCTGACCTCTTATTGTAATTTCCTTTATAGAGCACTTTTTTTCTTTTAACTCTCTACTATTTTTTATATTGTTAAAAAGTTGATCTTTAGTTTTATTTGTTTTATATGAGGTAATTAATTTTGTTAAAGGAATAATACTTATGCCTCCTATTATGCTCATAAATATAAAAACCATGTTCAAATTAGTTAATTGCTCTATTATTCCACCAATAATAGACCCAACAGCCCACCCGAAACTGAACATACTATTTATTAATGATGCTTGTTTTCCTGACGCCATTTTATCTTCTATTTTCAAAAATAATGCCATAATTAATGGCGTCCAAGCGGAATTTGAGATACCTATTAATGCTGCAATAATTATTAATATAATAAAGTTATCAATCAAATAAATGGTCAGATATAAAATTGATGAGGAAATAATCCCTATTAATATAAATAAAAGATCCTTATTATATCTATCTGAGACCTTACCAAAAATATATGAAAAAATAATTGATTGTAAAAAATAAATTGAAACAAGTAATGGCGCATTATATACTCCAGCTTTATTAAGCATAAAAATAAAGAAGGCTGGAGAACTGACCGATATAATAAACGCTGATATTAATAGATAAATACTATTTTTCTTCAAAATTTAAATCCTTATTTTATTTAGTTTTTAATATTTTTTAGATTTAATATTTATTAATAAAAATATTACTGAATTCTATCTAAAATACCTTAAAAATTTAAAAGTATTCAAATCATTAGCTAATCTTAATAAAAAATTCAAATTCTGAAAAAAAGTTTTAAGAAATAATGAAATCTGTTTTAATTAAATATTAATCAAAAAGCGGGTTTAAAAAATGGAATCAATCAACGTAAGACCATTATCACCAGATCAACTCCAATGGCAAATTGCGAAAGTTGGCAAAATGAGAGTCCCAGCAAGAATATATGCTAATAAAGAGTTATTAGAACGAATGAATAAAGATAAAACTTTGATCCAACTGTGCGAAGTAGCTCAATTAAAAGGAATACAAAAATATGCAATAGTATTGCCCGATGGGCACCAAGGTTATGGCTTTCCTATTGGTGGTGTAGCTGCAACTTCAGTTGAAGATGGTGTAATAAGTCCTGGTGGAGTCGGATATGACATCAATTGTGGTGTTAGACTTTTAAGAACAAATCTTCATGTCCGAGATAATCCACCTATTAAAAAATTAATTAATAAAATATTCGAACTTGTCCCTTCAGGTTTAGGTTCACAAGGTAAAATCAGAGTAAACCAGACTCAATTAAATGAAGCATTAAGGCTTGGAGCTAAATGGGCTATTGAAAACGATTATGGATGGGAAAAAGACCTAGAATTTATAGAAGAAAATGGTCAAATGGAAAATGCAGACCCCTCTGTTGTATCATCAAAAGCAATACAACGTGGGCTTCCTCAAATTGGGAGTCTTGGGTCTGGAAATCATTTCTTAGAAATTCAAAAGGTAGATAAAATCTATCAAAAAGATATTGCAAAAAAATGGGGGATAAACGAAGTAGGGCAGATAACTGTAATGATACATACAGGTAGTCGAGGGTTTGGGCATCAAGTTTGCTCAGATTATCTAAGGATTATGGAAAAAGCAATGAAAAATTATGGTATAATACCACCAAGCCGGGAACTAGCAAGTGTACCCATTAATTCCAAGGAGGGCCAAAATTATTTTAAAGCAATGGCATGCGCAATCAATTATGCTTTTAATAATCGGCAATTAATTACTCATTGGACAAGAGAAGCTTTTGAATCTGTTCTAGGAACATCTGCAGAAGATCTAGATTTAAATTTAATCTATGGTGTAGCTCATAATATCGCAAAAATTGAGGAACATGAAATTGAAGGTAAAAAAATCAAGGTTTGTGTTCATAGAAAAGGCGCCACAAGAGCATTCCCTCCTAATCACCCTGACCTTCCTTCTAAATATAAATCGACTGGGCAACCCGTTCTTTTACCTGGCTCGATGGGGTCCGCTAGCTATTTATTAGCTGGAACTTCTCGCGCTATGGAATTAAGTTTTGGGTCAACTGCTCATGGTGCAGGGCGAAGTATGAGCCGCTCAAAAGCTAAGCGCACTTTTTGGGGCGAAACTATTGAAAAAGAAATGATGCAAAGTGGGACTTATGTTAAGGCAAAAAGTAAAGTCGTATTAAGTGAAGAAGCACCTAAAGCATATAAAGATATTGACATCGTAGCAGATATTTCTCATAGAATTGGTATTGCAACAAAAATTGTACGTTTAGTCCCTATTGGAGTAACTAAAGGTTAAAAATTTTTATTTTTTATCATTATTTTTTCTATTTTTATTTTATTTTTGAGTAATTCTTTAAAGTATTAATCTCAAAATCTTTATTTTTGAAGAAAATAATGAACTTTTTTAATCGTTTTAAAAATTCTGTCCCAGTATTAAGCCACCTATCTATTCTGAAAATCTTATCAAAAGTCGACTGGTACATTTTATATTTTTTTAAAAGATATCGCACATTAATTGCTTCCCACGGGTGTAAATAAAAAATTGCTAACTTGACCCGGTTTAAACTATAAAAAATTTGAAAAGCTTTAAGTCCCATTGGAAATCTAAAAAATACATTTGGAAATAATACTTTAAATTCAAAACCTTTTTCAAGGAATTTCTCCATCCTAATTTGATTAAATCTAAAAAGACCAAGGGATGAATCATATTTGAAGCCTAAATCTTTTAATTTTACAAGAAGTCTTGCATCAATATCAAGAAATGGTGCCCTAAAACCATAAATTGGCGTTTGTATTATTGATTCAATATTGTTTTTTATTTCGATAATTTCATTAATTATTCTATCATCAACTTTTCTTAATCTCTCGTGTTTATATATCCCGTGCATTCCGATCTCATGTTTTTTGTTTAAATTTCTCACTAGATCTGGAAATTTTTCCGCAATTTCTCCTGTAATAAAAAATGTGGCATGAATTTTTGTTTCATCAAAAATTTTTAATATCTTGGGGAGCCCATATTTTACTCCAAAAAATGAATCTTTTATTGGGTCGGGTTCTACATCTACAGTTATCGCAATTTTCATGAATATTCTCCAATGTTTTTTAATTCTAAAACAAATTGATTTTTTTAATCTAATCTATATTTGGAATGAAAATATCTGATTTAGGTGTATTATCAATTTTTCTATTTAATATTTCAAATTTTTTCAATTTTTCACACGTATTTTTCAACTTCAACATGGTTAAAGCTTCGCTACCTTTCTTTTCCATTACACAAATGATTAATGCTTGGCTATTAATATTTTTAATAACAATTTTTCCTTTTTTATTCTTTATAATCATTTGCTCCATTAATCCTAGATCAAAAATTTCTGAAGTTTTTTCTGATAAAAGAAAAACGCTAGCACCAATAGCTGATATTTTATTCTCTAATTCATTTTCTATTTTTCCACTTTTTTCATTCCACGAGGCAATTGGTAAACCATTTTGATCAACTATTACAGCTTGAAATATATGAGTTGTTTTTACAAGATCTCTTAATATTTCATTCATTGGTTCGATTTTTTTATTCATACAGTTTCACATTTCTTTTTCAATTAACATTGAAAAATGTCATCATTAAATTTTTTAATTATTGTTCATATTATTTTTCAAATTTGTTCTAACAAACTAAATGAGAGAAAAATAAAAATGCAGACAACAAGAGAAATAATTGAAACTTTTATTAA
>Ga0190360_1001361_pt1 | contig 12715 bp, 13 predicted proteins | sample 48721834_MG_FD_161271 | JGI IMG/M metagenome (GOLD analysis project Ga0190360, IMG submission 161271) | Hydrothermal vent microbial mat bacterial communities from Southern Trench, Guaymas Basin, Mexico - 4872-18-3-4_MG | ecosystem: Environmental > Aquatic > Marine > Hydrothermal vents >... | reverse complement strand
AATGACATCAAAAGAAAAGAAAAAGGAATACGTAGCTGAAGAATTATTACCACTTCCTATTTAAACTTAAAAAAATTTAACTTCTACTTTTTCCCCTTAATTATATTCGATATTTTTTTATATTAGATCAAAATATTATTTGTTAAGTTTTTTAAATTCAAAACTTTATTAGTTTAATATATTCATTTCATTTTATTTTAGAATTAATTAATTTGAAATTGTTGATATAATTAAATTTAATAGTAAAGAAATCAAATATTAAATAAAGCTATACATAATTTCAATGAGGTAAAATAATGATAGATCTTATATCTGGCAATAACTTAGAAATAGAGATTGAATTAAATCCGAATGAAAAAAATGATGATGAGGTAGTATTGGACAGTCATTGTCTAGTTACTCCGGATACTTTTGAATTTAAAGTAATAAATAATAAGAATTTTAATTTTAAATATCGAGGTCGCATTTGGTTATTAAATAATAAGTTAATTTTCAAAGGTTATGAAATTATTTCGTTTAATTTACAAGAAGATGCATTAAATACCAATAAACTAAGACCTATCTGTAATATTGATTATTCAAAACCAATAGTAATCGAGATACCAAATTCCAAAATTGAAGAAATATTTATTGGGCATGACGAAATATTTAAAAGAAAGTATCTAATGCACCCAAAATTAAAAATCAGTTATGAAATAGACAATAAAGAAAATAATTTCTATATATTTCTGGTCAACGAAAATTTATTAGTGGATACTGCAGAATTAAATGAAAAACTTAAAAAATGGGAAGTAGAGTTAAAAAGTCGAATTCCGAGAAAATTAAGTGAGATTCCAATTGATTCTTTAGACGAATCTGAAATTATATCCGAATTGAGTAATGTATTAATAGATGACGAAGATATAGAAAAGCCCATACCAATTCAATCTGATAATAGATTTCCTGAGCCACCTCAAATTGCAGAGGCTCCACCTGAGCCACCTCAAATAATGTCATCTCCACCCGAACCCCCGAATATTTCCAAGCCTGAAACTGAAGTTCACCAAGTCATTATTGGTGGCGAAATAGATCAATTTTCAGAAATTTCGAGTCCTATGGCATCACCAATCGCTCAAAAGAAAAAAGCAAAACCAAAAATCGGGCGCGTTGTAATTGAATCTGATGAAGATGAATACTATTCTAAGCCAGCTAAAAAAGAAGTTTCACAGGTATTAAAACCAAGCGGAAATAAGAAAGATGAAGATAAAGAAAAAAATGTCTTATATGAAATATTAAAACCAGCAGAAATGGACGATGATACTTTTAAAGAGTTGACAAATATACAACCAGATTCTTCAATAACAAGATGTAAAAAGTGTGGATGGATTATTAGATACGACCAACTAAAATGTCCTAGATGTGGGGCAGATACTCTATACTAATTAATAAATAAAACAATTATCCAAATAAAATTTATTTTCTATGATTAAATGGGATTTGAAAATCTTATATTAAATGGGATTTGAAAATCTTATATGAAATAAACATTTTCTTTAACTTCTGAAAATAAATCTTAATAAAAATAGACTTTTTACCGTAATTTTAAATTTTAAAGATTTTTATTTTAAATTAAATTGTAAAAATTATCTACGAATAATAGTCTAAAAATAAAGTAGAGGAATAAATTTGGGAATGATTATTAATTGTCCTTATTGTAATACTCCTAATTATGTAAATAAAGATTCAGATGTTATAATTTGTTCAAAATGTGGAAAAATCTTTATTTTAGATAATGCGTTCCGGGCAACAAGAGAAATTTAAACATATAAAATAATTAAGTCGATCAATGAGACTTTCTCCGAATGTTTATACTCAGAAATCTATTGATAATTATAATACAGATAAACAAACTAATAAATAAAATAGGAATAGATGTATAATCAGCAAAAAATCCAAATAATGGCGCAAAAATAAATGTAAAAATTGATTTAATCAATGATTCAATGCTTAAAATTGAAGCTCGCTGGTCTTTCTCCATAACGGAACTTAAATAATCTATTATAATTGGCCGTCTTACATTAAATAATATATAAACAATCAAATAAGTAATTATGACCATAATGATCAAGTTCGATAAAGAAAAAATTCCTATTAAAAGTAAAGCAATACCAAACAAATCGAATAGGATATCCATAGAACGTTTAGTATTCTTTATTTTATAATTAAATTTGTAAGCATATTTTGATGCAAAAGATGAAATAAGATAAAATATGGTATAAAGAAACCCAAGTATCACTGATGTATAAAAATCTATTTGCTCAGTAGTAGGATTAAGTATAAAAAATAAAATGACCATTCCAAAATATAATTTCATTATGGGTTGGATATAATCTTTAATTACTTTAAAAATAGAGTCATATATAGTCGAACTAAGTAGTGCTCTGTTTAATTTTTTATTGGAAAATACTATTTTAAGATTTTTTATACCGTTAATAAATTCTTTTAGTTTTCTTTCCTTGTATTTTTTATGTTCATTCATATATTTTGGGTATGAAGTAATTAAAATAAAGTCTATAATATACGGAATAATCGTTATCAAAAAGATGGTTCCGTTAGGTGGTAATTGAATAACCAAAATAAATATAACGCTTAGTACTCCTGATATCGCTTCACCAATTAGTGAAAAAGACCTGGTCCTCCCGTAGACGAATGTTATATATTCTGAATAACCCTCTTTTTCAGCCCAAGTTAATATCATAGCTTTATGTGTACCTGAGCGGAATGCTTCACCCAATCCAAAAAAAAAGGACGCACCAATTAAAATTAAGAAATTCGCTGCAAGCAAATTAAATCCAAAATAGTAAAAACCAAAAGAAATACAATAAAAAATAAAACAAAATTGTAAAATTCGCTTTTTACCAAATTTATCTGATAATATACCAGATGGAATTTCAAAAGAATAGGTAGTTGCCTCAATTATCATGATTAAAATACCAATTTCAAATAAATTATAACCTAAATTAAATAATATTAATAAAAGATATGGTTCAAAAAATTTTAAGTTTTTTAAAAACCCATAAAAACAAAATTTCCAGACTAATTTGCTCTTCATTATTGCTTTATGAATTTCATTCTGTGGAGTCATTGTTAAATTTATTCATTGATCATCTATAATTATTTAATAATAATTTTAAAATCAAATTAAAAAATTTAGATTTATTCCAAAATTTGTAAATAAAAGTTGAAAATAATACACATCTAATCAATAAATAATATAATTAAAATAATATTATTTAAAATATACAAGTATTTTATGGGATAATTGGATATAAAAACATTAGATAATATAGATGATTACAATAAATATATAATATATACGAGAATCAAATTGTATTACAACTTATCACCTAAATTTTTTTGAATTTAGTTCTGAAAATAATTTCTAATTTAAACAAATAAAAAATATAAACGATAAAAATAAAATAAAAACAGTAATTTTTAAAAAATCAATATAATTGATGTATTTATAGATGGAAATCAGCAAAAAAATACAAATTTAAGAGAATATAATACTTGATATTTTTGAGTGAAAACAATGTTAAGTAAAAAAGAGAAAGACGTTCTATATTTGGTCATGAAAAGTGAGGATGGAGTATTACCAGAAGATATTGCAAAAGAATTAAATATGAAGTCTGATGAAGTAAAGACTATATTAGATGATTTAGAAGAAAAAGGATTTTTATTTTCAAAAGAAGAAGAAGAAAATTAGTATATATAAGTAATTGAAAATATAAAATAATATTAACAGAAATGTAATCGAAAAATATTAAATTAAGAGTTTAAATGATTAGGGAAAAATGAGAGAATTTAATAATGATATAATAAAGAGAAATGTATTAGGGTCATCAATCTTTAAGGACGAGTCAACATTATTATTGACCTATATACCGCCCCGGTTACCTGGTCGTGATGAAGAATTAGCGAGATTGAGCAGAGATTATAAACCATTAATTATGGAAAAGAAGGCATACAATATTAATGTTGCAATAACCGGTCCAGTTGGCGTAGGTAAAACTTCATTGGCGAGGTTGTTTGGTGAAGGTTTTATTAAGGCAATCAAACCTTATAAGGACGTTATGCTTTTTTATTTTAATTGTTATTCATTCCGGACAAAAAGCGCAATATTAAGAGAAATTACAGGGAAGCATTTTGGTATCTCAAGTAGGGGTTTGTCCGATAATGAATTATTAACGCAAATATTTAACAGATTAAAAAATGAGAACAAAAGTATTCTTTTAATTTTAGATGAAGCGTTTTTATTAGGTGGAAATGACATCTTAAGTTTGATTCATTCTTATGAGAGTTATGGGTTTGGTTATTCACCGATTTCAATGATAATAATTAGTCGTCCTGAGGAGTATAAATCATATTTGGCTATGCAATTAAAAGGGAAAATAACTGATTTAATACAGCTTGATGTTTATGATAGAGAAACATTTAAAAATATAATTGATTTCAGAACAGAATTGGCATTTAAGCCTGGTGCGATTTCTGATGACATAAAAGACTTGATAATAGATATTGTAAATGAAACAAAAAATACACGACATATGATTGAAATATTATATCAATGTGGAAAATTAGCTGATATGGAGAACAAGGAGGAAATTTCAGCTGAGATGGTAAGGGAAGCTAAGAACAATGTATATCCCGTTTTAAGACCTGAGATGTTAAATACTTTACGGACACAAGAATTGATAAGTGCTATAGGGATTGCAAAGAGGCTCAAGCATAGAGGGATTATATCAACAAGTATTATGGAATCTTACGATTATTATAAAGTAACTTGTGAGGAATTGGAAATTGAGCCACACTCTCTTAATACATATAGAAATTATATCGATGCATTAGTCAAATATGGCATTATTAACAAAATAACAAAACAAATTGGGAAGGGAAGAAGGGGGCGTCGTAGTAGACTGACTTTATTTGATATACCTGCAAAAGTTTTAGAGGAAAAAGCTTATGAACTAGTCAATCAACGTTTAAAATCGGAGAAATCATAGAGCAATAAAATCATCAAGTTTTTTTAATTTAGAAAATGGTAATTTTCCAGTTTTATATAATGATAATAAATAATTGGTATCATTTTTAAACCTATTTGGGCTCTCACATATAAGAGTACCTTTAATACCTATTTCTTTAAGAGTATTTATTACAATATCCAATGGAAAAAAAGACTTAATAAACGGAATATGTTTAATTTCACCATTTCTGTTTCGTTTAATTCCAGAAATATGCATATGGAAATAATCCATTTCTAATTCGTTTTCAATTTTCTTAATTAACGACACTATATTATTTTTAGTAATTTTTGATGGATTTTTAGCATAAAGATGCGCCCAATCAATACAAATTAAGCAATTACTTACTTTAGCAATTTCAATGAGTTCCTCTATCGTCCCTACTGCAGTAAATTTACCTGGTGTTTCTATAAATAACCTTTTAAGGTTTAAATTAGTGTTATTTTTTAGGTGTTTTCTAAATTTTTTTAGGTTATCAATTACATTAAGGACTGATTTATGTTTAGACTCTTTTTGATAGAACCCAGCATGAAAAACAACCGGACAATTCAATGATTTTGAGACATTAAGAGTTTTTAATAAATGATTAAATGAATTTTTTATTATATTAGGATTATTACTTGCTAAATTAATATAATAAGGAGCATGTATACTTAATTTTATATTATATTTCTTGGCTAATAAATTTAATTCTATTAAATCTTGTGGATCAGGATAAAGAAAAATATCCTTAATATTCAAAAATTCTAATTCTAAGGCAGTAAATCCATTATTTTTACAATTATCAATTAATACTTCGTATTCTTTTCTAAATTGATTAGTAGGTATCCCAGCCGGCCCTATTCTCAAATTATTTTCTGTCATTATAGTTGTCATATTTAGATAATTGTATTAATGAATTACATCTTAAATTTATTAATTTAAATAAAATCGATTAGATGGAAATGAAAAAAATTCCTATTAATTATAATTAGGGAACTGTCACGGATTTTGCAAGATTTCTTGGTTTATCTGGGTCATAGCCGCATTTAATTGCAACATAATAGCTAAATAATTGTAATGGTACGATATATACAATTGGTGAAAAAGGCAAATCTATATTACGAGGTATTTCAATAAAATCATCGGATAAAGTTTTAATTGTCTGATCATTTTCTTGAATTATAGAAAATATTTTTGCTCCTCGTGCCTTCATTTCCATAACATTTCCTAAAATTTTATCATAGGTCTCATCTGGAGCTGCTACAAAAATTACTGGATAATCTTTTTCAATCATAGCAATTGGTCCATGTTTACTTTCTCCTGCGGCATAACCTTCTGCATGAAGATACGAAATTTCTTTTAGTTTTAAAGCGCCCTCCAAAGCCGTTGGATAATTAACACCCCGTCCAAGAAATAGAAAATTCTTATTTTGGTAATATTTATTTGCAATTATTCTTACTTTTTCTTCTTTAGATGAAATGAAATTTTTTATAATCATTGGGATATTATTCAATCTATTTTTGAATTCAAGAATCTCATTATTTAAAAGTGAGCCATTTAATTCCGCTAATCCCAAACTACACAGTGCTAATGAAGTTAATTGGACTGAAAATGTTTTCGTAGCAGCGACTCCAATCTCAGGGCCTGCTTGTGTATAGATAAAATAATCTGATTTTCTGGTAATATTGCTTCCAAGTACGTTTGTAATTGAGATAATTTTTGCTCCTTGTTGTTTTGCGAAATCAATTGCATTAATAGTATCTGCAGTTTCACCTGATTGGCTTATAGCTATAAGAAGGCTATCGTTATTAAGTGTATTTCCAATATATTCTCTAAATTCTGACGAAATTACTGGATGTATTTGTGTATTAGCAATTTTTGTAAACATATATTTTCCTGCTAAAGCAGCATGATAAGAGGTGCCAGCGGCTGTAATATAAATATTACCTGGAGGGGTATTATGAATATATTCTCCAAATTTTAAAATTTTATTCCAGTCAATTTTTAATGTATTTGAAATGGCAATAGGCTGTTCGTGAATTTCTTTTTGCATAAAATGAGGTCTGCCACCCTTTTGTGCCATTTCAGGTGTCCAAGAAATTCTTACGATTTTACGGTCATTAATATCAGTTTCCTCAAGGTTTGTATTGTTAATTTCTATTCTGTTACTAGTAATAGTAGCAATTTCATTGTTATTTAACATTAGAACTTTATTTGTCATTGGTAAAAAAGCAGTGATATCTGATGCACAATATATGGCATTTGAATTGATGCCGATTACCAATGGGTTTTCATTTCTCACACAAAAGATTGTATCTGGCAAACCAACATAAATAACGACAATAGCATAAGTACCCTTAAGTTCTCTAATTGTTTTTTCAATAGCCTCTTCAACTGAACTCCTTCTCACTCTTCCTTTTAAATGAGATTCAATTAAGTGTGGAATGACTTCTGTATCTGTTTCAGACTTAAAAACATGTCCTTTACTTATTAATTTATTCTTTAATTCATAAAAATTTTCAATTATTCCATTATGAACTACCGCAATCCTATCATTACAATCACAATGTGGGTGCGCGTTTATAAGATTTGGGCTACCATGAGTCGCCCATCTAGTATGTCCAATACCACAATTACCTGGTAAATCATCAAAATTTATTTTCCTATGTATTTCTTTTATAGTACCTTTATCCTTTTTAATGTAAAGCTTATTATTATAAATAGTCGCAATTCCTGCAGAATCATATCCTCTATATTCCAATCTTAATAGTGCTTCTTTTAACAATACTCCAATACTTCTATCTTCCATAAAATTTGAAGCAATTCCAACAATACCACACATAACATTCATCAAAAAATATTATTTTAATTAGTTATGTATTATTTTTATATAATATACCTTTTGTTTGATTTTCACAATTTTTAAGGTAATAATCAATTGTGTACTTCAAATTGCTTAATAAATCTTAATTTTTGTGAAATTTTTTAATGAATTTTCATTTTTGAGAAATTAAAAAGTGTTATACATTTGATAAAGATTTGAAATAATCCATTTTAATTTTTATAATACTTATTTATTTATCTTTTATATTGGTTAATAAATGATGATAGAATGATGGTTAAAAAGAAATATTACGCAAGGACACCTTATAAAATAGTAGTAATAGGTGATCCTGCTGTCGGAAAAACTACTCTGATCCAAAAATATACAAAAAAAATTTATCGCGATGAATATTTACCAACTTTAGGAGTTGAAATAACTTCAAAAGAGGCTGATATAAAAACTTTCGATGGTGTTGAGCATATCAGTTTAATTTTTTGGGATCTATCTGGGCAATTACAATTCTCAAAAGTACGGACAATTTTTTACTCTGGAGTTAAGGCTATCCTGTATATGTACGATATAACAAATCCAAGATCTTTTCAAAATATTAACTATTGGTATAAAGAAGCAATAGATAATTCAAAAATGTCAACAACTATTGGTATCTTGATTGGAAATAAGATTGATTTAGAAAATGAACGAAAAATTTCTCATGTATCAGGGTCTTCAAAAGCTCTTGAATTAAAAATGCAGTTTTTTGAAACATCTTGCAAAACACATCGGGGAGTAAATGAACTCTTTAATGCACTAATTAAATTGTTAATTAACAAGAATATACATAATATTGAATTAATACAATCAAAATAAATAAAGAGAGAAAAAAGAAACAATTTCAAATGAAATTCATTTTACTGACCATAAATGTTCTTTATGTTCTTTATCTCGTACGATTATGCCGTCTTCTTCCAGATCTGTCAGGTATCTTCTAATCGTCCAATAGGATAGTGGAAAATGCTTTTTTAATTGTTTTATTGTTAATTTTTCTTGTTCTTTTAGGAGTTGAATTAATTTTTCTTTTATTAGGTCCGATTCCGTTTCTAATTTAGTAGAACTGGAAATGAATTTGGAACTTTCTTTTTCTGCTATTTTTTTAATTTCTTTAAAGCGTTCTTCATTAATTTTGTTATCCAAAAAGACACACAATAAATCCATTTCATTTTGAAACGCTACTATTTGGAATTGATCGAATACCATCATTTTTGGTTTAAATTTACCTCCGCCGCGAAATATGACATAAAAATTTGTATAAAATTGGTCTACATCTATCATATTGTTTTTATTATAACTTTTTTTCCATCTAAGAACAGGCCCTTTTGTTATATCAAATCCAATTAAAGCTATTGTATTAATATTCTCCATTTCCATTTTAGATATCACCTAATTCATTCGGATCTGTCCCGCATGCTATTAATAACTCTCTAATAAGTATATAATATAATTTTTCCCTATTATTTGGGTCAATCCCGACCATTGGATATGTAGGTACTCTAAGTATGTTTTCAATTCTATTTGAATTCAAGCGTCCATCAATATCTTGCTTATTTGCTATAGCAATAGTTCTTGAACCTTTAACTTTATTCAGTTTTTCTATAATCATTTTTGTTTTTAGAACATTTTGTGGTGTTGAATCGGTAACTACCACATTTAATACTGAATTTTCAACAAATTGGTCCCAATATGGTTCAAAAGAAGCCTGTCCTCCAATATCCCAGATTTTTATTTCATGTTCCTTCATTTGAATTGTTTCAAAATCAATTAACATCGTTGGCTCATAATTTAAGTCAGGTACTTTCCCTTTTAATAATGCAATCAAAGTAGTCTTCCCTACTGTTGGATAACCAATAAATGTAGTTTTGATCGAGACCAAGTTATAATCACCATCTTTAATAATTATTTTATTTTCTCGCGAAATTGCTTAAAATATCCGAGTAATATCTAAATAATATCCAAAAATCAGGTGAAAAGAAAAAATCAAAAAAGGTTCAAAAAGGATGAAAATTTTTAATTAAATGAGAACATTTTTATTAGCAAAATAAAATAAAAAAATAAATAAATATAATATAAATTAAAATGGAAAAATAGTTCATTAATAGGTGATTTAGAATACCAGTTTGTCCAGAATGTGCCGGTTATATGAAATGGGACGGCAGCCAAAGAAGGTATATTTGCCAAAGATGTGGATTAGCATTAAAGTACAAAGAAATCGAGAAAATGAGAGAAAAGTACAAAAATTATATCGATGAAGCAAGAGGAAATGGCTGGAAAGAAGAGCAGCGAAAAAAAGAATATCTTAAATGGTGGCTGTCCGAAAAGAAATAAATATAATTTGTAAAAAAAATTGTATTGATTAGTGGATATCCTTTATCATGAAAATTGCTTTTGTGCCGAAATTATAAAGTTTTTTCCCTCCTTAATTAATTTTTCTAATGTTGAATCATCTGTAGATTCACAATATAATCTTAATAATGGTTCAGTACCTGATTTTCTAATTAATAACCAACTTCTATCATTTAAAACAAATTTGAACCCGTCAATTTCGATTTTTTTCTCAACTGTTAACCCTGCAAATGTGTTAGGGAGGATTTTACTTAATTTATTTAGTATTTTGTCCTTTAATTTATCGTCACATTCTATGTCTATTTGTTTAAAATAAATTTTACCATATCTATCAATTAAATCTTTTAAAAGAGCTGATAAACTCTTTTTATAAAATGCCATCATCTCAAGAATTTTCATATTCGTAAAAATACCATCTTTTTCAGGCGTATGGCCGCGAAACATCAATCCACCTGAACTCTCCCCTCCAATTAATAGATTTTTTTCTCGCATATACAGTCCAATATATTTTGACCCCACTGGTGTCTCATATACATGTAAATTATAATCTTCTGCAATTTTATCAATTAAATGAGTAGTGCTTACAGTGCGTACAGTATCACCAGTTAAACCTCTATCAAGATTATATTTAAATAAAAGCCCAAATAAATAATTTGCATCAATAAAATTACCTTTATCATCAATAATTCCACTTCTATCACCATCTCCATCACATGCCATTCCAATATCCGCATTTTTTTCCAATACAAGATTACTCAAGTCCTTTAATATCTCAGAATTTGGGTTTGGCATTTTACCTCCGAAATTTGGGTCCAAATTGTCATGAATTGCATGAATTTTACAATTTAATTTTTTCAATATTAATTTTAAATAAGTCCTTGAAGTACCAAATAAGGGGTCTATTGCAACAATATAATTTTCTTCTTTAATGCTCTTAACATCTATTTTTTTAAGTAAATTATCGATATATAATTCAGTTGGGTCAAATTCATTGAAGTTTGATGAATTTTTTAATTCCCCCTCAAATTTATTTATTGATAGATTGTTAGATTGAATTAATTTTATTTCTTTCATCAATTTATTTGTGATATCTGGCATTGCTGGGCTAGCATAATGGGGAATAAATTTTATTCCATTATATTCCGGAGGGTTATGTGATGCGGTAATCATTACTGCACCCCCTGCTTTAAAATGCAAGACCAAAAATGCAATAACAGGTGTTGGGACATCTGAATTTGTCAATTTAACTTGAATATTATTCGCAATTAATACACGACTTATTGTTTCTCCAAATAATCTAGAATTATTTCTCGTGTCATAACCGACTAATATAGGTTTAGACACTAATTTCTCACTTTCTAAATAATTAGAAATAGCTTGACCTACTATTGAAACATTCTGTAAATTAAAATGTTCTTTATCCATTATGGACCTCCATCCATCAGTACCGAATTCTATATCTACCAAAAAACCTGCCTCCATAACAACTTTTTATTTCTCATTTTATTTCATTAATTAATATTTCCAGCTTGGCTTCATTTACTCCTTTAAAAGAATAAATAATATTTTTTAGAAATTGATTAATTTCAGTCATATTTTTTAGATATCCTTTAACGATTAAATTTTCAATACCCGCTCCTTCATAAATGGAAACAATATTATCAAAAGAAGACAATTTTTCAACGATTTCTTGAATTTTAAAAGGATCAACAACTAATTTTAAAATCCAACCAACGTTTTGCCCAATTTTTCTGAAATCAATTTTGATGGTAAATTTCTTGATAACTTTATTATTAATTAATTTTACAATTCTATTTTTAACTGTAGTTTCTGATATACCAATTTTTTTAGCCATAGTTTTATAGCTCGACCTTGAATTATTTGCTAGATATTTTAGAATTTTTCTATCTATTGCATCTAATATTACTTCTTTTTCTTCTAATTTAAACATTTTTAAACCATTTCCTAAAAATAATATTTATTATTTTGTAAAATGACCCAATTAAATATAATTTTAAATAAAAAATTGTAAATTTAAGGGTTTTTGAAATTTTACGTTATGTCTTTAAATGGTCCACTTATCAATTAAATTATAACTTTTTAAATCAATTATTAATTTATGGTAAAAAATTATTAAATATTTAATGGTCTAACTAATATAAACAATATTTTATAAATTAATTAGGAATAAAAAAAGAAATAGAATAATCTTGTTGAGAAAAATGTATGATATAATAGTAATAATTTCTTACTTCCTTCTAACTTTAGCATTTATCTTTATGATAGTCATTTTATCGAGTCAAATATCAAAATCCTATAAAGACCACAATAAAGAGAGTTTTTACAGTATCATCCTCGCAATAATTATTTTAATCACATGTCTTATATTATTTTATTATTTTAAATTAATCACTGTATATCCTACTGATGTTCTTGTTATATTAATAAT
>Ga0190360_1001360_pt1 | contig 12718 bp, 11 predicted proteins | sample 48721834_MG_FD_161271 | JGI IMG/M metagenome (GOLD analysis project Ga0190360, IMG submission 161271) | Hydrothermal vent microbial mat bacterial communities from Southern Trench, Guaymas Basin, Mexico - 4872-18-3-4_MG | ecosystem: Environmental > Aquatic > Marine > Hydrothermal vents >... | reverse complement strand
AAATTTTCTTTCCACGATGTTTCTTTCATCCCAGCTACATAAGGGAAAAGAAGGGGGGCTACTATGTATTTCAAATTCTCCCAATAGGCAAGAGCGCCGCTCAAAACTGCAAGTATGCTCAGCAGGGAAACCACTTTTGCTACTGCGGCTTCTTTAAAGGGGATAGTCTCATTCTGAAAAAATCTATTAAAAAAGTGGGAAGTCAGAATTTTAAGCGCCCTCATTTTTCTCCAATTCCGTCAAAAATCGGGAAGCTAATTCAGCAGGGTCTCTTTCTACTACCAGGCTTTTGAAGACTTCTTCCAGAGAAGCACTTCTGCGAAGTTCCTTGAGCTTTTCCACATTTTCATCTGCGAGAATCTTTCCACGATTTATTATTATTACCCTTGAACATAATCTCTCCACAACCTCCAGAATATGGGAAGCATAGATGATTATTTTTCCCTTAGAAGCCAGTCCCTTTATGATTTCCCTCATTGTGAAAACCGTAAAGGAATCAAGACCAGAAAGCGGCTCATCAAGAAGGATAATATCAGGATTGTGAATAAGGGCGGAAGAGATTAAAACCTTTTGCTTCATACCCTTAGAATAACTATCTATGGAAAGATGCATGTAATTTTCAAGACCAAAAATGGAAAGTATGTTCTCGGCCTTTCTTTTAAGCGTCTTTTCCTCAATCCCACGGAGCCTTCCCACGAAAAGGAGATATTCGTATCCGCTCATATAAGGATAAAGAGCAGCATCCTCAGGAACATAACCAACCATTGTTTTGTATGAATAAACGTCGTTCCAAACTTCCTTCCCGTTAAAAAGAATTTTTCCTGAAGTGGGTTTCAATATTCCAGCAAGAGCTTTAAGGGTGCTTGTCTTTCCAGCTCCATTTGGTCCTAAGTAACCGATTATTTCACCGCCTTCTACCTGGAAATTTACATTATTTACCGCCTTCAAAGCGCCATATCTAATTTCTAAATTTTTTACAATTAATGTCATCTTTCTCCTCTCATGAAAAATATAATCTAAAGAAGTTTCTCATTTTTTGAGAAAAAATTTAATTTGTTTACCCGGCATTTCTAAAAATTCTTAAAATGTAATGATATCTTGTAATAGTTCAGCTTCCACTCATCGTTCTCTTCATATAATATCGCCACATTATTTCTTCGACAGGCTCCTATTGAAAAATGAGGTAAGAAGACCGAACCTGAAAAGATACCTTTATAGAATATGTCCACACGACTTTTCCCGGACTTTCTCTCCCATGTTTCAACGAAAACTTTTCCATCATCACAGGCGAAAAAATATTCATAAGGAGAAAAATATTCAGGGAAATATAGCTTGCCTTTCAAAAATTCAAAAATTTGAGGTTTTCTTTTCAACTCCTCAAGAAAATTCCTCTTATAATCTGAAGAAAGCCTGATGGGGCGATATTTCTTTGAAAATTTATACTTTAATTTAGCTTGAGCGTCATATACCCAAAAACGATAGCCAAGTTTAGAAGCTCCAATTATGAAACCTCCTCTTAACGGAAGAACATTATAGAAATAATCGAAAGCTTCATATTTGCTTTTACCAATATTGGGAATGGGAAATTCTATAATATCTAAAGACTTGTTGGAATTTAAATCTTCCAATTTTATCTTCATTATCCCCTTATGGGGAAATGGTGCATCTAATATATATACGTTCTTTTTAAGCACTACAATACTACTCAAGAAAAAAGGTATTTTTATTTCTCGCCGAAATTTTAAATCTAAAGTAAATATTTCGCATCTATTGTCGCTCAAAAATACATAAACTTCTTTATTTTTTATCCTTACAATTCTGGGGTTTAGTAAATCTCCGGGCCCCTTCCCTTCCTTTGAAATAACTGAGACTTCTCCTCCCTTAGTTATTTTTATTAGGCGACTTTTTATATAATCTATCAAAAAAAGATTTCCTTCTTCATCAATATCCAACCCTATTGGTTGTGCCAGAGGAAAATTCAATTCCTCCTCTATGAAAATGCTTTTATTTTCAGTCAAATCAATTTTAACATCATAACTCGGGGCTAAATTGTTTTTAATCTCTTCCTTTGGAAATATCATAGCAACCAGGGAAAACAATAAGATAGTAATTTTAAGAAGACCCGATTTTCTCATTTTTAAAAGCCTCCTTAAATCTGTTTCTCGTTTTCTCTTTGCTTTCTGAAATTTCTATGTAAAATTTCAGAAAATCTTCTATGCCAGCTCTTTCCTTTTTACAATTCTCCTTCCACATTTTTACATCAAACTTTTCCCCTTTTACAAAATAAATATAACAAAGATTGCAAAGCCTGACTGCCCAGCATTTCCTGCAGAATTTATTTGCATAAATCAGGTATTTTTCTATTATATTCTTAATTTTACTAAAATCAAACCCTGTCCAGATGGACCCTATTGTAAATGAATTATCCATACTCTCACAAATTTTTAGGTATCCATCTGTGGTGACAAACAACCTGTCTCCTCCAGGTATGCAAATTGCATTAACTGAAAATGAAGTATCCAAAGGACTAATTTCCCTATTCAATAAATCGTAAAAATAACCAAAAAATGATTTGTAAAAAGGGAAATCTTCCTTTTTTCCCCGGTTAAGTATTGTTTAAGTAATTCTAAACCATTTTTTATTACTATTTTTAGTTCGTATCCTTTAAAAAGTTCTTCATAAACCTCTTTTTTTAAGTTAGAGATACTTATAAGACTAACCTTTTGTGGAATAGAACCTAATTCTAAAAAGAACCTGTTTAATTTTTCAAAGTCAAAAGTGGCATGCCCCCATTTTTTTGGACAAACGTAAAGTTAAGACTAAATGATTGCACACCACAGCTTATTCCCAATTTGCCACAGAACTCCGAAGGAGTCTTTCCCTCTTTCAAGTTCTTATACTCATAGCCCGCCAGGCATTCATCCCTGAATTTTCGCTATCTCATGCCCTGAGATGAAATTTGTCCAGTTTTGGGGAGCAGGTAACTGATATAATTAATAATGATGAAAGTGGGAATTTTATCAGACAGTCACGGCTCATTAAAGTGGTTTAAAAAAGCATATTCTGTTGTTAAAGAATGTGACCTGATCATGCATGCTGGCGATATCCTTTATCATGGCCCGAGAAATTCTCTTCCCGAAGATTATAACCCTGCAGAGCTTGCTTCATTCATTAACGGTATAGAAGAGGAAAAGATAATATTTGTGCGAGGAAACTGTGATGCAGATGTTGACCAGACAGTAATTGCTCATGACATCAGTCTGAGGTTTAAAAATTTTAAATTCGGTAAATTAAAATTAGGTCTTCTGCACGGAGACCAATTTTCAGGTGGGAATGAGGCAATTAAATTTGCGGAGAAATTTGGGCTAAACATACTTATTTTTGGCCACACTCATAGGAAATTTTTACAATTAGAAAAAGGACATCTGCTCATAAATCCCGGCTCAATCTCTCTGCCAAAAGATAATACAAAAAGCCTTGCGCTTCTTTCTCTTGATGATTACAACGCAAATATAAGATTCGTGGACCTTGAAAATGAAACTACTATAGAAGAAAAAAAATACTCCTTAATGGAATACATTTTTTAGTTTTTGTAAGAATGAAAAAAGTTTATGGCTTGCCTGATAAAGTTCTTATATCTTGGATGAAATGTCAAATGTGAAGACCTGACCCCTAAATTTCGGGCTTTTCTGAGGAGGCACGGACTGCTCTGTCATGAGCCCAGCTCCTTATTTTCTTTATCTGCTCCGCCATGGTTGTGGAAAGAGGCACAGAGTTAGTAAATATTCTATAGAGATCGTCCTCGTTCATCTCTCTGTCCTCGTTAAAGGCCTCGTACATAGCTGATATAATTGCCTGCTCTATTTCTGCACCTGACCATCCCTTGGTTATCTGAGCCAGCTGTGAAATGTCAAATTTCGCAGGGCTTATTCCTCTTTTCTTGAAATGAACTCTAAAAATCTCTTCCCTCTCTTTCCTTCCTGGAAGGTCAACAAAAAATATCTGGTCAAATCTTCCTCTTCTTAAAAGTTCAGCAGGTAGCATATCTATCCTGTTGGCTGTAGCTCCTACGAATACCCCTCCCCTGTGCTCCTGCATCCAGGTGAGAAAATACCCAAGAATCCTGGCCGTTGAATCTGCTGTGTATTTGTCAGTAATCCCACTTTCTATTTCATCCAGCCAGAGAACAGCTGGTGCAGCAGATTCTACAACCTTCAGTGCCCTAACAAAGGCTTCTTCGGGCTGACCTGCAATTCCAGAATAGACGAGATTCATGTCCATTCTGAAAAGAGGCAATTCCCATAGAGTTGCTATAGATTTTATGGAAATGCTTTTACCGCATCCTGTAATTCCCATAACGAGAAGACCTCTCGGAATATCAAGGCCATAGGCTCTCGCTTCAGGTGAAAAAGCTCTCTTCCTCTTTATAAGCCAACTCTTCAGGTTGTCAAGCCCCCCTATGTCATCTATACTGAGTTTGTCAGTTATATATTCAAGAACCCCTTCCTTTCTCATTATCTGTTTCTTTTCCTGATTTATAAGGTCTAAAACCGAGGAATCAATCTTTTCCTTTTTATGAAATACCTTGGTGAGAGTAAAAGTAGCTTCATCCATGGTAAAGCCTTGAAGAGCAACGGCCATCTGAGAAATTTCCTCTTTACTGAGATTAACCTGGGTCCCTCTCTTCATAGTTTCCTTCAAAAAATTTTTAACCAGAGCATAAAGTTCATCGTATGTGGGAAGTTCATAATCTATAACGGCAAAATGCCTTTTTAATTCCTCTGGCAGCTTAAAAACAGCGGAAATGATAAATATTCTTACTGGCTTAGGCTTTATATAGAAATAAGTGTCTCTAAGCTTTCTTACAACCAACGGGTCATTCATGTAGCTGTGAATATCTTTAAAAAGAAAAAACCCCCTCTCTGCTCCTGCTGCATATGAAAGAGCTTCAAGAAGACTATGCGCATCCTCAATAGGCGTGTTCCCTTTCTTCAAACCTTCAGTGGAACTCCAGACATAGAGTTCCTCCTGAAATGCTGATTTCGAAAAAGTATTAAGTAGATCTTCAACTCGCTTTTCCTCCCACGAAACTATATAGACCATGGGATATCTTGCATAAATTGCCCTTTTTATCTCATCCGCTGCACTCATATTTTCCTCCTTCACAATTTTAGCACATATAAATACTCAATTTTACAAAAGAAATATCCACCGGCTTTCGCATGTGTTATAATAATATTGGGAGGTGTGAGATGAGGAAGTTTGTAATATTCTTTCTTGTTATAACCCTGGCTATTGTTTCTTTTCTAATGGTAGGTTGTGCCTCATTCTTTTCAGGTTCTTATGGAAACGTAAAAATTTATATGAAAGACTCTCCTGTCAACCTTGAGGAAGTTGACCATGTTTACGTCACTTTCACAGATGCTTATGCCCACAAGATCGGCGGTCCTTTCAAGAAAATTCTCCAGAAGGAAACCACCCTGGACCTTAAGGAACTCATGGATAATCCCACTCTTCTTACTAATATTCAGCTCGAAGAGGGAAAATACACAGAACTCACGCTTACCATTTCCGGAGCAGAAATAGTTGTAAATGGTGAGACTTACTCTATGGAAGTCCCCAGCCAGGATATAAAAATACCCTGCGTCTTTGAGGTAAATGGAAGTAAAATCGCTAACATTTTACTTGACTTTAACGGTAAAAACTCAATAGAGGTTATAAAGGCAGGAAACAATGATAAATACATACTAAGACCTGTAATAATTGTAGAATCCATTTCTTATGAATAATAAAGCACTAACCACTATTAACGCCTGTGGATATTTTACTTAATCATTATATTTTCTTATAAGTTTTTTCACTTCGTTTTCAAAACTGTAAAATGGGATATCTTTTTTTATTCTCCATTTTATCCTTATTAATTTTATAGAAGGCTTTACGAAAAGAATCCTTCCTTTTAGCTTTCCACGGTCAGCTTTTACAAATTCAACAAAATAAGGCAGGTGAATCCCTATTCTTTCAGGCTTTTTAAAATATCGTGATTCAAGCCTTATTGAAGCACCTCCTTCATCGAACACAATGGAATACGAAATCCTCCCGAAATATGTAGGAGCGTCTTTCACAGCTATTCTATCTCCCTGTCTAACCCATGCAGGAGAAATTACAGACATAAGGTGAAGTTCTCTTCCCTGTTCCCTTATCAGCATATCCCTCAGCAGATTTCTGTATTTCGCTGCAAACCATCCATGAGGAGTAAGATTCGCATGAAAATCTCTATCAGCCCAGGGGTGAATACTGAACTCGAATCCTGCCTGAGTGGAACTCGTGTGCGCCAGAATAGAATAGAATTCTTCAAGAACCCTTTCCTGTTCACCTCTGATCACCTCAGTTTCAGTGTTTTTCATTGTAAGGTAATGATGTAAATACTTCATATCACCATAAGTCATTAGGCCTTCCCTGTATTTCTTGCGGGTTCTCCTGAGTGTTTCAGTAACCGCAGGATGAAATGGAGGAAGAATTTCCTCAGGATAAACAGCCAGCAGGTTTCCCCAGTCCTGTCCTCCTGCAACATCAAGCGCAGGTGGTATATAGTTTCCTGTTCTTTTAAGTGTTCTATTAAGAACTCTTAGGAAATTTTTACGTAACTTTTTATAAAGTTTTTTAAGGCGTAACGCCTCTTCCTTTTTCCCCATTTCATCTGCCATAATAAAGGCGTTTTTAAGTCCTGCAAGAGCCCAGAAGTTGTGTCCTGTTATATGTCCGCCTTTTATAGCTTCATTATCTCCCGGAGTGGTCACCGGCATTATTCCCAGGGGATCTTTCTTCATCTCTATCTCAAGCCAATCTGCTGCTTTCATTATTGCCTTCAATGCTTTTTCTGCAAATTTCCTGTCGTGGGTTAATCTGTAGTGCTGGCCAAAAGCCCACAGGGTCTGTCCCCATCCATCAAACTGGCCTCCCTGTGATACAAAGTTCCCGTCAGGTCTCTGCCAGCGGAAAAAGAATTCAAGACACTGCTTTGCTATATCATGGTAACCTCCAAGGTCGTAACTTCTTACGATATAGGAACTGTCTCTTAGCCAGAAAGCATCATATTGAAACTCATTGACTTTTTGTATGTAATCATCCCCCATTTTATCTCTTGCAATAAGATCATAAATAAGACTGGTTTTATAAACGTAAACAGGCTTATTCTCCGGAAGCTCTATCTGCATCCCCTGAGAAATAAGTTGATTCCAGAAGTTCTTTACCCTCTCTTTTTCAGCTTCATAAAAGCTCTTTAGTATATACTGAGCTTCCATAGAATAAGGTAAGACCGGAGTATAAGGTATTTTTAAATTGACATCTATACTCTCTCCAGGAGAAAGTTTCTCTGAGAACAGCACAATTCCAGCTGGAGACGAAGGAACAACAGGCTGAAGAAACTCTGTGGATTTTTCAGTTTTATATCCAGGGTAAGAAAAAAGTATGGGTTTCGCATTGCTGGAATAGACAAAAAGAATCTTCCCATTTCTTAAAAGATAATTTTTTTCAAATTTAAATTTCCAATCAGGATTAAACTTTTCTCCCTCCTGTGTGTACATACCTTTAATTTCTGGAGTGGCAGGCCTTCTAAAACGATGTCTGTAAGGAGAATACCTTCCTGGGCCTTCCGACTCTCCTGGCTGATAGCGTGTTCCAACGGCAAGCCAGGCTTTTTTGGTTTTTTCTGTTTTATTGGTGACTTTTATCCGCATGTAAATAATCAAATTCCTATCCGGGTCAAGGTCAATAGGGGATGAAAAGGCTTCAAATTTATATTCCACTCCGTCAATTGAATATATCCAATGATGAATGGGAAGATACTCATCTTCAAGCCAATAATGCTTTCTCAATGGGAAATAACTTAATGAAGGACCATACATAAAGATGATCTCAGTATATCCTGTGAATATAAATCCTTCAGGGGTAATTTCAGCTCCCTCTTTTGCATCTTTAAACCCAAGAACATCTGTGGGATATTGGAAATAGGAAAAATGTTCAACAGGTATATTCGCCGGGAAAGGAACCCTATTTCCACCTACAAGTAAAAATGCCAAAACAAATATAGTGAAATACTTCTTTTTAATCATCCTGTCCTCCTGATGCCATTCGAAGAAATTATGAGAATACAAAAATAAAAAGTCAAAAAATATAATTTTGATAGAAAAAAGGCAGGATGAGTATTAAAAATTGGTGAGCTCTCTTAATAATTTCTGGTTTAATACTCTCGCTTAATTTACCATCTCGAGTACCGAAATAACTGTAAATGGGATTAAAGAAAGTTACTGAACAGTTTTAAGAACAAAACTCCTGAAACTCTTTATCATTGCTTTACGTAAACACTAACAGGAGGCCACAATGAAAAGCATTTTGAATAAAGCAAAAAGGACGGTACAAATTGCCAGAGAATGGACAAAAAAAAGATGGGAGGAATTTATTCCTTCTCCTGGTATCAGAAAGTGGGCAAATTTTGGCATATTTATAACAATTCTAAGTCTGGTCGTTGCAATGGGCTGGTTTATTCAGCCAGGGCTTCCAGGAATTCTGAATATTATTACAGGTGTATTTCTTCTTACACTTTTTGTTTTAATAATATGGATTATAGCCGCCCTTGGATTCAAACTCCTGTTTCTTACTTCAAAAGTTCTGGGATTCACCGGCCTGATCGCCTTTTTAACTCTCATTGTCATTTTCAGTTTTTTCCCCCTACCTTCGAAGATAACCATGGCTCTCGTAATAGGAAGTATAGAGGCTTTATTTTTTGCCTCCATAGGGCATTTATTAACCGGTAGGTTTAAAAAATATTCAACGCCAAAAAAAGCATTGATAATTTCAACCTTTATATTCGGATTTTTTGCAAATTACCGAATGGGGTCATGGATACTCAGCAAAGGTAACGATTCTCATCTTATAACCAGTAAGATAAAAATTCTGGAATATTTAAAAAATGTAAAACCTATGAAAATCTCAGATCCCTCTCTCCCGGGACCATATAAAGTTTTAACCCTCACCTACGGAAACGGAAAAGATAAAAGAAGAGCTGAATTTGGAGAACAGGTTTCCTTAAAAACATCTACAGTTGATGCAACCCCGTTTGTAAAGGAAAACAAAGGTTTCAGGATGAAATTGAGAAAATGGTATTGGGGTTTTGATTTTAAACATTTTCCAATAAACGGACGGGTATGGTATCCCCAGGGGAAGGGTCCATTTCCCCTGGTCTTAATAGTGCATGGAAATCATAAAATGGGAGAATATTCAGACCCGGGATACGAATATCTGGGAAAACATCTGGCAAGCAGGGGATTTATATTCGCTTCTGTGGATGAAAACTTCTTCAATGGTTCCTGGTTGAGCTATTTAAAATCGGAAAACGATGGAAGGGGATGGCTTCTTCTTCAACACCTTAAACAATGGAAGAAATGGCACACAACAGAGGGGAACATCTTTTATAAAAAGGTAGATATGAACAGAATAGCTCTCATCGGTCATTCCCGGGGAGGTGAAGCAGCTGCTATTGCCGGAGCTTTTAACAGAATTTCCCATTATCCTGACGACGCAACGATAAAATTTGATTTTGGATTTAATATAAAATCTATAATTGCCATCGCTCCCAGTGATGGTCAGTATAATCCATCGGGTAAGCCCACCCCTCTGAAAAACGTAAATTACTTTGTCCTGCAGGGAGCCCATGATGCCGATGTCTCCTCCTATGTTGGAATAAGGCAATTCCAAAGGGTAAAATTCACTGACGGTAACTACTGGATCAAAGCTGCCCTTTATACCTACCGTTCCAACCATGGCCAATTCAATACCATATGGCAAACCAACGATTGGGGGAAGCCCATGAGTATATTGCTGAATAAAAAGCCGTTGCTCAAGGGCAAATCCCAGAGAAAAATCGCAAAGGTTTACATAACCGCATTTCTGGAAGCCACACTTAAGGAAAAGAAAGAATATCTTCCAATTCTAAAAGATTGGAGATATGCATGGCGATGGTTGCCTCATGATGACTTTTACATAAACAGGTTTCAGGATTCCACCTTTCTACCTATCTGCACCTATGAGGAGGATATAGATGTAGAAACCACCACCATAAAGGGAGGAAAAATAAAGGCCAAGGGTCTCGCAGTATGGAGGGAAACCCAGCTCAAACTTAGAAAAAGAGGAACCAAGAAGAACACAGTGGTTTACCTGGGTTGGAGAAACGAAAAAGCTGACACTACTATGGAAAAACCCTTATATTCCATTGAACTCCCTGCTGACTTCAATGAAAATTACAAACTGAATGAAAACTCTCTTTTTGTCTTTTCCATAGCTGATTCCGGAGAAACTCCCCCTAAAAAGGACAAAAATAAAGAGGAAGCCAGAAAGGTTCCAAAAAAAGAGGAAAAGGGGAAAGACTTTGAAAAATACAAACCCAAGGATGTTTCTATAGAGCTCATTGATACCCGGGGACACGTAGCTAAATTTCCGCTGAGCGATTTCGGAAAAATCCCTCCGGTTTTAAAATCCCATTTTACAAAGATAAAAAAAGAAAAGAAAATTTTTGGCAAAAGCTATGAGCCTGCTCTACAATATTTTCAGATTCCCCTTTCTGAAATAAAAAGAAGGTTTCCCGAATTTGAAATCAAATTTTTAAAGAAAATAAAGTTCATTTTCGACAGAGATTCTGAGGGAATGCTAATTCTTGATGATCTGGGTTTCGCCTTTATAAAATAATAAATGGAGGAAAAATGGCTGCTTTTTTACTATGGTTAATACTTCTTGTCTTATGCTGGCCTCTTGCTCTGCTTGCCATAATATTGTATCCATTGGTGTGGCTACTGCTTCTCCCATTTAGGTTATTAGGTATTGCAATAGAGGGAGTTTTAGAGCTTTTAAGAGCTATAATCACACTTCCAGCAAGGGTGTTAAGAGGTCCTGGGAAGTAAGGAGGGAATAATGGATAAAAGATTAATGTTTATTTTCAAAAGAAGAAGCATAAGAAGGTATAAACCCATACCTGTTTCCAGTGAGGATATAAAAGCACTTCTTGAAGCTGGAATGGCAGCCCCTTCTGCCAATAATATGAAACCCTGGCATTTTATTGTGATAACAGAGCGCGAGAGACTGAACAAACTCTCCGAAATTCATCCTTACGCAGAAATGTTAAGGGAAGCCACCTTATGCATAGCAGTCTGTGGAGACCCCAAAATTTCTCCAAAATACTGGGTTCAGGACTGCTCGGCAGCTACGGAAAACATCCTAATAGCAGCAGCAAATCTCGGGCTCGGTGCAGTATGGCTGGGCTGCCATCCGAGAGAGGAGAGGAAAAAACCTATTAAGGAGTTTCTGGGTATACCACAGGATATAGAGATTCTCTCATTAATAGCAGTGGGTCACCCGGCAGAGGAAAAGGAACCCAGAACCCAGTTTAATCCATCCAGGGTTCACTACGAAAACTGGTAATTCCATTTATACTGATGATTTGATTTATAGGACAAATTTTTATATTTTATAAATTAGGGTGGGAATGGGTAGAAGGAATAATATAAGATATCTTCTGCTGACGTTCTGGCTCATTACAAGTTTGTTTTTATCATATTGCAAAAAAAGATTACACTTTACCACAATAGGAAGTATCCGCATAATTGTTACAGACACATTTTCCTCAGCACCTCTCGATGGAATAACTGTAGAGATAGATTGCAACGGCATAAAAACAGACGGAATTACACATAATGGAGTGGTAGAGTTCGAAAATCCAGAAATAAATCCAATCAATCCATTATGTGACGTAAAAGTCAATGTCTCAACTTCTATGGGGTATACAAATCCGCAATATATCCCATCACTAATCCATAATGTGAACTTAAAAACTATTGATGCTCTGTATTTAGACATAGTCAAAAGGAAGGATATTAATCCTGGAGGATACCCATGGGAGAAAGTTTTAAACATTTACAGAAGTAGTGACTTTTCATTTTCAAATTTAAAATGGGATAGACAACCAGCAAGATGGATAATTCTCGATCCGGATAGAGTACTAAAAAGATATCCAGAGCCGAAAAAAAGTCCAGAGTTTGAAAACATAATGAAGGGCTTTGAAATGATAGAAAAATACACATGGGGGGCGATAAAATCACCTGCTCCGGAGGATGTGGAGATAATTTACAGAAATATCAATAATCCTCCTACATTTTCAATTGTTTTCTTAATAAACACATCATCTCCTCCTAAAACAGAAAGATATATTAACGGCTCAATCATTTTTGCTTCTATCATTTCTGCAAATCCAAGAAACCTTTCACAGGTTTTTAGATACTCAATCTCCAGCATTCAAGGAGGAAATCCAAGAGTACCTTTAAGAATATCAATAATCACAGGGTCAAAAAACTTAACAGAATATGACAGGGCCTGGGGTAAGTTTAATTTCAAATTAAGAGAAACAGACTCATACTTTAATCTGAATAATATGGGATACCCTCTTGTGGAGATAAGAATTCTCCATTTTGGATTTTAATATTACCAGCCGAAGGATAGAATGGTCCATATTCGTGCCGGCTGCCTTACCTTTGGTTGAGCATTTGTCTCCCCTTTGAAATAGCCTTTCTCTCCGCTTATTTCAGTTGCAATAAAATTGTCGTACTGAATGGGAAGGTCGGCAAAAATTCCTATTTTTATTCTATTCCCAAACATAAAACCTACAGTTCCACTC
>Ga0190360_1001359_pt1 | contig 12721 bp, 13 predicted proteins | sample 48721834_MG_FD_161271 | JGI IMG/M metagenome (GOLD analysis project Ga0190360, IMG submission 161271) | Hydrothermal vent microbial mat bacterial communities from Southern Trench, Guaymas Basin, Mexico - 4872-18-3-4_MG | ecosystem: Environmental > Aquatic > Marine > Hydrothermal vents >... | reverse complement strand
CTGGACATGGTCAGTGGCATAGCGGTCTGTTCTCTTGGCCACTGCCACCCAGATGTGGTGAACGCTGTGTCAGAGCAGGCAAGGAACCTGTTCCATTGTTCTAATCTGTACATAATACCACAGCAGGAACAGCTGGCAGAGCTCATAGTAAATAATTCATTTGATGGCAGGGTTTTCTTTTGCAACTCAGGTGCAGAGGCCAACGAGGCAGCCATCAAGTTGGCCAGGCGTTACTGCAACGAGAGAAAAAAGGGGGCAGCAAAAATCATTGCCATGGAGGGATCCTTCCATGGCAGGACGCTTGCGACCGTGGCTGCTACCGGCCAGGCCAGGTTCAGGCAGGGATTTGATCCAATCCCCGGGGGGTTTGAGATTGTGCCTTACGGTGATATAGATGTACTCCTTGATGCGATAGATGAAGATACCGGGGCAGTTTTGCTTGAGCCCATACAGGGGGAGAGTGGAGTGCATGTGCCACCTGATGGTTACCTTAGACAACTAAGAAAGATATGCGATGAGTATGGCCTGCTCTTGATTCTGGATGAGGTCCAGACCGGAATTGCAAGGACGGGCAGGTTATTTGCTTATATGCACGAAGGGGTGGAGCCTGATATAATGACCATGGCAAAGGCGCTTGCCAATGGTTTCCCTGTAGGGGCCATGCTTGCAAAGCCTTTTGTTGCAGATGCCTTTACACCTGGGAGCCATGCTTCTACTTTCGGAGGTAATCCCCTTGCAATGTCTGCAGGTATTGCTACTATATCTACTATCATGAGGGATAATATAGTTGATAAAAGCCTTCAACAAGGTATGTACTTGATGAATAGACTCCATGAATTAGAAAGAATACATCCTTCAATAAAGGAAGTAAGGGGTAAGGGCTTGATGATAGGTGTAGATTTTGATGCCGATGTGTCATCTTTGCCTTACGACGGCCTAAGTAAGGGTATACTATTGAATGTAATAAAGGGTCACACGTTGAGGTTGGTACCTCCTCTTGTTATATCCAGCCAGGAGATAGACAAGGCAATGGATATGATCGATGATATACTGAAGGAAAAGGGACTCTAAGGTGAAGAAAGACTTTCTTTCCATAACAGATCTTACAGAGAATGAAATAATGCACGTGTTCGCAAGGGCAGATGCTTTTAAGAAAGGTGGAAGGTCAGGTGCCCTATCATCCAAGAGCGTGGTCCTTGTGTTTGAAAAGGCATCCACCAGGACCAGGGTGTCTTTCGAGGCAGGGATCTCAAGGCTTGGTGGGCATCCCGTGGTTTTGACGCCTGAGGCATCGCAGATGGGGAGGGGTGAGCCCATAAAAGATACTGCCCGCATACTTTCTGGCTATGCCCATGCTATTGTGATGAGGACATTCGGGCATTCAAGGATTGAGGAGATGGCTTCCTGGGCAGACGTGCCTGTTATAAACGCACTCACAGACCTGCTGCATCCCTGCCAGGTACTCTCGGACTGTTTTACACTTAAACAGAGGTTCGGTGATCTTAGGGGAAGGAAGATAGGTTGGGTGGGTGACGGTAACAACATGGCCAACTCATGGATAAATGCGGCATCCTTGTTTGGATTTGACCTTTGGCTTGCATGCCCTGAAGGTTTTGGGCCTGAGAGGAAAATTATGGATGTGGCTATTTCAAGGGGTGCCAGGATAGAGCTCGTAGGGGACCCTAGGGATGCCGCAAGGGATGCCATTGCGGTTAATACCGACGTGTGGGCCAGCATGGGACAGGAGCAGGATGTTGGTTTAAGAGAGGAGAAGTTTAAAGGTTTCCAGGTGGATTCCAGCCTGATGGCCCTTGCTGCAAGCAATGCTGTTTTCATGCATTGCCTTCCTGCCCACAGGGGCCAGGAGGTGAGCGAAGAGGTGCTGGAGTCTCCCAGGTCAATAGTGTGGGAGCAGGCACTGAACAGGCTTTATGTGCAGATGGCACTTATGGAATTACTTATGCAAGAAAGGAATGGATGATGTCCAGAGAAAAGGTGGTTTTGGCATATTCGGGCGGTCTTGATACCTCTGTAATACTTAAATGGCTGCAGGAGGAGATGGGCTACGATGTAATATGTTTTGTGGCTGATGTGGGGCAGGGCGAGGAGCTCGACGGTCTTGAAGAAAAGGCAATGAGTACCGGTGCAACAAGGGTCTACATAGAGGATCTCAAGGAGGAGTTTGTTAGGGATTATGTTTTTCCTGCATTCAGGGCGGATGTTGCTTATGAGGGGCTTTACCTGCTGGGCACGGCCCTGGCAAGACCGCTAATAGCCAAGAAGCTTATAGACGTTGCAAGGAAAGAAGGTGCCCGAGCCGTAGCCCATGGTGCAACAGGTAAGGGTAACGATCAGGTAAGGTTTGAACTTACATTCTTCTCTTTGGAACCTGATATAAAGATTATATCCCCGTGGAAGATGGATGAGTGGAAGCTTAGATCAAGGGAGAGGATGATAGATTATGCAAAGGCCCACGGTATAAAGATTCCCGTTACCAAGAAGAAACCTTACAGTATGGACAGAAACATACTCCATATAAGCTACGAGGGCGGTATCCTGGAGGACCCATGGCAGGCACCTGATGAAGACATGTTCATACTCACGACCTCTCCTGAGAAGGCCCCTGAGCGCCCAACAGATATTGTTATTACATTTACCGATGGTAACCCGATTGCAATAGACAATAAGGAACTCTCGCCAGCTGAACTACTTGCAGAGCTCAATACCCTTGGTGCTAGGAACGGAATAGGAAGGGTGGACATAGTGGAGAACCGTTATGTGGGAATGAAATCCAGGGGGGTATACGAGACACCCGGCGGTACTATACTGAAGGTAGCCCACAGGGCAGTGGAACAGGTAACCATGGACAGGGAAGTAATGCACCTGAGGGATGAACTTATGCCTAGGTACGCATCCCTTGTATACAATGGTTACTGGTTTGCTCCGGAAAGGCTTGCCTTGCAGGCCTTAATCGATGAGTCACAGAAGGGTGTAGATGGTGACGTGAGGGTCAGGCTCTACAAGGGCAACTGCATTGTAACCGGCAGGAGATCTCCTGTCTCTCTTTACAACCAGGAGATTGCCACGTTCAGCGAGGATGAAGTTTACAACCAAAAGGATGCTGCTGGTTTCATAAGGCTGAATGCATTAAGGCTCAGGCTTAGGGCGGTAAGGAAAAATGGCTAAAAAACCTTGGTCAGGCAGGTTTGGTGAGCCTACCCATGAAAAGGTAGAGGACTTTACCGAGTCTGTGAGCTTGGACAAGAGGCTCTACATGGAAGACATTCTGGGAAGCATTGCCCATGCCAAGATGCTGGGGAAGATTGGTATACTCAAGGGTGATGAGCTGGATAAAGTAATAACAGGCTTGGAGTCCATAGGTCGGGACATAGAAGAAGGCAGGTTCTATTTCGACAAGACCCTTGAAGATGTCCATATGAATATAGAGGCTGAACTCACAAGGCGGATTGGGGATGCAGGTAAAAAGTTGCATACTGCCAGGAGCCGTAATGACCAAGTTGCAACTGACTTGAGGCTGTATCTTAAGCGAGAGATACAGGATATAAGGACTTTACTTGTAGATTTTATGGGAATTATCGTGGACGTGGCTGAAGACAACCTGGATATAGTGATACCAGGGATGACCCATCTCCAGCACGCACAGCCCGTGTTGCTGTCACACCATTTAATGGCATATTTCGAGATGTTTGCAAGGGACCACCAGAGACTTGGTGAGCTCCTTCAAAGGGTAAACATATCCCCGCTCGGAAGTGCAGCTCTTGCAGGTTCGTCGTACCCTATTGACAGGTGGATGACCGCCATGGAGCTTGGTTTCAAGGAACCATCGAGGAATTCTGTAGATGGTGTCAGTGACAGGGACTTTGCCATAGAGTTCGTGGCTGCATCTGCCATATGCATGATGCACCTGAGCAGGCTCGCTGAGGAGCTCATAGTTTGGAACTCGCAGGAGTTCAGCTTCATTGAGCTGCCTGATTCCTATGCAACAGGGAGCTCCATAATGCCACAGAAGAAAAATCCGGATGTACCCGAGCTTGTGAGGGGAAAGACAGGTAGGGTCTACGGTAACCTAGTTGCGCTTTTGACTCTTATGAAGGCTTTACCCCTTGCATATAACAGGGATATGCAGGAGGACAAGGGTCCCGTATTCGATACAGTGGATACCATGAAATCATGCATAGGCATAATGACAGGGCTTTTGCCTGGGATCAGGATCAGAAAGGATGCAATAATGGAAGCACTAGGCAAGGGCTTTATTACCGCAACAGACATTGCCGACTACCTGGTGCGCAAGGGGGAGACATTCAGGGAGGCGCATCGTATTACTGGAGAGCTGGTTGCCCACCTCGTGAGTACCGCCAAAACTCTTGATACCCTTGATATGAATGATTACAAGAGATTCTCTCCTAGGTTCGAAGACGACGTCTTCAACTGCGTGGATCCAGTCTCGTCGGTGGACTTGAAGTTGACATACGGTGGTACTTCAAGAAAAAACGTCTTTGAGGCCATACAAAGGGCCCGGGCCTTTTTAGATGACCTGAATCATGACAGTTGAAAAAGGTATCTGGAGTATTATTATCTGTATCCTTTTAGCGATTCCCCTTGGTTGTGGGAGAAAAAAACCACCCCTACCTCCCATACCTCCGAAGCCGGTTGAAGTGCTATCCATAGGATTTTCAGATAATAGTGTCATCACTACACTCTTTTGCCATGAACAGGGCATAAAAATCGTGTTGTTTGGGAAGCCCAAGGGTATATGTCCACTTTGCACCGAGGGTCTAAAAAAAAGAGCAGAGCTGCTTGCGGGTAAAAAAGGCAGGTATGTTATAATAGACAAGAACCCTGAAAGCAGGTGCATGGTTTACCGTATAGGTTTTGAGAAGGGGGATGTCCATTGGCTGGGTGATGCAAGGATTGTATGCAGACAAAGAGGTGGCCCATGAACGACTTTGCTTACAAGGAGGATAGGCTTTACTGCGGGGATGTTGCCATAGAAGACCTTGCAGACAGTGTGGGGACCCCCTTTTATTGCTACAGCCTGCCCACAATAAGAAGACATGTGAGGGTTTTTGAGGAATCACTTGCCGGTGTAGATCACCAGACCTGTTTTGCAGTAAAGGCAAACGCAAATCTCGCTGTACTTGCAGTGCTTGCCAATATGGGCATTGGGGCAGACGTGGTATCAGGAGGGGAATTGTTCAAGGCCCTTAAGGCGGGGATGGCTCCTAGCAGGATAGTTTATTCAGGCGTTGGTAAGCGCGTAGATGAGATTGACATGGCATTGGCAGCAGGCATACTTATGTTCAATATTGAGAGCGAGCAGGAGCTTGAAGTGGTGGCAACAAGGGCATCTGTACTCAACAAAAAGGCGCCCGTTGCAATAAGGGTAAATCCTGATGTGGACCCGGAAACGCATCCCTACATATCCACGGGGTTGAAGGAGAACAAGTTCGGCATTGATATAGATGCTGCTTTAGAACAGTACAGGAAGGCCGTAAGCTTCGATCATGTAGATGTCATAGGCTTGGACTGTCACATAGGCAGTCAGCTCACCGAGGTAAAGCCTTTCCTGGACGCAGTGGAAAGGCTCAAGGTACTAGTGTCTCGGCTGGAGAAAGATGGCATATCTTTGAGATATCTTGACCTTGGCGGCGGGCTTGGCATAACCTATGAACACGAGGAACCTCCCCATCCCAGCGAGTACGGCTCTGCAATAGTAAAGACAGCCGGAGACCTGGGAATGAAGTTGATATTTGAGCCAGGGAGGGTCATCGTGGGGAATGCAGGTATTCTTGTATCAAGGGTACTTTACAGGAAGAGAACCGCTGACAAGACGTTCATAATAGTGGATGCAGGCATGAATGATCTTGTCAGGCCTGCCTTCTACAATGCTTACCACGAGATAAGTACGGTTGTTAAAAAGAATGTGGGCAGGGAAAAGGTGGATGTGGTTGGGCCCATATGCGAATCCAGTGATTTCCTGGCAAAGGATAGGGAACTGCCACAGCTAGACAGAGGAGATTTAATAGCTGTGATGAGTGCAGGTGCGTATGGTTTCACCATGGCCTCAAACTATAATTCCAGGCCCAAGCCACCCGAAATTCTGGTGGACAAGGACAAGTTTTACCTTGTAAACAAAAGACAGGTGTATGATGACCTTACATCTGGTGAAACCATACCGTATGCAATACTAAAGGAAGGAGAATGAGTATGTTTTCAGGAGCTATAGTAGCCATAGTCACCCCGTTTAAGGATGGCAAGCTTGATGAGGATGCATTCAGAGGACTCATAGAGTTCCAGATAGAACAGGGGATTGCAGGGATCGTTCCATGTGGTACTACGGGGGAATCTGCAACATTATCCTACGAGGAACACGAAAGGGTAATTGACATCACTGTAGAGACCGTGGCCGGAAGGGTACCGGTCATAGCTGGTACTGGTTCGAATTCCACTGATGAGGCCATTAAACTTACACAACATGCCAAAGACGCCGGGGTTGATGGCGTACTCCTGATCACCCCGTACTATAACAAGCCCACGCAGGATGGGCTTGTCAAACATTACGAGGCTATTGCCAGTGCGTGTGATATACCGCAGGTACTGTACAACGTGCCATCCAGGACAGGGATAAACATGACATATGAGACCGTGGCCACCCTTGCAAAGATAGATGTTGTCGTTGGTATAAAGGAGGCAAGTGGTAACCTCGTGCAGTGTGGCAGGATTATAGACAATACACCCGATGATTTTGTTTTGCTCTCGGGGGACGACGGCCTTGCTCTACCCATACTTTCCCTGGGAGGAAAGGGCGTTATATCAGTTACGGCAAACGTGTTACCTTCCAAGGTAACCCAAATGGTTGAGAGCTTTTTAAAAGGTGATGTGCTGGGTGCAAGGAAACTGCATTATGAACTCTTGGAGATTAATTCTGCCATGTTTATAGAAACCAATCCAATACCGGTCAAGACTGCATTAAGCATGATGGGAAAGATAAATGAAGAACTAAGGCTGCCACTTTGCCAGATGACAGGTGCAAACAAGAAGAAACTCTTTGATGTTCTCAAATCTTACGGCCTTGTTTAAATGAATAGGCCTAATGGCAATATGTGTGTAAAGGCTGGACCTTGTGGGAGTAAAAGCTATAGATAAGGAGGAGGGCTTGCGTGCTTAAGGTAGGGGTAGTTGGCGTTGGAGGTAGGATGGGTTCCCTTATATTACAGGGAATTCTTAATGAGAGCGATATGGTCCTCTCTGGTGCCACTGAAAGGGACGGGCATCCTTACCTGGGTAAGGATGCAGGTGCTGTATTCGGTGAAGGTGCCGAGGGGGTCAAGATTTTATCTGATCCTAATGAGGCATTCGTGGGAGTGGACGTGATAATAGACTTCTCTTCACCTGAATCCACCATGAAAAACCTGGAGTTTGCAGAGCGGGCAAGGAAGGCGATGGTAATTGGTACAACAGGACTGGCTCCAGGTCAGAAGGACAGGGTCGAGAGTGTTTCAGAAAGTATCCCCGTTGTCATGGCCCCGAACATGAGCATTGGTGTAAACGTGATGTTCAAGGTCGTAGGCATCCTTGCAGATCTCCTTGGGAAGACCTATGATTGCGAGATAATAGAGGCCCACCACAGGTTCAAGAAAGATGCACCCTCAGGAACCGCCATTGGTATAGCCCAGGAGATTGCCAAGGCAAGAGACATTGACCTGGATAAACACGCACGTTATGAGCGGCATGGTATTATAGGCGAGAGGGCAGACGGTGAGATCGGGATACAATCCATAAGGGCTGGTGACATAGTTGGTGATCATACGGTCATATTTGCGGCGAACGGAGAGCGCATAGAGCTGATACATAGAGCCCATTCAAGGAAAACCTTTGCAGGCGGTGCCATACGGGCGGCAAGGTGGGTTGCCGGCAGGACTCCTGGTCTATACAGCATGAAAGATGTGCTTGGTATTCAGCCATGAAGGTGGGAAGGGCACTTACCAGAGATGGCAGTGTAAAGTGGTGTGAATATGCTGGGGAAAGGGCATATGAGCTTGATCTTGAGACAAGGCAGAGGAAGGGCGAGATAAATGCCAGTGCTTTTCTAGCACCGGTAAGGCCTACCAAAATCGTTGCAGTTGGACTAAATTACAGAGACCATGCAATGGAGTTCAGCCTGGATATTCCAGAAGAGCCAATTATTTTCTTGAAGCCTCCGAGTAGCGTGATAGGTAACAATGAGGACATAGTATATCCTGAAGGAGTCAAGAGACTTGACTTTGAGGCTGAGCTTGCCATAGTTATCTCCAGGAGATGTAGGGCGGTCTCTAGGGACAAGGCAAAAGATTATATACTGGGGTACACATGTTTCAACGACGTAACGGCAAGGGATCTCCAGGAAAAGGATGGACAATGGACAAGGTCGAAGTCCTTTGATACCTTTGCGCCTATTGGGCCATGGGTGGAAACAGAGATAGCAGACCCAGGTGAGCTCCGCATAGTGTCAAGATTAAATGGCGAAGTAATGCAATCATCGTCAACATCAAACATGATATTTGACGTGTATTACCTTGTAACTTTTATATCTTGTGTAATGACGCTTGAACAGTTTGATGTAATAGCAACAGGTACACCCCCTGGTGTTGGACCCATGAAGATTGGTGATACAATAGGTATAGAGATTCAGGGTATAGGAGAACTCAGAAACAGGGTAATAGCACCGTGCACATCAAGGGCTACTTAGGTCTTGGCTCCAACATGGGAGACAGGTTATTGAACCTGCATAGGGCGCTTTGTTCAATGCAATCCCACGGTATAAATGTAGTGAGGATGTCAAGTATATATGAGACCTTACCCGTAGATTGCCCCTTGCCCCAGCCAAATTATCTCAACATGGTAGTGATGATAGAGACCGGTCTTGAGCCCCTTGATCTGCTCAGGGAATGTAAAGGTATAGAAAGGAGCCTTGGAAGGGAAAGATCTTACAAGAATGCGCCCAGGATTATCGATATAGATGTGCTTCTCCTCAATGGGATTATGCTTGACACCCCTGAGCTCAAGGTACCGCATCCTCATCTTGAATCAAGGGCCTTTGTGATACATCCTCTTGCCGAGATTTCCCCTGATTTGGTCTTACCTTCCGGGAAGGCGGTGGCGGATGTAAAGAAAAACGTGAAGAAAGACGAGATACTTGCCATGTGGAAGGTCCGGGATGAAGGGTTCAGGGAATGTGAAGAGAACAGTTATCATAGCTGATGATAACCGTTATGTAAACGATGCAGTAAGGGATGTGTTCATAGAACACAACTTTACCGTAGTCCAGGCCTTTGACGGCATCCAGACCATAGATTCCTTTGCTAAAACCAAGCCAGATATCGTTTTCCTGGATTACCGTATGCCTGCAAAGGACGGTCTTGACGTGCTCAGGGAGATAAAGTCAAGGGATCCCGACGTGCCAGTGGTAGTGATCACGGGTGAAGGCTCCGAGGACGTGGCTGTCCAGGCGATGAAAGCCGGTGCGGATGATTACATAACAAAACCCTTTTCCGTCTCCACTGTGATTGGCCTTGCTGATAAATTAATAAAAGAACACGACCTTAGGCAGGAGAACGTACGTTTAAAAGAGAAGGTGAATGCCTACAAGGACTATCTTGCAGCTATTACAGAGACTATTGGTGAAGCCGTTATCACCACGGACTCAACGGGAAAGATTCGCTTCATGAATACAACGGCAAAAGAGCTCTTGAAGGTTGGGAAAGGCTGGAAAGGTAGGCATGTAAACGACCTTGTAGGTGGACTGAAAGGGGACTTGTTTAATGATATCCAAGAGGCATTTGCCGATGGCAAGACTCGTTTTGAAAGGGAATACATACTCAGGCCTGATAATGATTCCTCGCTTTATGTGCTCCTAACGGCTAGCCTTCAGCGTAGGGAAGAGTATGCAGGAGATGTTTTTATAGTAATCAGGGACCTTTCCGATATAGAAGATATGAGGAGGCAGATAGTAAACGCGGAGAAGATGGCGGCCTTGGGTAAGGTGGTTGAGGGCGTGGCTCATGAGATAAGGAATTCTCTTACATCTCTGGGGGGATTCTCGAGGCGCCTCGAGAGGATGCTGGAGCCAGGCTCTCATCAGAGGCTTTACGTAGACCTTATCATTGAGGATGTGCGGAGGCTCGAGGCCATGATAAGGGATATTGAGAACTACGTGAACTACACCAAGATACACAAACCAAGGTTCGTTGCCATTGACATATCCAAAGTAATCAACGAAGCCCTTTCCAGGACCTTTGCTTCAAGGAGATTTGAAGGCATAGAGAGCAAGGTAAGGTTACCGGATCAGGAGATTATTGTAAGGGCGGATCCATATTATCTGGTTGAGGCATTCTGGAATATCTTTGTAAATGCATGCGAGGCAATGCCCGATGGTGGTGTTCTTGAGATAGGTGTGAGGAGAAATACATCGAGCGTTACCGTGGATGTGAAGGATACGGGCCACGGCATACCAAAGGGTGATGTCAACGATGTATTTAACCCATTTTATACAACAAAGCCCTCTGGTGCTGGCCTGGGGCTCACCAAGGTATACATGATAATAGAGGAACACGGCGGGGATATAACAATAGATAGTGCTGTTGGCAAAGGAACTAGGGTCAGGATACACTTGCCATTAAAGGGTGAATGAGAGTTTTTTATTCCTTTTTGTTGATCTTGGTGATGATGCTTGTCTCCCTACCTGTTTGGGGCGATATATTTGTCAAACAATCTCCAGATGGGACCCTGGACTATAGCGACTGCCCCTCTGGCAAGGGGTGGAATCTATATATCAAGGAAAAGAAGCCAGGTGCAGATGACCTCTATACGCAGGAAGTAATAACCTCCGTGGCAAGGAGGTATGGCATTAGCCCGGTTATAATAAGGGCAATAATAGAGGTTGAGTCTGAGATGAATGAAGGAGCAGTATCAAGTAAAGGTGCTATTGGCCTTATGCAGGTGATGCCAGAGACCGCCCGTGACATGGGTATAGATGATCCCTGGGATACAAGGCAAAACATAGTTGCTGGTACAAGGTATTTTGCAAGGTTACTCAAGCATTACAAAGGTGATGTAAGACTTGCGTTGGCTGCTTACAATGCCGGTCCTGGCGTTGTCGATAGGTATCGAGGGATTCCACCCTTTGAAGAAACAAGGGAATATGTTAAAAGGGTGATGGCTTTTATTGAGGGAAATAAATGAAAAAGAGACTTAACTGGGCCAATGTGCTCACCATGTCCAGGATAATAGTTGTCCCTGTACTTGCCCTGTTTCTTATCAAGGGCGGGTATTTCTATTCCATACTCGCTGCAGTACTTTTTATAGCCGCCACCTTTACTGATTTTCTCGACGGCTACGTTGCAAGAAAGTATGAGATGGTTTCAAACCTTGGCAAGTTTCTAGATCCCCTTGCTGATAAGCTTCTGATAGTTACTTCCCTTATCCTTCTAATCCCACTGGACCGCTCCCCTGCATGGATCGTTGCCCTGATAGTATGCAGGGAACTCACCGTGACAGGATTGAGGAGCATTGCATCGGAGAGAAACATAGTAATCGCTGCAAACTGGTTGGGGAAATACAAGACAGCATTCCAGTGTGCTGCTGTTATACCTCTACTTATACATTATACAGTGTTCGGTATACAGTTCCAGCTGGCAGGCGAATTCTTTTTGTGGATAGCGTGCTTTTTCACATTATGGTCTGGTTTTGACTACATTTATGGCTACTTTGAGTCAGGCACTATATAGCCTTGTCCAAAGAAGTGCACATCTGACTGAAAAAGCGATAGCAGCAGGCTGATAAAATGGGAGTTCAGACCGGATTAGATCCTGCTTGAGGTTGATGTTTCATGGTATATGAAGTCTTTATTTAAGGATTACAGCTCGATTACCTTGGCGGACAAGATACTTGTCGGGGTCCTTGTACTAGTTGTGGTCTTGTGGTCATTCCTTCTTTTTCATGGCAAGGCCAAGGACCTCAAGGTGGAGATCTATAATAAAGATGGTCTTTATGGCGTTTATCCTTTGTCGGAGACAAGGACGATCAGGGTACCAGGTCCACTGGGTTATACGGTCGTATACATTGAATCTGGCAAGGCCTATATCCAGATCTCGCCTTGTCCTAACAAGATCTGCGTACATATGGGTAAGATATGGCTTCCTTCCCAGAGCGTGGTATGCATACCCAACAGGGTCGTTGTTAGGATATCTGGTAAGGCTCGGCACTTCGATGCCTTAACATACTAGTATTCATGGGCTTGTTGACCAAATCAAGGTTCGTAGTAATCATCACCTGACAACCCTTGTAGTATATATGAACAAAATAGTAAAAATTTAAAACCGCTACTTTGGCAATAAACCCCTGCTACCTGATGTCCCGAGCTAGTCCCTACCAAAAAGCGAGTGGATAAACCTTACTATGGAGGACCCTTGTCCTTGATGCATAGCTGTTGGGCCGGTTCCTTGTATATAAGGAAGGGTAACAGAGTAGCTGTTGAATAGTCCTGCGGGCTTTCCATTTCTTCTGTCAACCTTGCATAATACCACGTCACGTGGCCTGTTCCAGAGCGCCCTTTTTTCTATAGAGCTCATGATCATTGCTGCTATTGGCATTGCTCCTTCAGCGCCGGTAAGCCCTATTGGTTTGAAAGAGTCATTTCCAAGCCATACGGTAACGACTTCAC